>Ga0209591_10009086_pt1 | contig 10775 bp, 11 predicted proteins | sample MAT01_FD_187207 | JGI IMG/M metagenome (GOLD analysis project Ga0209591, IMG submission 187207) | Freshwater microbial communities from Lake Fryxell liftoff mats and glacier meltwater in Antarctica - MAT-01 (SPAdes) (version 2) | ecosystem: Environmental > Aquatic > Freshwater > Ice > Liftoff...
GCGATGACGAGCGTGGCCAGGGATGAAGCTTCGCATCTTGCGCAGGTAACGCGGTTGCTGATCCGCCGGGGCGGCAAGATGGAGCGGGGGCATAAGAGTTATTACGCTTCGGATTTGCGGAGGCTGGTGAGGAACGGGAAAACTACTGAGACGCTGGACCGGTTGCTGGTTTCGGGTTTGATTGAGGCGCGGTCTTGCGAGCGGTTTGCTGTGTTGGCGAGTGTGGCTGAAGATGCTGAGCTTGGTGCTTTTTATAAGGCGTTGCATTCTTCAGAGATGGGGCATTACAAGGTGTTTCTGAAGATGGCTCACAAGGTGGCGCCGAAGGATGAGGTGGATGACCGGTGGCAGGTGTTGCTGGCTGCTGAGGCTAAGATTATCGAGGCGCAACCGCCGGGGTGCCGGATTCATTCGGGGTTTAGCGATGTTTCTGTGTCGAACGCCAACTGAGGCGCATGTTCCTGTTGTTGCTGCCGTAGGATCAGTTTTTTTGAAAACGGCCGTCGACGGTTCGTAACCCGTTTGGCCATGAGTAACTTTTGGGTTGCGAGATTGAAAAGGTGACGTTTGCCTAAGCGCTCTTGCGCAGTTCTTTGATCATTGCCTCGCGCATTACCTGGTTCAAACGAGTCTGATAGCCTTTGCCTTTTTGACGAAGCCACGCAACGATGTCCGAATCGAGCCGAACTGTTAGTTGCTGCTTGACCGGGCGATACAAGGGGTTTCTCACCGCATTCTTGAAAAAGCTTGGGGTGAGACGAGGAATGTCTGAAAAATCAATTTCGCTGTCGGGTCTAGCGGCGAGTGCTTGCAATCTTTTCTTGCGCTCCGGCGTAAGGGGATTAGAACTCAAAGTCTTTTGCACGATTCCCTTCATAGAATTGCTTTTCCTTTCTTGTTGCCTGGCGGGCAGAGATCAGGCGAATCACTTCGTCTTCGCCTTGATCGCGAATGGTGTGGGCCACAAGCAAAACAACCAAGCCAGAGACCATCCCGATGGCCTGCCAGCTCGGCTCGCCTGAAGGATTTACGCGATCTTGACTAAGCAATGCATAGGGATCTTCAAAAACGCAAATCGCATCATCGAAGGCGACTGCGTGCTTTTTCAGATTTAGTTGCGCCTTTGACGGATCCCATTCAAACCTCACCATCGTCTTTAATTATAACCCCAAAGGTGTAACTACAGATATGGCGTTACGGGAGCTAGACGCCGACGGTTTCGCGCTCGGCGGAGTAGGTCTTCTCAACATAGTCGTTGAGCATGACGATGAACTCTTCAACAATGTGGTCGCCACGAAGGGTGCGGAAGAGTTTTGAGTCTACGTAGACAGGGGCTACGGGCTCTTCAAAGGTGCCGGGTAGGGAGATGCCGATGTTGGCGTGCTTGGATTCTCCGGGGCCGTTGACGATGCAGCCCATGACGGCTACTTTCATCATTTCTACGCCGGGATAGATCGGCTTCCAGGTGGGCATCTGCTCGCGCAGATAACGCTGGATCTGGTCGGCCATGTCCTGGAAATACGTAGACGTAGTGCGACCGCAGCCGGGGCAGGCGACGACTTGGGGTGTGAAGGTGCGGATCTCAAGAGCCTGGAGGATCTGCTGGCAGACGAGGACTTCTTCGATTCGATCGCCGTTGGGGAGCGGAGTGAGGGAGGCGCGGATGGTGTCGCCGATGCCTTCCTGCAATAGGACGCTGAGTGCGGCGGCGGTGTAGCTGACGCCCTTGGAACCGAGGCCGGCTTCGGTGAGGCCGAGATGGAGCGGGTAGTCGCAAAGGGCGGCGAGTTTGCGGTTGACAAGGATTAGATCCTGCACGCCGCTGACTTTGGCACTAAGCAGGATCTTGTTGTGGGCGAGGCCGTAGCGTTCGGCTGCGGCGGCGGCCTGGAGGGCGCTTTCGACGATGGCGTTGAGGGTGACTTCGCGGGCGTCGAGGGGATTGGGGAGCTTTGCGTTCTCGTCCATCATTTTCGTGAGGAGTGCGCCGTCGAGGGAGCCCCAGTTGACGCCGATGCGGACGGGACGATCGAACTCGATTGCGCATTCGATCATGGTGCGGAAGTTGTCGTCGGTCTTGCGGCCGATGTTCACGTTGCCGGGGTTAATGCGGTACTTCGAAAGGGCGAGGGCGCATTCAGGATATTTGCGTAGGAGCAAGTGACCGTTGTAGTGGAAATCACCGACCAACGGAACGGTAACACCGTGCAGGATGAGAGTGTCTTTAATTTTGGGAACGGCTGCGGCGGCTGCGTCGGTGTTGACCGTAATGCGGACGACTTCGGAGCCTGCTTTGGCCAGTTCCATGACCTGCTTTGCGGTGGATGTGACATCCTCCGTATCAGTATTAGTCATGGATTGAACCATAATCGGGTTGGAGCCTCCTACTTTGACTCCACCGATATCGACAACAGTGCTCTTGCGACGGACAACTGACATTTAACTCTCCTGAAACTATAATTTTATCAGTCTGAGTCTGGAAATGGAGTTAAGATAATTTAAGTAAACAATTGCCGCGTCCCCGACCGCGCGGCGAAACCATTGCGCATTCAAACCTCCCCGTTTGAGATCTTTCCTAGACGTAATGCTAACCAGCAGGAAGCAGATCGATATGACAGTGTCAGGCAAAACAGTACTCCTCGCCGGAATCGAACCGATGCTCGCGCAGGAATTACATCAATACTTGTCATCCCGCGGGATCGACGTACACGAGTGTTCGAGTCTCGAATCCCAAAACCCCGAATCGCAAAAATTTGACCTGGTGTTCTGTGAAACACACCATCCTGGATTGCTGAAGCTATTGCACGCGGTCAGTAGTCCGGTGGTTGTGGTGAGCCGGGTACCGGAAGTGAATGACTGGCTGGATGCGATGGACGCCGGTGCGGCGGACTATTGCGCGGCCCCCTTTGAGCGCGAGCAACTGGACTGGATTCTAGAATCGAATCTGTGCGCGCGACAACCTGCTTCCGCAGCAGTTGCCTAGCGGATACAATACATAGTTTCCGTAGATGTACGGGAAAGGAAACTATGGACAACCAAAATCCAATCACACGAAGAAGCGCCTCGCTTGCGCTGAGCACGGCGTTTACAACCTCTATTTTCACTGGACAGGTAAAAGGCGCCAATGATCGCGTTGCTGTCGGATTCATTGGCCTTGGGGCCATGGGGTCTGGCAACTTGCGCTATTCGATGCAGGTGCCCGGTTTGCAGCCGGCGGCGCTGTGTGATGTGTATCAACCCCACCTTGAGCGGGCCGAAGCGTCTGCGCGCAAGGGTGGCTTTGAGATCAAGGGTACGGATGACTTTCGCAAGATCATTGCGGACAAGTCGATCGATGCTGTTTGCATTTCGACTCCAGACCACTGGCACCCTTATATGACCGTCGAAGCATGCAAGGCCGGCAAAGACGTTTATGTTGAGAAGCCCGCAAGCGTTTATGTCGACGAAGGCGTGAAGATGGTTGAGGCGGCGCGCAAGTACAAGCGGATTGTGCAGGCGGGCACGATGCAGCGTTCTGGGGCGTATTTTAAGAAAGCGGCGGAACTGGTTAAGAGCGGTATTGCGGGTGATGTCACTTTTGTTCACACCTGGCAAGCTGGTGCGACGTCGCAAGAAGGCTATGGCAACCCGGCTGATGCCGCTGTGCCACCGGGGCTGAATTGGGATATGTGGCTGGGCCCGGCACCAAAGGTTCCGTTTAATGAGAACCGTTGGGGCGTGACCAAGGCGAGCTTCCCGACTTTTCGCTATTTTTGGGATTATGCCGGTGGGGCGATGACGGATTGGGGGGTGCACTTGCTTGACCCTGTTCATCAATGCTTTGACGAGGTGATGCCTACCGCTATTTCTACGATGGGCGGCAAGCTCTATGTGAAGGACAATCGCGATACGCCTGACACGATGCTGGCCACTTTTGAGTATCCGAAATTTATCGCGAGCTATGAGAGCCGAACGGCCAATCCGATGCCGATGTTTGGCCATGGCGCGGCAACGGCGATCCATGGTACGGATGCGTCGATTGTTGTCAATCGCGGAGGTTGCTGGCTGGTGCCGAATGCAAAATCGAAGGTAGAAGCGCAGACCTTTGAGAAGGACCCCGAGATGGGCAAAATGAATGTGCCGCACTGGGAGAACTGGCTGGCTTGTATTAAGTCTCGCGAGAAGCCGCAGAGCGAGATTGAGACTTGTGTTCGATCTTCTACAGTTTGTATTTTGGCCAATTTGTCGATGCGGTTTAAGACGCGACTCGATTGGGATGAGAAGAACTGGACGGTAAAACAGAATGAGGTGAAGCCTTATCTGAAGGCGAAGTACCGGGCGCCGTGGAAGCTGGAAGTCTAGGCTCGCGCTTTTAACAGATGTTTGCCGATGCGGCCCACGGTGTCTACCCAGATGCCGTGGGCCGGGTCTTTTAGGTAGGCTGCGAGTTGCTTGAGGGCTTCGGTGTCGGTGGTTTGTGGAGCGCTCTTGCCGATTTCGTGGCCGGCGAAGACGACCCAACGGTTGTCTTTGGTGGCCTTCTCGAGGATGGCCTTCATAGCGGGGAAGTCGATGCCGTCGAAGTGGGTTCCCATCAGTTGGGAGAGGTCGCAGATTTGCGGGTAGTTGGGCATCTCGTCGAGGTAGCCTCGGCCGGTGTCGAACTTGTCGGCGATTAGGGGGATGTAGCTTTTGGCGGTTTTGCCCCGGCCGATGAATTTTTGACCGCAGGGATAAGCGAATTGACGGGGCTTGACGCCGAGGGTGGCTTCTATTTCGTAGTTCGCGTTGTCGATGTCTTTTGACATTTCTTCGAGAGTAAATTCTTCGAGGGCGCGGGTGAAGCGGTAGTTGCCGGTGCAGGCGTGGGCGGTGGAGTGGTTGCCGATTTCGTGGCCTTGGCGCATCATTTCTTTCCAGCCGTCGACTCGCTTTTTCATTGCGGGGAGGGAGAGATAGAAGGTGCCTTTGAGCTTGAGGTCTTCGAGGAGCTTGAGGCCGGTGTCGATTTGAGAGAGGCGGGCGTCGTCCCAGGTTAGGGAGACGGCGAGGCGTTTGCCTTGCGGCCAGGAGAAGGCGGGTTGAGCCAGAGCGGCAGTGGCTGTTGCCAGGAATGCGCGGCGGGTGGGCATAGAGACGATGCTATTACAGGATGCCTTGCGGTGGCATTACGAAGGAACTAGTTTCTCAGCAGTCGCTCGTAGTCGTCGTGGGACCCGATCCAAAACTACGTGAAGGTGTTCTTCTCTCTGAGGGCCAACGCCCGGTATCCTTCAGAGACTCGAACGGACCATAGGTCGCCGACAGGCTTCAGTCTGAGGGATGGATGGGTTGGATTGGACGCTAGCAACGCATACTGCTTGTCTGCTCGGCGGCGAAGGTCTTCTGGGAGCTGATGGTAACTCGTCCAAAAGGGAGGAAGCGTCCGATGCTCGAAAATCACCTTGGGTTCGGATTCGGATTGAAGGGCAGCGACTGGCCTTCGGCGATCTTCTGTCGAACGTCGCCAACCAGTGCCATGCCTCGTCCGTTCTGTACGAAGTCCCGAGCCATCTGCTCGTCCCACTCGTCGTTGTCAAGGCCATTCAGCCAAGTCGCAAGAGATAGGCGTTCTTCCTTTTGCAGTTCTGTGATCGCACCTTTGATTGCTTCGACGGTCATAACACCACGGTAGCCTTGCGTGGAGCTGTTGGCAAGGGTTTCGCGGATCAGGAACGGGATTCTTCCCGCAGGTTTGACTCAAGAGCAACTGGCGCAGCGGATGCAGACGACGCAAATTTTGAAACGGCTGCGGAAGCCTAATTAAGGATGCGCAACTCGATCTTGGAGCCGTCGGAGCCGCCTAGGTAGACGCGTTGCGTAGCCTTGACGAAGTCGGAGTTGCGGGCCTTGGGGATGTCGAGGAACTTTTGCGGATTGCGGTCTGTGAGTGGGAACCAGGAGCTTTGGACCTGAACCATGATGCGGTGGCCTCGACGGAAGGTGTGAGCTACGTCGGGCATCTCGAACTTGATGTGGTCTGGCTGGTTCGGGATGAAGGCTAGTGGTTTCTCGATGCTCTGGCGGTACTTGCCACGAAAGGGTTCGCCTCTTACCAGTTGCTGGTAGCCTCCCATTTTGACTGCGGTTGGTGGAACGGGTTCGGGGTAGTCGCCGGGGTAGACGTCGATTAATTTCACTACGAAGTCGGAGTCTGTGCCGCTGGTCGATACTTTCAGGTCTACGCCGATTGGGCCCATGATCGTGACGTCCTGTTCAAGAGGTTCGGTTTTGAAGACGAGCACGTCGGGGCGGGCGGCGGCGAAGCGCTGGTCTTCGGTCATGTAGGTGTTGTTTACCGTTACCGTCACAGTGTTGATGTAGGGGACTGGCTTGGCTGGGTCGGAGATGTATTCTTCCTGGGAGGGTGCTACAGGAGTTTGAGTGCTGAGCTTGCCTTCCGGGGCCAGATGGAAGGTCTTGTTCGACGATTTGGGTGGAGGCCAGGCGTCGTATCTGCGCCACTGGTTCACGCCGGTTTCAAAGATCCAGGCCTTGGCCATGTTGCCGTCGCCCTTTGACTTTAAGAAGTGCATGAAGAAGGGGAACTCGATCTTCTCGCGGTAGAAGAGGCCGGTCTTCGAACCGAAGGTTACGTTGCCTAAGCGGTCGCCGTCGCCTCTTGCGAAGCCGCCGTGATTCCAGGGGCCCATGACGAGCATGTTCTTGTTTTGCGGGCCGGCCTTTTCGATTTCTTTGAAGGTGCGCAGTGGGCCGATGGGGTCTTCTGTATCGAACCAACCGCCTACTGTCAGAACCGATGGTTTGGTGGCTTTGTAGTGACGCCAGATGGAGCGGGACTTCCAGAATTCGTCATAGGTCGAATGGTCCATGTGCTCGGTCCAGAAGGGTTGTGTGCGCTTGAAGTATTTTTCTTCTGCGTTTGCAAGGGAGCCCAGATTCAGGTAGAACTCGTAACCGTCTGGGGTGCCGAAGTCGAAGGCGGGGCCGGGTGGTGGAGGTGGGGCGGGGTCGCCTACTCGTTGCTTAAAGTTTGAATAGAAGCGGAAGCGGTGGGCGAGCATGAAGGCGCCGTTGTGATAGCTGTCGTCGTTCAGGTAATAGTCAGATACGGGGGCTTGTGGGGAGACGGCGACCAAGGCTGGGTGGCTGTCGATCAAGGCGGCGCTGGCGAAGAAGCCGGGTTGTGAGATGCCCCAGATGCCGACCTTGCCGTTGTTCGATGGGATGTTCTTGATGAGCCATTCGATGGTGTCGTAGGCGTCGCTGGATTCATCGATGTCTTTGGGGCCTTGCTTGTTGGGCTTGAAAGGACGGGTGAGGGTGAAGTCGCCTTCGCTCATGTTGCGGCCGCGTACGTCCTGGTAGACGAAGATGAATTTCTCTCGTGAGAAGAGTTGCGAAGGGCCGAGATTGACCGGGTATTTATCGATGCCGTAGGGGGCGACACTGTAGGGCGTGCGCTGCAGGAGGATCGGGTAGGTCTTGCCTTCGGTGAGGGCGTCTTTGGGCATGTAGACGCTGGCGAAGAGTTTGACGCCGTCGCGCATCGGGATCTTGTGATCGTACTTGGAATAGTTCTCTCGGATGTAAGGGTCGGCTGGCGGAGGAGCCTGTTGAGCCTGGAGGAAGAGGGATAGGAATGTAAGACTCGCCAGCAATCGCATAGATGTGATTCTAGCGAGCGTCTTTGACCAGGTGTTGGGCGGCCTCGGGCCAATTGGGAAACTGGAAGTCGAAACCGGCGTTGATTAGACGCGATGGGATGACGCGGCGGGACTTGAGGATAAGCTCACTTTCGGTGCGCAGGAACACGGCGCCGATTTCGATCATCCACTCCTTCGCCGGGAGGCCGATTGTCTGGCCCCAGGCTTTGCGGAGGTCGCTCATGAATTCGCTGTTGGGGAGCGGGTTGGGGGAGCAGAGGTTGATAGGGCCGTTGAGTTCTTCGTGCTCGATCAGGAAGTCGATGGCGCGGGTGAAGTCTCGATGGTGGATCCAGGAGACGTATTGATCGCCGCTGCCGGCTGCGCCGCCGAGGCCGAAGCGAACTAGCCTGGAGAGGACGCTGAAGACGCCGCCAGGGTCTGGGCTCATGGTCATTGCTGAACGCAGAGCGACTCTGCGGGTCTTCGGTGTGTTGGCTGCAAAGAAAGTGTCTTCCCATTTGGTGGCGACTTCGATGGAGAACCGCCAGGTGGTCTCTTTGCTGCCGAGTTCACCTGTGATGTCGTCTTGCGGGCGGTCATAGGCGTGGCGGTAGATGGTTGCGGTGGAGGCGTTGAGCCAGAGGCTGGGCGGGGTCTTGGCTTGGGCAATGCACTCGCCGATGATGCGGGTGGAATCGATGCGTGAGCGGAGGATTTGGGCTCGGTTTGATTCTGTGTAGCGGCAATCGACACTGCGGCCGGCGAGGTTGATGACGACGTCGGTTGAGTCGAGGAGATAGGACCAAGTGCCGGGGGATGCGCCGTCCCAGGGGAGGCTGCGCCAGGGCATGGTTTGTGGGTAACGGGAGAGGACTGTGACTTCGTGGCCTTGCGCGTGGAGCCGCCGGGCGAGGACTGTGCCGACTTGACCGGAGCCGCCGGGGATTAGGATGCGCATTTTGGATTTAGTGTGTTTCTTCGAGAAACGGGTTTATTACTTGTAGGTCTCCGAAGCGCCGGTTCGACTGGAAGTCTTCGCTCCAGAGAATTGAGGCACCAACCTGAATGGCACTGTTGAGAATGAGAGCGTCCCACCAGGAGATTTTTGCGCTTCGGTGCAGGACGATAGCATGCAGGATCTCTGCGTGTGTAGGCCGATGGATCGTCCAGTGGGCAAAGTCGGAAACGAGATCTTGTAACTGCTTGTTGTCAATCTTGAGCTTGCTAATGCCCACTGAAACAAACTCGATAAGCACTTGAGTACTCAGTGCGCCGGTGTTGGATGTTTCCAGACGCCGGATGAGTTCAACGGCTTTGCTGTGCTTGACCTTGTCGCCCGTATCGTGAGCGTAAATGAGGATATTCGTGTCGATGAACTCAACGTTCATAGATTTCGTCGCGAGTCCAGGTAATCCCGCGACCGTTGGTTCGATCCTTTGCATTCTTCATCCGGTCGAACATCCGGGCGCGAGCGGCAAGTCTATCTTTGTCGAGAGGGGCTTGCATGATCTGACGTATTGCTTCGGCGGCGAGCGCGGTCATTGATTGATTGCGCTGGGCAGCGAAGACTTTGAAGTCTTGGAGCAGGGCTTCAGGAAGATTGAGGGTCACGTTGCGGTGGCTGCCTGTTTTCACATCAATAAGTGTATCACGTATTTGTGTGATCAGAAAGTGAAGCGGAGCTGGATTTCGAGGCGGCGGTTGTTGGCGGATTCTGAGAAGGCGGTTCCGACAGGGACTGCCGAGCCGGCGGGTTGGTTGGCTTGGCCAAAGAGAGGTGAGGCGAGGTTGCCGATGATGGGGCCGGGATTGTTGCGGTTGAGGATGTTTCTGATCGAGAGCCCGATCGTGGCGTTGTATTTGCGTGAGGTCCTTGCGCCGCCTGGGCCGGTGGCTGAGCCGCTGGAGAAAACGCCTGAGGCGTCGCTGCGGCGCTCGCCGCCTCCCGGGATATTTGTCGGTGCTTCGCGGCCTTCGCCGAGGCCGAAGGAGAAGGTGCGGCTGAGGCGGAGATTGAGCAGGATGTTGTTTGGGCCTCGGCCGAAGTTGCGTCCAATTGCTGCTGCGCCGGGGGCCGGGTTGGGGTCGAGGAGGCCGTATTTTGTCGTTGCAACGACTCCCGGTTTGTTTGGGTCTGTCGCGATAGACGGGCGGCCGTTAAAGAGGGTGGTGTCGTAGAGATCCCTGCCTACCGTGATGTCGTAAGGGGAGCCGGATTCTGCTGTTAGGAGAGGGTTCAAGCGGATACCGAGCAAGGAGACGATGGTGCCGCCGAGGCTGAGGCGCTGACGGATGTCGGTTGCCGCAGGGCCGAATTCGCCATTGTCGGTTGTTGGGTTGGCCGGGAAGGTTCCGATGCCGTCGGTGTTGGCTCTGGCACGATTCCAGACGTGTGAGCCGAAGATAGAGAGCTTGCTTGAGATGCGCGAGTTGAGGCTGGTGATCCATTGGCGCTGGCGGTAGATGCCGGTGGATTCGGCTTGGAAGATGGGGCCGGTGAGGACTCTCGAACGCAAGAGCCGCTCGCCTTGAGCGTTGGCATAGGTGAAGGAGAGGGTGGTGCCGGGGCGGAGTTCACGGTCGTAGCCGATGGCGGTTTGCCAGATGCGCAGGGCATTGAGATCGGTGCTGAGGCGCTGGATGATTTGGGGCGCTTTTGCTGCGGCTAGTTGAGCTGGAGTGGGGAGACTGGGGTAGAAGCTTGGGTTGGCTATGACGTATTGCTGCTGGAGAATGCCGTTGTAGCGGTTGGCGTTGAGAGTGTTGTTGAGGCCAAAGCGATCGTAGAAGATTCCGGTGGCGGCGCGGAGGACACTCCTAGGTTTTGATTTGGTGCGGCCTGGGGCCCAGGCAAGGGCGATGCGGGGGGCAAAGTTGGTGGGGTCGCCGAGGTTGGTTTGGGTTTCATAGCGGAGGCCGTAGCCGAGGGTTAGATTGGGGCGGATGCGCCAGTCGTCGCCGATGAAGAGGCCAGCGTCGATTTGTGTTGCCGAGAGGGCAGGCTGCCCTGCGTTTAGGGTGAACTGGGTTGGTGTTGCACGGCGGTATTGCTCGATGGAGCTGGGGCCGCCGAAGGTGAAGGTGCCGTTGAAGTTGTTAAAGACTCTGGTGCCGGCGGATTCGCCTCGCAAGCGGATGCCGAAGCGG
>Ga0209591_10009088_pt1 | contig 10774 bp, 12 predicted proteins | sample MAT01_FD_187207 | JGI IMG/M metagenome (GOLD analysis project Ga0209591, IMG submission 187207) | Freshwater microbial communities from Lake Fryxell liftoff mats and glacier meltwater in Antarctica - MAT-01 (SPAdes) (version 2) | ecosystem: Environmental > Aquatic > Freshwater > Ice > Liftoff...
GTTCGTCCCGTAGCTACGGCTACGCAACGACCTCCTCGGATCGTCCTGCGAAAAAATAGCGGCGCATCTTTGGGCGGATCTGTAATGCGAAATGGTATTACCTCGTGAGACCCGGCAGGGGTATCAGCCATCTTCGGGCGCACGGCCGCTATCTCGCTCACCTTGGTCTGGCTACCTACCATCAGCAAAAGGTGGGCGTCCTTCACAACGGCCTCCCATTCAGCAGGCAGCACCCACACGTTCACCTGACCGCGTATGGTGATGATCAGGAACTCGCGCCTGTCCTGGGCCCAACCCTTGGCTGCGCCGAGCGAGGTCAGCAACGCGAACAACTGGATAAGTCGGATCCTCTTCATGGTCGTCGGTATCAGGACGCTCCCCCCTCCACGTCGTCCGTGTCGGGCTTGGCCACGGCCGTTAGAACGCGGTAGAAGAAGTAGAAGCAACAGCCGCCAACAACAGTGACCACCGAGAGCCAGAGGACGAGCGCAGATGTGTTCATGGTTCAGAGGATTGCGTCTTGAAGGAGGAAGGCCAGCGCACCGACCGCGTAGCCGAGGAGCGCGTAACCCGTAATGCGTTTCAGGTACCAGAAGAAAGTGATGGACTCGATGCCCATGGCAGCGACACCGGCTGCGGATCCGATGATCAATGCGCTGCCACCGGTGCCTGCGCAATAGGCTAGGAATTGCCAGAAGGAATGGTCCATGGGGAACTCGGTCAAGCTGAACATATTCTGCACCGAAGCGACCAAAGGCACGTTGTCGATCACGGCAGAGAGCAGGCCGAACAGGAACACGATCACTGAATGATCGCCGATCTGCTGTGTGATCCAAGTGGCGCTCGACGCCAACACGCCCGCTTCCTGCAAGGCAGCCACGCTCAACAGAATTCCTAGGAAGAACAGTATGCTCGGTGCATCGGCGCGCTCCAAGGCCGAGGTGATGGAAAGCGCTTTGCGTTGGTGCGCGTCCTTCTCCTTGTGCATGAACGCGGTAACCACCCAAAGTATGCCCAGGCTGATGAGCATGCCCATGTAAGGCGGCAGGTGGGTGATGGTCTTGAAGAGCGGCACGAAGAGCAAGGCTCCGAGCCCCAGAAGTAGCATAGAACGCTGGTGCTTCGTGTTTGGACCGGTGCCGTTCGGCAACACGGGGGAGGCGACTGCTGTGATGCGCCCATCGAAGCGATAGGAGAGCACTACGATCGGTACCACCACCGAGACCACACTCGGCAGAAAGGTGGAACCGATGATCCCCGCCGCGCTGATCTGTCCACCGATCCACAGCATGGTGGTTGTCACATCGCCAATGGGCGACCATGCTCCACCGGCGTTGGCAGCGAGCACGACCACCGAAGCGAAGTACACGCGGTCGCGGTGCTCAGTGAGCAATCGACGCAGCAGTGTGACCATCACGATCGTGGTGGTGAGATTACCCAAAACCGACGATAGGAAGAATGTGAAAGGCGATAGTCCACAGCAGCCGCACGCGGCGCGTTTCCTTGATGTGGTCCGTGATGAGATCGAAACCGCCGTGTGTGGCGATCAACTCCACGATCGTCATGGCACCCAATAGGAAGAACACGATGCCCGCGATCTCGCCGAGGTGATGAGTGAGCGGTTCGGTCAGGTGCGCGCCGTGGGGGCCGAGCAGGGCAAGGATCGACCAGCATAGCACGCCGGTAATGAGCGCAGAACCAGCCTTGTTCACACCGATGCCATGCTCGAACGCGATGGCCATGTAGCCAAGCACAAAGACCACGACGAGCAGCGTGATCATCGTTCGTTCGATCCGGTAGTGGTGACGCTGCTGGGTGTCATTGATCGCATCAACTGTTCGCGCCGAAGGTCCGCAAGTTCCTGTAGTAGGTCCGCAGCTTGTGGTGCATCGATCGAGTAGCCCAGTTCCGTATCATGGAATGCATGTACTTCATCCGTATGAACCAGCTCCTGCGCGGGAGCAGCTACGCGTGCCCCGCGTGCCGCCAGACGCTAAGCACGCCAACGGTCGAAAAGCAGAACCAGTCCGAGGTAGCCAAGGAACAGTGCGGCAACAGCGGCCATGGAGCTCAGGAAGATCAGCTTCATCCTGTTCGTTCAATTGTCGAGAGAGAAGGGGGACCGGCTTTCCCAAGCACGACCCCCGCTCCTCCCTCTGCCGGAACACGCACTTTCACCTCAAGTTGAGCAGGATCGTGTTCAAGTACTCACCACCCGCCATCACGTCGATCCTGTAGGTGCCCGGCTGCAGTTTCTCTGTTGGAGTGAACTTCAGGTGTACGCGCGAAGCACGTTCACCCGGTGTTGTGCTCAAGGGCATCAGGTCGATAGAGGCCGTGGGTTCCGGTTCTGGTTGGTCAATGGACATGCTGACCGATGGGTCCGCGCCGGTGTAGTTGCGGCCATCCGGCGCGATGATCTTGAAGCTCGCCCCTTGCGCCAGGTTCTGTGGCATATCGAAGGCCATGCGCAGTTCCTTGGTGCGGCGGGCCAAGACCGTCAGGCGGCCTTTCTTGCCGCGCAGGGCGTCCACCTCCGCGTTGTTCACCATGCTCGCAGCAGCTTGCTGGTTCTCCAATTTCGAGGCCAAGGCATCGCGTTCCACGGTCACGTTGTATAGTTGGTCCTCTGCGTCGCGAGTAATGCTGGCAGCGGTCGTCAGCTTCAATTCCAACTGCTCTTTCAATAGTCGCAGCGCTGCCAACTCTTTCTCTAGGCGGTTGCCTTTGCGTGCCGCGCTTTCCAAGCCTTTGGAGTGGGCAATGGCCCCTTCCACCCGGCGGCGCAATGCTTCCATCTTACTCTCCGATTCCCCGAGCGCCTCTTGGTCCATTTCGCCGCGAACGCGCAACTCCGCGATCTGCTTGTCGAGTTGGAGCTTTTCGGCTAGCAAGCGTTCACTGTGCAACTTGCCATCGTCCACTACGTGAGCTGATCGCTGGCTCTCGCCTTGGAAATAGAACGTGGTCATGAAGCCCACTAGCGTTAGAAAGGCCAGCACGCCCATTACGATCCTCTTCTTCTTACCGTTCCCTGTGGTACTGTCGCTGGATGTGTTCATGGCGCTTGTTCGTTGATGCGGTACAAAGAACCCCCGGTGGCATGAAGGCTTTCGGAAAGCCGGATGAAAAGGCGATGAAAGTAGATCTGGTACATGGGCACGCGAACGGGATAAGACTCCGAGCACCACAGGCTTAGATGACCACTTTACCCTAACGAGTGGCGCAACTTTCATCCCCTTTTCATGCGTTCCGGGTATCCCTGCGGAGTTCGTCTCGTTGAAAAGGGCATGAACAACCAAACACCCGGAGCCTTTTGGACCGATAGGCCAAAGCTCATCACCGCCGTTCCACTCGCCCTCTTGCTGGGTTCCATTGGCATGCAGTTCCACTCCAGCAGCGAACGTGCAGAACTGGAAGCCGTGCTCAATGGCGAACACGCGGCCTATGCCAAGTTGCAAGACGACCATCAGCAAAGCACGCTGCGTTACGAGCAACTCGCGCAGCAATTGACGACCAGTCAAGCGCAAGCAGCCGAGCAGGAAGACCAGCGCGTAGTTGCCGAGCAGAAAGCCTTCGCACTTCAAGAGCGCATCGACCAAGCCAACGCTGCACAAGGCAATGCGGCCAAATGGCGCAAGGAGGTAGAGAATATGACCACTGAGCGGACCCGTTTGCAACAACAACTCTTGGAGGCTCAAGCATCCATGAACAGGCTGAACAGTGACAAGCTCGCTTTAGAACAGCAGTCAGCTTCGTTGCGCGCTGAAATGGAGCGCATGGCCAATGATCAAGCCGCCGTTGACAATAGCCTTACCCAAGCATTCCGTGGGAAACACGAACGACTCACCGTCCTCGCGAAAAGGACGCGTAAGCTGCAACTCTCCATGGTGCTACCTCCATCCGTGGCGAAGCAGGCCAGCTACATCATCACTACGCCAGATGGACAGGTCATCAAGGGCGATGATCCATCAGTGAGCGTGATCACTAGCAGCCAACCGGGCGCCATGCTCGCCTCTGGTGGGAAAGGGGCTACGCCCGGAGCGGACCAAGTGAAGCTGGTGTACATCCCCAAGAAGCGTTTGAAGGCGGGCATGTACAAGATCGAGGTGAGGGCCGGGGAACGCGCCCTCGGGTCCACCTTCATAGCGCTGCGCTGATACGGTCTTTCGTCATGCGAGAAGGCCTGCCGGTTGGTGGGCCTTCTCGTTTTCCGGTACCGCTGCCGGACGGGTCGGATCCATTCACGCAGCCTTAGGCAGCCACGCCGTGAAACGCGCGCCCATACCGATCGCGGATTCCAAGTCCACACGCCCACCATGTAGATCGGCAATTCGCCGTGCCAAGGAAAGACCGATGCCATGCCCCTTTTCGCCACCGGTGTTGTTGGCCCGATAGAATGGTTCAAAGACGCGCTCATGGTCCTCCGGTGCAATGCCGATGCCCTTGTCCGACACCTCTACTCCGAGTTTAACACCGGTGCGGCGGAAGCGAACGCGCGCACGATGGTCTTCGGAGTACTTGCACGCGTTCTCCATCAAATTGGTCACCAACGAGCGCAGGAGGTTCTCGTTCCCCTGCACCAGAAGATCAGCTTCATCCTCCACACCCGCCATATCGATATTGACCGCATAGCCCGGATCGATCCGTAACACCTCGGCCCGTGCTTGCCAGACCACCTCGTCCATGCGCACCGCTGAGAAGGTGGACGCGGGTGCTTTGCTCTCGGCCTGTGCCATCATCAGCAGCCGGTCCGCCAAGCGGTTCAGCGCGTGCATGTCTTCGAGTACAGAGCGCATGGTGGTGCCGTACTCTTCCGGCGAACGCGCCTTCAACATCAACACTTCCAACTGACCGGAGATCGCGGTGAGCGGTGTGCGCATCTCGTGCGATGCGTTCGCGATGAAGTTCCGCTGCGTTTGGAAGCTGGTCTGTAGGTTGTCCAATAGCGTATTGAACGCACGCGCAAGCTGGGCGAGTTCGTCCCGTTCATTGCCGGTTTGAACACGCCGGGAAAGGCTTGCGGCGCTGATGTCTTCGACGTCATGGATCAGTCGTTGTACCGGCGATAAGGCCCGCTGCGCATAGAACCGACCGACCAAGAAGATCAGCACTTGGCCGATAAGGAAAGTCGCGATCATCACACGGCCTTCGTTGCGCAACTTGCTGCGGCCGTATATGTCCCGGCCCGACGCCACGACCACGAATCGATCGTACCGGTCGGCGAACAGGAAGGCGGTCTGCTCGCGCTCGCCGATCTCCTGTTGTATATCACCTTCCAGGCGCACACGGTCCAGAAAGGAGGTGTCTATCGGCGCCACCTTCGCAGTGCCCAAGCGGAAGATCTCCTTGTTGTGATGGTCGAATAGAATGATGGATTCTTCGGGCAGGCGCACCGGATTGTCACGCTCGATCTTCGCCAACAAGTGTTCGTCCACCTCATCCACTTGGATCAGGAGCTTGGCCGTGTTCGTGCCTCGGTCTTTCAACCGCCCCATGAACTCTTCTGCCCGGTAGTCTGCAGAAAGGACGTACACTACGATGAACGCGCCGCCCAAGATGAACGACGCGAGCAGCAGGAACTGTACGGCCAACCGCGTACGGATGGTCATGGTTGTGCCGTAAGGATGTAGCCCATGCCTACGCGCGTATGGATCAACTTCGGCTCGAAATACTTGTCCACCTTCTTGCGCACCAACTTGATGTACGCATCCACCACATTGGTGCCCGTGTCGAAATCGATATCCCACACATGCTCACACAGTTGGGCGCGTGAATGCACGCGATCAGCGTGGCGCATGAGGTATTCCAACAACGCGAATTCCTTTGCTGTAAGGCTGATGCGCTTGCCTTCGCGCACGGCCTCCTTCTTCGCTAGATCGAGTTCCAAACCATGATAGGCCAGCCGCTCGGCGTGCTCGTGCAACAGGGTATTGCGCCGAGTGAGCGAACGCACACGAGCCAGCAGTTCCTTGAACTCGAAGGGCTTCACCAGATAGTCGTCCGCGCCCGCGTCCAAGCCGTTCACCTTGTCCTCTGTAGTGCCTAAGGCGGTGAGTATCAGGATCGGCATACGCCCACCTCCTTGCCGGATCGCCCTGCATACTTCCACACCGCTCATTAGCGGCATCACCACGTCCAGCAACACCAAGTCCACGGGTTCCTGCAAGGCCAGGCGCTTGCCCATCACGCCGTCATAAGCGCTCAGCACATCGTACCCGCTCTCTTCCAAGCCTTGCTTGATGAAAGCCGCAACCTTCGGTTCATCCTCTACCACAAGTATCCGCATGGGGGCAAAGCTATCTACGAAGCATCGCGTTCCCTGCGCGCTCAGTATCGGCAAACGCTGAGCGGTGGAAACCGGGACTTTCGGCGCTTGACGAACGGCTGTGGTTCGTACTTGAGCAGGAAGCTGGCCATCACGGACCACGTGCGGTGCTTCGCCACACCATAGCCGCCAAGGTCCGCAGCAGACATCATTCCTTGGAAGTTGCGCACTCCCAATTCGAACCCGTCGGTAAAGCGGTAGGCCACACCCAACAGCAAACCGAGGTCGTTCGGGCGCAATACTTCATCACCATTGTCGCCCCTGATCACCGGTCCGTCGCTCAAGTACCGCCTGTACTCGATGCCCGTAGAGCACGAGAACTTTCGGCTGACGTAATAGCGGCCGACAAGACCAGCGCTCGCACTAAGCACGGTGGTTGTCGATGTGCCCGCTCGTTCACTGCTTTGCGCAAAGCGTTCTGCGGACACCACTCCCTCGGCGCGTAGAACAAGACGGCTTCCGACATGGAAGGGTACGAATGCGCCAAGCACCAGCCCGTTGGACGGTGCCCAGTTCACGCCTGCCGCTCGGAGGTGGTCGGTGCGGACACCCACCAGCAAGCCGTAGCTCTGTCCGCTCGCCGAGGCGAAGGACAGCGATAGAACAAGTATGGGCCACAAGGTTCGGTGCATCGTGTTTATTGTGTGACCTTGGTACGACTTGGGCTGAACCATGTTGCGGGTGTGTGACTCGTCCCCTGCTCGCCCCCCCCGCGCATTGCACTGTGGATATAGCACTGTCGCGCCTTTCGGCAAGCTGCAGCTCACTTCAAGGATCGGCATTTTTCACGACTTTTTCATGCGGGTCGATCGGTGAACGCTTGGTGCATCGCGGCAACAGCGAGGTGCTGAAGCCCGCCGAGACCACTCCGCTCAAGCTCGCCGAACGTTGCAGGATGCAGAACTGCCCGAAGGTGTCGTCAACATCGACACCGGTGCGGCATGCTCCGCCCACCGCGGCCGCTCAGCCTCACCTTCCTCACCTGGAAGGATCTCTCCATCAGCATCTGGCAGGGACTTGTCATCACCCTCGGCACCTTGGGCGCGTACCGGCTGGCAGTAGGGCAGGGGCATCCGGAGGAACCGGTCCGCACCATGGTCTTCAGCACCTTGGTGGTGGCGAACATCGGGCTCACGCTGGTGAACCGATCCTTCACGGCATCGGTCTTCACTACATCCGCCAACAACAACCAACTTCTGCGCATCATGCTGCTCTTGACCATCGGCTTGTTGCTCGCGTTGCTCTACGTGCCGCTTTTCCGTGGGTTCTTCCGTCTCGCTTCGCCATCGCTGGTACAACTTGGAACCGCTGTCGCCATTGGGCTGGGTTCGGTGGTGTGGTTCGAGGTGTACAAGTGGGTGAAGCGGCGGAAGGGGGTAGTGGGGTGAGGGAGTGTTTGGGCGTGCCCCCGGCTCAAATGCAGCCGGGGTCCGGCTTTTCGCTGCAAGTCCGCACTCGTCGTTCCTCCTCGCTTGCGGGCTTTCCGCTTCAATCCGTCACGCGAAATGCGCCCTTAAAACTCATCGATGATCTCTACGATCGCCTTGGCATAGTCGCTGCTATCAATGCGCAACTGAAGTACACGACGGAAGTTGTTCAGCTCGCGTTCCTCAATCACCCTCTGCATCTTGCTCTTCCCAACATAGTCCTTCTGCAAGAGTATTTCAATCGCATCATCGATGCCCGTCAGTGTGCTGGGCATGTCGTAGAGGACAGCATGCGGCGCTTGGCTTGGGTCTAATCGGAACCATGTATGGTGCTTCCGGAACGTGGTCTTTAGGGTATCCTCGACGAATCCGTTCCGCTTGTAGAACAAGTCACCTTTCTCTCTGATTTGTCCATCCAAGTTTGAGGGCATGACCACTTTGATCTTGAAGTCGGTGTAGGTCACGTCACCAATCACGAGAGGGTCGGCCTTCTGAGCACTTTCCACCAAGGGGTGGAGAAAGTTCTTGTAGTATCCAATGGCCAAGGCGGTTGTCGGGTATAGACTGAAATGTCCCTGGCGATAGTGCTCGGAGATGTGGTCGGCGTACTCTTGACACGCGCTGGCAATGCTCGCTGCGTTTCCTCTGTCGAAGCGCGCCATATAGATGCCATCGAAGTCGGAAGGCAGTTTGACGCCCTCCTCAACCAGTAAGAAGGATTTATCACGGCCAAGGGCGCCGAGGAAGAGTGCCATTTCCAAGATCACGTTGTCCCGAGGCTCCATCACCGTGGCTCCCTTCGTCTCCGTGCTATCGTCCATGGTCGCTACGAACACCCCGAAGTCGAAGTACCCGGCCATCCGAAGCAGATTGTCGAATGTGCTTCTGTTGGGCTCCCATACGCCCGAATCCTTCCAGACGAGGCAATCGCCGATGCTCGATAGGTTGGTGCGCACCTGCTCTGCAACCGCGAGGCCGTCGCCAGAGCTGCCGATGAAAATCTTGGGTTTGAGGTCGGTCATAGCGAAAGTGATTTCGGATGTGGTGTATTGGAGAAGCTCACCCTCTAAGAACGGTTGGGCTTCCATAGGCTTGCACAGCATTCCGCACCACTTGGCTGTTCAGCTCACGTGAGGCGTCCGCGATGAGTTCATCGAGGTCTTCTTGCAAGCGGCTGAGCAACGGAACAACATCATCAGAGGCGAGTGGGTACTCGATCCCGTTTGGGCTCTTAATGGATTTGCGGTAGGTGCTATCCTCCAGGATCTTCCGGATCTGCTCCGAGGTCTCAGTAGCAAGGGTCAGGTCATTGGCCAAGTAGTAGCGCAGCCGAGTGCTTTCCATGGAATGGACGACAGCGGTGAGTTGAAAGCTCTTCAAGCGACCGAGGTCGGTCTCGCAATCGGCCTTTAGCGTCTTGAGCAGCCGCACAGCTCGACGTGACCCATCCGCTGTCTCTTCCCCTTTGGCGTTCACTTGGTGCATGTGAGCGAAGGGGTAGTCACGCTGCTTTGGACCGTTAGGAAACTTGTACAAGTAGATCCCGCGGTAGTACTCATTGTGCTCGGCCTCATACTTGTCACTGTTATACCAGAAGGCGAAGACCACATCTACCTTTCGGTTGAGCGACTTGTTGAAGATGGAAATGCACTTCTCGTTCGTCGTGTCGACCTCATGGTAGATGCCCTTCAGAATAGCGGTGGCTTGCTTGCGGTATTCTCGGATGTCTTCGTCGGGCACTGATCCTTTCCACTCATTGCCGGAGCTGGTCTGGGAATAGTAGTAGCGATCTATGATGCCGAGTAGGTCGAAATCGCTGTGGACCTTGATATTGGTCTTCGTGATTACCGACCCTTGCGTTCGATAGGCTCTGGTGAAGTGAACTTGGAGTCCATTCTCCAAATGGTTTTGAACACGTTGCGCTGCTTCAATAGTTCGGTTGTTGTACTTCACATCGATAGGCATCATCGATTCCAGCAAATACCGGATGTTCTGCGGTGCGGTGGTCGAGCGATACGCCGCAGAGACTGCAGACTCGTTCAGTTCGTTGTCGAACCTGCGGGTCTCCAAGTTGCGCAGGCGTCGCTGATAGTCTAGTGTTGCCATGGGATCGGATGTTGCTGACGGGAATTCTGTCGATGGGCCTGTGGTAATGTAGCTGTGGGTTCGTCAGCTACGCCGACGTCGAATTGGAACCGCCATTGTTCGATCCGAACAGCGCAACGATGATGAATACGAAGGCGATCAGTGCGAACATTGCCGCTAACGGGCTGATACCTGAACGGCCCGGCGGCGGCGGCGAATATGTACGAGCGCGTGCCTGCCTGTCAGCCTCAGCCTTCGCCCTCTTCGTGGCCTCTGCCTGCTCTTGGTACTTGCGCTTCGCATCCGCAGCGGCGCGCTTTATGGGATCCACCAAGCAGTCGTACGCCGCCTTGACCTTCCGGAACATCTCGGCCGCGTCGAGGCTACCGCCGTTCTTGTCGGGGTGCCACTTCAAGGCCAACCTTCGGTAAGCCTTCTTGATCTCTTCTATGGTCGCGGAGTGCGGTACTTCAAGGAGTAGATATGGATCCATGCGCCGTCATATATGTGGCCGCAGGGATCGGAAGTGAGCGATGCGGAAATCGTGGCGGCTCAACCAGTATGCCAACGCCCAAGACGTTGCACTTTCCTGACAGACTTTCGCGAAGAACCTGTCATGGACTGGCCGCATGCTGACAACAAGTCAATCGACCACTCCACGTGTGTTTAATGATTCGCGCGTGCGCGCGCGAGTTCGGATCTTGTCAGTTGCCTTCCTTACTTTGTCACCACGCCGATCGCCAAGGAAGTCGGCAGCCGTAGATGGCCAAGAAGAAGACCGACGCACGCGCGATGATGGAACTGGCCATTGAGGTCATGCGTAGGTCGGTGGCCGAGTTCCGCAACGATGGCAAGCCGAACCCGAAGGTGGGCGCAGTCCTCATACACAAGGACGGCAGGATCGACACGGCCTACCGGGGAGAGCTACGCGAAG
>Ga0209591_10009090_pt1 | contig 10772 bp, 9 predicted proteins | sample MAT01_FD_187207 | JGI IMG/M metagenome (GOLD analysis project Ga0209591, IMG submission 187207) | Freshwater microbial communities from Lake Fryxell liftoff mats and glacier meltwater in Antarctica - MAT-01 (SPAdes) (version 2) | ecosystem: Environmental > Aquatic > Freshwater > Ice > Liftoff...
CCCTGTCCTTTGGATTTACGGCACTGTTGGTATTGGTCTGGCCCTGGCTACGCACTTTGTTTTTCGCGACCATCCTGTACTGCATCCCTGGACCAATGAAGCCGAGCGCAGCCAGGTTCCGCCACTATCAACGCAAAGCGCCAAGTCGTTTCCTTTGCGTGCGCTGGTGACGCATCCCGGGCTTTGGCTACTGAGCCTTGGCAGTCTGGGCCTGAACTTCGGCTGGGCATTTTTGATCACCTGGCTACCGGCTTATCTGCAGGAAGTGAGAGGCCTCGATCAGGTCACTGCAAGCCGCTATGTATCGATTGCCCTTGCGACCAGTATGGTTGGAATGTTGTTCGGTGGATGGTGGTGCGACATGTTGACCAGGCGCTATGGTCAGCGATGGGGCCGCCGACTGCCGTTCATCATTGGTGGCGCGACTGCGGCGATTTGCTACATCATCTGCCCTCTTCTACCAAGTGCGCTGACCGTGGCCGCAGCTTGCTCGCTGGTCGCGTTTGCGGCCGACAGCGTCATGCCTGCGATCTGGGCGATTGGGCAGGATATCGGAAATACGCATGTCGCATCCACAATGGCCTGGGCAAACATGTGGGGAAACTTCGGGGCATCCGCCGTTGCCAAGCTGATCCCGTTCATCCTGGCAACTTCGATTCACCAGAAGGATTGGCAGGAGATATTCTATTTCTGCGCAGCGGGCTTTGTGGTGCTTGCGCTGTCGTCGTTCTTTATCGACAGCACCAGAACCCTCGAACCAAGTTAGTCTGGTAAAAATACACGTGCATACTATCGAACGAAGATCCTTCCTGCTGCTTCCAGCCGCAGTTCTGGCCCAAGAGGAGAAGCCCCGCGAGATTCGCCTCATTTCAGCCGCTCCCAGCCCGTACACGCAGCGCCGCGATTCCTACCGGGCTGGCCACGGTATCCTGCTCAACTTACGCCGCCTGATTGAAGAACACAAGCTGCCACTGATTGCGACTTACTATGATGCTTCGCCGTTGCTCGGGCAGGCCGCCAAGCTTAAGCAACTACTTCCGGGCGCAGCGGTGCTGATGGTTGGCACTTCGGTCTGGGCACAGGGCCCCTCATCGGTGTCGCGCACCTTCTTTGAAGCCATCGATTCTGAATCACTGGCGGGTGTGGCGGCTTCCACCTGGGTCACCTCGGGAGGAGCGCATACCGGTGCCGCTCTCGCGTATGAGTCCAATCTGGCGACGCTGCGAAGTATCGGTGCCGCCGTATTCAGCTTTGGGCAAAAGCAGGCAGTCTTTACAACAGACGAGCGTGTGGATGTCGAGAAGCCAGGGGAGTTCTTACTTCTCGACCTTTGGTTCATGGAGGGGCTCGCCAAGGCCGCGATAGTCAACGCATTGGCCCTTGGCAACCCGGCAAGAGCGAATGGGTTATGGGAACAACTCGAATCTCACCCTAACTACTATATGAAGCACTTTCCCAAGAACGGGGCTGCGCTCGAGACAAGGTTTGGACTCTTTCGCAGACAGATCAACGGAGCGACCAACCCACGCAGCGAAGCCCGGCGTCAACTCGACGCGCAACTCTCACAGATGCGTTAGCCCATAAGGGGCAACGAGCGCAATCGCTTGCCCGTGGAAGCAAAGATTCCATTGGCGATCGCAGGCGCGATTGTTGTGATCGGTGATTCACCAGCGCCCGCCGGCTTCACGTCTCTTCTATCAATCAGGATCGTCTCAATGGGTGGAACATCACTGAAGCGCGGCACTCGATACTTCGACATCTTTGCATTCAAGATTCGTTCACTATCGTGTTGCACCTTTTCAAAGAGTGCCCCACCCATTCCCTGAACAATGGCCCCTTCCACTTGATTGCGAAGGTTGCCGGGATTCAGAATTGCCCCGCAATCGAAGACACACACGATTCTCTTGAGCTTCACCTGAGTCTTCACAACATCGAGTTCCACGAAGAGGGCGAGCCTTGCGTCTTTCTCCAGATTACAGGCCATCCCGCCTTTGCTTTGTTTCCAGCCGAACTTTGCAGCGCCACGTTCAAGAGCCTCTTTGAGCCTTGCGTCGCTTAAGTTCTTCAAGCGAAACTCAAGTGGGTCGATACCGGCCAGGGCCGCCAATTCATCCACGTGGCTCTCCCTGGCAAAGTTATTGGCAACGGCAGCAAGCGACCGGTACGAGCCTTCTCGAAGAGGTGACTTTGATTTGTGAAAGCCACAATAGAGGTGCGGAATCGCGTAGGGAGGCGTCAGCGACGAAGCGCCTGAATTGAAGTTGTGGAAGTCCCAACTGACAATCTTGCCTGAGGCATCGATGCCACTGGCTACTTCAATTACGCCTGCCGGTCGGAAGTAAGCGCGCTCAAACTCTTCTTCACGCGACCAGGCTAGCCGCACATCCGCCCCAGCGAGCTTGGCGATTCGCGCTGCCTCGAGTTCGCACTCACCGCGCTGCTTGCCACCATAGCCGGAACCTGGATCGATAGCCCTTACACGCACTTGCCGTTCGGTCAGCCCGAAGTGTTGCTTTAACTCATTGCGAACAAGAAAGGGCGCCTGACTGCCACTCTCGACAGTCAACTTTTTGCCCTGCCATCTGGCCACACTCGCCCTTGGCTCGAGAGGCACATGTGCAATGTTGGCTACCGCGTACTCGGACTTCAACCGCTTGACAGCCAGCGCGTCGCCGGTCGCCAAGTCTCCGCGCTTCACTATCGCTGGATACCTGGCTCCTTCGACAAATACCGGCATCTCAGAATCGCGTTTGAAATTTGGCGGAGTGAGTTGCGACGGCTTCCACATGGCGATTATCTTTGTCGCCTGAACCTCGGCCTCGCGAGGAGTATTTGCGACGACGGCCAATAGATCGCCGTCTTTCACTACTCGCACTCCATCAGGTGCACTAACACTTTCGAGGGTTGCTTTGTAGAACGGGGGGCGAATCATCTTCGCGGCCAGCAGGCCTGCCGGCATCCAGTCGCTGGCATATTTCTTGCGACCGGTTACGATGTCTCTGCCATCAATGGCCGGCACAGATTGACCCAAAACCTTCCAGGCTGAGGGCTCATGAAGAGTGGAGCCAGCAGCCTCAGCCGCAGCCTTTCGAACCGCAGGTACAGTCTCGGGGGTCGTCATGCTCGCCCACGTTCCGCCATCGTCAGGGCAGGTATCCGTATCGCCCATCACCAGTCGAACCTTCGCTGGAGCAATGCCCATCTCTTCGGCCACACACTGCGTCAAAAGGGTGCGAGAGCCTTGGCCCAATTCCACCTTGCCTGTCCGCAGCACAACCCAGCCATCGGGAGCTACTTCAATCCGCAAAACCGGACGCTTCGCTGAGATGACATCGTCTTCTTCCTGCCAACTATGTAGAGGTTCGACGACAACGACAATCAGCCCGGTGCCCAAGACTTGAACAACCTCGCGTCTGGTCGCCAGTCGCTCGACGCAATCACGAAGATATTGTTGCTTCGAGTCCATTACTTAGCTCCTCGCGCAGCCAACTCTACAGCAGCCAGGATTCTCGGGTAGCTGCCACACCGGCACACATGTCCATTGAGGCTTTGCCTCACCGCTTCTCTACCCGGCTTGGCAGTCTTCGACAACAAGGCCACGCTCGCCAAAATCATTCCCGGTGTGCAAAAGCCACATTGAAACGCTTCTTCATCGAGAAAAGCCTTCTGCACAGGATGCAGCTTCTCCGCACTGCTTAAGCCTTCGATGGTTTGAATCTTCCTGCCCTTGAGAGACGAAATTGGCAAGAGGCAACTACGCTCGGCTTTGCCGTCTACCAATACAGTGCAGGCTCCACAACTGCCTTCACCACAACCGTACTTTGCTCCCGTCAATTGCAGGTCTTCCCGCAACACCCACAACAGGGCTGTAGCGGCTTCAGCTACTACTTTTTCGGTCTTGCCGTTAATCTCCAAACTCCACTGCGCCATAAGCTGAGTATGTCACCCGTTCCATTGCTAAACTCACCGAATGGAAAGCACTCGACGAGCCTGGCTCGCTACCGCTATCGCAGCCAACATGGCAGCCGGGAATGATCCGCAATGGGACCGGCTCAGCGCGGCCTTTCCTGTCGATCGTTCGATTCGGAACTTCAACCACGCCGGAGTCGCAACAACGCCAACACCGGTGTTGGAAAGCGTCTTGCAGCACACGCGCTCGGGCGAGGCCTGCGCGCCAAACACCATCTTCAGCTATGCGCCCCGGCTGGAACCGATCCGCGAGGGGCTTGCACAAATACTGTCTTGCGACGCAGAAGAAGTCGCCATCACACGCAATGCAACAGAATCGCTGAACGCTGTCCTGCTTGGATTGCCGCTGGGCGCAGGCGATGAGATTCTCACAACCACGCTCGACTACTGGGCCATGCTGGACGCCCTCGATCAGCGACGCGAGCGCGATGGGGTTGTTGTCAAGAAAGTTCAGATTCCCGTGCCCTGTACTGATCTCAAACAGATTACCAAGCTCTTTGCTGACGCTATCACGCCCAGAACAAAACTGATTCTGATCTCGCATCCAATCAACCTCAATGGTCAGTTGTTGCCGGTGCGGGAGATCAGCCGACTGGCCCACTCGCACGGTATCGAAGTCGTTGTCGACGCCGCACAGAGCTTCGCGTTGAAGCAGTACAAGATTGAAGATCTCGAATGCGACTATCTTGGTGCAAGCCTTCACAAGTGGCTTCAAGCGCCCAAGGGTACGGGCCTGCTTTATGTCAGGCGCGAAAAGATCGAAAAGCTTTGGCCGCTTTTCGCTGCGGGCAATACCCGCAAGAAATCAGACATCCGCAAGTTTGAACTCTACGGCACCTGGCCAGAGACGATTCTCGCGATTGGCGACGCCCTGAAAATCCACAATGCGATTGGCGGCAAAGCGAAGGAGGATCGCCATCGCTACCTCACCAGCTACTGGCTCGACAAAGTGAAAGACATCCAGCGTCTGCGCTTACATACGCCGATGGGTGCTGATCTCAGCTGTGGGATTACATGCATAGAACTCGAGGGGACCTCAGCTCCAAAGCTCCGCGAATGGCTGCTGAAGGAGAGATCCATCCTGACAATGGACGTCACGCGACGGACCAAAGAGTTCTCCGGCATCCGCATCTCGCCCGGCCTGTCGACAACCAGGGTGGAGCTTGATGCACTCGTCACCGCATTACACGAAGCTAGCTAAGCGCTTCCCTGGCATACTGCACGCATTTCTTCATCTCTGACAAAACATCCGAGCCTTGCGGTGTCTCGTATTCATACTCGATGCTGGCAGGGAATTTGTACTTCTTCTGTTTCATCAGCTTGAGGATTTCCTTGATCGGTGTCTCACCCTGTCCGAAGGCCATATTTGGCCCGCCCTTGCCATCGACGGGGCCCTTGCGATCCTTTATATGCAAGCTTGAAATGCGGTCGTGATACTTCTCGATCACCGGCACCGGAGACTGCCCGGTTACCCCGTAGTAGTGGCCCACATCCAGGTTTAACGACGTATAATTCGAAGCGCCAAGCACCTTGGCAAAGCCACTCTCGCCACCCTGCCCGTGTGTATGGAAGGCAATGTTCAGCTTGCGTTTGGCCGCATAGGAGGCCACCCGCTCGAGCAACTTTTCGTCGGTCGGCAACTCCATCGTGATGTGGTTGGCACCAAGAGTCCCGGCAACGTTCCAGATGTACTCATACTCGGCGTCCGGCATCTCAAGTGTCGGCGGCAACTTGAAAGCATAGATCTTTACGCCCGCATCCTCATACATCTTACGGAAGTCCTTGTACTTGTCCATCGATACAGACAATCGCCACTTGCCGACATCTTCAGCCACCTTCTTGCGTGCTTCCATCTGCTCGGGCGTCGGGCGCTGTCTTGGCCCACCACCAGGCACTCCAGGACCGAATGCGCGAGACACACCTGCCGGTGATCCGGCATACGCTTCAGCCGCACCGCTCATCATTTCAACTCCACTGATGCCACAATCGAGGCAATACTTCAGGGTCTCTTCTGCGCTGCCTGGCAGCGCCCTGAAGCTATAGGTGATCGCACCAATCAGCACTCCATGAAAGCGCGAATCTGGCTTGCCCATCAGACTCATCGCGGGCACAGCCAGCGCCGCCACTTTGGCAAAGTCTCTACGTGTATAGCTCATCTGCCCTGAGTCTATAATCAATCGCGCACTAATTGTTGAGGTGCGGGGCTGATTTTGAGAGCCGCTATATAGGGGCCATCGTGTTTGGCACCAACAACCAAATCACGCCCGCTCTGCTTCCATTCGAGTGATCCGGGGCGGCCCAACATTTCAACCCTGGTTCCATCCGCGGCATAGACGTTCGGGACACGAATCGAATCGCCTGTGGAAGGCTTCATAACGAAGGCGTAGACGGAATCCCCCTTGCGGGTAAATCGGATATCTGCTTCCTTGTCTTTTGCTGCCGAGCGGATCCATGGCTTGGTATCGAAGATTCCTTCACCATGAATCGCAATCCACTTGCCAAGGGTCAACAAGCGGTCCTTCTGTATTTCACTGATGCTTCCATCAGGCCTTGGGCCAACGTTCAACAACAGATTGCCATTCTTGCTGACGATGTCGACTAGCAGCTCGATCAGCTTGTCTGATGCGATTACATGCTCTGGACCTTCGATCTGGTTGTAGCCAAAGCTGAAGCCAAGCCCTCGGCAACTTTCCCACTTCTTTTCGACAATCGTTTCGTAGCGTGAATACTCAGGCGTTGTGAAGTCGAAATGATCGCGACCGAAGCGGTTGTTGATCAACCCTTCTTTGTCGCGATTATAGAAGTCGCTAAAGATCTTCTCGAGCTTGCCCGCCTTTGGATAACCGATGTCGTTCCACAAGACCGAAGGTTGGTAACGGTCCATGAGCTCATACCAGTGAGCATCGGCGTAGTCGGCATATTGCTGACTCTGAACCACCGTCCCGCCGACGTCGGCCATCGTCGCTACCGGACGCTTCTCAAAGGTCCAGTCGAGACCGCCCGAATAATAGAGCCCCATCTTCATGCCTGCACCGCGCACAGCTTGACTCAGATCCCCAACCAGGTCGCGCCCGATCGTTGGCAGATCGGCTTTCACGGGATTCTTCACCTTCGAAGGCCATAGCGTAAACCCGTCGTGATGCTTTGTTGTGAGCACTACATAACGCGCCCCGACTGAGCGAAACAACGACGCCCATTCCTGCGGTTGCCACTTCTGGCTTTCCTTGGTGAAGGTATCGGCAAAGCGGTAATAATCGTAATCCGCGCCATAGGTCGCCACGTGATGTTTGTAGGCGGAAGACTCTTTGAGGCGAATGGAATTCAGGTACCACTCGGCATAGGGATTTTGATAGAACCACTTATTCCAATCCACCTTGCCTAGCTCACCCGAGGGTTGCGCCCAGGCCGGCACAGAGTAGAGGCCCCAGTGCACGAAGATCCCCAGCTTGGCATTGTTGAACCAGGCTGGAAGAGGATGCCGCTTGAGTGAATCCCAATTGGCTTCGTATTTCGCCGGGGGCCCAACCGGGCCAAACTGCCCCAAGGCAGAACTGGCGCTCAACGCACCAATTGTCTGAGCAAATCTTCTTCTAGAAATGGAATACATGGCTGCGTGCAAAATATCATCAATCGAGGAATTGAGCAAGTAAAGATATGATCGTGGTTCAGCATGACAAAGGCAGTTCTGGTCTTATTGACTATTCCCTCTCTTTGGGCCGCCTCGGTTTGTTTGCCTTGCCACCCGAAGCAAACAGAAGCCTATAGTCGCAGCCCCATGGGCAATGCGATCGGGCTGCCTATGGCGGTGCCGCATGCTGCGTTCACTCATCTGAAATCGAAGACTCGTTTCGAAGTGCTCGGCAAGGATGAAAACGTGAGACACCAAATAGAACGTGGTGGGCTCAGTGCTGAGCATCCAGTAGCTTATCGGATCGGATCAGGGAATCACGCCGAAGGCTTTCTGGCTCGAGTTGGTGAGTGGCTTTTTCAGTCGCCGGTTGCAAAGTACAAGCGTCTCGATTTGTGGGATGTCGCGCCCGGATACGAATCGATGACGCACCCTGATTTCAATCGGCGCGTGAGCGGCGAATGCCTCGCCTGCCATTCGAGCGGTGCGATCGATGACCTCCAGCCCATCAGTTGCGAGCAATGTCACGGGCCATCCCAGGAGCATTTGCAGCACCCGGCGAGAAACAACATCCAGAACCCTTCACGGCTATCCCCTGAAGCTCGTGATGCGGTGTGTGAACAGTGCCATCTTACGGGTGAGGCACGGATCGGCAGTCCATCTGGCATTTCGATTGCCGTATACGATCGTCCGCGCGAGGACTTGCGTGTGGTGAGCCATGTGGAGCAGCTTGCGCTGAGCGAATGTGCACGCCAGAGCCAGGGGCGGCTTTGGTGCGGGTCTTGTCACCAACCGCATGGGGACAGGATCGACGTCGACACGCAATGCCGCAACTGTCACGCGGCTGCCCTGCCGGTGTCTCATGACGGGCGCAAGCAATGCGTTGGCTGCCACATGCCGAAGCGCGAAGCCATTGATGGAGGCCACACCGCATTCACCGATCACCGCATCCAGCGACAAGCTGCAGCCCCGTCAGAGAAAACGTTGCCTCGCCTGCGTCTCTGGCGTGAGGTTGGGGACGTCGCGCTGCGCGAACGTAATCTTGGGCTTGCTTCGATCGTTGTCGGTGAACGGGAAGGCAGGCCCGACCTGATCAACGATGGCTACCGGAGGCTCGCCGCTGTTTTCTCGAGCTGGCCGCGCGACCCGGAAGTTCTTTCGAGTCTGGGCATGGTGCTCTTTCTCAAAGACCAGAAGAAGGATGCCCTCAAGTTGCTGGAAGCGGCTGTCCAGCAGCGGCCCGGCGATGCAGCTTTGCATGAAAAACTCGCGCTGGTGCGGCGGGCGGATTCCAACTTGTCCGGGGCAATACAAAGTCTAGAAAAATCGATTTCTCTCGATCCTGGTCGAGAAAGCGCCTACTTTTTTCTTGCCGAGTGCCAGACCACACCAGCAGGGCGTAAGCAGGTTCTAAATCGGCTGCTCAAGGTCTTTCCGCAAAGCTTGATCGCCCGCGAAGCACTTGGAAACTCAACGCGGCCCTGACACCTGAGCGAGGAGCTTTCGCACAAAGTCGTCTTCGGGAAACAACTCGACATACTTGGCCAGCATCTGTTTGGCATCATCGAATCGCTTGAGTTGGATCAAGCGCAAGGCCAGTGCTTTGTAAAGCACGGGAGTGTATGGCGCGAATTGAATCCCCTGCCGCAGAGCGGCAACGGATTCTTCCAGACGGCCAGCACGACCGAGCGCCTCACCCAGATCCTCAAAAGTGGTGGAAGAAATCGACCCACGTTCATGCGCCGCCTGGAGATGCATGATGGCTTCGTCAAATCGATTTGCCCGTAAGGCCCGACGTCCCAGAGAAGCTAAAACGAGTGGATCTTGCCCATGTTTTTTGGCCGCCTCATCCAGGAGTTTTTGGAATCTCTCGTAGTAAGCGGGCTGTCGATCGGCCATCTGGCCATAGGCTTGCATTTGAGTGAGCAATGGCAATTCCGCGTTACCGGCGCGGTTGATGTGGACGAGGTCCAAGCCTGAATCAGGTGATGCAGGCAGCGGCTGATCGCGCGTCCGAACGATGCGATGGTTGGTGAGTGCAGAATGAGCAATCACTTTCACATCCCGCTTTGGCATGTGACAAGTGACACAGCCGGCACCACCACCCGGATGTAGCGTATGGCAACTGAGACACTTCGCGTTGTAGTCGATGCTGGCTGCATGCGGGCTATGGCAGGTGAGGCAAGACATTGTCCCGCTCTTCTCAAAACACTTGCTCATGCGCATGGACTCGTGATGCTCAAGCAAGTCGGCATCTGCGGTGCGGGGTAGCTTGAAGATCGCCACTACGTCATTCAGCGCCATACCGGGCCGGTAGTCGCTTTCTGTCTTGCCAGGCTGGAGGATCCGAGTGTCACCCGCTTGATGGCAGTTCATACAGATTTCATCAGCTCGCTCGCGAGGCAATTTCGCCGGGTTGACGATGGCGCTTTTCGCACCTGGTAAGGCGATGTGTTTACGGCCTGGGCCATGGCAGTTCTCACATCCAATAGCTAACTCGGCAAACGGCGGTTTCTGGTATTGGCCGTTAGTTCGAGGAACAGGTTGTGGCCTGCCGCTGTGGCATTGTATGCACCCGGCGGCAATGGTGCGATTGAATCCGTAGTCGGCAAACTCATAGCCTGGTGAGAGACCCCACTGGCCCACGCGAGAGTAAAAGGAGAGTGGAGCCTGAAAGAGATGATCACCACGCTGCAGGACAAAACTCAAGCCATTAGCGCCAGAACCAATCGCCCAGGCGAGCGGATGCTCGTTTCGAAAGCCCTCACCGGATTCACGTTGCTTCAATTGGCCGTTCTCTGAAAATACGGCAAAGTCGCGCTTCAGCTTCTCGCTACGGACGGTTATTTCGCCGTTCACTTTCGAGAGATGTTCCGATGCTGGACTCATCGAGCGCCCCATCGACGAACGAAGCCAATGCTCGTGAATCTGCTTGTGGCACCCGGCACAGGCCTTCGAGCCCACATAGTCCTGAGCTGCGGCAATCCCCACCCAAAGAAGCACCGCTATCACTCGCACTCTACTTCTTCCTCGCAAAAGGCGTTGCCTTGACGATCCCCGATCCTTCTCGAATCGTCACCAGTTGATCGCAGGCTACCTTGCTCAGCTTCTCGACGGCACCATTGGGCCAGCGGATATCGAGATCGGCTTCAGTCGCCGCACCAAGGCCAAAGTG
>Ga0209591_10009097_pt1 | contig 10768 bp, 7 predicted proteins | sample MAT01_FD_187207 | JGI IMG/M metagenome (GOLD analysis project Ga0209591, IMG submission 187207) | Freshwater microbial communities from Lake Fryxell liftoff mats and glacier meltwater in Antarctica - MAT-01 (SPAdes) (version 2) | ecosystem: Environmental > Aquatic > Freshwater > Ice > Liftoff...
CCGACGGATAAGCGGCCTCCCGAAGGTCAAGCTCGCCCAACGCCTTTTGCGTTTGGGCTTGTCCCCCAACATATTCACTATCTTTAGCTGTTTGATAAGCGATTTCTAGTAGTTCTCGCCGCACAGTATAGGCTTGGTTGAACTGCATATAATAATTCAGTGCATCCGTCCAATTACAAGCGCGTTCCGGCTCGTTTTTAAAGCCCCAATCGAGTGCGGTGCGGATATTGTCAAAATCGGGCGTAATCAACGGATGGCGGTCTTCATCGTTGTTAGCCGTGAAGTCGCCGTGCTGTGTTTCGTAATGGGCAAAATGGCGGCGCTGGAAATCGTTCAGTTCGCTTGTGCCTGTTGGCACACCGCGCAGTGCCAGCGCCCGTGCGTAGGCGCGTAAAAGGCGATGCTGCCGCCACCAGCGCCCCGGATAAAGCGCTTTATCTTTTCCTTCAGGGATATAAAGTTCAATTAGGGAGGCTTGCACCAGTGCCTTCAGTTTTTCGTCGGCACTTTTTTCGTCGGTCATGTTCCAGAGCGCGGCTGCCGCACTTGTATTCCAGGGTGTGTCGGTCACAAACACGCCTAATGCGCGAAAGGCTGTTTGTAAGTCTGGCGTGAGGCGGTCATAGGTACGGGCAAAGGTTACATTCAGGCTGTTCGGTTGATTGTCTTCTAAATCCATGCCGTCGAAGCGTGTTCCGCCGCTCATACCTTGTTTATAACTTTCCAGTGTGTCCTCAATATCCTTCGTATCGAGCGCGGCGTTTAAGCTAGATGCGGCGAGTTCCAATGCGAGGGGATGTCCGCTCAAAATGGCGACGACGCGGCTGATGTGATCTTGAGTAACCTCAACCTTATTAACCAAATCCGTGAGTAAGGCTTTTGCGTCATCAACGGGCAGTTCGTCCAAGGTGAACGCCAGCCGACATTGTAAATCATGATGATTGACAATCGTTGTAAAGCGTGTCGTCAACAGGACTCGCGCTCCTTTCGGCGCTGCCCGCCGCAGCAGTTGAACCGTCTCGATGCCATCTTCCCAAACATCATCCAAAATAATGAGCGCTCGTCCGCCGCAGGTCATATTGACAAGATCAGTCAAGCCATCGCGCAGCAAATCGGCGGCATCGCTTAAGGACAAATCGGTAGGCAGGCGGTAATCGGCATCCAGATAACGCCCCCATTTAAGCAGTTTATCCGTCGGGTTTGGTTTTTCGTTAATGTCTGTCCATAAGATTGCGCCGAAAGGTAAATCGGCTTGTCCACAGAAAGCCTGTGCTAATGTTGTTTTGCCCATGCCGCCCATCGCTTTTACGGCACTGATGGCGACGACTTGATCGCTTGCTAACTGCTTACGTAACTCGGTCATTTCATGAGTACGCCCGACAAACTTACGTGTTAAAGGCGGCGCACTTGGGCAAAGGCGCGGTGCGGATTTTCCATTTAACAGACTTTTCATCATTTCGATGATCTGCTTGAGAAGATTTATTTCAACTTTGTTATGTAACGCGCCATTACTATCTTCTGCCGCGTCCACAAGTTCTTCGGTCAGCACTAATGTCAGAGTATCTATCATGCCAATCGTCGTAATATCCAAGCCAGACGCAAGAAATTCCTCGCGCAAATCCTCCGGCGCGGGACGTTCTCCCATCAATGCTAAATCAAGCAGCAGGTTATACACTTTTGGGTGTTTTACAAAGTCACGTAATGATGTTTCGACATGACTTTGAACGCGCCCTGACGAATCAGCATAATATTGTTGAATCGTATCTTTAAAGGCCGTCGTATACACCTGCCTCAAGGCGCGCTGTTCAGGATCGCCGCGTAATGCGTCCATGAATTTTCCAGCGCCGGATTTTAAGACATCGTAAGCCAGATTTGAAGCAAGTGATTCAATCATCGTGACGGTCCTTAAGTATAGTTTCTATAGCAATACCCCTACATTACCGCGATTCTAACCTTTTTCCCAATCCTATTTTGTCCGCGTCCCTGCCGTTTATTTACAGGACTTTCGCTCATGCATTTACCCCACCCCTAAATCCCCTCCCCATTGCATGGAGAGGGGACTTCAAGATGCGTTTTTCTCCCCCTCTCCAAGTATTGGAGAGGGAGCCGGGGGGTGAGGTAAGCGAAAGTCCTAATTTATTGTCTGCTGTCAATCCGCACGAGGGCGAAGGGCAGCAGGTCGATTGTTAAACCTAAACCGTCAATGCCTGCCTGCATGAAGGTGACTTGTTGTGTGCGGAAGGCTTCCGGCTCACGCATGGCGGATTCGGCGTTGCTTTTGTCCAGCGATTGCACCCGCACCGCGCCGCGTATGCCCGTAACGGTTACGCGCTGCGTTTCCGCTGTGAAGTTCGCCAGCACGACACGCACATCATGATTCAGCGCAAGCGCGATTCCTTCCACAATTATCGGGTCGCTTGAGGTGGTTTTGCGGACGTGTCCAGCGGCGTAGGCATTGATGTCCGCCAGCGCGTGATAGACGGGGAACACGCCGCCGGGGATGGAACGAAACTGCTCCGGCAGCGGCGATCCGGACTCGGTTTCCATCACGCCCAACCAGCCTAATATTTGATAATAGGTGATACTTGTCGCGCCAGCTTCCGCTAAATATTTGATGCTGCCCACCGTCCAGCCCGCGCCGAAAAGCGACATCTGCCGCACATCGACCTGCGCCGGAAGTTCATTCGGGTGTTCATCGCCATCGTGGCTGGTCGCTACCGGATTGAGTCCGCCTTTGAACGTCACCGGCCCGACGGCGACTCCGGCTTTCCCCGCGAATTTTTTCGCATTTTGCACAGTCACGCCATGTATGGGCAAAGTCTCGACCAGCGCGGCGTTATCGAAGCTGTGGCGCTGCGGATTCATGGCGTAGGCGACGACATCCAGCGCTGCGGTGTCGGGGCGCTCTCGGTTGAGTTCGGTAAAGTTGGTCAGCGATCCTGTGCCGAATTGGGCAGCAGTGTCGCCCAAAATTTGTCGCGCAAGCTGCACCCATTTGGCATCTGTCGAATTATCGCCTTTGTGGAAGATCAGCCAGCGCACGACGGCGGGTTTCGCTTTGTCCAGCAGAGTCCGAAATTGGCGTAATTCCTGCTCGGCGTTATCGGTGACGTGCAGCGCTAACTCAAGATTGGGGTAACTAAGTTGACTCAAGGCCGATTCGAGGTCGGTTGGCGCGGCATCCAGCGCAAGATCGCAGCGGATGTAGGCCAGATTCAGCGCAGCCAAACGATCTGCCTCTGTCGAGGTTAAAGGCTTGGCATCCGATTTTACGCTGAGGCCAATCGCAGGCAGCTTGCCGATGACCTCGCCGATTTCAAAATGCAGCGATGCAGCTTTTTCGTCGGATTCGATGCTACTTTCGGGAATATCCCCACTCAGCTTGATTTGAACCCGTTGGCTGATCTTGTCGCCCGTTTTTACTTCCACCGGAAAAAGGCGTTCCAGCGGCGTGCAGTAGGTTTTATAAGATGCGTCCGACCAGTTGCGCTGATCTTCCATCTCAAAAGCATCGCCTTCCATACGGACTTCGGCCTGAACGCCGGGGATGACCTCATGTGTAATCACGCGCAGATTGAAGTAGGCTTGATGCGGGTCGATGTCATCTGGAAAAATACCATTTTCGACTGTGCCGTCGGTATGTTCGATGACACACGCCTGCCCCGCGAGGGTCGATGGATGCAGCACACAGAAGCCGATGCGATTGCGCTTGAAAGTGGAGAGGATTTCGCCATCCATCTCAAACGTAAGGGTGCTGTCGCTATTCCCTGTAATCGTACCGTTCCAGCCGTAATGAATATTGCCCTTCTGATGATCGGCGCGGAAACGAAGGGTGAAGGAGTCCGGCTGGCGTTCAATTTCCAGATTGCTGATAACGGGCAGAACCGTATCCCAATTATGATTGCGTACCGAGATATACAGCCGCAGTAAGATCAAGCGGTCATTCAGGCGGATATAACGTAGATCGCCTTCCTCAAAAATCATCGAAAGCGCCCCAGCGCGCAGCGGGATTCGTGCGGGCAGGGATTTGTCTTCGCCGTAATACAGCACATTCGTGGGTAGTAGATTCATGAATCATCTCCGTTTGGGTCAGATGGCTTTTAAAGTCATAAGACATATACCCCGAAGACGCTCAAAATGCACTACGAGAAAATAAATATTGCTCGACCTAAACCCCAGCCGACTCGGTTGGCTGGCGTTATTATGGCATGGACGGCCTCGGCTCACTGCGCTAGATGACCGACAGTGCGGGTGTGCTGCAGTACCTCGCCAGCTATGACCCCTTCGGCAGTCCCTTTGAGGCTTATAACGCTGTGGCGGATCCCTCCATCGGCTTCGGCTACTGCGTCGCTTGGGCAGATGACCGACGACAACGGCCTACAATACCTCCGCGCTCGCTACTATAAATAGACTTGCGAAAGAAATTGGAAAAAGATTTAACCGCAGAGACGCAGAGAACACGGAGAATTTAAGTTCAAATACTTGGTGTCCTCGCTCCGTTTAGACGGTTAAGAAAATTGAATAAATTTCATGGTTTTACATCTATACACAAGTCGTTTTAACTTTCCAGCCATTTGACCGCATCAAGGGCGAAATAAGTCACGATCATATCCGCGCCAGCCCGTTTAATACTGATGAGCGACTCTAACGCACAGCGGCGCAGATCAATCCAGCCATTGGCGGCGGCGGCGTGGAGCATGGCATATTCCCCGCTGACCTGATAGGCCGCTGTCGGCAGGTTATAGGTCTGTCGCACCGCGCTCAAAATATCAAGATTCGGCAGCGCCGGCTTGACCATCAAAATATCTGCACCCTCCGCGACATCCAGCGCGACTTCACGCAGCGCCTCGCGCCCATTGGCGGGATCCATCTGATATTGATGACGATCCCCAAAAGACGGAGCGCTGCCTGCGGCCTCACGAAACGGGCCATAAAAGGCGCTGGCGGTCTTAACGGCATAACTCATCACGGCGACATGCTGCAAGCCGCTTTCATCTAATGCACCGCGAATCGCCCCCACCGCGCCATCAATCATGCCGGATGGGGCGATCATATCCGCGCCTGCTTCGGCATGGACAACGGATGCCTGCCGCAGTAAATCGAGCGTGGGGTCATTCAGGAGATAACCCAGCGGCAGATACGGCGTAAAGTGCGCTTCGTCCGGCTGATTAATTACGCCGCAGTGACCATGATCGGTATATTCGCAAAAACACATATCCGAGATTACGATTAATTCCGGCGCGGCATCTTTAATGGCGCGGATGGCGCGGGGAATCACGCCGTCAGGGTGGATGTTCTGGCTGCCGTGTGCATCTTTATGATCGGGAATGCCGAACAAAATCACGGCTGGAATGCCAAGCGCGGCGATCTGACGTGCCTGCATGGGTAGTTGATCGACGGAATAGCGAAACTGCCCCGGCATCGCCGTGATCGGTGTATGCAGATCATCGCCATCCTGAACAAACAACGGATAGATAAAATCGGACGGCGCGAGGTTCGTCTCGCGCACCATACGGCGCAGCGTAGCGGATTGGCGCATCCGGCGCGGACGGGCGATGAGGGTTTCGTCATTCTTTAAGGGCGAATCGTGACTCGTCCCTAAATGGGCACGGATTTTTTCATTGATTGTCAAAAGTGTTCTCCAAACTGGTTACAAGCGCTTCTAAGGTAAATACTGACGGCATAACCGTCACGTCTAAGCCGTAATCCAAAGCGGTTTGGCGCGTGGAAGGGCCGATGCAGGCGATGACGATGCCTTCTAAATCTGGCAGACTGTTATTCTCGGTGGTCATGCGCTCCACAAAACCGCGCACGGCGGAAGAACTGGCAAAGATAATGGCATCCACCGCCTGCCGCCGGAGCAGCGCCGATAAATTAACGCCATCTTGCCCGGCTGTCGTGCGATAGATCGCTATTTTATCGACATAAACGCCCATCAAGTGCAAATCCTCTACGAGCGTCGCCGGGGCGATTTCAGCTTGCGGCAGCAGCACCCGCATTCCTTCTTGTGGGATAATCGCCCGTGCGAGGGCTTGGGCGCGATAGTCATTCGGGAGCGCGGCGGCTTTTACACCGAGATAGGTTTCGACAGCTTTTGCTGTAGCCGAGCCGACGGCTGCGATCTTCACTTTAGAAAAAGCGGTAGTCGCAAGGTTCAAGGCTTGCATCCGCTGCGCGAGGATGGGCGGGGTATTGGCACTGGTGACAATCAACCAGTCATAATGGCCTTTAGCAACTTGAATCAGCGCTGCATCGAGCAAAGAAAAATCTTCGATTAGGTTGATCGTGATGCAGGGATATAACAACGGCACCGCGCCATGCTGACGCAGCAAGGCTGTTAATTCTTGGGCTTGATGCGCCGCCCGTGTGATGACGACGCGCTTACCTTGCAGCGATGTGCGGCTTATGGGTCGATCTGACTCCTGAAAAATTTCCATCATAACACCTCCAATGCGCCTTGATTTATGCTGGTTTGGGCAAGGGCGAGGCCAGTCCCTTCTGCGGCGCTGATTGAATTATCAGATATGGGATAAATGCCGCTGACATCCATCTGGCGCGACCCATCAAGTGCGATCACCCGTCCGCGTAGATGCAAGTCTCCATTTTCGATAATGCCAAAGGCCGCCACAGGCATAGCACATCCGCCGCCTAATCCTCGCAAAAACGCCCGTTCCGCCGTGACAGCGGCATAAGTCGCGGCATGATTGATCGGGCTGAGTAAATCGCGCCATTGATCTTCATCCCGACATTGAACCGCCAATGCTGCTTGCCCCGGCGCGGGGAGCATGACCTCCAGCGGTAGTATTTCTGAAGCGACACTCAGCCGATTCAGCCGTTCCAATCCGGCGGCAGCCAACAAAATCGCGTCATAATCGCCATCCGGCGCGAGGGCTTTGTTGATTCGTGTATCGATATTGCCACGAATATCGATGATTTTTAAATCGGGTCGCTGATGCAGAAGCTGGGCTGCACGCCGACGGCTGCTCGTCCCGACGACTGCGCCAGTGGGCAGTTGAGCCACCGTATCTCCTGCGCGGCTAATCAGCACATCAGCCGGATTGCCCCTTTCCAGCACCGCGCCGAGTGTCGTGCCGCTGGTCGGCTGCGTCGGTAAGTCTTTTAGGCTGTGGACGGCAAGATCAATCTCGCCTCTTAAGAGCGCTTTTTCCAGACCGGAAGTAAACACCCCTTCGCCGCCGCTTGACCGCGCCATTTCTGGCAGTGGAATCGTCGTGATTTGGTCGCCAATCGTCGTGATGATTTGCGTCACGATTTGCACATCAGGCCACGCCGCTCGCAGCGCTTCCGCTACAAGTTCGGTTTGGCGCAGCGCTAACGCTGAACCGCGTGTGCCGATGCGGATGAGCGATTGGGGATTAGTCACCAGCCAACGCTCCCGACGATTCGGCTGTGGCAAGATCGTGCAGCGCATCCAAGCCGACGCGCATCACGAAATCGCCAAAGGCTTCGTTTTCTTCTCGTTCATCGCCGTAATAGGCCAACAAAGGGCGCAGTGTCGGCACGAGATCGCGCACATGAACTAAATCCAAGAAAGGCCGCGCCAGCCGTGTTCCAACCGGGCTTCCGCCCAAAAAGATGCTGTATTTTTCCAGTGAGCGCCCTACAAAAGCGATTTCGGCGACATAAGGCCGCGCGCATCCATTAGGGCAGCCTGTCATGCGGGCGACAATCGCCGCATCTGCGATGTTCAAGTCGTCAAGGGTGTCTTCTAATTCGTCAATCACCTGCGGGAAAATGCGCTCGGCTTCAGTAATGGCGAGGCTGCATGTCGGCATGGCGGGGCAAGCCAATGCGGAACGACGCACAGCGCTGATCTGCTCCACCCGACGGACACCATATTCTACCAAGAGCGCATCTACGGCGGCGCGATCTTCCGGCGCGATTCCGGTCAGCAAAATATTCTGTTGGGCGGTCAAGCGGCTGTTGAGGCCAAACTGCTCAATCACAGCGCGCAAGCCAGAACGCAGCCGATAGTCGCCACGATCAACGATTCGCCCGTTTTCTACCGGAATGCCGAGAAAGTACAGTCCTTCGCCCTGCTCGTTCCAGCCCAGATGATCGTAAACCTCAAACGCTGGCATCGGGCGCAGCGCTTGAATGGGAAAATTCACGCGGGTACTGAGTTCAGCGCGGAACCAATCCACGCCGCGTTCTTCGAGGATATATTTTAGGCGGGCATGTTTGCGATTTTCCCGATCACCAAAATCGCGGTGAATCGTCACAATCGCTGTGGCGGTTTCGATCACCTGTTCCGGCGTGATAAAACCAACCTCGTCCGCCAGCCGCGCATAAGTCGCGTCGTTGGCGTGGGTCATGCCCATGCCCCCTCCGACCAACAGATTAAAGCCGCTTAATTCGTCGTTTTCATCAAACAGCGCCACCAAACCAACATCATTGGTATATACATCCACGCAGTTATCGCCGGCATAAGCGATGGCGATCTTAAATTTGCGCGGCAGGTAGGTGCTGCCATAAATCGGGTCAATGATTTCATGATCGTCGATGAGCTGCTCGCCATCCAGCCAGATTTGATGATAGGCGTTGGTGCGTGGATAGAGCGCTTCGGTGAGTTTAAAGGAGAATTCCTGCACGGCGATGCGCTGCGGATCGGCTGTCGGAGCGGGGCAGACCATCACATTCCGCACAATATCGCCGCAAGCCCCTAGCGTCGTCACGAGGGCATGGTTCAAATCGCGTACTGTGGTGGCGAGATCGTCCTTCAAAACACCGTGAAGTTGAAAGGCTTCGCGTGTCGTGATTCGCATTGTGCCGTTGCCATAACTGCTGGCGAGATCGTCATGGGCGATGTACTGCTCTGGGGTCAGTTGGCCTCCGGGCAACTTTGAGCGAATCATAAATTGATGATGATCGGCTTTACGGTCAATCTTGCGTTCGTCGCGGTCTTCCTGCTGATAAATGCCATGAAACTTCAGCAGCTTTTCGGCTTCATCCGTAAAATAGCGCTGGCTGTTGCCCACTTCTTCGCCCAATGTGCCGCGCAAGCCGCGACTTTCCGCTTTAATTTTCTCGTTGCTGATCTTTGCCACATCAACCCCCCAATAGCTTAGAAAACAAAAACGCCCTGGCTGTAAGCCAGAGCGCGATTTTGAACTCAATTAACGAAAAACGTTAAATACGCACGTCCAGGCTACAGCCGCAGTGTGATCTGTGACAACACATCGCCATAACCTTAGCTGAACAAAACATGCGTTGGATTTTCCCGTGAAATTTGGAACACTTGAGATGGTCACATATTATAAATAAGGGAATGGATTTGTCAACGGCTTGCGGCGGGGAAATGCATGTTATCATATTCTCGACTTTATCCATTTGCGCGACTTTTTCCTCTTTTCTGCTCAAGAATGGATAAATTCCAGTTCAGAGGTTTTAAATCTTGGGTTTAGCGCGGGGTTTTGAATCCGGTGTGGCATATTGCGTAACGTCAGTTTTTAAGCCGGGCAGATTTGACAGTGCCATTCGCTTGGAGTTCGACAAAATCGGGCATACTTTGCAGGAGTTTAGTGAGAGTCGCATGTCCATAACTGCTTGTTTGAAAATCCGGTTGCGCTTGAAGAAGTGCCGAACCAAGCGCTGATAACGTGACCCATCGATTGGCATCCCGCGGCGCTTTGGCAAATGCTTCTGACACAAGTTTTTGCAGATCATTTAGCTTTGCTTGTTTTGGCGTGATCTTGCTTTTAAGCCGTGCTGATTTGTCAGCGTTACCAAGTTCGACAAAATCGGGCATACTTTGCAGGAGTTTAGTGAGAGTCGCATGTCCATAACTGTTTGTTTGAAAGTCTGCTTGTACTTGGCGGAGCGTAGAACCAAGCGCCGTTAATGCGACCCATTTATTGGCATCCTGTGGTGCTTTGGCAAATGCGTCTGTTAGGAGTTTTCTTATGACAGCTTGATCGTTTGATTTTGGAGGTGCGGGTTGTTTTGGTAGAATGACGGGTGCTTCAACGGGTACTGAAAGTAATGATTCGGCAGGTAATTCTCCACGTCCCATGAAGATAAATTTATCACAAGCGCGAATAAATGCCTCGGATGCGTGTTGGTAGCCTAAGCCAATGACGACTTTCTTAGATTCATGAATTTTATCACAGAGGGGGATGTAATCGGCATCATTGGTCACCAAGCAAAAAATGTCTATCGGCGTGCGATAAAGTACTTCCATAGCATCCATGATGAGTTTCATGTCCGATGAATTTTTTGTTTTAGAAGCGTTAGTCTGATGTCTAATTTTAAAGTTATTTTTCTCAGCAAGTTCATGCCATTTTTGCAAATTGGGTCTTTCCCAATCTCCATAAACAGCCCGCACCACAAGCTGACCATGAAGAGGAACTTCTTCAAGAATAAGTGGCAAACTTTTGTAAGATATATTCTCGGCATCAATGAGGAGCGCTATTTTGGATGACAAGGAGACCTACCATCTTTTATAAGGAATTCACGAAACGTAAGATAGCATAAAGCTAAAGTAAGCACAACGTTTACTGAACAATCCGCCTAATTCGACCTCTGAGTCGCAATAAAAGATGTCCGTTTTATCACGCAACTAAACACAGCATTAGGAAATTTATTAACTCACGTTACGCAGACACTCAAATCACTGGACACTGGCAGTTCAAAACTGCCAGCTAGAGGGTTTAAAAACCCCTGAAGGGGTTAAGTAAAAAGGTTCTTTAACCTCTTTAGAGGTTTCCAGATTGCGCGTAGCTCTGGGTTTTGAACCCGGAGCGGCTGG
>Ga0209591_10009106_pt1 | contig 10763 bp, 12 predicted proteins | sample MAT01_FD_187207 | JGI IMG/M metagenome (GOLD analysis project Ga0209591, IMG submission 187207) | Freshwater microbial communities from Lake Fryxell liftoff mats and glacier meltwater in Antarctica - MAT-01 (SPAdes) (version 2) | ecosystem: Environmental > Aquatic > Freshwater > Ice > Liftoff...
AAACCATCGCGGATGGCGTCATCAAAGAACTGCGCGACAAGAAGAACGACGACGCTTTAAGCGGTGTCGTGGCTCGTTTCCGCGATGCTCTGACCGAGGTGAAGAAGTGACCGGCCTCTCGATTTCGGACGACCTGATCTTCGCGAGCAAAATCGCCGCGACGGCTCGGGCGAAAGGATTTGCCGTGGTGTCGGCGCGAAGCGGACAAGCCGCATTAATCGCCGCCACCCAGGCTCCGCCTAACGCGGTCATCGTCGATTTGAACAATCCCGGCTTGAAGATCGGGGAGTTGATCGAGGGGCTCCGCGAAGCTTGCCCCGCGATGCCACGGTTGATCGCTTACGGTTCGCACGTCGATGCCGAGAGTTTGAAGGCGGCCAAGCAGGCGGGGTGCGACCACGTCATGGCGCGCAGCCAGTTTGTCAAACAACTCGAAACGCACTTAGCCCGATGGTGCGGGCAAGAGCCGCTGCCCGATGAGGGCGAGTAAGCCGGAGACGTGCTTGCAGTACCCGTGGGCGAGGAAGCCGAGGCACTCGCACGAGCAGTCGTGCGGTCGGCCGACGCGGACGTGGTACAAGTTTCCGAGGCCGAGGCGGTGGACCGCGAAGCCGCGCCCGCCGATCTCGCAACGGATTTCGCGGAAGGTATAGAACTGGGAGTGGTCCCCCTCCGCGATGCGGAACACGCCCACGCGAACCTCGTTCGGCGGGATCGAGAGCGAAATCGTTCGGGCGGGTCGGCGCTTGCCCATGAGCGTATTATTCGGCGAACCCGTCGGAACGGGTATCCGCGAACGCGAGAGTCCTTAAACTTCCCTCGCTCCCTTTCCCGCTTTCGTCGGATCGAATCATGCGCTTCACCAAGATGCAGGGCATCGGCAACGATTACGTCTACGTCGACGGCTTCGCGGAGAAGCCGATCGCGGACCCCGCCGCGCTCAGCGTCAAAATCAGCGACCGCCACTTCGGCATCGGCTCGGACGGCCTCATATTGATCGTCCCCTCCGAGGTCGCGGACGCGCGGATGCGGATGTTCAACGCGGATGGCTCCGAGTCCGAAATGTGCGGGAACGGGCTCCGCTGCGTGGCCAAGTACGTTTACGACCACGGCATCGCGACCAAGCCGCGGCTCGCCATCGAGACGGGCCGCGGCGTGTTGACCGTGGACGTAGAAGCCGCGAACGGCAAAGCCCAAAAACTGCGCGTGAACATGGGGGAGCCCATCCTCGATCCCGCTAGCGTGCCCACGACCTACACCGGCGAACGGGCGATCAACGTGCCCCTCTCCGCGGGCGGTAAGAAGTTCGAGATCACGGCCGTCTCGATGGGCAACCCGCACGCGATTCTCTACGTGGGCGACGAGTTCTTCCGCTCCGGCCAGGACGACCTCGTGGCGATGTTCGGACCGAAAATCGAACACGCTCCGGAATTTCCGCGGCGGATCAACGCCCACTTCGTCAAAGTGATCTCGCCGAACGAAGTGACCATGCGGACCTGGGAACGAGGCAGCGGCATCACCCTCGCTTGCGGGACTGGAGCCTGCGCGGTCTGCGTGGCCGGCGTGCTCACGGGCCACACGGGCCGGAAACTCCTCGCCCACTTGCCCGGCGGCGACCTCGAACTCGAATGGTCCGAGTCGGACAACTCCGTCTACATGACCGGCCCCGCGACGGAAGTGTTCACCGGCGAGTGGCCCGGTTAGCGGAGGCAGGACGCCGTGAAGATCCGCAACAAGCACCTCATCCGCGCCGCAGGCTGGCTTGCGACCCGCGGCGTCCGCGGGCTCGTGAAAACGCTCGATTTCCGCTTGCATTGCCTCGGCGTTGTCACGATGCCCATCGGCGAAATCCCGCCCGGACCGCGGTACGTTTACTCCCTCTGGCACGAGAACATCCTGCTGCCGATCAACACCGTGGCCCACCCGGATGCGGCCGTGCTCATCAGCAAGCACGCGGACGGGCAGATGCTGGCCTCGCTGATTCTTGCGACCGGTATGGGTATCGTTCAGGGCTCCACGAACCGCGGTGGCGTCGAGGCCGTGCGGTCGCTCGTCAACGGCACCGCGGGCCGGCGACACCTCGTTGTCACTCCCGATGGCCCCCGCGGTCCGCGGCGAGTCGTGCAAGCGGGAATCGTCTACATTGCGAGCCGCACGGGCATGGAAATCGTCCCCGTCGGCAGCGCGTACTTCCGGCCGTGGCGGGCCAAGAGTTGGGACCGCTTCGCCATTCCGAAACCGGGATCGCGGGCCCGCCAAATCTACGGGGTTCCCATGACGGTCCCGCCGAAACTCCGCACCGAAGAACTCGAACCCTACCGCCAAAAGCTCCAGGCCGAGATGGACCGACTCACGAATCTCGCCGAAGAGTGGGTGAAGTCCAATCGGTCGTCCAGGGCAGTTTCGTAGAACAATCCGCGTGAACCCGAACTCGCGAACGATCACCCTCGCCCTTTGGGCCATCTGCTTCGGCGTGGCCTGCGGACGGCTCTACGACGCCCGCACGGCTTTCGACGAACCCGACCGGCCCGACGGCAATTCGGGCCACACTTCCATCGACTTCGGCGGCCAGTGGATGATGGGCCGGCAAGTCGTGCTCGGGCACGAACGCGAACTCTACCACCGCGACCGGCACTGGCAACTCGCCTGGGCCACGTACCCCCGCGAGGACGAACCGCCCGACCGTCGCAAGAACGCTTTCCCCAAGCACCTCCGCGACGCGGACCGCGGGCCGAAGGAAATCCGGCACGATGCCGAGCAGATGATGTACTGGTTCATGGGGGACGACTCCCCGCGGTGGAAGGATGCGGCGGTCGCGGTGGGCGTGCAGTTCCTACAAGACGCATTTGTGCCGAACCCGTTTAGCCGAGCGATTTTCGAGGACTTGGCGAAGAAACGACTGACGCCCGAGGCAATCGTCGAACTCGAACGCCCTGCGATCGGTGGTCCGCTTTACCCGCCCATCCACGGTTTCCTTTATGCTCCGCTCGCTCTCGATCCGGAACCGAGGAGCGCTTACCGCACGTTTCAAATCCTTTCGATTTTGCTCACGTTCGTCGCCGGTGGCGGGCTCAGTGCGATCACCCGCGGCCGCATCGCGTGGCCGCTCGCCACCTTGGCCGTGATGCTGTTCCCCGGTTATCAAGCGGGGTTGCAACTCGGGCAGAATCACGTTTTGACCTTGGCGATTCTCGCGTGGGGATGGGCTTTCGCGGTCCGTTCGAGAGATTCGCTCGGCGGTGCAATCTGGGGCGTGCTCGCGTTCAAACCCGTTTGGGGCGCGGCCTTCTTTCTCCTGCCCCTGCTCCAACGTCGATGGCGGTTCTGCGGTGCGATGGTCCTCGTCGGCGGCGGGATGTGCGTGGCGACGCTCCCCGTGGTGGGAATCGAGACGTGGTTCGAGTGGCTCGCCGTCGGCAAGGAAGCGTCCGCCACTTACGAAGTCAACGAGAACTGGATTCACCTGAGCCGCGATCTCGGTGGGATTCCGCGGCGAGCAATGGTCGATTTCAGATTGCCCGAGCCGGACCGAACGAATCCCCGAGCGTCGCAGATCGGGTGGGCCTTCTGGCTCGTCGTGTTCACGCTCACAGTCGGCACCTGCCACTTGCGCGGCGACCGCCGATTCCGCACGGGCCTCGGGGCCGGGTTCCTCTCGTTGGGGGCGTACCTCACCTGCTACCGATTCATCTTTTACGATGCCGTGCTCGCGCTCGTGCCACTGGCGATTTTGTTCGCGGACCCAAGAATTGTGCTCCGCCGCGGCATCGCGTGGCCCGCAGTGCGGTTCCCACTCTTCGTCGTCGGGCTCTTGTTCGCGATCGAGAATTGGCTGAAGAATTATGCGGGCGCTTCGTCCCTCAATACGCCCTGGGATACGGTCCTACTTCTCAGTCTCTGGGCCTGGTGCGGCTGGCGGCTGGTGCGCTACGGCGACCGCGGCGAGTTACCCGCCGCGTAGCGTTCGCAGGGCCGCTCCGACATCGGGTTGCCGCATGAGCGACTCGCCCACGAGGATCGCACCGACTCCGGCTTCGCGCAACCGTTCGACATCCGCGGGCGTGCGAATGCCGCTTTCGCTGACGACGGTCACGCCCTTCGGAAACCTCGGCATCAAGTCCAGCGTGTGTTCGAGCCGCGTTTGAAAGGTCCGCAGGTCGCGGTTGTTCACGCCCACGAGCGTCGCCCCGCAATCGAGCACCCGAGGCAACTCCTCGGCGTCGTGGAGTTCGACCAGTGCGTCGAGCCCGAGGGCCACCGCTTCGCGGAACAGTTCTTTCAGACGCTCCCCGGGCAAAATCTCCGCGATCAGGAGGGCCGCGTCCGCCCCCGCCTCGCGGGCTTCGAGCAGTTGATACCGGTCGAGCATGAAGTCCTTCCGCAACACCGGGCACCGCACCGCGGCTCGTGCGGATCGCAAATCATCGAGTTTGCCCTGAAAGTACGATTCGTCCGTGAGCACGCTCAGGCACGCGGCCCCGTTCGCTTCGTAACTTTTCGCAATGGCCACGGGATCGAAATCCGCCCGGATCACACCCGCGGACGGGGACGCTTTTTTCACTTCCGCGATGACGCGGACTTCGCCCGGCACCCGCAGCGCGGCGATGAACCCCCGCGGCGGCGAACTCGATTCGAGACGGCGTTCGAGGTCTCCGTCCGAAATGCGATTGCGGTTCGCGGCGATTTCCCGCAGCTTCGTTTCGACGATCCGTTCGAGAATATTCGGCATGGTGGCACTATCCTAGACCTCGTTCGAAGCCCGACCATCCCCGGAGTCCGCCGTGCCCGCCGATCCGTTCGAACAACTCGGAGGCATGGCCATCGCCGGGGCGGTCGTCGCCGGGCTCGCGGTGCCGCTCGGCTTGGTGTTGGCCTTCGTCAATCGATCCTTCGGCGGCTCGTTCCTCCCGCTGTGGCGAGCGTATGCCTCGCGATTCCAAGGGGCGGAGATTCTCTTTCTCTTCGGCGTCTACTACACGACGATGATGGTCGGGCCGAACGTTCTCGATGCACTCGGCTTCTACGTCGCGATTTACGGACCGGATGAGCCTGCGACCGACCAGTTCCGCGTGGTCCGCCAGCTTTGGGTGAGCCTGTTTTTTGCCCCCGTTTTGCTCGTCGCTTTTCAAGCGATTCCTCAGTTCCTGCGAACCCAATCGCCGAAGTTGGAACCTCGTCTCTGGCCCGGCCGCGTTGCATTCGCGGTCGCCGCATGGTGGATTTCGACACCGGTCGTCATTGCGATTTACTTCCTCACGCTCCTGCTCGTTCAACTGACCGGCGGGCCGAAGCAAGAACACCCCCTCACGGAAACGGGGCCGGGAGCGACGCTGTTCGACCAAGCGCTGTTCGGCGTCGTCGTCTGCGTTTTTACGCCGCTGATGGAAGAGATCCTCTTCCGCGGACTACTCGTCCGCTGGGCTGCGGGGCGGTGGTATCGGCCGTGGATTCTCGTGGCGTTCGCGGGAGTGGCGTTGCTGATGCCGTCGAGTTCCGTCGAGATGGCACCGCTCGGCTTGGCAGTCGCCTTCGGGCTCGGGCTCTATGCAATTCAACGAATCGGGCGGTCTAGTCCGACCTTTCCGGTCCGGACGACGAGTGCGATTTACGGCAGTGCAGCGCTCTTCGGAGCGGTCCACGCGGCGATCTGGCCGACGCCGATTCCGCTGTTCTTCCTCGGCTTGGCCCTCGGGTATGTGGCGATTCGCTCCGGGTCGATTCTCGGTCCGGTCGTTATGCACGGGTTGTTCAATGCGGTGTCGTTCGCGTTTCTACTTCGAAATGGTTGAGACTTTTCGATAGACCTGCATCGTTTCGACCGCGGCCCGCGTCCAGGTGAACTTGCCCGCGTGGGCCACGGCGGCGCTCCGGCTTTCGAACACCGTTTCCGTCGCCAAGCGTTTCATTCCAACGCGCCACGCGACCACATCTTCGGGCTTCAAATACTCCGCGTGCGGTCCGCAGACTTCGCGCAAGACCGTCGCGGTCGAAGCGAGTACGCGGCCACCGGCGGCGAGCATCTCGACCGGAGGGAGACCGAAACCCTCGTAAAACGTGGGGTACACGAGCCCCGTGGCCCCCGCGAAGAGGGCCGGCATTTGCGAATCGGAAACGTAGCCGAGGTGGCGAACGCCCTTGGCTTTGCCGATCGTTTCGTAGAACTCGCGGTCCGCTTCGGACTTCCAACCCCACGGGCCGACGAGGGCGAGCGGGCACGTCTCACGGACCTCGCTCGGCAAATCGCAGAACGCCCGCATCGCAGTGCCGACGTTCTTTCGGGGCTCGATTGTTCCCACGCAGAGGAAGTACTTTGCGGGTAAGCCGAGGGCCGCTTTTACGGGTGCGGTCTCGTCCGCGGTCATCGGCCGGAACGCGGGGTCGATGCCGTTGTAGATCGCCGTCACGCGGTCCGGAGCGATGCCGGTTTCTTCGATCAATTCCGTTCGCACGGCTTCCGAAACGACGATGACGTGGGCGGCGCGGGCGAGCCCCTTTTGAAAGTGCCGCTCGTGGACCTTCACGCGGTCCGCGGGGTGCCATTGCGGGTAGCGGACCACGGAGAGGTCGTGAACCGTGACGACCGTCGGCAGCGAACTCGGGAACGGAACGAAGTTCGGTTCGTGATAAAGGTCGAACCCGAACGCTCGGGAATAGAGTGCGAAGTGCAGCGCACTCGCCAGCTTGGCGGCCGATTTGGCGGAGTCTTTGAGTCGGGCTTTCACTGTCGAATGCGAGCCGTTCGCGCCGCGATTTGCCGATGGTTTCGACTGGAACTTCCGCACGTACCTGCCGAGTCGTTCGCCGGGGTAAAGCGCAAACTGGTCGCTAGGAAATTGTTCAACGAGCGATTGCGCCAAATTGGCGACGTGGTGGCCGACGCCCGTTTTCGGCTTCAAGGCCGCGAGGCCGTTGATGACGACTCGCAAGGTTAATGCCTCCTGCGAAGGGGAACCGAGCGAACGTCGAAACGCTCGACCAGCACGCGCGGCGCGTGCCACAGGTAAGAACCGAGTGCCCGCACCACCGCGTTCGCGACCGGCCAGCGGCCCTTCGGTCCCTTGGCTCCCAGTGAGGCTCGCAGCACGGCTTGAACGGCTTTCGCTCCGAGTCCGAGGGCGGAGTAAACGGCCAGAAACGGGTCGCCGTTTCGCAAGCTCGTCAGCGCCCGGTTGCGCTCGACGTAGAACCAGAACAGCGGCGATTCGTCCCCCGCTGCGGCGCCGTGGACGTGGCGGATGAGCGACCGCGGCGCGTAGTTCGGGCCGTGCCCGGCGAGGCGCTTTCGCCACTGGGCATCGAGGTCTTCGTAGTAGACGAAATACCGCGGATCGAGGAGCGGTTCTCCCGGCGGCGGAGCGGGCAGGGCGAGGGCGGCGCCGCAGCCCGCGAAGACTTCTTGAGTGCGTTCGTACTGCCCGCGATCTCGCTGGCGAAACCCGCGGTCCATGCCGCGGCCATCGCGGAGAAGGAATAAGCCCGTACTGTTCAGAAGGGTGGGGTCGTGCGCGAAGACCAGTTTCGACGCTGCGCGTCCGTCGGGGGAAAGGGCATGTAAGAGTTCTTCGAGCCAGTGCGGATCGGCGATCGTGTCGTTGTTCAAGAGCACCAGAGTTCGCCCGTGGGCGTACTGTGCGGCGATGTTGTTTCCCTCGGCGAAGCCCGTGTTCTGCTTCAGTGGCACTGAGCGGACCCAAGGGAATCGTTCACGGAGGATGGCGAGCGAATCATCCTTCGACGAGTTATCGACGACGATCACTTCGAAGCGGTAGCGGGGGAGGGTTTGAACTTCGAGCGCCCGTAGGCACGCATCAAGGTGGCGGGCCCCGTTGTAGTTCACGATGAGGATGCTGACGGGCAAATCGTCCACGGGCCTCCCGCTCGGATCAGGCGGCGGCCCGGGCGGGGTCGTGCATCGGAACGGTATCCGCAACCGAGGGCGGCTCGACTTCCGCGACGGGGTGATTCGCGACGGCATTCTGCGTGTACGCGGCCACCACGTCTTCGGGCCGGCCCTGCATCATCACCGCTCCGTGTTGGAGCCAGATGCACTTATTGCAGAGTAGCTCGACCGTCGAGGTTTCGTGCGTGACCAGGGCCATGAGCCGGGCCGAGGTCATCATGGACTTCATCCGCTCGCGGGCCTTCAGTTGGAACGAGAGGTCGCCCGCGGAGAGGATTTCGTCGATCAGGAGCACTTCCGGTTCCACGGCCGTGGAGATCGAAAAAGCCAGGCGAACCAACATCCCGGTCGAGTAGTACCGCACGGGAACGTCGAGGAACTCGCCGAGTTCGCTGAACTCGGCGATCTCGTGGATCTTCCGCTTGATGCTCTTGGGCGTCTCGCCGAGGAGGTACGAACGGAAGCGGATGTTGTCCCACCCGCTCGCCTCGCTTTCGAAGCCGAGAGTTATATCGAAGAGCGAGCAAATGCGGCCTTCAATGGTTGCCTGCCCGGAGGTCGGCGGGTAAACACCGGCCAGGAGCTTGAGCAAGGTGCTCTTGCCCGCCCCGTTGTGGCCGATGATGCCGACGCGGTCGCCGTCTTGGGCGGAGAGGTCGATGTGGCTCAAGGCGTGAACCGCAATTACCGGATTGCGGGCTTGCAGGAAGAGCCCCTTCAGCAAGTACTCCTTCAGCGTCACCCGCCGGTGCTGGCGGATGTTGAAGGTGAGGCTGACGTCGTTGAGTTCGATCTTGGCCATCGCCCGGTCCGTCGTGAGTATGGGTCGCCCGTTCCGCAATCTTACGGCTCAAAGCTGGAAGATGACCCGCTTTTGCAGCCAGCCGATGGTCCCGCAGGCGAGGCCGACGGCGACCGCGGTGAGCCCGAACGCGGCGAAGTACTGCTCCATCGGCGGCAGTTCGCACTTCCAAAGCGGATCGCGAATGACGTTCAGGTAAACCACGACGGGGTTGATCTCGGCGAGCCAGGCCGCGTTGCCCAGCTTTTCGCTCTCGTAAATGATCGGCGTCATGAAGAAGAACAGTTGCCCTCCGACTTCGACCAGGTGCGTCGTGTCGTGGAAGTACACCGTCGCAAAAGCCGTGAGCGTGGCCACGGCCCAGCAGAACAGGAAGAGCAAAACGAACATCGGCAGCACGGCCCACAGCATCGTCAGCGGCTCGAACGACTGCCGCAGCAGGCAGACGAGCGTCACGATCACGAGCATGGAAAGCATGAAGTGGATCGCCGTACCCATCACGGTTCGCAGCGGGTAAATTCCGTAGGGCAACGGACACTGGCGGATGTAGGCCTCGTTGTGAATGAGCGCGTTGCAGCCGATGCCGGCCGAGTTTCGGATGAACTCCCACACCGCCATTCCGGGAAGCAAGAACGCCGCGTAAGCCGCCCACGGTGCGGGGTAGCCCGGAACTTCCTTGGTCATTTCGAAGAGCCGGCTGAACACGACGCACATGATCCCGCTCATCGCGATCGGCTGCAAGAGCGACCAGAAGATGCCGAGCACCGACCGCCGGTAGCGGGTCCGCAGGTCCATGCGGACCAGCGACATCCAGAAGTACCGGAACATCCAAACGGCTTTCAGGTGTTGCAGCATTCCCAACTTCCGTAACGCGGTCCGCGGATTCGCGGGGAACTTACCCACTTTCCGCGGACGATGCCAGTCCAACCGAGCCGAGCACGCCGTTCCTTCACCTTCCAATTTTACCGCTGCGAGGATAGCAATCGGAAAATCGGAATAATCCTCAGCTTGCGCTTGCGCGAGCTGCACGGTAATAGTAGTGTTTATCGAAGAGAACGCTTTTTCCAACCGACGCCAAGGTGGGCCATGATCTGGAACGAAGTCCGCACGGGAGACTGCCTCGAACGCCTCAACGAGATGCCCGAAGGGTGCGCCGACCTGGCGTTCGCCGATCCGCCCTTCAACATCGGCTACGAGTACGACCAGTACGACGACCGCAAGGCGAAGGCCGACTATTTGGACTGGACCGGCCTGTGGTTGAAAGCCGTCAAGCGAGTGTTGAAGCCGAACGGGTCGTTCTACGTGGCCATCGGCGACGAGTACGCTGCGGAGATCAAAGTCCGGCTCGACGAACTCGGCTTCACGATGCGGAACTGGATCGTCTGGCATTACACCTTCGGCGTGAACTGCACGAAGAAGTTCAACCGCAGCCACGCGCACATCTTCTATTACGTCGCCGATCCGAAGAACTTCACCTTCCACCCGGACGGCGTGCGAGTGCCCTCGGCCCGGCAAACGACTTACGCGGATCGCCGAGCAAATCCCGTGGGTAAACTGCCGGACGATACCTGGTACTTGCGGCCGCAGGAGACCGAGGAGCACTTCCAGGCGGATATGGATACCTGGTCCGTCTCGCGGGTCTGTGGGACGTTCAAGGAACGGACCGACCACCCGTGCCAGATGCCCGAAGCGGTGCTGGAACGGATCGTGAAGGTCTCCTCGAACCCCGGCGACCTGGTGATCGACCCCTTCGCGGGCAGCGGCACGACGCTCGCCGTGGCGAAGCGGCTCAACCGCAAGTTCCTCGGGATCGAACTCTCCGAGGATTACGCCGACGCCGTGCGGGAGCGCTTATCCGGCGTGAAGCCCGATCCGCTGAACGTGATCAGCGTCCCGCGCCGGCCGGGCGTGCGCCGCACGCGGGCCGCGGGGATGAAGGCTCGCTAAGGAACCCCGGCGAAACAACTTCCCGACTTCAGGAGAGTGCCATGGGTTCTGCACGGTAGTTCCATTTGGGAAGAAAGTCGTCGAAGCGGATCCGCATGGATTCCTTGAAGCCTT
>Ga0209591_10009108_pt1 | contig 10760 bp, 5 predicted proteins | sample MAT01_FD_187207 | JGI IMG/M metagenome (GOLD analysis project Ga0209591, IMG submission 187207) | Freshwater microbial communities from Lake Fryxell liftoff mats and glacier meltwater in Antarctica - MAT-01 (SPAdes) (version 2) | ecosystem: Environmental > Aquatic > Freshwater > Ice > Liftoff...
TATGGCCATATCCACTTCCTTTTTGGTCACTTTCGTGGAAGGAAGTTTCAAATCAGAAGGGCTGCGAATCTCTGCTGCAAAACGGATGATGTGCAATACGAGGGCATTTTTATATACACCGACGAGTGTGAGATTTTCTTTCTGCCGCATCACAAAAGTGGCCACACCGAGTTTTCCTGTTTTCTTGAGGGCGTCGCGCAGGAGATTGTATGATTTCCCACCTTCTTTTTGGGGTTCGAGATAATAGGGTTTTTTGAAAAGTACGTCAGAAACGTCAGCAGCTTCAATAAACGATTCAATATCGATGGTCCGACTTTTTTTGATGTTGGCCTGGTCAAAATCGTCTTTTTCAAGAATGGTGTAGATATCGTCCTGCTTAAAGCCTTTCACGATGTCTTTCCATTCCACCTCTTTGCCAGTGTCCTCATTCACACGCTTGTAACGAATGCGGGCGTTGTCGTGCTTGTCGAGCATGTCAAGGGACAGGCTGCGCTCTTCGGTGGCGGAGTAAACTTTTACGGGTATTGATACGAGCCCGAAAGATATCGAGCCATTCCAGAGTGATCTCATAACATTGCTTTTGAAGTAGACATGAAGTTAATATTTTGAAATATTCATAGCCGGTTATATATCCTGGTAAGTTCAAGAAGCTTTTTGCCGATGGGGTCTGAAGGCTGCGTATCCATGCGCCAAAGCCAGTTGATGTCCGTGGTGGCCGGCGTATTCATGCGGGCTTTTTCCTTGAGGTTCATCAAATCCTGCATGGGAATGATCGCCGTGTTGGCTACAGAACCGTATGCCATTCGAATCAAAACTTCACTGACGTTGCGCTCATTGATCCGACTGTTGCAATATGCGTTGAGCCTTCCGCGGTCGTCAGAAGAAAGATCCTGTCTGTACCAGCCCCGGGTGGTATTGTTGTCGTGGGTACCGGTGTAAACAATGAATGGCGGGGTAAAATTATGCACTGCGAAAATTGAAGTTGGCATGTCTTCCTGAAATGCAAAATGAAGAATTTTCATCCCTGGCAAACCGATTTCATCCCGAAGAACAAAAACACCAGGCGACACATCTCCGAGATCTTCAGCAATCAATGGCAATCCCGAACCGGGTTTGATGCCAAGTGCTTTGTCGAGCGCTTCAAAAAATGGTTTTCCTGGTCCGTCTTTCCATGTGCCATCGCGCGCAGTTGTATCTCCCGCCGGCACTTCCCAATAGTCTACAAAGGCGCGGAAATGATCGAGACGGACGATGTCAAACAAATCCAGATTTTTCCGAATCCGATCAATCCACCAGCGATAATCGTTTTTTTCGAGTACATCCCAATGAAACACGGGCATGTGCCACAATTGCCCATCGTCATTGAAATAATCCGGAGGAACCCCCGCCATTGCGGTCATACGACCATCTCCGTCCACAGCAAAAAAAGCACGGTTTGCCCATACATCTGCGGAATCATAGGCAACGTAAAATGGGATGTCACCGACGAGCTGTATATTTCGCACACTGCAATACGTCCGCAGTTTTTTCCACTGATGGAAAAACAGAAACTGGATGAATTTTGATTTTTCAAGTGGTCCCCCGGTTTGGCTTATAAATTTTTCAAGTGCCGTCGATTCCCGGTTGCGGTATTCCAGGGGCCATTCATACCAGGGCGCCCCGTCCTGACTCTGACGCATCACTTCATATAGCGCAAAGTCGTCAAGCCAGAAAGCTTCTTGTTTTTTGAATTTTTCAAAGGATGACTGAAGCTGTGATTTTCCTGCGCGGAAATTGAGCCAGACTTTTTGAAGGAGTTTATCTTTCAAGCGCTCTGCTGAGCTAAAGTTTGCCTTTCCGGAATTTCGAATAAGCTTGTTTTCAAGATCAACCTGGTCGAGAAGATTCTCAGCCACCAGATCATCCAGAGAGATCAACAGCGGATTTCCGGCCATACCAGAGCAGGAACTGTACGGTGAGTGAAAACTGCTTTTATCAGTGACTGTAACAGGCAACAGTTGCCAAAGACTTTGACCGGATTTACCCAGAAAATCTGCGAAAGCCCGTGCTTCCGGACCCATGTCGCCAATGCCGTAAGGCGATGGTAGCGAGGTTAATGAAAGCAGCACGCCCGCCTTTCGATCATTGGTAGGGTTTTTCAAAACCAAAATCGCGTATGGCAACCCTTCAAATATTTCAGACAATTTAAATGATCCTTTGTGGCTGCCTGATGTCCCAAGCAGCACATGATTCCACGCGGTTGGTGCCTCTTCGGGCAAAACAATTTCGGTATCGGCCCAGTCGAGGTCAATGCTGCCATCGTGCAGGTCGGCGATGCGGGCCAAGCTTAAAGGAACAGCGGTAACGATCCAGGTGCCCTTATGTTGTCGGGCAAAAGCGATACAATTCTCGCTGTATTTTCCGCGCACTTCGAGTGGGACATACACCCCGTCTCTAAACAAATCAGCATATTCGGACCGCAAGTGGTAGAGGGCATTGGCCATCCAGAGTTTGATGCGGCTATCCGTCCGGGTGTCCCAGAGTTTTCGCATGAGCTCAAGTGGTTCCAGGTTGGCCGTCACAGCATCAAGGCTTTCCTGTCGCAGGTCGTAATCCACCCGGCGCCGGTTGTCCGGATCGACCAGACTCAAGTCCCAGCCGGATGTTCCCTGATAGTTGTCAGGCACACCAGGACAAGTAAATTTCAGAATAAGTTGGGCCAGACTTACAATCATTCCGTGGTCGGAAACTGTTTTTTGAAATCCGGTAAAAGCGGGTAGAAAGGCATTTTTGGGATCGAGCAGTTTTTTGACGAAAGTCTGCACGGCCGTTTCGTGTTGGGTATCGGGGTCAGCCCAGTCTGAGTGGCGTTTGGCTTCGCGAAAAGCTTTCATAAAATAGGCATCGAGCCGCTCCAGATAATTGTCTTCAGGTGTCATCGGATAGGATCCGATCAGGGTCTGATAGATGAAATATTCCTCATTGGCATCCGGCCATCCATCGGTTTTGTACGCCGAATTTATTTCAATCCAATGGGATGCATGATCTATCCACGATGTTGCCAGGTCGGGAAGCACGTTAAGCCGCATCCGGGCGTCTTCACCGCGTTTGGTGTCGTGTGTGGAGGTGGCATTGAGGGCGAGGGGCCAATGGTTTTGCCGTTCTACCATTCGGCTGTGAAAATCTGCCGTGGTTAGCCCAAAAAACTCCGGTGAATCTCCTACTTCGTTATGACCCAGAAACCTGTTGAACGTATACATCAACGTGTCTTCAACTCCTTTGGCCATCAGCGGTCCGGTAAACTGCATGCAGCGCTGATAAAATCGCTGGACGCGCTCATTGTAATCTTTACTGCGCTGGCTGGGATTGATAAGCAGCACTTTTTCCAGGATTTCAAGTGAGGCAACAAGATCGGGGCGGTTCTTTTTGCAATCCTTGAAAAGGGCTTGTATATCTTCTCTTTCCTTATTTTCAAGCGGAAATGAATTGCCATAAAACCGGTAAATCGGGCAGTGAATCAAGAACAAGCCGATGGCTTCGCGGAGTGTGGGATGGTGAATTTCGGCTGGAGTATCGGCGAGATTGAGCTGAATGAAAAAACGGTGGAGGTTGGAGAGCTCACCGCCCATGTAATCGCGCAGGATGTTGGCTTTTTTCTCGTGGATTTTTTTCTCCACTGGTTTATCATCTTTCGTAAGTTTTTGATAAAACTTCGAAAATTTATTTTCTGCGCTGTTGCGGGTGAAGAGGTTGTTTACGAGCGCCAGAAAGCCGTATCCGCTCGTACCCTCGATGGGCCAGGTAGTATCGAGAGATTCACCGGGTTCAAGGATTTTTTCCACAATAATAAAGACGTCCTCTCCGCAATGATGGCGCAGCCGGTGCATGTATTTTACCGGATCGTATAGTCCGTCGATATGGTCTACCCGAATACCGTTGAAAAGGCCTTCGCGCACAAACTGGAATATAGTTTCGTGATACTTTTCAAACACAAGCTCTGAATCCATGTTGAGACAGATCAATCCATTCACCGTAAAAAAACGGCGAAAATTGATTTGGCTATTGGTCTCCTTCCAGTCGCAAAGGCGATAATGCTGCAGGTCGAGGATGGATTTCAGTTTTTTTGGATTGTTGTTGATCTCCTCAAGGGATTTTATCAAGGCTGGAGTTGTGGCTGGATCTTTCGCCCAGGTGTTGATATTGCGAACAAACAGTTTCCAGTCCCGGGCCAATGTTACTGCATCTTCGGTCTTTTCAAGCGCGTTTAAGTCGGAATAAAGGTCCGGACTGAGCGCGTTTTCACCAAATTCAACTTCTGACAAGAGTTTTTTATACGATGCGATATTAAGCGGATATTGCTGATCTCCGTATTTTGCCGAAAGGCGCCCCGACTCAAACACAATCGAGATTTCTTTTACGGCAAGCAACTCGTCCAGCGGAGCACCCAAAAAGGGAACCATCAGCGGTGCTTCAAAAAAATCGGAAGTACCAGGAACATCAAAAAAACCAGTGTAGACCGACCTGTCTCCCTTTTCCAATACATCCATGAGCCAAGGATTTTCGGGGTGGTAAGCCATGTGGTTGGGCACGATGTCCTGAATCCAGCCTATTCCTGATTTCTGAAGTTTGGTTATTAACCTGCGCAAATCTTCTTCTGTGCCAATTTCGGGATTGATCTCAGTGGGATCCACCACATCGTAACCGTGATTACTGCCAGGCACTGCGCGAAAAATGGGGGAGGCGTAAACGGTTTTTACGCCCAGATCTTCCAGATAGGGGATGATTTCCTCCAGTTGATGGAAGGTGAAATCTTTGTTGAATTGGATGCGGTAAGTGGATACGGGATTATACATGGTCATTGCGAAACAACATAAAAGTTTCGGGTGGGAGGGTGATTGAATTGGGTTGATATATCTCTTTGGGATTTTCGCTGTTGCCTAGCCATTGTTTTTCCCTGGAGTTCATAAGCAGCTTCCAGCTATCTGCGCCGAAATCGATCTGAACGCTTTCTTCCTTTCCGGAAAAGTTGAAAACACATCGGATGTAATCAGAACCATGCCAGCGGCTCAGAAAGAGCACCTGTTTTGCTTCAAAAACATCTACGGAGAGGGCGGAGCGATCCGGATGGCTCAGGGCGCTGATGGTTTTTCGAAAACCAATGAGTTTTTGATAATACCGCAACAGGGCAGCGTGTTGCTTATTTTTTAACAGTTTCCAATTGAGTTTGGAATTCTGGAAACTCGATTCAGCCTGCGGGTCAGGCACTTCTTCAACTTCGCGGACAAAAGCCGCAAATTCACGTTTCCGACCTTCGCGCACAGCCTGTATCAATTCCGGACCCTGATGGTCAACGAAATACAGAAACGGATTTTTTTCGCCATACTCCTCACCCATGAAAAGCAGGGGAAGGTAAGGGCTTACCAAAACGGTGGCGGCCAGCACTTTTTGCATTTCAAAACTTACAAGGTTGCCGGTTCGCTCACCTAGCATGCGGTTTCCCACGTGATCGTGGTTTTGTGAAAAGACTACAAACCTTTCTCCGGGCAGGCCCTCTGCGCTGCTTCCGAATGATTTATCGCGGTGGGGTGAGTACTGACCGTCATAAACATACGCGTCGCGAAAGGCTTTTGCCAAATGGTTGATCCCATCAAAATCGGCGTAATAACCGGAGCGATCATTTCCGGAAGTGACCCGCAGGGCGTGGTGAAATTCGTCAATCCATTGGGCATCCATGCCATATCCACCTTCTCCAGTAGGAGTGATGTATCGGTTGTCGTTGAGGTCTACCTCGGCAATCAGATAATGCTGCCGCCCGGAATTTGCCGACAGGAAATCCACTTGCTGTCTGATCTCTTTGAGTATGTGCACCGGACCAAGATCCTTCATGGCGTGTGTAGCATCGAGGCGCAGGGCATCCACATGAAAATCGCGGAACCACATCAGGGTATTTTCAATAAAATATTTTCGAACAGCATCGCTGCCAGCATCATCAAAGTTGATGGCACTTCCCCAGGGTGTATGGTACTTTTCGGTGAAATACGGACCGAACTTGTCGAGTACATTTCCCTCCGGTCCGAAGTGGTTGTACACCACATCCAGTATCACGGCCAAACCGTGGTCGTGGCAAGCGTTTACCAGTTTTTGCAGGCCTTCCGCTCCGCCGTAAGACTCCTGCACTGCGTAAGGAAATACACCATCATAACCCCAATTTCGCTCGCCGGGAAAGGACGCCACCGGCATGATTTCTATGGCTGTAATACCCAGTTGTTTGAGATATGCGAGTTTTGCCTCAAGTCCTTCAAAATTTCCTTCCGGTGAAAAAGTGCCGGTGTGGAGTTCATAAATAATAAAGTCCTTTAATGGTGTATTCACCCAGGCGCTATCAGTCCACTGAAAAGCGGAAAGATCTTTTACCTGCGAAGGTCCGGATAGGCCGTCTGGCTGGGCCAAAGATGCGGGATCAGGCAGAAAATTTTCCCCGTCTAACTCATATCCATAGCGCGTGCCAGATTGTGCTTTTGCCGAAAGGCCACCCCAATAGCCCCTGTCAAGTCTTTTCAAGGCAAAACGCTCACCGGTTTCAGGCAGAATCACCGCCACCGAATCGGCGTAGGGTGCCCATACTTGAAAATGCGTGTGGCCCTCAGCGGATGGGGATGCACCTAGCGATCTATGGTTTATGTCAATGGAATTCATGCATTAAGTTTGTTTTTTAAGACAATGATCGAACGGGCCTGAGCCGTGATTTTACCATTTGCTTCGAAGATGTCATCGCTCTCAAACGCCACTTTGGAAGTGTCAAGCACTTCCGTCCAATCATCGCCGTATTGGATACCCGGCAGTTTGAAATCCAATGACTCATGATGGGCATTGAAGATGATGTAAAATGAGTCGTCTAGTATTTGCTCGCCTTTTTCACCGGGGGTATGAATCCCTTTGCCGTTGAGGTACACGCCCAGGGACTTGGCAAAATTGTGCTGCCAGTGAGAGATGGTCATTTCGTCGCCTTCCGGCAAAAACCAACGGATGTCATAGAGTTTTCCACCGTGCACGGGTTGACCCATAAACCATTTCCTGCGGCAAAAAACGGGGTGTTTTTTTCGAAATGAAATTAATTTTTGGGTGAATAAAAGTAGGTCTTCATCTATTTCTTCCCAGTGCAACCACGATATTTCATTGTCCTGACAATAGGCGTTGTTGTTTCCACCCTGCGTGCGACTAAATTCATCGCCGGCTACAAGCATGGGAACTCCTTGTGAAAGAAATAACGTGGCGAGCAGGTTTCGTTTCTGTCTTTGTCGGAGTTTGATTATTTCCGGATCGTCGGTCGGGCCTTCCGCTCCACAATTCCATGAACTGTTGTGGTTTTCGCCATCATTGTTGTCCTCTCCGTTGGCTTGGTTGTGTTTTTCATTGTATGATACCAAGTCGTTGAGCGTGAACCCATCGTGCGCAGTAATGAAGTTCAGGCTGGCAAAAGGTTTTCGATTGTCGTCGGCGTAGAGGTCCGGGCTGCCAGTAAATCGCATGGCAAACTCACCGAGCATGCTATCCGCGCCGCGCCAGTAGTCACGTACACAATCCCTGTATTTTCCATTCCACTCAAACCATCCGGGCGGAAAATTTCCAACCTGGTAACCGCCTTCGCCAATATCCCACGGCTCCGCGATGAGTTTTACGGAAGAGATAATCGGATCCTGGTAAATAATATCAAAAAAAGCGCTGAGTTTGTTCACTTCGTGAAGTTCGCGCGCCAGACTGGATGCGAGATCGAATCGAAATCCGTCGACATGCATCTCCAGTATCCAGTAGCGAAGGCTGTCCATGATAAGCCGCAGCACATTAGGCATGTTGGCGTTCAGTGTATTTCCGGTGCCGGTATAGTCATTGTAATATCGTTTATCATCGACCAATCGATAATAGTTGGCGTTGTCGATACCTTTGAAAGAAAGGGTTGGGCCGAACTGATTTCCTTCGGCGGTATGGTTGTAGACCACGTCGAGGATTATTTCAATGCCGGCTTTGTGCAGAGACTTTACCATTTCTTTAAATTCAACAACCTGAGAACCATGCATTCCACTGCTGGCGTACGGGGCATGCGGAGCAAAAAACCCGATGGTATTGTAACCCCAGTAATTGGCGAGGTCTCTTTCTTTCAAATGGCGATCGTGCACAAAGTGGTGGATAGGCATGAGTTCCACAGCCGTGATTCCGAGTTTTTGGAAATATGCAATCGACGCAGGATGTCCTATGCCCGCATAAGTTCCGCGGATTTTTTCCGGTATCTCTTCGCAGAGTTGGGTAAAGCCCTTTACGTGGGTTTCGTAGATGATCGACTTGTGCTCAGGTATGTTCGGACGCTCCACGCCTTCCCAGTCGAAAGAATTATCTACCACCACCGATTTGGGCAGGTATGGACCGCTGTCTGTTTTGCTGAATGAAAGGTCTTTTTGTGGACTTTTTACATTGTATCCAAAGAGCGTATCATTCCATTCGATTGTACCTGCGATGGCCTTGGCGTAGGGATCAAGCAGGAGTTTGTTGGGGTTGAAGCGATATCCGTTTTCCGGTTCATATGGACCATGCACACGAAATCCATAGAGCTGGCCGGGCTTGATGCCTGGCACATACATATGCCATACGAGGTGTGTGCATTCTGAAAAGGCCAATTTGAGAGATTCTTTTTTTTCATCTGAGGGATCGTAGAGGCAGAGTTCCACTCCGGTAGCGTTTTCTGCATATAGAGCGAAGTTTACGCCCTCACCATCAGCGGTGGCACCGAGTGGAAATGAGTGACCTGGATATGTTTTCATATGGAATTTTAATCAAATTATCAGATGGTTGGAGCATCGATAATGCAAATAGCTTGCGAGAAAATAGAAATAAGTGACCGAGGGTAAGAAATAGAGCTAAGTAAAACTATTACTTAACGTTGACGGAGAGATGTTTATGAATAATTTTTTTCTCTTTGGTCCGTCCAATAATTGATTTCCAAATACCAGGTGAGGGTGTGAACTGAGCAAAACCTGTGAGAAATGCGGTGGAAATTCTACGGTTGTATGAATAACAATTGACTATCAATTTCACCTTGCAAACGAAAATGATTCGGAACTCTTAAGTCATCCAACGGCTGTAAATCAGAATTTTCGGCCTGAATTCTTCCTGCTGCGTTTGAAAGATAATTATGCTCAGCAGTTTGGTAGAATGCTTTTGAAAGAAATTAGTTGGCAAGTTGCAACCTGATACGCGACATTAAATCTACTATGTTGAATGGTTTGCGCAGAAATTCGTCGGCATAGGCAAGCTCGGCTTCACACACTTTAACGTCGTATATCGTAGGTCTTCCGCGTCCGCCTTTCTGCATACCAGTGTTTAGATAAAGCAGGTCTGCATCATACCTGAGCCTACGGATTACATCAAAGCCATTTGCTGTCAATTCAGATACGAAGCCATGTTTTGAAAAAGATGCGTCGGCCACCATATCTTTTGAAATCGAAAGAAGCTGCTCTTTTCGACCCACCAGCAGATGGGCATAATGCGTAACGGCGTATCACCAGCAGGGGTATGAGCTGGAGATTGGACTGCCTCAAGATGATAAGCCGTGCGGGTATTCAGGTCAACTGCGGCAATACCCGCAATTTCAAGACCCCACTTGGCAGCACCAGCCACGCCCCACCAATAATAGCCAAAACCTGGCGTATGTTTTCCTGCTTTGCGCACATAGCTTGGATCAAAAGCAATCATCAAACGCTTACTTTCCTGATGCTCCAAAAAGTTTTGGTTGAAAGTGAGAAAGTCGAAGCCATTTGTGAAACTACTTCGATAACTCTGCTCACAGCGATTTCCATACCGCTATGAGATCGTATCTCCAGCCCACAGTCTTTCCAAAAACTCTTTCCAGAGTAAAATTTGTATGCCGTTGTGCAATCTAAAGAAACAGGCTTTGTCCTTCTGATTCGGATAATGTTTCTTTTCTTTAAAACATATAGTTTCAATTTAGACTTCAAAATGCCATGTTTATATAAAGTGATACTTTTGAATATCATGATAATCTAAAGCAGTACTTTTAAATATCATGATCCAATTTTTGTTTATCGAGGAGAGAATACTTCAGTAAAACCTGAATTTTATCACCAATCAAAGGCTGGAGGGCCCTCCCAGCTTCCTGAAAAATCTGGGTTATCCACCAACGTCGTTACCCGGGTAATTCGACAAAAATTTTTACCCATTTCAATGAAACTATGAAGGTGAGTGCTTTTCCTTTTCACCCCAAAAGCAATTCCCGTACGGGCACCAATTTTATTTCTTTCCCATCGACCAGATATACATCCGCCTGGTTAAAAGTTACAATTGTTCCCTTTTCCAAACCGAAAAAATCAAGTGCTTCAATTAATCCAGCAATTTCCCGTTTTAAATTGTCTTCATTCACTTCATGACAAACCTGAACTGCTTCGCTGATTTTTCCCTTTTCGAATACCACAAAATCGCATTCTTTTTTTTCATGGAAATAAAACAATTCCTTGCCTTGCCTTCGGAAATGCAGGAATACCAGGTTTTCCAACCGTCTCCCACGCTCTTCGGTAAAAGTAATGGAGTTATGCGTGAATAGTCCCAGATCGATGGCGTATACCTTTTTGGGATTGCGGATTTGTGCTTGCAATGAAAAGCTGAATTTGGGTATAAATTGTATCAAATACGCATTTTCAATGTTGGAAAAATACTGCAATACCGTGCTGACTGCCTTGATATTAAACAAACCTGCTAATTTGGTCGCTGAGATG
>Ga0209591_10009110_pt1 | contig 10760 bp, 9 predicted proteins | sample MAT01_FD_187207 | JGI IMG/M metagenome (GOLD analysis project Ga0209591, IMG submission 187207) | Freshwater microbial communities from Lake Fryxell liftoff mats and glacier meltwater in Antarctica - MAT-01 (SPAdes) (version 2) | ecosystem: Environmental > Aquatic > Freshwater > Ice > Liftoff...
CCGAATGTATTATCATAGCAACCGGTAGTGACGGGAAAATCGGTGGAATTGGTGGTGCCGAGCACGTACAGTTCGTCGGAGGAATTGACCACCAAACTATGGGGCGCTTCACTCTGGGAACCACCGAGGTATGTACTCCAGATAAGCGATGACCCGTCCGGAGAGAACTTGGAAATACCGATATCGGATCCTTCTGCCGAAGGACCGGCAAAGCCGGGTTGCAATGCACCCAAGGTGACCGGATAGCCTGCAGCGAAGACAACACCACCGCCATAGAGATGTCCTGACTCGTCGTAGGTTGCGGTGAAGCCGAAATTATCGCCGAAGCTGCCCGTAAAACTGCTGAAGACAACGGTCGGGTCGATCACCAAGGGCAGCGTTGCATCATAACCATCGGGAAGATCATAACTGATGCGTTCGCCACGCCGTTCGTAGTTGCAGCGCACGGGTACGTTCTTACCATTCCTGACCTGCCATGCTACGGGCCGCTGCTCGATCACCTGACCAGCGCTGGTAGACACATAAAGCAAGCCATCGGCAACACGCAAGGCATCCTGCCCTTCGAACCGAAGGACGATCTCCGCAGGATCAGCGCCGGGCTTCAGCAGCCATTCGTATTTCAATCCACCGCGTCCATCCAAATGGAGGTCGATACCGGGATAGACCTCGAAAAGCTCAGTGGATGGGTAAACAGCGACGTTGGACGCCCAAGCCTTGGGATCACTGCCCAGGAAATAGTTGACATAATGGCTTTTCCGTTCCAAGCCTTGATGGCCTCCAGCACGCCCCCCTTCGAAGTGTACGCGATAGGCATGCCCGCGAACGGCTGCATCCTTGGCAGGATCAACTGAACGACCATGAGCTACACCACCGCTGGTCACGAGGTAGGTAAGCGCCGATCCTTCAACGAACACAGCGCCAGCGCCGGTCTTAGCGCGATAGAGCACCTGAGCAGGCCATTGTCCTTTATTCTCATGGAACTCCAGACCGGCAGGTTCGTGCTCATGATCGTGTGCGCGGGAAGACACTGGGATCGCAAGAAGACCGACGATCGCAAAGGCAGGTAGAGGGTTCAGGTGCATGGTCGCGGCCAATGTAGAAAGTAAGGATTACTCCACCAAACTCGATCCCCCCCTGGCCAAGTGCGGGACGCCAAATGAACCTCTACATTTCGACTGTCTTGGACCGCTTTGTGGCGGACGATCACCGGAACTGCAAGTCGTACAACTTCCTATACAACCCGTTCTGCGCCAGAAGCGACTGGTGGTCTCCCTGCTCAGCGATGCGGCCCTTGTCCAGCACCAGTATCCGGTCTGCTTTCTGGATGGTGCTGAGCCGGTGAGCGATCACGATGCTGGTGCGGCCTTTGGTCATGGTCTCTGTGGCGTGTTGGATGAGCTGCTCGCTCATGCTATCCACACTGCTGGTTGCCTCGTCCAAGATCAAGATCCGGGGCTTGTTGACGGCCGCGCGGATGAATGCGATCAATTGCCGTTGACCCAGACTTAGGATGCTACCCCGCTCCTGCACCTCCATGTCATAGCCTTTGGGAAGCCGCATGATAAAATCGTGGGCACCAACGGTGCGGGCTGCTTCGACGACCTCGTCTCTGGAAATAGCGGGGTCGCCCAAGGTGATGTTATTGTGGACCGTATCACTGAAAAGGAACACGTCCTGCAGCACGACCGAAATGCTCTTGCGCAATTCGGGCAAGGCATAGCTGCGAATATCGATACCATCCAAAAGCACCTCGCCGCGCTGGAATTCGTAGGCGCGGCTTAAGATGTTGATCGTGCTGCTCTTGCCAGATCCTGTAGAACCGACCAACGCGATCATTATCGTGCTGCTCTTGCCGGATCCTGTAGAACCGACCAACGCGATCATTTGCCCAGCCTTGGCTGCAAAAGAGACTTCCTTCAGCACGAAATTATCATCCTCATAAGCGAACCAAACATCCTTGAAAAGGATATCGCCCTTCAAGGCCGCCGTCGTGTGCGTTCCAGTGTCAGAAAGTGTTTCTTCGGTATCGAGCACCTTGAAGACACGATCGCTGCCCACCATGCCCATTTGCAACACGTTGAACCGATCGGCCAGCTGCCGAATGGGTCGGTAGAGCATATTGATGAAGAGGATGTAGGCGAAAATATCGCCAAGCGTGACCTCCCCCGCAAGCACATCGCGCACACCCCACCAGACGAGAAAAGCCAGGGAGATCGCGCTGAGGATCTCCACCACTGGAAAGAAAATGCTGTACGCAAGTACACTGCGTATGTGCGCCTTGCGGTGCTCCCGGTTGATGGCTTGGAACTTGCGGTACTCTTGCTGCTCCCGGCCGAAGATCTGGACAATGGCCATGCCCTGAATGTGTTCTTGAACGAAGGCATTGAGGCGAGCCACCTGGGTTCGCACATCCTGAAAACTGCTTTGGATGCTGTTCTTGAAAAGGTTCGTGCTCCATAACAAGAGCGGGATCGGGATCATGCTCAGGAGGGCAAGCTTCCAATTGTAAACGAACATCACCAAAACCACCACAATAAGCTTGAGTATGTCGCCCATGATCATGAGCAGCCCCTGCGAGAAGATATCGTCGATGGTCTCTATGTCGCTGATCACGCGGGTAACCAGTGTGCCGATGGGTGTGCGATCGAAATAGCGCAATTTGAAACCCAACACCTTGGCGTAGAGCTTCTGGCGCAGATCGAAGGTGACCGCCTGACCGAGCCAAGAGGTCCAATAGACCTGGGAATACTGGACAATGGTTTCCACGATGAGCAGCAGCACCACTACGATCGTGATCACCCAAACCAAGGTCCACGAACCAGGACCTATGATATGCTGGACCAAGCCCGCCATAAAGGCAACGCTGCGGGCGTTCCAATTGGAATTGGCAGAAAGCAGGGCACTGTAGTCCGAAGCGGCAACATCAACCAGCCAGCCCAGCATGATCGGGCGGATGACGCCCACTATACTGAGCACCACCGTGAGCAACACCGCCCACAGGAATACGCCCCGATAAGGTCGGGTGAACGCGAATACGCGTGCAAAAAGCTTTTGGTCGAAGGCTTTGCCTTGCACCGCTGCCTTGACCTTCTTCTTTGGCTTATCGGTGGCCACAGCGATCTCGCTCATGGCCTTTCTATTTGGATGTGTTCTTGTGGAATGAACGGATACAGCACGCGCTCCAGATACAAACCACGGGCAGGTGCACTTTTGCCAGCCGCAGCGCGATCCTTAGCCAATAGGATGTCCTTCATGGCAGTGGCGGGTTGCTCGCCCTTACCGATGCGGATGCATGTACCCACGATCGCACGCACCATGTTGCGCAGGTAACGGTCGGCCAAGATCCGGAAGCGATAACCGTTGAGGGAATTCTCCCAGTGGGCAAAGCGCACATCGCAGATCATGGTCTTGGCATCACTACCGGCTTTGCAGAAACTGGTGAAATCCTGCTTTCCGATCAAGGCCATGCAGGCTTCATTCATGCGATCCACATCCAGCGGAGGGCGCAACAGGTGTGAGCGGCCGGCGAGGAAGGGATCCTTCTTGCGGTGGATGAGGTACATGTATCCCCGCTCCGTTGCACTGAATCGAGCGTGAGCATCATCGGGCACGGTAATTACTCGCTTTGCGGCGATACTGTCAGGCAGCATGCTGTTCAAGCTCTGCACCAGGCGGTCGTCGATCAGCTTCTCGGTAGGTGCTTCGAAATGCAGGAAGAACTCCGTCGCATGCACACCGGTATCGGTGCGGCCACAACCGACAACGAACAACTCGGGTAGGTGCAGGATCATTCGCAAGGCCCGTTCCACTTCTTCCTGAACGCTGGCTGCTGAGAGTTGACGCTGCCAACCCCGATAGGGCAGCCCATCGTAGGCTATTTCCATAAAGTAACGGGGCTTGATCTCCATAAGGCCAGTATACCGAAAAGACAGGATAAGCCGCTTGAAATGCGGGGTGCAAAGGTATCTTGAGGAAATATGGAGTTGAAGAGGATGTGCGAAGGTGGAGCGGCTCGTCCTGAGGCTTGGCATCTTTCACGCTTCCCATTCGAGGATTTCCATATTTCTTCGCACCCATGCGGATCGGTCTATTAAGCGACACCCACGGCTGGTTGGACCCTCGGATCCAGGAGCATTTTGCGGCATGTGATGCGATCTGGCATGCAGGCGACATTGGCGGCTTGGAAGTGACCGATGAGTTGGCACGTTGGAAACCGATCAAGGTGGTGTACGGCAATATTGATGATGGTAAGACCCAATTGGTATTCCCGGAACATCAACGCTTTACGGAGGAAGGCGTGAACGTATGGATGACCCACATTGGTGGCAGACCACCGCGCTATAACCCGGCCGTGATCGGCGAACTCCGCTCCACACCGCCCAACCTCTTCATTTGCGGGCATTCGCACATCTGCGCCGTACAGTTCGACCCGAAGATCAATTGCCTGTACATGAACCCAGGGGCGGCAGGTCGCCATGGCTGGCATATGGTGCGGACCGTGTTACGCTTCACGCTGCAAGCCGGAAAGATCAGCGAACTGGAAGTGATCGAGCTGGGCAAGCGCGGGTCGTTGTGAACCCAACACGGGATCGTGGAATACCTCCCTGGTCGTTCACTGCGTTACTCCTGTATGCCCGCTAGCTTCGTTGCTGTGAACAAGCTCTTGGACCGTATCCCCCGTCAACTCCGAAATCGCTATGGTGCGTCCATATTGGGGCTGCTGGCGTGGATCATCTTCTTCGATCGTAACGATGCCTGGACCACCGTCAAGAACCAGCGCGAACTAGGCCGCATGCACGAGCAGAAGGAATGGTACGCCGAAGAGATCACGCGAACCAAGGCTAAGCTGCACCAGCTTTCCAGCGACAAGGAACTGCTGGAGAAATTCGCCCGTGAGACCTATTTGATGAAGCGCGACAACGAGGACATCTTCGTGCTGGTTCCGGAAAAGCGCTAGGGGGATCCAGATGGGATACAACAGTGTACCAGACCAGAAGCGCAAAGGTCCAGCAGCAGAGCATTAGTGCGCACTTGACGGCCCGCAGAGCGCAAATGATTCTGCGTATCGTAAAAGGCGCTATCAGCAAAAATGTGGTCATCGGCATCGCCTACGATATGCTGACCATGTTCGACCAAGGCTCGCAAGATCGCGTTATTGGTTGCTGTGTCGGCGCTCGATCGTGCCATGGACGGCCAGGTGAAAACGAGCGTACCATGATGCCGTTCCAAGCTATCGTTCAGTTCAAGAACGATGGGCCAGATATCAGGCGATATGGGCGGATGATAGGCGCGCACTCGCTCCTGATCACCTAACGGAAAGGGAGGCAAGCTCAGGTGACTGATAAGGTCACCTTGCACGTTGAACCCATTCGCGCGGTACACTTTATCAGGCGAATGATCCTTCCAAGCGCCACCCAACACCTTCCAGATCGCCTGGAGCCGGAGAACAGCTACGCCAAGCAACGCACGTGGCCTGTCGATCGGGTCCAGGAACTTCAGCAATGCCACGTTCCGATCCAATGCAAGCAGGTGTATGTCATTGAACTTGATCGGTTCGTGATAGGCGGAATACTCGAGCGCAGCGATCACCAGATCACCTTCCCCGAAAGAAGCTTTCACCTCATCCACCATGAATCGAAAGCCAAGATTCGCATGTATCGACATATTGACCACCGGTCTGCACAGCGTCTCTTCAATTGTTCGGCTATTGAATCCGAAGGTGGCGTTGCTACCACCGATCAACACCACTTTGGGTGAAGGCAAGGCATTCAGCCGGGCATGTTTTGGTCCCAAGGCACCCATGTAATCCACCCGAGAAGCATTCGGGCCAAAGCGCGCAGCCAGCAACAGCAGCACCCCCACAAGCGCGCCGGCCCCCATCGCTCGTGCGAAAAGCCGGAACGGATCAGAATTGGAAATAGATGAACTCATGTGCTGCGTGTAGATCGAGGTGAAGCACGATCACGATCACCAGGACGAAATAAATACCCCAACGCGCCCAAACGTTGCTTGGCAGCTTTTCAAGCGCATGCTGCCGCTCGCGGGCCAGCCATTCGAGAACGAGCATGAACGCGATCCAACGCAGTACCGAATGTCCAAGCCATAAGAGGATCGCACCCGGAGATACCAAGAGATTCAAAGCCAAATAATACAGGTGATCCAAAGAGGTTTGGATGGTGGGTGATCGGAAGAACACCCAGGCCACAAGAACCAAGAGGAACGTGATCAGTATGGCAGGCAGGTCACGGAGGGTAGGCACATCCCGACGCGCCTTTTGGTTGCGCAGGATCTCTGGCACATAATAGGCCCCGTGCAACACGCCCCACGATACGAAGGTCCAATTGGCACCGTGCCAAAGGCCACTCACGGTAAAGGTGATCAGAATGTTCCGCAATCGGCCCCACTGTGTGCGCCAGCCACCGAGCGGCATATACACGTAGTCGCGGAACCAAGTGCTAAGGGAAATATGCCAGCGCCGCCAGAACTCCGAGATGCTGCGCGAAAAGTAGGGGTAGGCGAAGTTCTGGTTGAGGTGGATACCGAACAGGCGGGCGCAACCAATAGCAATATCGGAGTAACCCGAAAAATCGGCGTAGATCTGGAAGGCGAAGAAGAAAGCACCGAAAAAGAGGGTGATGCCAGGAGTTGTGGATACTTCGCCGTCGAAGATGCCATTAACGATAGGCGCACAACCATCGGCGATCACGATCTTCTTGAAAAAGCCCCAGAGCATTTGACGCAGACCATCGCGTGCCAGCGCCATGTCGAACCGGCGGGGTGATAAGAATTGGGGCAACAGGTTCGTAGCCCGTTCTATGGGGCCCGCAACCAGCTGGGGAAAGAAACTGACGAAGGCTAGGAATGCGATGGGATCACGAGTGGCTTTCAATTGGCGACGATAGACATCGATCGTGTAACTCAGCGATTGGAAGGTGTAGAAGCTGATACCAACGGGAAGCAAGAGCCTCAAGGTGGGCAAATGCGGTTCCAAGCCAACGGTGAGCAACAGGTCGTGCATACCGTCCACGAAGAAGTTGAAATACTTGAAGACGCAGAGCAAACCCAGGTTGACCACCAGGCTTAATGCCAACCAGGACTTTCGGGACTTTGCACCTGAAGCTCCTTGGATCGCCAGACCAATGAGCATATCGCCCAAGGAACTCGCGAAGAGCAGGCCGAGATAACGCCAATCCCACCAGCCGTAGAACAGATAACTCGCCGCCAGGATGAAGACATTCTGCGACCGCAAGCTTCTGCCGAATACGTACCAATAGGCCAGAAAGACCAGCGGCAGAAATACCATGAAGGCGTAAGAAGGAAAAAGCATGGCCTAGCCGGGGCGATCCGTTCGTTAGCGAAAGTAGCGGACCGGAATGGGAACCCTCTCCGGGCTCAAAAACGAGCGGCCATGGAAACGGTGAAAGAGGTGTTATCACGCACGGGACCATGCACACGTTCGAAGATCGCATCCACACCGTGGAAAGTACGCGCCTCAAAGCGGATCAAGGCGTCGGGCAATACCTGCAGGTCCATACCCAGGGAGTAGCCCATTGTCTTAAGCCCACTGGGCGTTCCTGTGAACACGATCACTTGATGGTCATCCGAATAGTACTCGGCCCTGGCAACCACCTTCAAGTTCTTGCCCAGCTTACGTCTTACGATACCAGCGGATCCCATCCACTCGTTCCAGTCCCCGTTGCCACTCTCTTGCAAACCGGCATCGACCCCAAGCTGAATGCCCCATTTGGCATCCTCCCAAGACCACCACAGGTTGTTGAACGCGCGGTATAGCCCGAGGCTATCTGGCGTGTCGCTACCCAGGAATGTGCTCCAATTGAACTTCATCCCATCCTTCACGGACCAAAGGACCTGCGTTCCGAAACAGGGCGTCTTATCCTGCACCCGACGCAGGCGCTGCCATCCGTTGGTGAACAAGCCCGCCACCTCCAGCTTCGAGGAAATGGTCCACGTGACCTTGGCACCGCTGAGGTAATACGGCGAATTCTCTGCGATGACGCTTCGGGTCAAGGTCCAATTGTCCATCCCAATGGCACCTTCCAAGCCAATGTGCGAAGGGAAGATCCCTGCGTCCAACCAGATCTGTCGCGTGCGGCTCAGCTTGAACCCAACACGTGCCTCGTAGATGTTGCGCAGGAGTTCTGGCTCGCCGATCATATTGGCTTGGGCGTAGGTGCCGGCCATAAGCCCAAGAGCGGCGCGCATACGCTCCTTGGTATAGTCGACGCGGGCCATACCCAAGTTCAGGTCCACCTCATTACGGCGATCGTACTGGTAGAGGAACTGTGGGCGCTGATCATCTCGCGGGTGGCCGAGATCGTAGGCATAGTAGACATCTACGAAAGCGGAGAACTTCAGCGAAGCGCTTGTGTCAGCTTGCAGCGAACCATCCTGGCTATGCACAGCCGTATGCAAGCAGAATGATACGATGAGCAGGACCACTGCACGCATGTACCGGACCAGACAAGGCACCGACAATGTGATCAATGGTGGTGCCCACCTTCCCCATGCACGTGACCATGGGCCAGCTCATCGGCAGATGCTTCGCGCACATCGGTGATCTCTACGCTGAAGTGCAGCGTAACACCAGCTAAAGGATGATTGCCATTCAACGCAACGATACCATCTTCGACAGCGATCACTGTAAAGACGCCCATTTCGCCGCCCTCTTCCTTACCCGCCTGGAACTGCATGCCCACCTCTGGGACCTGGTCACCAAAACGATCAGCAGGCACTTTATGGACCAGAGAAGGGTCCAGTTCACCGTAACCCTCGGAAGCTTCCACAATGGCGAGTAGTGACTCACCTGCCTTTTTGCCTTCCATCTGGCGTTCGAGACCAGGGACGATCATACTCTGCCCTTGGATGTATGCAAAAGCCTCCCGACCAGCACTGGTATCCAGCATTTTACCATCAGCATCATTCAGTGTATAGTGGAACGAGACAACGGAGTTCTTGGTGATCTTCATCGGTTTTGGAAAAGGGAGTGAAAGATAAGATCCGCGCTCGAAGTGGCGCTCTACCTGGCCCTGATACCAACGAAAAAGGCCCCGCGTCACGGCGAGGCCCTTCATCTATCTATGGTCAGGACTCCTACATCTTGGCGTGGCAGGACTCTAAGCAAACGTGCCCTTTCTCGCCACATGCCAATGCGTGAGCACCTTCCTTGCATGAGTCGGTACAAGCGTGTTCTTTCATCTCGCCCATGGCCTTATCGTGGTCATGACCAGCATCGGCCTTCGCTCCTTTACCGTGGCAACTCTTTGCCGCGCTTGCCTTGCCGGCGCAGCAGCCGCCGGCCATTTTGGTTTCACCTTCAGCATCTGCCGAAGCCTTGGCACCTTCCTTTCCAGCGCAGCAGGCAGCTTTGCCAGCCTCTGCCTTGGCGTGTCCAGCACAACTATGGTTTTTTTCCACCTTTTCGGCCTCCGGAGTAGGAGTGGTCGATGTGGTAGTGGTTTGCGCGTTTGCGGCTCCGAAGAGGCCAGCAAATGCCAGGAGGGTGAGGTACTTTTTCATGATGGATAGGTCGTTGGTGCTTGAGAACTTACAAAGACCGTGCAAAGGAAGGATTAATGTTCGAAACACCGGTTTTAACGGCATCGGACACATGCATGTTCCGGTCAGGTGACAAATAGTCTGTAAAGCACCAGTCCAACAAGCACTTGAATGATAGGCAGAGTAAGCCCAAGGGACTTCACAGGTCCTTCATGCGACGTTGATGCCGACCTTCGCAACAATGGAAAAGCTGTTCAAGGACTTCCCTTCCGCCACCCGCGAGCAATGGGAGGCCGTTATCAATAAGGAGCTGAAAGGCGCGGATCCAGCATCGCTGGATGTAAAGTTGGCCGATGGCTTAGTGCTGAAGCCCTTCCATCTCGCTGCGAATAGCAGCCCTGCTGGAGAACGACGCCGCGGCGTGAAGCGCAATGGCAATATCTGGCGCAGCTCCATTCTGGTGGATGCCGACGATCCCGATGCCAACGACAGCCTCATGGAGGGCCTGATGGGCGGCGCGGATGCCGTGCTCCTGACGGGAGATGTACACGCCTTGCCGAGCGCATTGAAGGACGTGATCCTCGGCGCGATCGACTTGCAGCTGGTGAATGGAACGCCATCCGCTCTGCGCTGGCTTTTGAAGGAGGCCCAACAGCAGGATGTCCCCCCATCTGAATTGAGCCTCAGTGTCGACTTGCCCTACGATGTTGCCGACCCTGCCGTGCTGAACGCGTTGGTGGCCTCTCATCCGAAGGTGCGCCTATGGGAAGTGGATGACCTACAACATGGTTCGCACTCGGCCCATAGTGCCCTTGAGCAAGGGAAGGATCTCCTTGCTTCGCTGTTGGCCAAGGGACTGACCGTCGACGACGCCTGCGCACGCATCCAGTTCCGTCTTCACTTGGGCGATGATCTCTTCGTGGAAGCCGCACGCCTGCGGGCCTTCCGGGAGGCTTGGGCAGCGGTCGTGAATGTATTCAAGCCCGCACACGACTGCTCGCACACCACTTGGATCCAGGCCGTGGTGACCTACGATGCCGAAGCGAAGTCGCCCTACGACAACGTGATCCGCGCTGCCCTGCAAGCCATCAGCGCGATAACCGGCGGATGCGATGGGCTCACGATCCCAACGCCTGCTCTTCCCGAAGGCGATGTGCTGGCGCGCCGCGTGGTCCGCAACATCCATAACCTGCTGCGCGACGAGAGCTTTCTGGACCGCGTGGGCGATCCGCTCGGTGGCAGCT
>Ga0209591_10009114_pt1 | contig 10758 bp, 7 predicted proteins | sample MAT01_FD_187207 | JGI IMG/M metagenome (GOLD analysis project Ga0209591, IMG submission 187207) | Freshwater microbial communities from Lake Fryxell liftoff mats and glacier meltwater in Antarctica - MAT-01 (SPAdes) (version 2) | ecosystem: Environmental > Aquatic > Freshwater > Ice > Liftoff...
TGCTTGAATTGCTGCTTCGTAATAAGGGCAAAGCTTGTCGGCGCACCCGGATTATTGAAAAGGTTTGGGACATTCATTTCGACCATGACACGGCGGTAATTGACGTATATATCAACTTCTTGCGTAAAAAGCTGGACACACCTGGCCAGCCCTCTTTTATCCAAACCCTTCGCGGTATCGGCTATCGCGTCAATGACGACGCATGAAACTCAGCTTCAGAAACAGAATTGCCTTATTCACCGCTGCAGCAACTGGAACCATCATTGGGATGGTGTTTTTGCTCGTATACGGCGTAGTTTATCGCACGGCTTACAAGCATTTGGACGAGGATATACAGGTGGAAAAAGACGAGATTTTGAGCAATCTTCTGCAGACGAAGGACTCCATTTTTATTTATTCCATGCCTGAATGGGAGGATAAAGAACATCAACAAATTGAGGTAAACCCAACGTTCTTGCAAATATTGGATGAGAGCGGCATGGTCCTTTTTCGCTCTTCCAACTTGCAAAACGACATTTTGCTCTTCGACCCTAAGCTGACCCAATATGCATTTTTCAACAGCCAAATCAGCGGCCAGCGGATCCGACAAGGGCAGTTTCCCATCCAAAACGAGCAAGGCACGGTCATCGGGCATTTAACCGTCGGTATTTCACAGGAGGAGTCGGCCTTAGTGCTGCAAAATCTGCGCACGACCCTTTTGATTGCATACCCTTTGCTGTTGCTCGTATTATTTCTGTCCACGTCATTGGCTGCTTCCAAAGGAATCGCGCCGGTGCAAGCACTTATCAAAGCCGCTTCCGGCATTGGTGGAAAAAATATGCAAGAACGTCTGCCATTGCCTGAAAATGAAGATGAGATTTATCAACTGGCCAATACCATCAACGAACTTTTACAACGGATAGAGAACGGGATGCTGCGCGAAAAACAGTTCACCGCAGATGCTTCCCACGAAATCCGCACGCCATTAACCGCCATACGAGGCACCCTCGAGGTGCTGCTACGCAAACAACGTGAACCGGCTCAGTATGAAGAAAAAATAACCCGCGTCATCGCAGAAGTGGACCGTTTGAACGGTATGCTCGACCAGTTGCTACAGTTGGCACGACTGGAAAGCGAGCAGGTGCCCCTTCACTCCCAAACAGTGCACTTAGCCTCGTTTTGCAAGACACTTGCCGAGCGCTGGCAATCGGGTTTGGAGAAGAAAAATATGCAGGCACATTGGCAAATTCCAAGTGGTTTGACGGTAACGACCGATAGCAAACTGTTGGGCATCGTGCTCGACAATCTGCTGGGCAACGCCATCAAATATGGCCATGCTGCCGGGCAGATTTATTGCACCTGGCGGCCTGAAACAAAAACATTGCATATCCGCGACGATGGTCCGGGCATTTCTGCTGAGCATTTAATGCACCTTTTTGATCGTTTTTACCGCGTCGACGATTCGCGGAGCACAAAAGTGCCGGGGGCGGGATTGGGCTTGTCCATTGCCAAAAAAATCGCCGATTTGTTGGGCATCCACCTTTCAGTACACAGTGAAGAAGGCCTTGGGGCCGATTTTGTACTGCAATTCCCCAATTTACCCGTTCCTTAAGCCAATTTTTAGATTTGCCCAAGGTTCTTTAAAGCCGGGCACTGCCACCTTTGTCTTATCAAAATTAAGTACACACTTAAAAAAGTAAAGACAATGAAAAAGAACTTTTTATCAATGACCATATTGGTCGCAAGTACCTGGATGTTTCTTTCTGCCTGCGGCTCTAACACAGGTCAAAATCAAGCACTTCAAGCCCCAGGCGTGGCCCTGGCGGACACAACTACGGTAGCCACCAAAACGGAAAAAGAAGCGGAAGATGACGACGATGCTCAGGCAAACAATGCTTCGGGCAATCAAAATGGCGCTCCGAATGTCAGTGACGCTACTCTGAGTAATTTGCAGGCGGCTTATGCCGGAGAAACCACCGCCAGCGCCAAATACGCAGCGTATTCCAAAAAGGCGCAAGAAGAAGGGATGACTCAAATCGCGTTGCTTTTCAAAGCCACGTCAGCATCGGAACAGATTCATGCCAACAACCACCGCTCGGTCATCGAGGAGATGGGCGGCAAAGTTTCGGCAATCAAGCCGGCTTTTACGGTCAAAACTACCCGGGAAAACCTTGCTGATGCTATCGCAGGAGAATCCTATGAGATAGCAACGATGTACCCGGAGTTCTTGAGCACAGCAAATGCCGCCGACAATCAGCTTGCATTGACAACGTTCAACTATGCTTTTCGCACCGAGCAGCGGCACAAACTCTTGTATGAAAAAGCCCTGGCAGCTTTGAAAGCCAACCAATTGGGAACCCTCGCTTTACAATACTTTGTGTGCCCGACTTGCGGGAATACCTATGATGCACCTCCGCCCAAACGTTGTCGGATTTCAATGACGGACAGCGAGCGGTTTGTCAAAATCAATGCCGTGTAGCTTTTCTGCAGGGTTTGGAATTGGAGCAGCGTAATGGCTGAAATCCAAACCCCGCGCAAGCGCATGCTTCTCTTCATTTAACAATTTAATTGCCATGAACGACGCACATTTGCACCTCTTGCTCAACCATTTGCCCATATTAGGCGTACTCTTCGGGTTGCTTATCCTGACGAGCGGCTTTTTCTTAAAAAACAAGGCTGTTAAACAAACTGCGCTCGGAATGTTCGTACTTTCGGCCATACTTGCCATCCCGGCTTATCTGACCGGCGAACCAGCAGAAGCGTTGGTGGAAAACCTGCCTGGGGTCACAGAAAACCTGATTGAATCTCACGAAGACCTTGCCAATATTTTTCTTTGGGTGGTGGGCGCATTGGGCTTTTTTTCTCTATTTACTTTTTACAATGATTACAAATCAAATAAAATAGCCCCCACTTTATACGCCCTCACTTTTGTTGCAGCCATTGGTAGTATGATCTTTGCCCAACGTGTTGGTGCTTCCGGCGGGGAGATTCGGCACACAGAAATTCGGTCTGGGGCGACTGCAAACAGCGCAGAAAATCCGGCTGCTGGAGAGTTAGAAGCCAAACGCGACGACGATTAAACCAACATCAACATGACATCGAGATCAGCCAAACAGTTCTACGAGAGTGTCCAAATAGAGGTGGATGCCGCTTTTATTTATCAAAGAATTGCGGATGCCGAGAGCAGCCCTGGTATTGCCAATGTGTTCCGTCAACTTTCCGAGATTGAAGCCGGCCATTCAGCTAAAATGTTGGAGGAAGTGGTCAAGCAGGGTATGAACGCAACGCTTCCACCGCCTTCCTGGCGCGCCCGGGCACTCGACCGCATTGGCAAAATATTTGGCTACGATTACGTCATTGGCGTAATGATGGACACCGAAAAGAGCATTTCAAAAGCTGTTGTTCATCAAAAGGCTGCCCAAAATATACGGATTGACGGCAACGAGAACAGCCACGGGATAATTCTGGAGTCCTTGTTGCAGAACAAGCATAAGGTATCGGGCGACCAGCTTTCCCGGATAGAAGGCCGGCACAAAACAGTGGGCGGAAACGCCCTCCGGGCAGGAGTACTTGGCGCAAACGACGGCCTGGTGTCCAACCTGAGCCTCGTGATGGGTGTAGCGGGCGCCACAAGCGGCGAAGCCGGAGTGCTTCTGGCAGGCTCGGCAGGACTCCTGGCCGGAGCGCTATCCATGGCCTTGGGCGAGTGGATTTCGGTGAAAAGCTCTCAGGAACTTTACGAGCGTCAAATGGCCCTGGAAATGGACGAAATTGTGGCCAATCCGGAAGGAGAATTACAAGAAATTGCCCTGATTTATATCGCCAAGGGCATCCCGGAGGGTCAGGCACACGAAATGGCCGCTAAAGCAATGTCTGACCCCGACCAAGCCCATGCCATCTTGATTAAAGAAGAGCTGGGCATCAATCCCGAGGAGCTATCGAGTTCTGCCTGGGAGGCCGCGATCACTTCCTTCATCCTATTCGCCATCGGGGCCATTATTCCGCTCGCACCCTTTATCTGGACTAGTGGCTATGCTGCCATTGTGATGAGCGTGGCTTTCAGTACCGTCGGCTTGTTTATCATCGGCTCAGCCATTACCTTGTTTACGGGAAAGAGCATTTGGTTTTCGGGCATGCGTCAGGTGATTTTCGGGCTGTTGGCCGCCGCTATCACGTTTGGGATTGGTAGATTGATTGGGGTGTCTATTGCCGGGTAATTCCAATTTATTGCTACTTTTGCATTATGCGTAGGCTAATCGCGTCTTTATTCTTGTTTGTTTACCTTTTTGCCAACACAGAACTCCATGAGTTGGTCAAGATTGGTGCATTCGTCATGCACTATCAAGAACATTTGAGCGAAGACAAGGATTTGACCTTGGTCAAATTTGTCAACATCCACTATTTCAACGGAGATTTGGTGGATGAGGATCATGACAAAGACATGCAACTGCCGTTTAAAGTGGCAGATTGCAACCATGCAGTGCCTTTTCACACGATTCCGTGGCCACAAGGTTTTTTCGTACTGTTCCCTGGTGATTCAATCGAATCCATTGCACTGCCTTTATACGACCAAACCGCCCTGCCCTCCTCCCATTCTGCTGACATCTGGCAGCCGCCTAAGTCTTGCTAAGGAACGTGTCGTGAATAGCTTTCCCTTTTGGCGGCATCTTTTTATCCCCGGCTGCGTTGACAAAACTGTTATATAGTCCACTATACGCCTGTTTTGAAGCCTTGACGGAAATAAAAATCTGCTCCCCAAAATAGAAGGTCATTTATGACACGTTCCTAAATTTCGTTTATTTCTTGTTTTGAGCCGTCGCTGCTGCGTATTCCGTAGTGGCTGCGTTGCATTTGCAACTTTTTTGCTTCAAAACTTTTCAAACAACTTTTCTGCAAGCCTTTCGCCGAGTCTGAAAAGACCGAGGGCGGAGCAAATATATTATTCAACATGCTGGATAAAATCATTCAGTTTTCCATAAAAAACAAACTGCTTGTCGGGCTATTTACGCTTTTACTTTTGGGGTATGGCATCTATGAAACCACCAGATTGCCCATCGACGCAGTGCCTGACATTACCAACAATCAGGTTCAGGTCATCACCACGGCGCCTTCGCTGAGCGCCCCCGATATCGAACGGCTCATCACTTTTCCCATTGAGCAAGCCAATAGCAATATCCCCGGATTGAAAGAAATCCGCAGCTTTAGCCGCTTCGGGCTCTCGCTGGTGACCATCGTGTTTAACGACGAAGTGGATATTTACTGGGCACGCCAACAAATCAGCGAACGCTTGCAACAAGCGCAATCGCAAATCCCACAGGGTATCGGTATGCCTTCGATGGCACCCGTGACCACTGGTTTGGGCGAGATTTATCAGTATGTCGTCCGCGCAAAACCAGGTTTTGAGCAAAAATACAGCCTTCGCGAACTTCGCACCATCCAGGACTGGATGGTGCGAAGGCAATTGCTAGGCACTCAGGGTGTAGCCGAGGTTTCCACTTTCGGGGGCGAACTCAAGCAATACGAAGTGGCGGTGATGCCTGACAAGCTGAAGTCGTTCGGCGTAACCATCAACGATGTGTTTGATGCCTTGGAAAGCAACAACCAAAATACAGGGGGAGCTTACATCGAAAAAGGCCCCACGGTGCTGTACATCCGAAGTGAAGGCCTGGTAGGCAATCAGCGCGACATTGAGAACATCGTCGTGAAAAACAACACCAACGGGATTCCCGTACTGGTTCGAGATTTGGCCAGTGTGGGGGAGGGCGCCGCCACCCGTTACGGGGCTGTTTGCTACAACGACCAAGGCGAGGTAGCCGGCGCGGTGGTGATGATGTTGAAAGGGGAAAATTCTTCGACGGTCATCAAAAACGTGAAAAAGAAAATCGAGGCCATTCAAAAAACATTGCCTGAAGGCGTGGTCATCGAACCTTTTCTGGACAGAACCAAAATGGTGAACAACGCCATCAGTACCGTAGAAACGAACCTGCTGGAAGGTGCCCTCATCGTAGTGTTTGTGCTGGTGTTCTTTCTGGGCAATTTTCGGGCAGGGTTGCTGGTGGCTTCGGTCATCCCGCTATCCATGCTATTTGCCATCATTTTGATGAATATGTTTGGAGTAGGGGGCAACCTGATGAGTCTGGGCGCCATTGATTTTGGCTTAATTGTAGACGGGGCGGTCATAGTGGTGGAAGCCATCATGCACCAATTGACCCACAGCAAGCATTTCAAGGAAGTCAATCGCCTCACGCAAGGCCAGATGAACGATGAGGTACACCATGCTTCTTCGCGCATTATGAATGCAGCGGTTTTTGGGCAAATCATTATTCTGATTGTTTACCTGCCCATTTTTTCGCTGCAAGGGATTGAAGGGAAAATGTTTACCCCCATGGCCCAAACCGTTTCATTCGCTATTTTGGGTGCGTTTATCCTTTCGCTCACGTATATCCCGATGATGAGTGCGCTGGTGATCAGCCGCAATGTTTCGCACAAAAAATCCATAAGCGACCGGCTCATGGAGCACCTGGAGCGATGGTACCAACATGCCCTGGAGCGGGTAATGAATTTTCCGAAATCCGTGATCGCGGTTTCTCTGGCCTTATTGGCTGTATCGGTGCTCATCATGGGTACCCTGGGCGGTGAGTTTATCCCTGAACTGGAAGAAGGCGATTTTGCGGTGGATACACGGGTACTTACTGGTAGCAACCTCAACACTACCATCGAAGCGACGCAAAAAACTGCCGCGGTGCTGCTTAATAATTTCCCGGAAGTTCAAAAGGTAATCACCAAAATCGGCAGCGGGGAAATTCCAACTGACCCTATGCCCATCGAGGCGAGTGACATGATGGTGATTTTGAAAGACAAAAAAGAGTGGACTTCCGCAAAAACTTTCGATGAGCTGGCCGAGAAGATGAGCGTCAAAATAGCCGATATACCGGGCGTCACGGCGGGTTTCCAATTCCCCGTGCAAATGCGCTTCAACGAGCTCATGACCGGTGCGCGTCAAGATGTGGTTTGCAAGATTTTTGGCGAAGACCTCGATACGCTGGCCAAATACGCCGCCAAACTGGGCGAAGTCAGTGGTCAGGTAGAAGGCGCCATTGAACTTTATGTGGAACAGGTGAACGGTATGCCTCAAATCGTGGTCAACTACAAGCGAGATGCCATAGCGAAGTACGGGTTGAACATTTCGGAAGTCAACCGGACCCTCAACGCGGCATTCGCCGGGGCTGCTGCTGGCCAGGTATTTGAAGGCGAAAAACGCTTCAACCTCGTAGTCCGTGTGGCAGGTGAAGGGCGAAAATCTATTTCGGATGTGCGCAACCTGTTGATTTCTACGCCCAATGGCTTGCAAATCCCGCTTGAACAAGTAGCCGATATCCAGGAAATCGAAGGCCCAAATCAAATTCAGCGAGAAGATGCGAAGCGCAGGATCATCGTCGGATTCAATGTTCGAGGCCGTGATGTGCAGAGCATTGTAAAAGATTTACAAGGGAAAGTGGAAGCCCAAATCAAGTTCCCTCCAGGCTATTACGTTACGTATGGCGGTGCTTTTGAGAACCTTCAGGCAGCCAAACAACGGCTCAGCGTGGCCGTTCCGGTGGCACTTTTGCTCATTTTTCTGATGTTGTATTTTGCCTTTGGGTCGGTCAAACAAGGCCTTTTAATCTACACCGCTATACCACTTTCTGCCATCGGCGGCATTTTCGCCCTTTGGATGCGGGGACTGGCCTTCAGCATTTCGGCTGGGGTAGGGTTTATTGCCTTGTTCGGCGTGGCGGTATTGAACGGCATCGTGTTGATCTCCGAGTTTAACCGCCTCAAAGCGGAAGGCTGGCACGACACTAGGCGGCTTGTGTTGATGGGAACCAAAATACGACTTCGTTCCATATTGATGACCGCCCTTGCGCCTTCGCTCGGGTTTATCCCCATGGCTGTGAGCATGGGTGCCGGGGCAGAAGTGCAGCGGCCATTGGCAACGGTGGTCATTGGGGGGATCGTATCGGCTACCTTGCTGACCTTGTTCGTGTTGCCCGTGTTGTACATCTTGTTTGAAAAAGTAGGAAACAAACCGTCGAAACCCACGGCCGCTGCGCTTGTGTTGTTGCTCGGAGTAAGTTCTGCGGCATTTTCTCAGCAAACCATTCAATTGCCCGAAGCTCTAGAAATGGCAGTAAGCAAGAACCCCGGCCTGGAATCAGCCCGGCTCAATGAGCAGTATCATGAAAAAATGAAAGGAACCTGGCGAGCAATGGACAAGACCAACTTTGCGCTAGAACTAGGTCAGTTCAACAGCCTGGCTTTCGACAACAAAATCGGGGTATCGCAGAATATCCAGTTTCCCAGAGTGTACAAAACGCAGCAAAAACTGCTTTCGGAACAAGTCCTTGCAGCCCAGGCACAGACCAAAATCACTCAGCGCGCGCTAAAAACGGAAATCAGCAGCCTGTTTTACAATTATCTTGGGCTAGTGCAAAAAGAGCAAGTCCTGGTGGAAGCCGATAGCATTTATGGCGTTTTTGAGGAAAAATCCTTACTGCGTTTTCAAAAAGGTGAAAGCAATTTGCTGGAAAAAACCACCGCTCAGATGCAACGGCAGCAAATTAGTCATCAATTGGCCCTGTTGAGGCAAGACCAAGGTATCGTGTTACGGCAGTTCAATTTTCTGCTTCAAGCAGAGATTCCGCGTATCCCTCAAGCCGTTGAGGCCCTGTTGTCTCTCCCTGTTTCCTTGGCCAGTGCAGGGGTAGAGGGTCTGCCTCAGCTGCAATGGCAAGAACACCAGCTCAAGCTGGCCCAGCGCAATGTGGCCGTCGAAAAGGCCAACCTGTTGCCCAGCGTTTCGGTAGGGCTGAGCAGCCAGAGTATCATTGGTTATCAACGAGTTGGAGACGAAGACCGTTATTTCAACGGAGGGCAAAGGTTTACCTCGCTGGGTGCTGGCGTGGCCGTACCGATTTTTTCAAAGGCACAAAAAGCGCGGATTGCAGCGACGGAAGTGCAGGTTTTGCAGCAACAAAAAGAGTTGGACTGGTTGGGGCAGCGGCTTCGCGCCGAACAAAATGCAGCCGAGTTAAAGGCGTTGAAATATCTGGAAAGCGTTCAATTTTATCAAAATCAGGCCATCCCAAACGCAAAAACCATTGTTTCTACCGCCAACCGACAGTTTGCAGGAGGCGAGATCAATTACATTGAATGGGTCATGCTCGTCAACCAGAGCTATGATTTGCAAGCACAATTCATCGATGCACAAAATGCTTACAACCAGGCTGTGCTCCACCTTCAAACATTCATCAACGAATAAAAACATAGAACAATGAAATCATATTTCATCATTCTGGCGGTTCTCATATTCACCGCTTGTGGTACTAAAAAACGTGAAATAATCGAGGAGGGCACCACACAAACTGCCCTTGAAACCACGGTAACGCTCAGCCCCGAACAACTGAAAAACGCTGGTGTGCGCATTGGAAAGCCAGAGACAAAGCCCATTTCAGCCGTGCTGAAACTCAACGGCTCCATTGATGTGCCGCCGCAAAACCTGGTCAGTGTCAGTTTCCCGATGGGCGGCTACCTCAAATCAAGCAAATTGCTGCCCGGCATGCACGTCCGCAGAGGCGAGGTGCTGGCGTCGATGGAAGACGCGCAATTCATTCAAATTCAGCAGGATTATTTGTTGGCCAAATCCAAACTAGGTTTGGCAGAGGCCGAATTTCAGCGCCAACAAGCTTTGAACACAGATAAGGCGAGCAGCGACAAAGTTTTCCAACAGGCTAAGCACGAATTTGAAACGCAAAAAATAATGCTTCGCGCTCTGGATGAAAAATTGCGCTTGATTGGCCTAGACCCGACGGCTTTGTCAGAGACCAACCTGTCTCGCAGCATCAGCGTTCGCTCGCCCATCAATGGATTTGTGTCCAAGGTGAATGTCAACATCGGGAAATACACGGCACCAACAGATGTGTTGTTTGAATTGGTGAATCCCGAAGATATCCATCTTGCGCTTACGGTTTTTGAAAAAGACGTGGCAAAATTGGCGATCGGCCAAAAGGTGATGGCCTACACCAGCGACAATCCGGCGAAAAAATACCCGGCGGAAATCCTGCTCATCAGCAAAAGCCTGGACGAAAACCGGACAGCGGAGGTGCACTGTCATTTTGAAAAATACGACCACAGCAGCCTGGTGCCCGGTATGTTTATGAACGCAGAAGTAGCGGTGAAAACAGAAAAAGCTCTGGTGGTGCCCGAAGCAGCGGTGGTACGCTGGCAAAACCAGCATTTCATCTTTGTTGAAGCGGGCAACGGCGCTTTTACCATGGTGCCAGTATCGCTGGGTATTTTACAAAACGGGCAGCAGCAGATTCTCCCAAATGAAGACATCGCCAACAAGAACATCGTGCTTGAAAACGCCTACGCGCTGTTGATGAAAATGAAGAATAGCGCGGAGGAGTGAGGGGGTGGTGGTGTAATTTCGTTGATTCAATTCTACTTTGCCGCTATAAACTTGAATTGTCATATTGCAGCGAAGCGTAGACCTCTACACAACCCAAGTTTACCGGAATCTCCTTAGCCGTCAACCCATACAACCCGTACACCAATGCATCTACCTCCGCCTCTAAAGCCGTGGTGTCGGATTGGGGGGCGGATTGCTTGGCGGCTAGTGGCAGGGGCACGAAGTCTTTGATAGTTTGGTCAGATTATTTTGAGATGAGACTAGGCGCGACGAAGGATTGTAGCGGGCTCTCCATGACTGAGGCGCAACAAAGTATCAGTTCAAAAGAG
>Ga0209591_10009117_pt1 | contig 10757 bp, 8 predicted proteins | sample MAT01_FD_187207 | JGI IMG/M metagenome (GOLD analysis project Ga0209591, IMG submission 187207) | Freshwater microbial communities from Lake Fryxell liftoff mats and glacier meltwater in Antarctica - MAT-01 (SPAdes) (version 2) | ecosystem: Environmental > Aquatic > Freshwater > Ice > Liftoff...
TTGATCCATACCTGCTTAATCAGCGACTGATCTCCTTTGGCAGCAGGAAGCAATTTGATAGTAAATACAGGCAAGTTTTCTCCTTCGTCAAATATTAATTCTTCTCTTACCAATTTTACAAGATTGGTCATATTAATGTCCGAAACAGAAACCTCTTTTCTTCCTAATTTGGAAAATGCCAGCAAATCATCAATGAGGTCACCCATTTTTTTTGAATTATGCATGATGGAATGAAGCACTTTTTTTCCATCAGCATCAAATTTTTCTCCATAATCTTCTACCAGAATTTTTGAATATCCATTGATGGCCCTTATAGGTGCCCGTAAATCGTGTGATACAGAATAGGAAAAAGAGCCCAGCTCTTTATTAACAGATTCCAATTGTGCTGTACGTTCAATTACTTTATGTTCTAATTCATCATTGAGTTTACGGATATCATCTTCTGCCTGCTTAAGCTCTCTGTTAGCAAAGACTAACTCTTCAGCCCTTTTTTCTTTCTCTTTATTTTGAAAAGCCAGCTCTTTGTTTGCAATAATCAATTCGGCTGCCCGGTTTTCTTTTTCTTCATTTTGAAAGAGGAGCTCCTTATTAGCAATAACTAATTCCGCTGCCCTATTCTCTTTTTCTTCATTTTGAAAAGCCAGCTCTTTGTTTGCAATTATTAATTCAGCTGCCCTTTTTTCTTTTTCTTCATTTTGAAATTTTAATTCTTTATTGGCAATCTCCAAAACAGCTGCCTGTTTTTCTTTTTCTTTGTTTTGTAAAATAAGTTCTTTGTTTGCTATACTTAGCTCCTCTGCTTTCTTTGCAGTAACATCTCTGGCTGCTGCAAAAACCCCTAATACATTTCCCTTTTCATCCTTATATACAGATGCATTATATAGTACATCTGTTAATTTGCCATTTTTATGGTGAATGGTTAGCGGATAATCTGAAACAAATTCCTTTTCAAAAACCTGCTTATATCCTTCACGGGCTTTTTCTGGCTCAGTAAAGTAATTAGAAAAATCAGTTCCAATTAGTTGTAACCTTGGTACACCGGTTACCTTTACGGATGCTTCATTTACATCCATAATTTTCCCTTCGGGAGAAATAGTCACAAGCGGATCAAGCGATGCTTCTATCAAACTTCTGGCATACTGCGAAACCTGTTTTTGTGTAGTAACATCTCTGGCCGCTGCAAAAACCCCTAATACATTTCCCTTTTCATCTTTATATACAGATGCATTGTATAATACATCTGTTAATTTGCCATTTTTATGGTGAATGGTTAGCGGATAATCTGAAACAAATTCCTTTTCAAAAACCTGCTTATATCCTTCACGGGCTTTTTCTGGCTCAGTAAAATAATCAGAAAAATCAGTTCCAATTAGCTGTAACCTCGGCACACCAGTTACTTTCACTGATGCTTCATTTACATCCGTAATTTTCCCTTCGGGAGAAATAGTAACAAGCGGATCGAGCGATGCTTCTATCAAACTTCTTGCATATTGCGAACCCTGTTTTACAGAATTGCTAATTGCTTCAAGTTCTTTATTTTCTTTTACCCTTTTTTTCTTTTCTTCATTTTGAAAGAGAAGTTTCTTGTTAGCAATAGCTAACTCAGCCGCCCTATCTTTTTTTTCCTGCTTTTGAAATGCGAGATCTTTATTAGTAATAACGAGTTCATCCAATTTTTTTTTCTCCATACTATGTTACTACAAAATATATTCGTAGCCTCAAAAGTTAACCTTTTTTATCCATGTAACTGTAAATTTTTTCAAAAGAGATTACATTATTCACAGCTTTTAAAAGCCATTCATATTTTGTAAAGAAAAGTCAGGCTTTTATTATAAATATTTAATGGAAGAAAATACAGTAGCTTGCGCTAAGTAACAGATAACCACCAATTCGTCCAAAAACTGCAATAATAGCCTGCAAATCCTGATAAAGGGAATACCGTTAATAGAAATTCAGATAAAAGTTTAATTATCTAAATAGATAGAAATCATTTTTTGTCAACACATTAAACGTATCATTTCAGTGAATATAATCAGAATAGACAGTACGGTTGTATTAACTGGTTTTAATTTTGTAATAATCTTATTCAAGTAATAATGAAGAAAGTATTGGTATACGATGATGATGTTGATATTCTGGGGCTTTGTGCCACCATATTAAAGCTTCAGGGCTTTGATGTGCTTTGTAAGGATAATTGCAAGGAACTCATTACAGATATTGAAAGTTATAAACCTGATGTAATATTAATGGATAACTGGCTTCCGGATATTGGAGGTGTAAAAGCAATACAACTCATAAAGAGTATTGAACACCTGAAACAGATACCAGTTGTTTTCTTTAGTGCCAACAGCCAGGTGGAGGAGCTGGCGAAGGAAGCCGGTGCGGATTATATGTTACAGAAACCTTTTGAATTGGATGATCTTGAAAAAATAATTATTACTGCTATCTCTGCCTGAAAAACAGCACATACCAATTCTCACTATCCCCATATTTTTTGTGTTCTTCTTTTTTTGTGCAATAGCAGAAGAAGTCGGTTATATCGAGTATGTAGTTGACCTCATGCAGCAACCCTGGAGTACATTAACAACAGGTCTCCTTATCGGATTGCCCTTGGCAATATGGCATTACCCATGAATAATTCAACAAAGTCATGGCATGATATGGATAGCATGGGCACTTTTGGTACAGTGGCTGTACGTGTGCTGATTGTTTGGTTGTATAACAATATTCGGAAGAGTTTATTCGCCTGCATCTTTTTCATACATTATTTAATGTGGGCAGGATTTTATTTCCAAAAGATACAACACACAATCCTTTGGTTGATTATCCTGCTGTTCATTATTCAGTCATTGCAATAGTTGCTGTTATTATAATTTTTATTTGGTACGCAAAAACATACACAGAATTATCCTCAGCAGGATTTAGAAAATTGGCTTCGTTTATTTTTGGAAGGAATATCGCCAATAAAAATATTGCCATGACAACGCCTGTACACATGGACATAAATGATTCCCAATCTTCCAGGAGCTTTGTTATGCCATCTACCTACAATAAAGATAATTTACCGAATCCAAACGATTCGTCTATAACCAATAAAACCAATTCCGAAGAATAGGTTGCAGCTATTCGGTTTGGAGGCTATACCAATGACGAGGAGATTAAAACGTACGCTGTCAAATTAGAAAGTGCATTGAAGGCAAATGGAATTGAGTATTACGGAAACTTTCGCTTTTTAGGTTATAAATCAACATTAATTAAAAATGCCTAAAATCATACAACAACGACAAGCCAGGTGTTGCCGGTCATGCAACAGTACGAAGTCTCAATCTCTATTGAGCAATAATCTCCCCAACAATATGTGAATATTGTAACTCGTTTCCCCAAATCTGTAACATTCCCTCCTTTTCAAAGCATGAATTATACTGCATGGTATTTGACGTATTGCGCAGGACTTATACTAAAACTTAAATAAATTTTATGAAACAGGAACACAATCAAAACATTGAGAAGCTAATTGAAATGGTTAAAGATGTACGTATTTGTATGCTCATTACAAACGAAGAAAATCCTGAAAATTTATCAGGGAGGCCAATGAGTATAAGTAAAATTGATGACGATGGCACTATGTGGTTTTTTACAAAAGCATCATCATTTAAAGTTGACGAAATAGAAGAAAGCAAAAAAGTATCTATTGCCATTATCAATGAAAACAGTAATAATTATTTAATGATTCATGGTACGGCAACTTTAGTAAACGACAAAACCAAAATGAAAGAGTTGTGGAGTGCCATTTTGAAAGCATGGTTTCCGCTTGGTTTGGACGACCCCGACATGACACTTATTAAAGTAACGCCCAGCGAAGTAAATTATTGGGACGGAAGTTCAAGCAAAATGGTGGTGTTGTTTAATATGCTAAAAGCTATTGTTACTGGAAAAGAATATGCAGAAGGCGACCATGGAAAAATTACTCTATAAAAAATAGAAACAAATTTAATTCATCAATAAAAAGATACAATGGAAAATTCATCAACAAAAGAAGACAAGGTTACCAAAGCAATTGAAAAGCAAACAATTAAATTACCGTCTGACACATTTTTATTTGCTGCTATGGGTGCCGGAGCAATTTCCTTAGTATTAAAATGTATCGGCAAGGATAGAAACGCATTGTTTGTAGGGCAATGGGTGGCACCAATTTTAATCATGGGAGTTTACAACAAATTAGTAAAGCAACAAGAAAGTAAATAGAAACATTAAAAATACTGTCATTTATAACCGATAAGAGACCGTTCGTTCCTTAATTATATAAGGTTTGCGGGAAGGAGATTGAAATCTCAATCTCCTTTTATTGGTTTTTAATACATCACAATCAACAGGATTTAAAAAATAGTAGTAAGCTTTAATATAATAACTCTGTTAAGTAGAGAAAATTCCTTGTCTATATAAAAATCAAAAAATGGAAAAAGAAATGACAATGACCGAAGACATTGTGGCAATTGCCGCAACAGATTGTAAAACCCTTGCTGCTGCAGTAAAAGCTGCAGGCCTGGTAGAAACTTTGCAGGGCAAAGGTCCATTCACCGTTTTTGCTCCTATTGATGCTGCTTTTGCTGCCATACAAGAAGAGGTGGACAAATTATTGAAACCTGAAAACAAAGAAAAACTTTTTAAAATTTTGACGTACCATGTTGTAAGGGGAAAAATGGAGGCTGCCGATTTGGAAGACGGACAAGAGTTAACAACAGTAGAAGGTAGTAAATTAAAAGTAATGATAAAAGACGGAACGGTAAGAGTAGGTAACGCAAAAGTTACTAGTGCTGATATTAGTGTTTCAAACGGGGTAATTCATGTTATCGACAAAGTGCTATTACCTGAAGATTAAATCTATTCAATCATTAAAATAGAGCCTTGCTTATGTGAGGTTTTATTTTTTAAACATTCTTTAAAAATAACTTTCACCATTATTTCTTTTAAAAAAATGATTTTTAAATGTCCATTCAAACAGTTAATCCTGCAACAAATAAAGTGATTGAATCTTTTACAGAAATGACAGACGAGCAAGTTAATGAAGCAGTAGAAAAAGCATCAAGAACTTATGAAAGCTGGAAGCAAACCGATTTTAAAATAAGAGCTGATATACTGCATAAAGTCGCCGGTTTACTGAGAGAGAAAAAAGACGTGTTAGCGAAGATGATAACAGTAGAAATGGGTAAACTGCTTGCACATGCAGAAGGGGAAATAAAATTAAGTGCTGAAATATTTGATTACTATGCCAATAATGCCGAAAGTTTCTTGGCTGATAAAATACTGCACCCAACGCATGGCCATCCATTAATCAGGCATTCACCTATAGGGGTTTTGTTAGGTGTAGAACCTTGGAATTTTCCATTTTACCAGGTAGCCCGTTTTGCAGCACCCAATATTATGATAGGCAATACTATTTTGGTAAAACATGCTTCCATTGTGCCTCAATGTGGAGTTGCAATTCAGGAAATGTTTAAAGAAGCAGGAGCACCAGTTGGCTTATACACCAACCTGCTTATATCCGGCACCCGGGCATCTGCACTGGTTGCTGATAAAAGAATTAAAGGAGTTTCGCTTACTGGTAGCGAAGCCGCAGGTGCCAGTATAGCTTCGGAGGCGGGGAAGCATTTAAAGAAATCGGTATTGGAGCTAGGCGGAAGCGATGCCTTTATTGTTCTGGATGATGCCGATATGGATAAAACGGTTGAATGGGCTGTAACAGGCAGGATAAATAATAATGGTCAATGTTGCGTTGCCTCTAAGAGATTTATTGTGATGGAAACTGTGGCAGATATTTTTTTAGAAAAATTTAAAACTAAACTTTCGCAATTAATAGTGGGCGACCCAATGGATGCCACCACACAATTAGGCCCGATGAGTAGTGAAGCAGCAGCGGAGCAAATAGCCACGCAGGTACAAAAAGCGGTTGATGGCGGTGCAACAATTTTATTGGGAGGAAAGAGGGTAAAGAGAGAAGGTGCTTTTATGGAGCCAACTATCATTACTAATATGCAAAGGGATAATCCTGTTTACTACGAAGAGTTGTTTGGGCCAGTGGCTACATTTTTCAGGGTTAAGGATGAACAGGGTGCAATTGATTTAGCCAACGATTCGCCTTACGGCCTGGGAGGTTCTGTATTTACGCAGGATATTGAAAGGGGAAAAAGAGTAGCCGACCAGATCGATACCGGTATGGTTTTCATCAATCACCCAACATGCACGCAGGCTGATTTACCTTTTGGCGGCAACAAACGTTCAGGTTATGGAAGAGAACTTTCCGAACTGGGTATTGATGAATTTGTAAATAAAAAACTAGTCCGCATCAGCGAATTATCTGATCCTTTTTAAACAAAACAAGTTGCACAAATTTTAATTATTTCACTTTTAAATTTTAATAAAATGGGTTATCATGACTTTAGAAAATGTATAGAAGCCTGCCTAAAATGTGCAGCACTTTGTAATCATTGTTCAGCATCGTGTTTACAAGAAAAGGATGTGAAGATGATGGCAAAATGTATTCAGTTGGATATGGAATGTGCAGCACTATGCTATGCAGCAGCACAGTTAATGAGTCTGGGCAGTGATAAATCAATTGAGCTTTGCAAGCTATGCGCCGAGGCCTGCGAAGCCTGTGCAGATGAATGTGCTAAACACGATAATGTACATTGTAAAGAATGTGCAGATGCCTGTAGAAATTGTGCAGAGGAATGCAGACTTATGAGTAAAATGGCAGCTTGAAAAACTTGAAAAATTCCAATTAAATGACAAAACCTGTTTGCGGGTGTAAATGTTTTGTTGATTACAGTGCCGTGGATACACCGGTCGGTGTTTAGCAATTGAAAACCGATCACCATTTTAAATAAATAAAATGAAAACAGAATTAGAGTTGAACGAAATGATATTGGGGATAACTAACAAAATCAGAGCAAACCATCCTGAGTTGCTGGAATATTTAAATGAAATGCCGGTTACTGTTCCATATCAGGAAAATCCACAAATAACCGTTAAAACCTTAGCATCCTATTACGATTCACTTGTAGTCTTACTTGATGAATATGAGAATAATCATGCTAAAATTTTGCTGTCAAAAAAAGTTGAAAATTTAACAATAACTGAAATTGGAACAATGGAATTAGATAATTCATATCAAAATTTATTGACAGAAGTTAACAATATTACTATTTCATATTATGATGTTGGAGAAGGAAAAATTCCTGTCATATTTCTTCATGGTTTTCCATTCGATAAGTCGATGTGGAAGGGTCAACTTGATAGTTTAAAATCTTCATATCGTGTAATAGCTTGCGATATTCGTGGGTTTGGCAAATCAATGGATGAAATGACACCGCTAAGTATTGATTTATTTAGTGATGATTTAGTGTCGTTTATGGATAAATTGAATATAAAAAAGGCAATTGTTTGCGGTCTCTCCATGGGAGGATTCATTTCTTTGAATGCCATAAAAAGATTTCCTGAACGTTTTGTGGCGTTGATTTTATGCGATACACAATGTATTGCCGATACAACTGAAGTAAAAGAAAATCGTTACAAAGCAATAGATCAAATTAACCTTGAAGGAGCAGATGTATTTAATGAAAAGTTTATTAAAAATGTTTTCCACCCTGATTCATTGACGAATAAAACGGAATTAGTTGAAAACTTACGAAGTATTGTATTTGCAAATTCCAAAAGCATAATTACAGCTGGGTTAACTGCTTTGGCTGAGCGTTCAGAAACCTGTTCTGGCTTAAATGCCATTCACATTCCAACACTTATTATTTGCGGGAGACAAGATGTAGTAACACCACTTGCACAATCTGAATTTATGCATGAGCATATTGAAGGCTCTGGTTTAAAGATTATAGATAATGCCGGACATGTTTCTAATCTTGAACAACCAGTTGAGTTCAATAAATATCTATTAGATTTCCTGAATTCGATTAGTTCTGTCTCTTATTAAGACTGTTTTCTGATAATAAATGAAACAATTGTTTTCAGAATCAAAAAATGCTTATGACAGAAAATTCAGCCATCAACAGCTTGAAGTTAATTAAAAAACTAAAAGGATGGCAACACCGAATGGTAACATATATCTAATAGAAAATGCTCATTCAACAAAGGTTGAAGAAATTGCAAAACTGCTGGATGTAAATCTGCAAACCGGCTTAAAAGAAAGTAGTATTAATGAACGAATTACAAAGTATGGCTTAAACAGTTATGCAGAACAAAAGCAAAAACGTATTTGGCTTATTTTATTTGAACAATTTAAAAGCCCGATAATATTATTGCTGGTAGTAGCCGCCGGATTTTCTTTTTTCTTTCAGGATTGGATAGAAGGATTTGCCATTATTGCTGTAATTTTTATTACTGCAGCGCTGGGTTTCTTTATGGAATTACAAGCCCGTAATTCTATGAAGGCACTAAAGGAAATGGACATAAGCGTTTCAAAAGTATGGAGAGAAAATGCCCTTAAAGAAATTTCGTCTGAGAAAATTGTACCCGGAGATGTGTTGCTGTTAGAAGCAGGTGATATGGTATTGGCCGATGCAAGGTTAATGGAAGTAAATCAATTTGAAATTGATGAATCGTCACTCACAGGTGAATCATTACCGGTCGAAAAAAATATTGAAATTATAGAAAAAAATGTTTCTCTTGCTGATAAAATCAATTCAATATTTAAAGGTACTTCTGTTGTAAAAGGCAATGCAAAAGCCATCGTAACCGGTACAGGCCTTAATACAGAATTAGGGAAAATTACCCAGTTGGTGGAAACCGCAAAGCAGGATGATACCCCATTAGAAAAAAAGCTACGAGGCCTTACAAAAATATTAATGCTTGTTACGGCTGCATTTGCAAGCATATTTATTATAACAGGATTGCTACAGGGCAAACAGTTTTACCTTATTGTAGAAACAGCATTGGCATTGGCAGTTGCTGCTATTCCGGAAGGGCTGCCTGTTGTAAGCATTATTGCATTGACTTATGGCATGTTGCGGCTGGCCAGGAAGAATGTGCTTATTAAAAGGCTGGCATCGGTAGAAACACTTGGTGGCATCAACATCATTTTTACAGACAAAACCGGTACACTGACTGAAAATAAGATTGATGTAAACAGCTTGGTATTTTTTGATGAAGACATAACGATAGATAAAAGTGGAAAAGACAATAGTGCCGCAATTAAAAAAAATATAGCTGCTTTTGAAAAGCTAATACTTATCGCCACCTTATGCAACAATGCTGTAAGCAAAGAGGAAGAAAATAAGAAAAAACATTTGGGCGACCCTATCGAAATTGCTTTATTGCAATTCGTAAATTCCAGCAAAGAAAATGCGACAGAAATAAATGAATCGTATCCCCGTATTGCAGAAGAACCATTTAATTCTGAAACAAAATTAATGGCTACTTTGCATAAAAAAGATTCTGGCAACTTTGTAGCGGCAAAAGGTGCTGTAGAGGTGTTAATACATAAATGCAGTTTGTATTATGCAGGCGATAAGGTAGTGCCTTTAACCGATGCCGATAAGAAAATATTTTTAAACAAAGCAGAAACCATTCAGGCACAAGGCTCAAAAGTATTGGCATTTGCATTTAAAGAAGCAGACAATATATCCACCAATAATTTTTTATCTGACTTAACCCTTGCAGGGCTTATAGGTTTTTTAGATCCTCCCCGAATGGAAGTGGTAGATGCGTTGCAATCGTGCAGACATGCAGGCATTAAGGTGATTATGATAACAGGCGACCATCCGGCAACTGCACTTCATATTGCTGAAAAAATAAAGCTATCAGAAAAAGATAATGTTGTTATCAATGGTAAAGAATTAGAGACTCAATTGCCTGACGAAAAATTATTTGCTGCTACTATTTTTGCAAGGGTTACACCAAAACAAAAGTTGGATATGGTAAGCCTTTACCAGAAGCAGGGCAATATTGTTGCCATGACGGGTGATGGAATAAACGATGCCCCTGCACTTAAAAAAGCTGACATTGGTATTGCCATGGGCATACGGGGCACACAGGTGGCAAAAGAAACGGCAGCAATGATTTTAAAAGACGACTCGTTTACTTCCATCGTGGCAGCCATTATGCAGGGGAGGGTAATTTTTAAAAACATTAAAAACTTTTTAATGTACCTGCTTTCCTGCAACCTTAGTGAAATAATTATTGTATTTTTTTATGGGTTATTAAACTTTCCGTTTTCGGTACTTCCGTTACAAATACTCTTTCTCAATTTGGTTACAGATATTTTTCCGGCGCTGGCATTGGGGCTTGGCAAAGGCAATAAATTAATTATGAAAATTCCTCCACGAAATCCACAGGAGCCTATTGTAATTAAAAGAGATTGGTTTACAATAAATGCGTATGCCGTGTTATTGGCTTTGCCTATTATGCTGGTAACCTGGTATTGCAGCTATTATTTAAAGTATGATGCACAATTGTGTAACAATATCACCTTCTTCAGCCTTGCTTTAGCACAGTTGTGGCATGTGCTAAATTTATCCTCCCGTAAAATCTCCTTCATTAATAATGAAATTACCCGTAACAAATTTATCTGGGCATCCTTGTTGCTATGTATTGCAATAATGGCAGTATTCTATTTTGTCAGCCCACTTAATAATACTATTGGCCTTCAAATGTTAAGCTTAAAAACCTGGTTAATAATAGTTGTTACCAGTATTGCACCCGTTTTTTTAATTCAAATCTTTAAAAGGGTTTTCAAAATTATTAATTAGCAT
>Ga0209591_10009120_pt1 | contig 10755 bp, 8 predicted proteins | sample MAT01_FD_187207 | JGI IMG/M metagenome (GOLD analysis project Ga0209591, IMG submission 187207) | Freshwater microbial communities from Lake Fryxell liftoff mats and glacier meltwater in Antarctica - MAT-01 (SPAdes) (version 2) | ecosystem: Environmental > Aquatic > Freshwater > Ice > Liftoff...
TAGGTTGCGGGCGAAGCCCGCACCAAGAATCACGGTGTTACACAAACTGGCGGTCGTGTGTCCTACGGTCTGGCACCACACGGTCGGTCAGTTGACGGATCAGTCTGTTCCAGCGAAAGTGTGTGGTGATACAAAACGTGACTCCCGCCGAACTGCTTCCTTCGCGGTTCTGAATTCCAACCACTTTTCGACGTATTTTTATGGAAGCCGTCGTCAAAGTCCTGATCGAGGATCGATATGCGTCGCAAATATTCAAGATCTGTCCTGGCCGTTGTTGCCGGACTGACATTTGCCGGATTTTTGCTGACCGCACCCGGCGCGTCTTTCGCGCAGGAGTCTGCCGCTTCGGCTGCCGGCCTTCCAGACGTGATCGAATTCAATCGCGACATTCGTCCGATTCTGTCCGACCGATGCTTCTTCTGTCATGGCCCGGACAAGAATAAGCGCGAGGCCGAACTGCGTCTGGATACGAAAGATGGTTTGGTCGGCAGCGACGGCACTGGGGGTGCGTTGGTGCCTGGAAAACCGGAAGAGAGTGAATTGTTCCAGCGCATAATATCCACAGACGAAGAAAAGAAAATGCCACCGACCAAGTCGGGAAAGTCGTTGTCAGAGTTCGACATTCAGTTGTTGAAAAAGTGGATAGAGCAGGGAGGTCAGTACGAAGGACACTGGGCATTCCTTCCGATTCGAACGAACAGTGCCGATACCGTTCCTGCCGGGCACGATCACGTCTACGCGACAAGTTCGCGGATCGATCATTACATCACTCAATCGCTGACTGAGCACAAACTGCAGCCATCCACAGAAACGGATCGCATCACGCTCATTCGACGACTTAGCTTTGATCTGATCGGACTGCCGCCGACAATCGAAGAAGTCGATGGTTTTCTGGCCGACCAGTCACCGGGTGCGTACGAAGTGGTTGTTGACCGATTGTTGACGTCTCCGCATTTTGGTGAACGACTGGCAATGTGGTGGCTGGACCTCGTACGTTACGCTGACACCGTGGGGTATCACGGGGATCAGATGATGAGCGTTTCGCCATTTCGGCAATATGTGATTGAATCGTTCAACGCCAACAAACCGTTTGATGATTTCACAGTCGAACAACTTGCCGGTGATCTGCTGCCGGAGCCCACGCGATCGCAGCAGATTGCATCCGGCTACAATCGACTGGGAATGATGAGTGCCGAAGGTGGTGTCCAGGATAAGGAGTATCTGGCGAAGTATATTGCCGAAAGAGTTCGCAATGCCTCCGGCACCTGGCTGGGGATTACACTCGGATGCGCGGAATGCCACGATCACAAGTTTGACCCTGTGACCACGCGCGACTTTTATCGATTTGAGGCGTTCTTTGCGGACATTAAGGAACGCGGTCTGTATTCCGGAGCGAACTCGGACGGCGACTGGGGCCCGTTTGTCAAAGTTCCCGACGAACAGCAGGCGGCGGATTTGTTGGCAGTGGATCAGGAGATTGCGGCCAGGAAAATTGTCCTCGCAGCCGACAGCCCGGAACTTGTTGCGGCCCAGGCCGATTGGGAGAAGATTCAGATTCCGTGGACGGCCTTGAATGCAGATTCCATGGTGTCGGTTGAAGGTGCGAAACTGGCACTGCGGGCGGACGGTGCGATTCTGGTGAGTGACAAGAATCCAGCAACCGACACGTACGAACTTACTTTTTCAAACCTGCCACCCAACGTGACCGCATTTCGGCTTGAAGTACTGCCGGATGATTCACTGCCGAATAAAGGGCCTGGCCGCGCGGGCAACGGAAATTTTGTGTTGTCGGAATTCATCGTGAAGGTCCTGCCACCGACATCGGAGCCGCAGCAAAACGCCGAAGAAATCGCCGTTCTGCTCCAGAATGCGACAGCGACTTATGAACAAACCGGAGCCGCCGGTGACAATCCGTACGGCAAATGGGCGGTCGAAGCCGCGATCGACGGCGATGCCAAGGGCAGGAAATGGGGCTGGGCGATCATGGAGAAAGCCGGGCAGCCGAATTTCGCTGTGTTCGAAACTGCCGCCGATCTGACGCTCAACGAAGGCGCAAAGCTGAAGATCGTGATGGCCCAGAATCTCGACAATCCTCAACACAATGTTGGCTGTTTTCGCCTTTCCGTAGCCACATCATCGCGTCCCATCAAAGCAACTGACGCTCCACCGGCAAGTCTCAACGCCGTGCTGGCCGTGGCAGCGGACCAACGCACGGAATCACAAAAGGCTGAACTGGCGACATTCTATCGGTCGATTGCTCCGCTGCTGAATCCAGTGCGGGATGAACTGGCCGTGCTCGAAAAGAAACGTGGCGAACTCGATGCGTCCATTCCGTCGTCGCTGATCACCGAAGCCGTAGCACCGCGAATGGTTCGGGTTCTTCCGCGAGGCAACTGGATGGACGACAGTGGCGAAGAGGTGACCCCGGCCTTCCCGGCAGTGCTGTCCTCTGGACCACCAGCCGAACAACGACTGAATCGACTCGATCTTGCAAAGTGGATTGTCTCTCCGGAGAATCCGTTGACGCCGCGCGTCGTCGTGAATCGATTGTGGAAGATCTACTTCGGGGCTGGAATCTCCCGCAAACTCGACGACCTCGGTGCTCAGGGCGAATGGCCCAGCCATCCGCTGCTGCTCGATTTTCTGGCCGACGATTTTCGCAGCCACGGCTGGGATCTCAAACGCACGATCAAAGCAATGGTGATGAGCAGGACGTATCGGCAGTCATCACTCTCGGACGAAACCCTGCGCGAAGCCGATCCATACAACCGCTGGCTCACGCGCCAGGGGCGCTTTCGCATTGATGCCGAACTTGTGCGCGACAACGCGCTGGACATCAGCGGCCTGCTGGTGGACTCCGTCGGCGGAAAAAGTGTGTTTCCTTATCAGCCGGCAGGCTACTGGGCGTATCTGAATTTTCCGGCGCGGGAATGGCAGAATGATGTCGGCGAAAAGTTGTATCATCGAGGGCTCTACACACACTGGCAACGTCAGTATCTGCACCCGAGTCTGCTGGCGTTTGATGCTCCGAGCCGCGAAGAATGTACGGCTGACCGTGCAAGATCGAACACGCCACTGCAATCATTGGTGCTGCTGAACGATCCCAGCTATGTCGAAGCGGCACGTGCGTTTGCGGAATTGATCGTGCGTCAGGGCGGGGCGACGACGAACGATCGACTGAACTTCGCCTTTCGCCGCGCCGTCTCGCGTCGCGCGACAGACGAGGAACTTGCCATCCTCGCACAATTGTTGAAGACACATCTTGCTGAGTACGAAGCAAATCCAGCAGTCGCCGCAGAAGTGCTTTCAGTCGGCGCTAAACCAGGTCCCGAGGATCTTTCAAGGCCCGAACTGGCTGCCTGGACAAGTGTGGCGCGTACAATTCTGAATCTGCATGAAGTGATTACCAGAAATTGACGCCGTCCCCCAGGAATTTCATGTAGGATGGACATTCATGTCCGTCGGATAACCTTGAAAGACTGAACTGACCAATCGTTCCAGCGAAAAAAATTGGTTGATCCATTTGCGATCCTCATCCGTTTCGGGATACTTCGCATACTTGTAGAGAATTAATAGTCAAAGGGAGTTCAAAATGTCAAACGGGCGTCCAACATTTGCGTTTTACGCGGCCGTCCTGGCGGTGGTCGGTGGCCTTGTCTATTTCGCGGGGAAGCAGGCTGGGTTCTTTGGGAACGCGGGTGGCGATCCTGCAGCAAACAAGACCGAAGGCAAAGAGGGCGGTGATGCTCCACAGCTTGACCCCAACAAAATCAATGTCGGTGGAAGTCAAGCCGGTGGCGAGATGGCGGCTGAGGGCTCATCGGACGACATCATCACGACAAAGAAAGAATACGGTTTCGTACCTGCCGATCGCCTGCCTCCTGTGAAAGGCACCGCTGGTTATGCGAAGCTGGAAGACAACACCGTGCAGTTTGCCCTGAATGTGTGGGCCGGCTGGGCACCGATCATCCACGCCAACGAAGGATTTCAGCCAAAGAAGGTCTGGAAGACAAAAGACGGCAAAGAATTTCGCATCCAGCTGGTGCTGGCCGACAATCCGGTTGATATGCGGGATAAGTATGCTGCCGGCGACTTTCATATTGGCTGGGCAACCGTCGATATGCTTCCGCTGTTCATGGAAGGATTTGTGGATGCCAGCGGCAAGCCGCGCGACAGTCGGATTATGCCGCGGATCTTTCAGCAGGTAGACTGGTCCAATGGCGGCGATGGAATCGTTGTGCGCGACACCATTCGCACTGTGCGGGATCTGCGCGGCAAGACTATCGTCCTGGCACAGAATTCACCATCGCAATACTTCGCTTTGAGCATGTTGGTGGCGGGTGGCGTGCAGCCGGGGGAAGTGACTTTCAAGTACACGAATGATGCGTTTGAAGCAGCCGCTGCGTTCAATGCTCAGAAAGATATCGCCGCTTGCGTGTCCTGGGCACCGGACATTTACAAGCTGTCTGAACAGCCAGGCAATCGGATGTTGGTTGATACTCAGACGGCCAATAAACTCATCGCAGACGTCTGGTTCGCCCGCGCAGACTTTGCTCAGGATCATCCGGACCTTATCGAAGGCATTGTCCGCGGAATTTTTGATTCCATCGAATCTCTGAAAACTCAGGAAGAGAAGCAGAAGGTCGCCGAATGGATGTCTGCAGGTTATGCGATCCCTGCCAGCGATTGTCTGGGAATGCTGGGCGATGCGCATTGGACAAATTTCGCAGAAAACAGCCAGTTCTTCCTGAATCAAAACAATCCATCACGCTTCGAATCTGTCTGGCAGCAGGCGTATTATATCTACCGCGGCATCCGTTCGGTAACGCATCAGCCAGTCCCCTTCGATCAGGTCGCAGATTTCAGCGTGCTGCAGCGTTTACAGAGCGAAGCAAAATACTCAACGCAACGCGACGAGTATCAGGCTCAATTTGCTCCGAAGACAACTGGTCAGATCATCGCGGAATCGGATGAAGTGCTGACCAACACCGTCATCATCCATTTCGCTCCCAACAATTCTGATCTGATGAAGAAAGTCATTCGCAAGGATGCCGAAGGCAAAGAAATCGAGGAACTGTATGATCCAAACGTCGATTTCATTCTGGAAGAAATCTCAAAGATTGTAGGTCAGTTCGGAGCTGCTCGGATCGTGATCGAAGGACACTCCGATGCGTCTATGAAAGCGCTGTTGCCGGATGATGTACTTGTTAAACAGCTCTCCGAAAACCGCGCCAATTCGGTGAAGGAATCCCTCATTCAGAAATACAAGCTTGATCCGAATCAGTTCAACGCAGTCGGCATTGGCTGGGACCGTCCGGTCGATCCCAGGGATCCCCTGAACCACGCGAAGAATCGCCGCGTCGAGATTCGCGTGTTCAGTGCGGAACAGGATTAATTCAGCCAGCGCTTTGTCAGGCCTTAAAAATCAATGCCCCGCTTCGTTGCTGGGAATTGGCACAGGCGTTTTTGTTGAAATGTGGGAGGATTCTTTCTTCATTCAGGAAAGGGATCCTGCATGTCGCGGCATTCGGTGGAAGAATCGGCGGTACATGATTTGACTCTCGATCGAGAGGATCGAGCCTGTCCGGAGTGCGGAAGACGGATGCATGTTCGGTGTCGTCGGGTAGGGAGTATTTTGACGCTGAATGGACCATTGCGGCTGAGCGTCAGGCTCGTGCAGTGTTGCGATGAACGGTGTGAACACACGAAGCTTCACGGTGCGGCACAGGAATCTGGTTATGCCATGCCGCGTTGGGCGATCGACGCCCACTCTCCGCATCCAGGCGTTTTCACCGAAGACGAACCCGTCGGGTTCGCCACAGCCACCGCTCATGCAGGCCAGCTCGCATTTCACCAACGGCATGGCGTCATGCAAAAAGCCCGCTCAAAAAAAGCGAATCCTGCTCCTGAATCAACTGAAAGCCCGTATCCTGAATCCCTGTTCGGCAATCGTTCGGAATTTTGCTTTTCTGAGAAGATTTCGGAACAACAGCATCGCAAAAACCGGGGACTGACGTCTCGCGGCTCGCCGATTCTCGGCGAGCGGGGACGTCAGTCCCCTGATTGTGTCTGCCCCTGATGGCGATTCCATGGATTGGCGCGAACTTCACGGCGGAGCGTGAGGAGCACAATTGGGTTGCGGGCGAAGCCCGCAACAAGACTAAGCTGGGCCATTGTTTCAACTCCCTGCTCTTTAATTCCGGACATTCACGAATCGCACTGGGCAGGACATTCGTCAGTGCACAATATCCTGCCATTTCCATTGCGATGACGGTCGGTCGGGCTGGTCCCTGCGTCGGGCCCAGGTTCAGTCAAGCGCCTCAACTCAGCCCGGTGCTGCGTGCGCATGATTGATATCTTCCTGCAGCTTATCCAGGTGTTCGATCAATTCTTCGCCAACTTCGCCGGCCTTTTCGATCTCCTCTACCAGAGTTGTGACCTGCGTTGTTTGGGTCAGATCGTGCAACTCCTCGTCGGTCCCGAGGTTCTTCAACTTCAAGTGCTGGCAGATCTGATGAAGCATTTGCATGTTCTTTGTCACCTCCTGCTCAGCCAGCAGACACACCTGAAGAGTCAAGTGGCCCCACTTTTCCTGGCGGCTGGATTGCAGGTTTTGATTCATCAACACAAACGTGGTCAGGAAGATGAATTCAATGCCGATGATCAGGCCGAGGAATGGGAACGGGTACGAGTCAAATACAGTGAGTCCGGGCAGAAGTCCGGGCAGAAGTCCTGTATTCACCACGATCCAGATAACAAGAAACACGGCGTGAGCGCCGATGAACCACAGACTCCCGAAGAATGTCGCAATTCCGTCTCCGAGCCTCTCCACGCGCGATCGGCGACCATGCGACCGTTGCTCGACCTGGGCAATCGCATCAATGTTCTTTTTCGCGGTTGTCGAAAGATGGACCGGTGACATGCTGCACTGACCTAGACTTCTGTCTCACGGGATACGTTCGATCATCGCGCAACGAACTCGTAGTCTGAGTTCTTCTCATCGAAGTCGCTGTCACTCAGCGTCGCAGCCTGATCGATCCCGCGATAGGCATAGTGTTCCACCATTCTTGGAGACTTATCATCGCTCCAACCAAAATTCTGAACGACGATCAGTAGTCCTGATGCCTCGTCGAAGCTGAGTTGGCTCTTCAGATACTCGGGTGAAACACTCTTATCGCGGAATTGCATGCAGTATTCGGTCACGACGTTATTCGCCGCCGACGACTTTGATACACTGCAGTTCACAACTGATGACCAATCGTCACGCGCGGCGTAGAAATCGTCACAGCGATTTACGAGATTTTCCATGCCCGATTCGGTGATTGCATAGCGGCACGACTGTTTTGCCATCCGGCTCTCCGGATCGAGTCGCCAGAGCCGCTTCAAAGAAGCCAGACCGCTGGCTGGCTTTGCGAGCAAACGATCTTCATTCCTGCCTCGCACGAAGAGCGCCTCCTGGTTGGTGTCAGTCCAACGCATGTAGACACTGAAAGGCTGCTGACGAAGCTTGAACTGGATGCTGTCCATTGCCCTTAGACTCCCATTCACTTCCTCCTGCATTTCCAGGATCGCGGTGTAGCTCGTCAGCTCGCGAGCTCGCGACCTTGCGGTCGCGAGTGCCGCCCGCATACTTGTGAAGACTTCCTGCGTGTTCGAAAACGAATCTGCAACTGGATGCAGAGGTGGCCGTGGGTCTTCCTTGTCTGCTGACGATTGCGAACGCGATCCGATCGGCTTCGCAGCGTCTTCCGAATCAGCTTGCGGAATTGAATGGTTCAGAAAAATGAGGAATCCAGCAGAGACTGCAAGACCTATAGCTAGCTTCGACCTGATCGACACTTGTTAACCCCTGTACTTGTGAGTGCATCTCCATTGATGCCATGCCTGAATCGAATCCCTGAACGCACCGCGCAGAACGTCTGCCAATGCGCAATCCGCGCCTTTCGCCTCGCCATACTCATGCAGGCGCGCAACAAAAAAAGGCCGGTGTGCGGGAATACTGTTTTGTATTCCCGCACACCGGCCTACTTTTTATCAAGCCACCCGAAACTCATCATTAAGATGATTCGCGCTGCCCTGTAATTAGTCGTCCGATACTCAAATGATCCAATCGCGATGCATGACAAGCAAGGCAATCCGTTCGTAGGCGACTCTAACACGCGCCGGGCGAATGACAATGGCGGAATCTGACTTTATGGAAAATTCATCAGAATTGACTCGGACCAAAGAGTCGCATCAGTTTAAGTTAATTTGAGATGTTACGCAGAATGTGAATTGTTGCGGGCATCACCGATGTTATCCTGATGAGACACGCTGCAGGAATTCCATATGGGTTCTGTAACGGGACGAAAATTCCGGAAGACGAACTAAATCGCGGGCCGCCATTTGGCAGCTCGCGGGTTAAAGAGTAAGCCGATGTGGTGAAATCCTTCAATGGATTTCGCCACATCGGTTTTTTTATTGCCTGAGGATTGAGGAGATCGTGATGAATTTCGTGAGCGTGTCGGGACTGGGCCTGGCGGTAGCCGGTCTGTTGAGTCTATTTGCTTCCGGTCCGGGCTATCGTCTGGGATTGTGGGAATTCAAAACCGGGATCAGTCTGGTAAAAGCTGCTGGGTATATCAGCGTGGCTGCAGTGATCGTTTGCCTTGCCGGTTTAGCCGTCTGGCAACTCAATGTGTTTCCGCAGGGAGTGATTCCTGCGACTGTCGGCCTTGTGATCGGATCTGCTGTCCTTGGGTTGACGCTCAAGTGGAAATCCAACCTGGCGAGCGTGCCGTATATTCACGACATCACCACCGATACAGAGAATCCGCCTCTTTTCGAAGCCGTGCTGCCGCTGCGTGCCGGTGCGGAAAACTTTGCCGCATACGGTGGACCAGATATTGCAAGGCAACAGAAGCAGGGATACCCCGACCTGAAGCCAGGCTTTGTGAGTCGTCCACCCGCTGCGGCATACCCAGAAGCTCTGCAGGCGGCGAAGGATATGGGTTGGAAGATTGTGGCGTCGGAACCGACATCTCTGCGAATCGAAGCCACCGACACGACTCCCTGGTTTGGATTCAAGGATGACGTTGTTGTACGCCTCAGCCCAACTCCGACCGGCAGTCGCATCGACGTGCGTTCGGTGTCGCGTGTGGGCAAGAGCGACGTCGGCACCAATGCCCGCCGCATCAGTGCCTATTTGACTCGAGTGAAGTGAGCAGGTTCTCCGCTGACTCCCGCTGCGGCAAAGACACAATCCGCGACCACGCCAGCTCGTAATGTTGGTAATTCACAGGCAGATTTGGTCGCGTGGCACACATTCTCGATGGTCAGGAAGAAGAAGAAAATGCTCTGGACCACCGATCACGTTTACCTGGCGATTTAACGAATCATGACTTTTCAAACACCACTACGAGAGAGTAAGACGATGGAGTTCTTGATACCTGTTGGCGTTCTGGTTCTATGGTTCATTCTGCAGGCCTGGGTATTGCCTCGGTTCGGCGTCACAACCTGACTGAGTGGTGCATGCGGGCCGAGTTCGGCTCGTTCACTCGAGAATGACAGGCAGCCATCCAGCGATACCTCAACGACAGACCAGAGCTCAATTAATGGTTCATCGACAAATTGAAGTGCGCGGTGACATCTGTGCATTCAATGTGTTGGCGTTGCTCGACGATGATCGTGCTGCGACTGAGCCTGAAAGGCTCGCGCATATCAGCCTGGGGCAACAGAATCCGCGAATGCGGATGAACGACGCCCCAGGTTGATATCTAAGTCGCGCACTTCATTTGTCGCTGAACCCAATTAATGACTGCTTATGAGTGCTGATGAATGTAGTGACGCACTCTGATTGACAGTTTGACCAGCCCACCTTGCAAAACGCTGCAACATCCCGATACGATCACACCTGAAAAAAGAGTCCGCAGCGGCAGTGGCCTGCTTAAACGATCGGTTCAACCCGAACGGCGGATCGGGTTGGTTTCAACACAACAAGTCCTGGCCGTCGCCGGGTTACCGTTGGCGTTCGGCCAGGAGAATCATATGAGCAAGGATGAGTGCGTGACTTCGCGATTCCCGCGTTCCTCGGAATACAATCCGGAGTGGGTGCTCGCTGGCGTAAGCGGCGGAGCCAATCCTCTTTGGCTGACCGAGTGGCTCAGCGAAGCAATGGACTTGCGGCCTGGCATGCGGGTGCTGGACCTCGGCTGCGGGCGGGCTCTGTCTTCGGTGTTCCTCCGTCGTGAGTCCGGCGTGCAGGTTTGGGCCGCTGACCTTTGGTTCAGCGCCTCGGAGAACATCCATCGAATTCGGGATACCGGCGTCGAGGACGGCGTTTTCCCGATCCGCGCCGACGCTCACTCATTGCCGTTCTCCGAGGGGTTCTTCGACGCCATCGTCTCCATCGACTCGTTCATGTACTACGGCACCGATGACCCGTTCCTGAACTACCTCGCGCGGTTCGTCAAGCCTGGCGGTCAGGTCGGCATCGCCCAGGCTGGGTTTCTTAGCGAGATTGATGATCCGATCCCTGAGCATTTGGCCGATTGGTGGGCCGCAGACGCGCCGTGCAGCCTGCATTCGGCGGCTTGGTGGCGTAGACACTGGGAGCGGAGTCGCACTCTGGAGGTCGAGGTGGCCGATACGTTGCCCGACGGATGGCAGTTCTGGCGGGACTGGCTCAAGCTCGTCGCTCCCACGAATGAGCCAGAGATCAGTGCGCTGGAAACCGACGCTGGCCGCTACTTCGGCTACGTCCGAGGGGTGGGCCGC
>Ga0209591_10009122_pt1 | contig 10754 bp, 7 predicted proteins | sample MAT01_FD_187207 | JGI IMG/M metagenome (GOLD analysis project Ga0209591, IMG submission 187207) | Freshwater microbial communities from Lake Fryxell liftoff mats and glacier meltwater in Antarctica - MAT-01 (SPAdes) (version 2) | ecosystem: Environmental > Aquatic > Freshwater > Ice > Liftoff...
CTTTGCTACATGCAATTTTGAGGGCTTGTGCACTAAAAGCACATCAAAATTTTCAAATTATCCGCGCGTTAAAACGTCAAAATTTGTACAAAGTCGAGTAGGTTATTTCAACAATGAATGAAATCACCCTTGTTTTTCCGGACCAACTATTTCTAAATCATCCAGCTATAGTGTCTGGACGCACTATCTATTTGGTTGAAGAATTCCTTTTTTTTAAAGTGCAGCAATTTCATAAGCAAAGATTGTTTTTATTAAAAGCAGCCATGCGTTCTTATGCTGAATTTCTTTCACAGGCTGGGAATAAGGTCGTTTACATACCTGCTAAAGATATTAATAAAAGAGGAGAGGTCTTTACTTTACTTTCTAAAAAACTCATTAAAGATATTCATCTTGCAGAATTTGCCGATGAATGGCTACGCCAAGATCTGGTGACAGCTTCGCAAAAGAATGGGTGGGCCATACATTTTTATCCATCACCAGGCTTCATTTGTTCAAACGAGGAGATAGTAGATTTCTTTTCAGGAAAAAAACATTATTCGATGGCTCAGTTTTATGCACACCAAAGGAAAAATTTAAATATTTTAATGGATGGGACTTCGCCAGTAGGGGGGAAGTACAGCTTTGATATTGAAAATAGAAAAAAAATCCCTAAAGTTCTTAATATTCCTCCTTACAATCGCCCTAAAATTAATCTCCATGACCAACTAATGAATGAAGTTGAACGTGAATTTCCTAATGCCATTGGAGAATTGGGTGAGTTGTTATACCCCATCAATCATGAGGAAGCTAAAAAAACACTTTTCGATTTTCTAAAACATAAATTAGCGCAATTTGGCGCTTATCAAGATGCCTTACAAATGAATGATTCATTTCTTTTTCATAGTGTGTTGTCTCCTCTTCTTAATACGGGTCTTTTAACGCCTATGCAAGTCATTGAAGCTACCCTGAATCATGCGAAAAAGCATTCCATTCCACTTAATTCACTTGAAGGTTTTTTACGTCAAATCTTGGGCTGGAGAGAATTTGTGAGGGCTTCTTACTTGCTTAAAGGATCTGAACAGCGGTCATCAAATTGTTTTCATCATCATCAAAAAATTCCTGATCGCTTTTGGCAGGGTACTACAGGTATTCCGCCTATTGATACCCTAATCAAAAGGATTTTACAGACAGGCTATTGTAATCATATTGAACGTCTCATGGTACTGGGTAATTTCTTGTTATTAACAGAAACTTCACCAAATGAAGTTTACGCCTGGTTTATGGGTAACTTTGTTGATGCTTATGATTGGGTCATGGTGCCAAATATTTATGGAATGAGTCAATATGCAGACAGCGGTAAAATAGTTACAAAACCTTATATATCAGCATCGAATTATCTTTTAAAGATGAGTGATTACAAAAAAGGAGATTGGACTGAAATCTGGGATGGTCTTTTTTGGCGTTTTATTCAAAAGCATCGTGCTAAGTTGGCTTCTAATCCACGTATGCAAATTTTAATCAAACTTTTATCAAAAAATGCAGAAAGCATTAATTCAAAAATCCATAAAGCTGAAGCGTGGTTAGTAGACTACAGGAAATAAAGCTTATTAGTTTAAAGCTCTTTTTCCATTTTAAAATTTGTTAGCTCGACGCCTTTTATAGATACTTTTTGTTTTTCGATAACTATAAAGCCATGTTTTTCAAAAAATGGACGCGCCGTAATGCTTACCTCAGCAAAAATCTTTGAAATTTTGTGGTCACGAGCCATTTCATGAATAGCGTTCATTAATGCTGTACCAACGCCAAAGCCAATCCATTCGTGATGGCAATAAAAGCAATCAATATGTCCATTAGGTTCAAATTCTGCGAAGCCTACTAAGGTTTTATCTACAACAGCCACTAAAGGTTTCGTCTTTGTAAATTTCTTAGACCAGCCTTCTAGCTCGATGCTACTTTTAGGAGCCCATGCATCAAGTTGAATTTTAGAGTAATCTTTAGCATTTACTTCATGAATAGTATTGTAATAAATTTTAGCTAGATCTTGAGCATCACTATGGGTATAGGGACGAACGACTATTTTTTTCTTTTCCATTCGATTTTATTCCTTATTTATGGGGGTAGGATTATAGTGGTTGCAAAAACCTAAGTCAAATAGAATGTGTGTTGTTTTTTTGGGGAAACCGTAAAATTCAATTTAGGATGTCAAGATGCAAGGATTACCCGTAGCAAAAAGTAAAATTAAATCAGTGTTTTTTTATTTATTTCTCATGATTATGCCAGCCTTCTCAATCGCCACAGAGATTGCTGAGGAAACGATTTCACCATCGATAATGCATCGAATTAAAACTGTTATTCACGAGTACTTTCATTCTGACTTGGAAGATGGGTTTCAAATAAAGCCCCTTACAGGAGGCTATTCAGCTGTTAGCATCCGTTTAGATTTTGCTGATAGAAGCTATGTCTTGAGAGTCATTAACGAATTAGAGCCCTCATGTAGAGTAAACACAGAACTATATGCGATGAAAAAAGCTTCTGAAGCTGGTGTGGCTCCATCGATACATTGGATTAGCAGTGATGGCTATTCTATCCTTATGGATTACATCCCAGGAGGAACTCTTACGATTGAGGATAGCAAAAAACCTGAGGTAGTAATCAATGTTGCGGAGCTCATGCGAAAAGTGCATGCATTGCCAAAAAACCCTTTCAATGCCCCTTCTTTTAAAAAGCATATGGAAAAATTTTATGTAAAGTACTCGCAGGGATCTAAAAACCCTGGCACATGGGATGCAGCCATTTCCATCATCCGGAAAGGATCTCTTGAGTTAAAAAAATTGGGGTCCCCCTCCGTAAATACTCACGGAGATTTAAGTCCACGCAATATTTTAATGACTTCTCAAACGCTCTATTTTATCGACTGGAGTGAAGAGATGTATACAGAACCATTTCAAGATTTAGGGTATTTTTCTATCCTCATGGATTATACCCCCCGTGATGACGATTTATTGCTGACAAGCTACTTACTTCGAAATCCTACAATTAATGAAAAGAAGAGATTTCTTATTGCCAAGAAAATGAATTTTGGTCGTTTGGCATTGGGGGGGTCGTATATTGGCAATAAACTTTCCCTAGCAGAGAAAGAAACAGATGGTGTTTCACATCACCTTGAGGAGTGGTCATACTATGCTAAATCTTTTGCCAATAATGAGACACTCTCATCTCAATTCTTTTGGGATCTTGCTACAGTGGCCATACAATCAGCTAACGCGATCAATATAGATTAATTTTAGTGACGGAGAAATGTACCCGTATGAATAAGCTACACATGGTCGTTGGAGGCAGTGCATATGCCGATATAGATGTATTAGCTTGCATAGCAGCTTATACCCAACTTCTTAATCTAAAAGGTTATCAGGCTCAAGGAATCATCACAGGCCCGTGGAATCAAACAATTTAGCATTCGATTAGGCAATGGCCCATTGAAATAGCAAAACAATTTTTACCCTTAGAGGAGCCTTGTAACTTTATTTTAGTTGATATTTCTGATCCAAAATATGTCGAAAATTTTGTTGAAATCAAAAAGGTAATTGAAGTTTATGATCATCATTTTGGACATGAATCTTTTTGGAAAGAACGATTGACACATTCTGCTTTTATTGAGCCCGTAGGAGCATGTGCAACATTGATATGGGAAAGATTTAAAAAGGCAGGGCTCCAGCATTCAATTTCAAACCTCAGTGCTAATCTATTGTATACTGCAATTTTTGCTAACACTTTGAGTTTTAAATCCCACGTAGCAACAGATAGGGATAAAATTGCCTCAAAAGAGCTTTTAAAGCATATTGATCTCCCAGGTGATTGGAAGCCGACATACTATGCTGAAGTCGCTGAGAAATTTAATGAAAACCTATCTGAACATATTTGTAAACGGATACAAAAATTGTAGATCTAAACGGCACTCCAATTAATTTTGGTCAACTTGAAGTTTAGAACGCTACTCCAATCATAGAAAAATTTGATTGCAAATTCCTTCTTAAACCTAATGAGGAATGGTTGATAAATATTGCAAGTATTGAAGAAGGCTGTTCATATTTTTATGCCAATACAGATCGTCTTCGAAATAAGATTATGGAAATAACAGCTGCTAAGGAGATCGATCGGTTCCTGCAAGTATCAAATCGATTATGGCTAAGAAAAGAGATTTTGAGAGAGTTCCTTGAAATCAAGGTTCTGGATAAATGAAGAATTACTTTTTCGGGATTCGTGCAGTACTTTCGACTCCTCTGTGAAGACTTTTTCTGGTAATGGCCCATTCCAGGACAGCAAAAACACCAATTTTCTTAATGGATGAAATTAAAGGACACTCAATAATCTAGCAACACTTCTCAATGAGAGAAGTGTCCTGGATTGAATGAAATGTTCATTAAGTTTTTAAGAGATTTTAAATTCAGGAAGAGCGCTATACACATCCCACTCTTTTTTTTCGTCGAACATCATCAACCTTATTTCTTTTAGAGCACCAGGATTTTCCTCGCAATAGCGGCGCAAAAGATCCACAACAATAGGGGCAGCTTTGGTTGGCGAATATCCATAGATGCTTTGAGAGATGCAGCAAAAAGAAATGCTCTTGAGGTTGTTTGCTAATAACAATTTAATGCTGCTTAGATAGGCATTTCGGAGGTCAGTGGGTGTTTCATTTTGAGGTCCAACCGCATGGATGATATAAGGGCTAGGAATATTGAGAGATCGAGTAATGACAGCTCCTCCAGTAGGAAGTTTCCCTTTAGGAAGTGTTTTCTTTATCGGAAGGATTTCTGACTCTAAAAATTTTCTTTTTTCTTGGCCAGGTGCATTTTTAATCTCTGAAGCCGCCCAAAAAGCTCCGTCGATACCGCCTCCACCTAAAATATTTGAGTTGGCTGCATTGACAACCGCATCTGTTTCTTCATAAACCGCAGACCCTTTCTTTAGAATAATTTTTGTTTGCCCAAAGGTTGTGTGAATTTCCGAATCACTGACTTTGATAGGTTTCGATAGGGCTCCAAGGGGCTTAGAAAAATCCGGCAGGGCAGCGTCGATTGGCAAAGTAGTTAACACCGTTGGTTTGGGAATATGTGCTACTGTGGCAAGCGCTTGGACTAATAAGTCTGACTTGTCTTGGCCTTGGGAACCATTTGTTCCTGGCGGAGGAGTGGGTGGCGCACTCTTCTCCTCAGAGATTGGAGAGGCCGGTGTATTTTTTTGAATTTTATTGTACTTACTTACAGCTTGATTGAATAATTGAATCAAGTTAGCATCAGAGGATTTAACAAGTTGTTTCTCTATCTGTTCAAAAATTGACTTAGATTGGGCATAGTCGACATTAAAAAGTTTTCGTGTCCAATTAAAATGAGAGGCCAAGCCCCAGAGGAGTTGCTTCCATTTGGACAGGCTTTCTACAGAGAGATCCTTGTGTATAATCACTTTTCTCCCTTTGAGTTTGCCGGCTTCGGAAAGTTCACCAATCCCTGTCAACTTATTCTCGACGTCAGATTGCTTCCACGTTAAAGTTTTTTTCTCAATTTGTATCGAAAAGTCTTGTGCCATAGATAATTCCTAACTTATTAATTAATGTTGCAATGCAAGTGTGACTATATGAAAAACCCATCCCAACAATCTCTTCGGTTCAATTTAACATTGACCAACTTTGTCGTTTTAATTTGAATTTTCTAGTCTCTGATCTTGTTTTAAAAATCTAGAGAGCGAGCCTTTTATTAGGCTAAATAAATTAAATTACATTATATATAATTACACAATTTTTATTATAAATTAATTTCAAATTTGTAACAATAAGCAAACCATGACAAGCCAGGCTAAGGTCGATGAAAGTCCCATATATCAAAGCCCATGTAGTTTAAGTTTGGCTCTAAGTGCAATACAATGCTTCCAATTCTCATATCACCGATAAAAAGAATAATAACCAAGCACGAAGGGGGCGAGAACAGTAAGCTTGGTGACCATTTCCGAGGTGAGTTTACTTTTGATACCTTCGCAAAGGTACTATCAGATCATCAAAACAGTGATTGTCCGGTTTCTCCCTGCTTGGAGATATTCCATTCGTATCATGGAAAGCGGCTTCAAGCGATCTATTCGTCTGAAGACCTCCCTTGGGGGACTGTTAGTGCTGAAATTCTTCAGCCTTCCCAGAACCAATTTTGGTATCCTTAAGGATGGACATGTGGCCTTAAGCCTGAATATGGAGACCAATTATACCAAGAGCTCTCCTGGGGCAAGTTTTGCCTTTTGGCTTTGAAAAAAACAATCTAATGATGAAGTAATCCCTTTAAAGACACCCTACGGCACTATTAAATAACTTTTAATTATTCCCACACAAAAAAGCCGAATGGTTCGTTAAAACCATTCGGCTAAATTGCCGATGATGACTGGATAGATCGAACCATTTTGTCGAGAGAATGCGCAAGATCTATGAGCTTGAACCCTTTATAAAGATGGAATCTTCCCTTGCCGATGAGCTCGGCAAGGGGGCTAAGATCTTTAAAAAAGCTGTTTAAAAGAGCTAAACGGCATTTTTTGTTCCCTTCCTTACCCCCTTTATTAATAGAACCACAAAGTCAACGCCCGAGGGGTTTTCAAAGGGGAAGTGGGAAACTGTTCATATCTTTATGCGTATTTTAAGTTATTCATCCCTATAGGACACTAAATCAGCGCTATCTATGTTTATTATGTAGATTTCGCTGATTTTTTATGTCAAATCAGCGCTATCTATTGATTTTTTTCTAGCTACAGAGTAAAATAAACTTTAAAGAAGGGACTTATGAGTACAATTTTTGGTAGAAGTAACGAACTTAAGACACTTGAACGCTTACTCAATTCAAATAAACCTGAATTTCTTGCAATTTATGGAAGGAGGAGAGTTGGAAAAACTTACCTGATCCATGAGTATTTTAAAGATAAGGGTGTGTACTTCTCGGTGACAGGAAGTGCTGATAGTAATAAAAAATTGCAGTTACGAAAATTTTACCGCGAACTTTTGAACATGTTTCCCAATTTGAAGGATTCTAAGGAGCCTAAAGATTGGGATGAGGCATTATATGCCCTCAAAGAGGCTATCAAAAAGATAGACGTGACGAAAAAAGTTATTATTTTTTTTGATGAATTGCCATGGTTAGCTTCAAATCGGTCTGGATTTTTGCAGGCATTAGAATACATTTGGAATCAGTATCTTTCTCATTTAAAAAACGTAGTTTTAATTGTATGCGGATCAGCTGCTAATTGGATCATAAAAAAAGTAATTAATAACAAAGGAGGGCTTTATGGCCGTCTTAGTGAGGTAATAAAGCTAAATGCGTTTACTGTGGACGAAGCAGAAAAGTTCCTTTTATCACAGAATGTAAAATTGTCACGCAAACAAATTATTGAACTGTACATGACAATAGGTGGAATAGCAAAGTACTTGACGTATGTGCGCCCTGGGGATTCGGTGGCTCAAACTATAAATCAATTATGTTTCACGCCACAGGGTCAGCTTGTCGGAGAATTCAATAATCTCTACCAATCTCTTTTTGATGACTCTCAAAAACATGTCCAAATTGTTAGAGGATTGGCGGAAAAGAAGAGCGGTGTTTTTCAAAAAGACCTTCTGGAAAGCCTAAATATTCCTTCGGGTGGTCAATCCTCCTCCATTTTAGAAGAATTAGAGGAATCGGGTTTTATTGCCGCTTGTCCCGAATTCTCGAAAAAATCTAAAGATAAAAGACTTTGGCTTGTTGACGAGTATTCATATTTTTACATTTCTTGGATGGAATCAATAAAAGGTAGCATTGTCCTGGGCAATGATAAAGATTATTGGTTAAGAATGAATAGCGATCCACGTTGGAAAACTTGGTCAGGTTATGCTTTTGAGAGTATTTGCTTTAAGCATGTTTCACAAATAAAAAAGAAACTGGGCATAGCCGCTGTTTTGACCAAGGAATCTCAGTGGTCATACAGACCGAAAGATAAGTCTGAAAAAGGCGCTCAGGTCGATCTTATTATTGATCGAAAGGATGATTGCATCAATTTGTGTGAAATAAAATTTTATCATACCGAATTTACAATTGATCAAAGCTATGCTAAAGAGTTGCAGCGCAAGATCGATGTGTTTCGAGAACAAACTAAAACAACCAAAACTATATTTTTAACATTTATCACACCTTATGGACTGCGGAAAAACGAGTATTCTACAGAGCTTGTTAACCGAGAGATAATTTTAGAGGATTTTTTTGATTAATTGACTCAAAAAAACCGAATAGCTTTTGCAAAACTATTCGGCTAAGATTGCCGATGACCGGACAATTATCGGACCATTTATTGAGGGAATGCGCAAATCTATGAGCTAGAACGCTTTATAAGAAAAAATAAAGTGTAGGAAAACTGCAAAAGAGCAATTTAGCATAGTTTTATGCTTGTTTTGACGTTCTTCACTAACTCCTTCATATCAATAGAACAACAAAGTTAGCAACAGAGGGGGTTCTAATAGTGAGATTTGGAAATTCTCCCTGTTACCGAGGGAAACAATTTCTTCACATATCATAAGCGTCTTGCATTTAATGAATTTCTAGGAATAAAGAGTGAACACAATCTCGAGTTCCATACCCAATCTTCGTTCTAATTCAGATCGGCTTAGCCATGTGGCTTTCTGCTCAAATGGTCTTCAGTAAGGCAGATGCTCAAACAATTGTCAATTAGTCACCGAGCATCTTAAAGAATTGAGTAGATTTAGGTATTGATTTTCAACTTTTTGTGACAGGTATGATTTCATGAATAAAGTGAATATGCTATTGACGGTCGTTTTAAACGTTATGCTTGTCTTTTCATTGGAAATTTTTTCGAAGGCACTAAAGCTTGCTTGAGAAAAGAAGGGTACTTTAATAAATATACTTAATTCCTTGTAGGGTTTTAGCTCTCCCACTACAACAGGGACATAAATATTTTTATTTTTAGCTTTTAATTTTACAAGTTCCCCTGTCTTTAATTCACCTTCATATTGGCAGGATTCAAATTCATCAATCCATTTAGGCCAGTTACTTGGCTGTACATAAAAGTCCCAAGCTTTTTGAAGAGGGACATCTACTTCAGCATGATATTCGTGTTTCCATTTAAACATAAATGTCACATTTGTTGAGTAAGCTAATGCATAACAGGATTTCAAAGGATACAATCCTTTGGCAGTGGGAACATTAAGGGGGACGCTGTCCCCCTTAAATTGCCGATGACCGGACTCGAACCAGCACCTTGTTGCCAAGAGTAGATTTTGAGTCTACCGCGTCTACCATTTCGCCACATCGGCTAAGAACATCACGCTAGAGTTTATGCTTTTCTACAGAAAAGAATCAAGTCAAAATTCATTGCAAAATTTTATTTTGTTTATGACTTAAGGATTCCTCATGAATAAAAATGCGTGGAATTCGCGGCCCAATACAGGTCACTAGTTCGTGAACAATCGAATCACCTTGAGCTGCAAGTTCTTCCGGTGAAAGATAATTTCCATGTTCATCCTCCCCAAAAATAAGGACTGGATCTCCAACTTCTGCTTCAGGAATATGGGTTAAATCGATCATCATGAAGTCCATACAGATATTTCCAACCATGGGAGCTTTTTGACCGTGTACTAGGACCCAACCTTTGCCGCTATAGGTGCGATGTAATCCATCAAAATAACCGATAGGCAGCACTCCAATGCGTTGTAGAGGTTTTTCAACGACATAATTGCGTCCGTAACTAATCGTTTCGCCTTCTTTGCATAAATTGATTCCCACAAGGCGCGAAACAAGGGAGAGTGCTAGTTTGAGTTTAAGGGCTTGATCGACGGCTGGAGAAGAGCAGAGTCCATAAAGAGCCAACCCAATGCGCACCATATTGTATTGAGGAAGTGTGAAGCGCGCCATGCCGCTTGAATTTGCCGCATGTTTCCATGGAATCGGAATCCCGTTTTCGATCAATTGAGCGATGACTTGATCGAATTTTTTTATTTGCTGATGGGTAAAAGAATCGTGTGCAGGGTCTTCGGCGCAGGCAAAATGTGTCATGATGCCTTCCAAGTGAACAAATGGTGCTGCATGGATTAGTTGAGCTAGTTCTAATGCATCTTCAGTACGGCATCCAAAGCGATTCATGCCAGTATCCACATGCAGGTGCACTTTTACACTTTTTTTCTGTGCATTTGTTTCTTTAATGAGAGCGGAGATAAATTTTAAATCTCCCACACCGATTTCAATATTCCACAGAATTATTTTAGGGATTTCAAAAATGGATGCGTTTAGAGAGAAAAGAGATTGGTTGATCCCGGCGCGACGTAAAGAAATGGCCTCATCGATATAAGACACTCCTAAAATGTCAATCTGACACATTGAAAGAAATTTTGCCATCTGAACATCTTCTGTGCCATAGGCAAAGGCTTTGACCATAATCATCACACGTGTTTCAGCAGGAAGCTTTTGGCGGATTAGCTTTAGATTCGATTCAATGGTGGCTAAATTAATCAGGCTTTGATTTAAGCAAAGGCTGTCGTTAAAAGTTTCTGTGAGCACATCAAAAGAGAGTTTTCTATCTCCTTTAATTAAGATTGCTTGTTCTGCAGCAGTTTGGCGTAATTCTTTCAAAGCATCTGTGTAAGATGAGAAATAGGATAGACGCATGTCAGGGCAACAGGATTTAATTTCTTCGATTAAAGGCTCAAAAGCGTGCTCTCCTACAAGCATGAGTTGGCTGACGCCTGCTGCGCAGATGGCTTGACCGAT
>Ga0209591_10009129_pt1 | contig 10750 bp, 5 predicted proteins | sample MAT01_FD_187207 | JGI IMG/M metagenome (GOLD analysis project Ga0209591, IMG submission 187207) | Freshwater microbial communities from Lake Fryxell liftoff mats and glacier meltwater in Antarctica - MAT-01 (SPAdes) (version 2) | ecosystem: Environmental > Aquatic > Freshwater > Ice > Liftoff...
TTTTTTGCTTCTACTCTTCGGAAAGAACTGCACTAAAAATTCGATCTTCCTTGTCTCCTGAAGAACAAAAAGGATGTAATAAGTAAAAAAGCTAATTTTATTTTAACTTTTAAAAGGGAGGCTTTTTTTGTCAGATTGCTTCCTATTTTTGGAGGGGAGAAGATACTCAAATACCCCTCTTATTTATAAAAATAAAGGCAAAAAAAAAGAATAATATTTACCTTTAGTAGGAAGGAGGGCTATTATTTATTCTAATAAAAAGCAAATCTAAATTGTCTCCTACTTAAAAATAATACCAAGAGATTGCTTGGCCCCTTCAAAGGATAGAGAGAATCACACTAAAGGACAGAAGACTTTCCCTCCTAAAGTGGGGGACAATACCTATTTAACTAAAATAAAAATAGCAAATTCAGCTTTCTTCTTATATGAGCAAAGAAAATTTAGTGGGAAGCGGGCTGCAAACTTCTTATGCTTTTTTTAAGGTTAACTATTTTTTTAACACTCTATGATAAAAGAAAGCAAGCAACTTAGCTGTAAGCTACTTGCTAATAAAATTAAAGTTAATTTTAATTAACTTTATTAATTTTTCAAAAATATTTTTTTTTTTTTTTTATTGTTAATTAATACCCCCAGGGGAATTCGAATCCCCGTCTCCTCCGTGAAAGGGAGGTGTCCTAGGCCTCTAGACGATGGGGGCGCTTTTAAAAGTTTTTTTAATTCATTAAGTTCAGTTTTGATAAAGTATAAAGTTTTTCAAATAAAAAGTCAACAGCTAATAAAATAACTCAACATTATAAAATATTTTTTCTTCAATAAAAGTATTTATGTTTTTAATTAAATTAATTTAAATATAAAATAAACATAAGATTCTAATTTTTAGAATTAACTTGATAAATTGGCTTATATTTTAGATTTTACCTTGCTTGTATTTTGTATCTTTATTTTTTGGGTTTTTACCCTATGTCTTTCTATCTTTGATAGGACAGCTTTATTATAAAGATTAAGCTGGCCGCTTTATTGCCCCACTCCACTCCTCTTATCTTCAATTCTTAGCTTCTTTGATTCTATTTGAATCTTGAACAAAGCCCTCCCCTGCTATCTACAATGGGGAGGGTTTGTTAAGATTCAGATCTCCTTCTTGCCTATCTTCGATTCTATCGTAGATAGATAGTTGACAAGGTGCTTTTCCTCCGTATTGTAGATAGGAATCTATCTACGATAGATAGGAACCCTGTCTACTATATTCTATCATAGATAGACAAATAGCTCTATTGTAAATAGGTAAGAAGGAAGTCGTAGATATTTGATTCCCCATAGGGGAATTGAAGAATAAGGGGAATTGAAGATAGGAGGGGTGAGAAGGGGGAGGAGGAATTTTCTTTAAAACGTAGGGGGTGCAATAGCAAAAACAAGAGAGTCGCTACACAAAGAATAAGTAAAATAACAAATAACAAATAACAAATACAAAAGTAAAGGTAAAAAAAGGAAACACATCGTTAATTATGGCACGCGCAAAATTTGAACGTAAAAAACCACATGTAAATATTGGTACAATTGGTCACGTAGACCATGGTAAAACAACATTAACAGCAGCTATTACAATGACGTTAGCGGCTCGTGGTGGTGGACAAGGTAAAAAATATGATGAAATTGATTCAGCTCCAGAAGAAAAAGCACGTGGTATTACTATTAATACAGCACACGTTGAATATGAAACAGAAAATCGTCATTATGCACATGTAGACTGTCCAGGTCATGCTGACTATGTTAAAAACATGATTACAGGTGCTGCTCAAATGGATGGTGCTATTTTAGTAGTATCAGGTGCTGATGGACCAATGCCGCAAACAAAAGAACACATTCTATTAGCAAAACAGGTAGGTGTACCAAATGTTGTAGTTTTTTTAAACAAAGAAGATCAAGTTGATGATAAAGAGTTATTAGAATTAGTAGAATTAGAAGTACGTGAAACTTTAGATAAATACGAATTCCCTGGAGATGAAATTCCTGTTGTTCCTGGTTCAGCTCTGTTAGCATTAGAAGCTTTAATTGAAAATCCAAAAACTCAACGTGGTGAAAACAAATGGGTAGATAAAATTCTTCAATTAATGGATAAAGTAGATAGTTATATTCCTACACCTCAACGTGAAACTGATAAACCATTCTTATTAGCTATTGAAGATGTATTATCTATTACAGGCCGTGGTACTGTTGCTACTGGTCGTGTTGAACGTGGTACATTAAAGGTAGGTGAAAACGTTGAAGTTGTAGGTTTAAAAGATACAAAAACAGCAGTTGTAACAGGTCTAGAAATGTTTAAAAAAACATTAGATGAAACACTAGCTGGTGATAACGTTGGTGTTTTATTACGTGGTGTACAAAAGAAAGAAATTGAGCGTGGTATGGTTTTAGCTAAACCTGGTTCAATTAAACCACATACAAAATTTGAAGCTCAAGTGTATATTTTAACAAAAGAAGAAGGTGGACGTCACTCTGCTTTCTTAGTAGGTTACCAACCACAATTCTATGTACGTACTACAGATGTAACAGGAAAAGTTACTTCTTTTTCACATATCCAAATGCGTAACCCTTCTTCAGTAGCTGAAGAACATTCTAACAAAATGGCTATGCCTGGTGACCGTATCAGTATGGTAGTAGAATTAATTAACCCTATTGCAATTGAAAAAGGTATGCGTTTTGCTATTCGTGAAGGTGGTCGTACTGTGGGTGCTGGTGTTGTTACATCAATTATTAGTTAATATTACTTTCTTTTCCTCCTTATCACATCTTCATCAGTTCCTACGCCCCACCCCTCCTATCTACGATTCTTCGATAGGATAGCTTCTCCTCCCTATAGCATAGCAAAGGAACAAAGAAGCTATTCGATTGAAGAATCGTAGATAGGAAGGGTGGGGATCGCTTCATTGCTTTGCTCCTTCCTATCGCATAACTTCCTATCTATCTACGATTTCCTTCTTACCAATCTTCGATAGAGCTATCTACCAATCTGCTATAAGGTACAGTAGACAGGGTGCTCTTCCTATTTGAATCTTGACAAAACAAATGGGACATTGTAGATCCCGCCCCACCACTTCCCACTTCTTACTTTTTTATATCTCCAATAAAACTATAAAACTATCTATGATAGGAGTGGGGTGGAGGGATCTACTCCTATCGTAGATAGGTATGAGGGTTTGTTCAAGATTCAAATAAAAAGGTAGGGAACTGCCTACTGTACCCTATCGCAGATAGGCAAATAGTTATGAAAGAAGCTGGAACATATGAAGATACAGAGGAAAAGCTGTCCTATCGAAGATAGGACAAGTGAAGCAAAAGGATCAAAGGAATGCCAACCCCCTTAAAAGGATGGCCTGGAGATAATGTTACTTTATCCTATTGAAGAAAAGCTTTACAAAAGAAGGCTATCCTCGCCCATTTCCCTCTGTACGTAAAAGGCCTCTCCTTCCTCCCACTATATAGGGTAGGGAAAAGCCTCCTCTCCTGTACCCGCTCTGTGGTAAGAAAGCTTTATAGCTTCCCTCTCGTAGATAGTTCTGCGCACCGTAGGATTCCCACTCCCCTAATTTTTTAAATGTTCCTCCTACTGTAGGAAGCCCAAATTCTATTATCTTCAATTCTTTGATCTTTGATTTATTGATTCTTTGATTCTTCGATTCCCCTATGGGGATTCTTCGATTCTTTGATTCTTCGATTCTTTAATTCTTCGATTCTTTAATTCTTCGATTCCCCATAGGCATAGGCGATTCTTTAATAGGATAGCTTTGCTCCTTTCTCTCATATCCCCCATACGGATAGAAAGGAGAACAATAGAAAGGAGAACAATAGAAAGGAGAATTGCTTCTTTTATCTGTAAAGTGACTTGATGGCTCTAGCTCCTTCTTCCTACGGGGCAACTTATGCCTTTAAGAGTTAGATGGCTGCTTCCCCATAGTAGGATTGTCTGAGGATGCCCTCAAACCAACGGCTAGCAAGGGGCTATTACGTAAAGAATCTTACAGGCCCCTTTTCATATAAATAAAAACATATAAATAAAAAAAAGGGTTTCTTTGGACTAAGTTTAAAGGGAAATAAGCCCGAGAATACCAACTTTTTTCAAAGAGACAAAGCCTTAAATAAAAACAAAGCATCTATTTTTTCAAAAGAAAAAATAAAAAAAATAAGCAGTAGAAAAGATATTTATTGAAGTGCTAAGAGGTGCAAATATATTTGGTAAAGAAAATTAATTACTCAGGTAAGCAAGATGAACAATATATTGCAAAAAACTTAATACAACAAGCAAGTAATAAATAAAAAAGAGTCTGACTTGCTTTATATTGAAAAAAAAGATATTATTAATTAAGAAAAAAAAAAAAAAATAACTTATAGTAAGTTAATAATAAACTTATGTAAAATTATTTACAGGCCCATAACTCAGTCGGTAGAGTGATTGCCTTACAAGCAATAGGTCATCGGTTCAAGTCCGGTTGGGCCTAACAAAATCCTGTATTATATAAAACAGTAATATATAAACAATAGTATATAAAACAGTTATATACCATTAACTGTTTTAAGTAAAAATAACTTAATTTAATTTTTTGACTATTAAGAAAAGCAGCTCTCTCCCTATTAAAGTCCTTCATAAAAAAAGGTAAATGTTTATTTTACTTTCCTAAAAGTTCCTTTGTTTTCTGAAGAGATAATCTTAAAAAAGAAAATATAAAGAAGCAAAGCCTTAAAAAATTTAAACTTTGTACTTTTCTGCCGCCAAGGAACCTTTCTTTCCTGTAGAGAAACGCACAAACATATTTTAAAAAAGTTTTTGGAGTGACTTAACTTAAAAGACTTAAAAGACTTAAAAGACTTAAAAGACTTAAAAGACTTAAAAGACTTAAAAGACTTAAAAGAGGGAGTGGAATAAACTTTCAAAAAACAAACTTTAAAAAATAAATATTTAAAAATAAAAACGAGAAGCCTCAAATTTTTTTTTAACAAACCTCTTAATAATTGGTTTTTTAAAGTAATTATTATATAATATGTCATTTATTTTATAATATGTTAAAATTTTCTTAATTACATTAAAGCTTTTTGCTCTTAAACAATTTTTTTAAAATACCTTATTTTTCTTCTCTCCTTCATATCAAAAAAGAGAAAGTGGCTTGCTACTTCTTTCCACTTTATAAAAGTTACCTAAAAGAACAAGCAATTTTTAATCTCATCCTTAACCATGGTTTTACCCCCTGTGCTCTGAATAAATTTACTTCCCTGCGCTTTGCTCCTAAGGTTTCTCTTTTATATATGAGATGCGCTTGCATAAAAGGGAAGGGGTGCTAAGTAGCAACCTTTTTTCTCTCCTCTCCAACTTTTATAGAGGTATACAGAATGTAAATAAATGCCTAAAGTGTAGATGGTAGAAATTAGGTACATAAAGTATAGAGAATATATATTAAAAGCAAAAAGAACCTTTTTTATCTTATTTTTTAAAAGAACTAGGAAATAAAAAGGAATCCAGAGCATACTTTATATAAAAGAAGTAAGTGCTTAGTCTGTCCATGGAAAGGCAAAGTACACCTCCCCATCTAGGGGTTGATTATATTTTCTTCTTTGTGACTCTTTTCTTTGTAACTCTTTTCTTTGTAACTCTTTTCTTTGTAACTCTTTTCTTTGTAACTCTTTTGTGATCTTCTTCTCTATGATTTTTTATGTATTAATATAAAAGATAAAAAAAAGATAAATAAAAATCGAAAAGGAATGGTACACTAAATTCATTCTAAATTCATTAAGGTTGATCTCAAAAAAAAAATTAAACAATTTTTATTATTTGGCTAGCCCCTTTTTATATGGGGTAATTTGCTTGTTCCCTCTGGTGTTCTAGTTGCCCCTTATTAAAAGAGGCTAGCACACCTATCTTTTGGCTTGTAGGAGACCTCTTTTTAGGAGAGATTTGTCTTCTCTTTACTGTCCTCCCTTCTTTAACAAAGCCTATTTTTTGATAGAGTTTTATTTTATCAATTTTCTTCATTCTATCAAAAAAAGCTTTGCAATACAGAGAAAATTTTCCTCTTTCCTCTTCTTTTGGGGCCCCCTTCCTTCCCCTTTCCTGCTTTGCAGGAGGAGGCATAGTTCACCGAAAGATTTGTGAAGCTTCCTATTTAAATCGTGAACAAAACACCTCCCTCTCCCTCCTTTCCTAAAGGGGAAAGGTTAAAAATGAGAGGAAAAAGGGGAAAGGAGGGCCCTTCAATAAGATTCAGATTTCCCCTCCCACTTCTATCTACGATAGCTTTATAGAAGATAGATAAGAAGGAAATCTATCTATGATAGGAATCTATCGTAGATAGATAGGAACCCTGCATATCTATCTACAAGATAGATAGCTTTATTGTAGATAGGTAAGAAGGAGATCTGAATCTTGACAAACCCTCCCCCATCTATCGACTCCTACGGGGAGATAGGCCATCTATCTACGAAAGATAGGGATCTACGATGGGGCTTTGTTCAAGATTCAAATAGATAGCCATCATCCTACGGGGGTGGTGTGGAGCAAAAGAAGAAGGTGCAGAAGAGTTTCCTACAGTAAGAAAGGGGGGGAACAGTCAACTTTAGTATAAATTTTAAAAAGTTTAATTGATATAAAAATAATAATAAAATTATGACTGAACAAATTAAAACACCAACACAAACGTCAATTCCATCTAAAGACGAAAAAAAAAATGGAGATTATAAAAAAATATACTCTTTAAAAAGTATGATTGATCTTGTAAAATACCCTGTTTTAACAGAAAAAACATCAATTATTTTAACAAAAAATAGTCAATACACTTTTGACGTTGATAAACGTTTAACAAAAACACAAATTAAAAAATTATTTGAAACATTATTTGAAGTTAATGTAATGGGTGTAAACACACATATTCCACCTCGTAAAACAGTTCGTGTAGGTTTAGCACGTGGTCATCGTCCATCATATAAAAGAGCAATTATTACTTTAAAAGAAAATCAAACAATTAATTATAATTTAAATTTTGCAGCTCCAACTGTAGCAGTAGCAGTAGCAGTAAATAAAAGTTAAATTGTATTTAATTTTTATTAAAAAGGTTTTAAAATATGTTTTTTAATGTGTTTAATCAATTAAATATTGATTTTAATAGAATTATCTGTTCAAATATGAGTTAATTTACAACATGGGTTAACAAAAGATTGGGTTAAAAGTTGTGTAAGGGTCTAATATTTACCTAGTAAAACCCTTACCTTTATAGACTATAAGCACTGGACTGCTTTTGCCATTAAAATTTTGTTTTTTTATCTAAAAAAAGCAGTTGTAAAATTATGTTCCAGTAAGGCAACTACACTGTAGATAAAGTTACTTTTTTTCAAACTTGTTTTTCTACTTCCTCTTCCTCTTCCTTTTTAGTAGGAAAGAAAGCCACTTCCAACCAAGTTAACAAGCCTTCTTCGCTTTTTCATATAGGAAGGAGGTAGAGCAATCTATAAAGTAACCTCCTCCAAAAAGGAAGGGCTGTCAAAGCAAACTAAAAACCTTTTTTCCCCACTTTAGAGAGGGGAAGGGAAAGTTACTCTTCTTTAAAAAAGTAAAAAAGACAGCAGAAGAGAATAGGCAACTTACTCCTCTAAAGAGAGCCTTTTGCACTTTTCCCCTTTAGGTAAATAGGGAACAAGGAACAAAGGCAATAAACTACTAAGTCTCTTTTTTTAGTCAGCCCCCTCTTGTCTTAGGAGATCAAGGGCCTACTTGTTAATATTTATCCTTTTATATGGTGCTTTTCTTTTTAAAGCTTTTATATATAAAATGGGTGGCTTCCCGAGTCTTTCCGGATATAGGAGTTGATCCTCCTTTCCTTTATTAACATAACATAGAAAGCTCTTACCTTTATTTGATTCTTATATTCTTCAATTCTTCATAGGGGATTCTATCATAGATAGATTCTTTAATTTTCTGTAGAAGATTCTATCGTAGATCTATCGTAGATCTATCGTAGATCTATCGTAAATCTATCTACGATAGATTCTTTGGTAGGAAGCTTTGCAGTAAGAGTAATCAATTGATAAAGTGGGAAGAAAGTTCCTTTGGAGGGGTTTGCCTCTTATCTCCGGGAGGGCCTCCTACGAAGGTCATTAAGCTTCTTAGAAAAGGTAAGAGTTGATTTTACCTTTCTACAGGAGGAAGGTCCTTCAAAGGAAATAGGCTACAAAATAAAAAAGATTATTTGATAATAAAAAATAGTTGATATGGAAATTTGTATTAATTTTCAAATTAATACAATGATTTAGATTTAAAGGTTTTTTTACCTAAAAAAGGTTATATTTTTTCGTTTTTGCTATTTAATTGGAGGGATTGTTATGCACCCTCTGCTAAAAATAAAACAAGCCCTCTCAATGGCCCCTTCCTTCAACCTGAAAGAGATAGCTTTGTGACTCCTATCTGTTCTTTTACCCTCCTTTCTTCAATACGAAGCAAAGCCTCTTAGTGCTTTATAGCTTTACTGTCCACTCCTTTCTTCTTTTTCTTAAAGTAGGAAGCTTCTCCCCCTTTCTTTTGCTCTGAAAGAGCAATAAAAGCCATAAAGCAAAGGGGAAATAGAGAAAGTAGGGCCCGACCTGTAGGAGACTTTGTGCGCAGGTGGGAGGGGGCTGTCCTGGAATAAAAAATAAAAAAATTATTTAGTAGGGAAAAAAGAGAAAAAGAGGATGGTGGCATTACAAAGGGTAGTTACATTACTTTTTGTGGGTGCTCTGCATAAAACTAAAACAGCTAAGGCATTTATAAAAAATAAATGTAGGCTAGGGTGAGCAGGAGAAGCAACATGACATTTGCATATAAAAAAATTAAATGAATTAAATGTAAAAAATCTTTAATTAGAGTTAAGTGCATTCTCCACCTAGGTTGAATTTCATCCATTTGGGAAAGGAGATAGTGTAGTTATTCAGTTTTTTATATAAGGCAAAGATTTATGGAGGACCTTAATATTTAGTAGCAAAGCTCATCTTTTTGAAAATAAGAAATAGGTAGCTTGTAGGTAAATAGGGTAAAAATAAAAGTCACAGAGAGAGCACATTCATATAAAAAAAGAGGCTTTTGCTCCATACTTATTTTGCTTTGTAAAAAAGTCAAGTTATAACTTTAATATAAAAATGAAATAGTAAAAAAATTTACATTCAAATTTTTCTATGGGAATTAATTTTTTAAATCCATGTACCCCAGGAACACGTCAAAGATCGGTTTCTGATTTTGGTGAAATTACAAATACAACACCTGAAAAATCATTAACTTCGTATCGCCAAAGATCAAAAGGTCGTAATAATCGTGGTATTATTACATGTCGTCATCGTGGTGGTGGTCACAAACGTTTATATCGTGAAATTGATTTTAGACGTGATAAAATTGGAGTTCCAGCTAAAGTAGTATCAATTGAATATGATCCAAATAGAAATGCACGCATTGCTTTATTACGTTATTTAGATGGGGAAAAACGTTATATTTTACACCCACGTGGGTTAAAAGCAGGTGAAATGATTATTTCAGATTTAAATGCTCCTATTTTAGTTGGAAACTCATTACCATTACGTAATATTCCATTAGGTGCTGAAATTCATAATGTTGAGTTTCAACCTGGTTCAGGTGGACAATTAGCACGTGCAGCAGGTTCTTTAGTTGAAATATTAGCTAAAGAAGGGAATTTTGTAACAGTTCGTTTACCTTCTAAAGAAATTCGTTTAATTTCAAAAAATAGTTGGGCTACTATTGGTCAAGTAGGAAATGTTGAAGCTTATAGCTTAAAAATTGGTAAAGCAGGTCGTTCACGTTGGTTAGGAATTCGTCCAACTGTACGTGGGTCAGCTATGAACCCTGTAGATCACCCACATGGTGGTGGTGAAGGTCGTTCACCTATTGGTCTTAGTCGTCCTCTTACTCCTTGGGGACGTCCAGCTTTAGGGAAATTAACGCGCCAACCTAAAAAATATAGTAATGTTTTCATTATTCGTAAACGTAAATAATTGTTTTTTATTTGCTTTTCATCAAAAGAATCCCCTTTCTCATATACCCCTGGACTCTGAGGCTCTTAAATGTCTTCTTTTTAAAGGGCCTTCACTATCTACTATAGGCGTTAGAGGGGGGAGCTCGCAATAAAAAAGAATTCTTTTTTATTTATCTAAAAAATCGAAATCAAAATTTTTAGTTAATTTTTTTTACTTTTTTATTTATCTAAAAAATCGAAATCAAAATTTTTAGTTAATTTTTTTTACTTTTAACTGTGTTGAATAAATAAAAGAACGTTTTTTATCAATCTTTCCTTCAAAGGAAGCCCTCTAAAAAAATCAAAAGAAATCCTTTTACAGAGGCAAAACAATGTGTATATCCTCTATAATTTACTTTAAAAATAAAAAACCAAACTTATTCCTTCCCATATGCTTTCCTTTCCAGCTTCTAGCTTGCGTAAAGAACTTTTTATATAGCACAAAAGAGGATTCTCTTTTTTTATATAAAAGAAAAGGAGCTTGATGGACTAACTATCTAAGATTTCCTTCTTACCTATCTACAATCTACGATAGATAGCTTTATCGTAGATAGGTAAGAAAGGGATCTGAATCTTGACAAACCCTCCCCCATCGTAGATCATCGTAGATCATCGTAGATCATCGTAGATCATCGTAGATCATCGTAGATCATCGTAGATCATCGTAGATCATCGTAGATCATCGTAGATCATCGTAGATCATCGTAGATCATCGT
>Ga0209591_10009130_pt1 | contig 10750 bp, 8 predicted proteins | sample MAT01_FD_187207 | JGI IMG/M metagenome (GOLD analysis project Ga0209591, IMG submission 187207) | Freshwater microbial communities from Lake Fryxell liftoff mats and glacier meltwater in Antarctica - MAT-01 (SPAdes) (version 2) | ecosystem: Environmental > Aquatic > Freshwater > Ice > Liftoff...
TGGTTTTTAATATTTTCTCCCCTTTAACAATTAACTCTTTTTTATTTCAGAGGCGATGTAATAAATAGTATACTTCCATTAATTTAAACGTTCGGCGGAAAATTTTACACTAATTCACGGAAATAATTTTGAATGATACCGTATTTAAAGGCACCATAGCTGATTTCAATTTCATTTAAAATTGTAGCAACGAGTCATCGGTTGTGAATTCCTTTTTCTCTTTCTTCCTCTATCTCCTCTGCGTCCTCTGCGGTTACTTTCAAAATTATAAATTTAACCGCAGATCTACACAGATGAATGCAGGTTGAGATTGTCTGTTAGTGCATAAAACAAAGCGAAGCAATCTTCACCCCCTGCGATTGCTTCCTACTAATTACCCATTATCCATGATCAATTCTCCGTTCCCCTCAATCACTTCCCCGATCGCGAACGCACCAATTCCCTGAGATTCAAACCATTTAACAGCCTGTTCTACTTCCCTGGGATCGACCAACAGCACAAACCCAATCCCCATATTAAAAGTATTGAACATATCTGCTGTGGCAACTTGGCCCGCTTCAGCAATCCACTGGAAAATTGGCAAATTTGGCCAGCTATTGCTGTCAATTTTCACAGATTGATTTGCGCCCAAACAGCGCGGCAAATTTTCCGGCAAACCGCCGCCCGTAATGTGAGCCATGCCGTGAATTTCTAGACCGCTCTTAATTGCTTCGAGGACTGGTTTAACATAAATTTTAGTCGGAGTTAGCAGCACTTCTCCTAAAGTTTTGCCACCTAACTTTTCGGGTTGGGAATGCCAGTCAAAACCGCAATCGCCCGCAATTTTTCTCACCAAACTAAAACCGTTGCTGTGCACGCCCGAACTCGCCAGCCCCACAGCCACATCTCCCACCTGCACCCGCGAACCGTCTAACAACTTACTCTTTTCGACAATTCCCACACAAAACCCAGCCAAATCGTACTCACCCGAAGAGTAAAAACCGGGCATTTCTGCCGTTTCCCCTCCCAGTAAAGCACAGCCCGCTTGCTTGCAACCGTCAGCAATGCCGGCCACCACCGCAGCTAATTGTTCGGGATTTAATTTGCCCGTGGCTAAATAATCGAGAAAAAAGAGGGGTTCGGCCCCGGATGTCAGCACGTCGTTGACGCACATCGCCACCAAGTCGATACCTACCGTGTCGTGCCGATCAAGATTGTGGGCCAATTTCAACTTAGTCCCAACGCCGTCAGTACCCGAAACCATAATCGGTTCTTTTAAACCCTCCGGAACGCTAAAAAAACCGCTAAACCCGCCGAATCCGCCCAAAACTCCCGATCGGTGCGTGCTCTTGACCATACTCCCGATGCGCGAGACAAAAGCTCTGCCCGCCTCAACATCCACACCTGCTTCTCGATAATCCATAAGTCCGCCAAATCGATTTCTAATTTTTAGTTTATTCCCATAACTGTTGACAAACAGCTTTTTTAAGACTATCCATTCGGCAGCCCAGAAAATAAAATAAAGTTTTGTAAAGTTTTGTAAAGTTTTCGGGAATCACTCAAACGGCTGTAAGCACTGCAAGTAAAGCATTTTATGAGAGAGGGTTCTGAGAAGATGTCATGACGATTTGGTGAAAAGTGCGATCGCAGCGATCCCCAACCGCAAAAGTTTGTGGTAGTCTGTTGCAGTTCGTGAACAACACACAAATTGTGGATCGAGTATGAGTTGTCAAGTGTCAGGGAAGTTTCAGCCAAATTTTTTTGGGGCTGAAGCATTAAAGCAAAAATGCACCCCGATACTTTGCTTTGACTCACGGGGGAATGGCGAAGGGCAAGAGAGAAATCCTTGACGCCCGCCGCCAAACGGCCAATCCTCCAATCTCGGTTGGCAATGGCTCTTCACAAAAATGGACGTATGAAGGAAAAATTTGTTGGTGGTCTACTCGCTGTCCTGTTAGTTCCTGTGGTAGGAACGGCATCCTCTTGTCACGCACAAGCAACAAGTGCCGGCAAGCAAAACTCTCAGGCATCCTCGCAAGTAGTTTCCACCCAACCGTCCCCGCAGTTAAACGCGACTCGGGTCGAAGCACAAAAAGTCGGACAGTATCAGTACCAAGCAAGAGCTGACATTGACCGAGACTCGATCGCCAAAATTCAGCCCCACGAGTTAGGCGGGCGACAAGCAGCGACAGTCTACGTGCGAAACATTCCAGTCATCACATTTCTGAACGCCAGTCCGGAAACAAACACCAAAATCGGAGAAACTGGCGACAGCAAAGTCGGTGCTAGCAGTTCGATGCAAGTAGAGGGCGCCAAAGAAAATCCCAAAGTTGGAAACATTGCCAGCAAATCCAACAACCAAGAACCCGATCCGGTGTGGCGGGCATCGAGCTTAGCAGCAAGACTCAACCAGCTAGCCCGCAACAACATCGATCCGAACAGCATTACCGTTAAGTGGGAAAAAGGCGATCGCTACATTATCCAGGCAAACGGCGAGGACTTGGTAAACATCAACGCCGAAACCATCCTCCCCGACACCACCAGGGACTTTAGCCGAGACGCCCTGCAAGCAACCAATCGCCTCCGCAGGCTCCTAGGCAACGCCCCACCCCTGGAAGAAGTCGCAGGCAAACCCCAACCAGAACCCCCCGTGCTGTCTCTGGGCCCAGTTCAAGTGCGGCTCAGCGGCTGGGCTTCCTGGTACGGCCCGGGATTTGACGGCAACCTCAGCGCCAGCGGCGAGCGTTTCAACCAAAATGATTTGACCGCAGCCCACCGCCATTTGCCTTTTGGAACTAGAGTCATGGTGAGAAATCTCGACAACGGCCGCACCGTAGTCGTCCGCATTAACGACCGCGGCCCCTATGTGGGCGATCGGCTCATTGACTTGTCCGCAGGCGCCGCCAGCGTGCTGGGAATGATGAGCAGTGGCGTTGCCAGAGTGGAAATCGAAGTGATCGAACCGCCGCAGCAAACAACAGTTGGACGGTGAATGCTTCTCTCAGGCAGAATACAAAACTTATCGGAAGTGTAGAAGCCAGAAAGTAGAATAAAACTGACATCTTGCACCATTGTTAGCAACAGGCAAGATGCCTGTTCCACAAAGAGTGAATTTCTTGTGGGGTGGGCTTCTAGCCCAGAAAACGCTTATTGAGTATGGTGCAACATTTCAGATAAAACTGACATCTTGCACCATTCTTTGTGGAACAGGCATCTTGCCTGTTCTTGAGTGTGGTGCAAGATGTCAAGCCGAACAAATTCTGACAAATAAATTCTGCATTCTGCCGAATGCCTTCAGGAGATTCTACCGGTGCGCCTGTTTACTACCATTGCAGCACTTCGCTGCTACTTAAATTTACAAAAGTCTGCTGCACCTCATTTGACAGTCGGTTTGGTGCCGACGATGGGAGCTTTGCACGCAGGGCATCTGAGCTTGATCCAGCGGGCAAGGCAAGAAAATGCGATCGCCCTGGTCACCATTTTTGTCAACCCGCTGCAATTTGGGCCAACAGAAGATTTTCAAGATTATCCTCGGAATTTCGAGCAAGACCGGCTGTTGTGCGAACAAGCTGGCGTTGATGCCATATTTGCTCCCTCAGCAACTGAAATGTTCGGCAACCAAGCGGTCGATTCCTTACGGGATAGCTTCGCCGCGCGTACAGAAACAGAGAAAACCGCCCAAAAACAGATAGAGATTGACCTTTCATCCTTAACTCAAGTAGTGCCGCCGCCGGCGATGACATCGGTTTTATGCGGCAAGTCGAGGCCTGGTCATTTTCAGGGCGTCGCGGTAATTGTGACTAAACTTTTGAGTTTGGTGCAGCCGACAAAAGCTTATTTTGGTCAGAAAGACGCCCAGCAGCTAGCAATGATTCGGAAGCTGGCCTTTGATTTTAACTTGCCTGTAGAGATTGTCCCAGGTCCGATCGCCCGCGAAGAGTCAGGACTGGCAATGAGTTCTCGCAATCAGTATTTAACAGCAGAGCAAAAACAGCAAGCCTCCGTACTCTACCGCGCCCTGCAACAAGCCTCGAAAACTTTTGCTTCAGGCGACCGCACCGCAGCCGCCGCACTCGCTGCAGCCCACGCAGCAGTCGCAGGAGAACCCGCAGTAAAGCTCGAATACGCCGAACTCGTCGATCCCGACACTTTGACGCCCTTGCAGGTTGTGGAAACGGCAGGACTTTTAGCCGTGGCAGCCAGAGTTGGCTCTACTCGCTTGATTGACAATATAATTCTCAGGAACCGCCGGCCCATTGTGGCGATCGACGGCCCGGCGGGAGCGGGCAAATCTACCGTAACTCGCCTTGCCGCAACTGCTTTGAACTTGTTTTATCTGGATACCGGCGCGATGTATCGGGCGCTGACTTGGCTGGCATTGAAAACAGGCACGCCGATTTCCGACGAATGCGCGATCGCCGAATTAATCAGTTCCAGTTATTTGGAATACAACCTCGATCCCGCATCAAAGATGTTGAAGATTAACGGCGAAGACGTAACCGAGGCAATTCGCAGTTTGGAAGTGACATCCCGCGTCTCGGAAATGGCGGCAATTCCCGCCGTGCGGCAGTTTCTGGTGGAGGAACAGCGACGCTGCGGCACAAAAGGCGGAATTATAGCAGAAGGCCGCGATATCGGCACTAACGTGTTTCCCGATGCGGAACTGAAGATTTTTTTGACGGCTTCGGTACAAGAGCGATCGCGCAGGCGGCTGTTAGAACTTAAAGATACCGATCGGGCTAATATTAGCTTGGCCCAATTGGAACAAGACATCGCCCTACGGGACGAAAAGGACAGCACCCGCGAGGTTGCACCTTTGCGTAAAGCGGCCGATGCTGTGGAAATTCAAACAGACAATCTGACTGTTGCCGAAGTTATCGATCGGATTGTCGGCTTGTACAAAGAGAGAATCGACCCTAAAAGTTAATTTTACGACCCTGGGGGCGATCGCCCCTCATATCAAATCCGGTTAAACCAACTTGCACCATTCTCAAGAACAGGCTTTCCGGCCTGTTCCACAAAGAGTAGATTTTCTTGTGGAACAGGCCGGAAAGCCTGTTCATAAAAGGCTTATTGACAATGGTGCAACATCTCAGGTTAAACTCACATCTTGCAGTGTCAGGTAGGGACGCGGGTCGATGCGGGCTGAGTCCTTAAGAATATCGTGCCATGAATCCGATTTGAGCGCCGTCCCCCTGGCTGGGAAAAAAGTTCAACCATCCCGCGTTTTCATGGGTTAGGGCATTTCTGGCGCACAAATCTTAAATTTTTTTATCCGGACGGACTTCCCCACGATCGGTTATTTCCAGTAGCATTTTTACGGGCAGTCCAATTTAAGATTATCCTCTTAAGTGGATTAACTTGATATCAACATAAAATCTCAAATTAACTGTACAAGGTGTGAAGGAGAGAATGACGTGACAAATTTGAAACTGCTGTGGAGGCGGCGAAAAACTTTAATCGTTGCTTTTATGGCCGCCACAGGAAGTTTTTTGCTGGGTGTGACATGGCCGATTAACTTACGGGCAAATCAGCCATTGCAACCGATTCAGGCGCAAGTCTTGGCCGTATCCCAGTCCCAAGAACAACAGCCGATGTCCAATATTAATCAGTTCTCCGAGGCGATCGCCCGTCGAGTAGAATTTTCCCAAAATGCTCTAGCCCAAGTGCAGGCAATCCGATTTCAATCAGCCGTACCGTCGCAGTTTCAAGGTACAACCATTCGTCACGCGAAACTCGACTCCCAGCACAAGGCGATCGCCCTGACATTTGACGACGGCCCCTGGCCGAAAACAACTACACAAATCCTAGATATTCTCAAGGAAAACAATATTAAGGCTACATTCTTCTGGGTAGGAAGATACCTGCAAACTTATCCCGAAATTGGCAAACAGGTCGCAGCAGCCGGTCACGCGATCGGCAACCACACTTGGAACCACCAATACCTTAAGTATAACGAAGACGGTGCCGCTCGCGAGATCGATCGCACTTCATCGTTAATTGAGGAATTAACCGGCGTCCAAACATCGATGTTCCGCCCGCCAGGAGGCATTTTAAACAATGGATTGGCAGCTTACGCACAGAAGAAAAATTATGCAGTTGTGATGTGGTCTGCTGATTCTTTTGATTGGCGCACTCTTACGGAATCTTTGATGGACAACGTGATGAGGCAGGCAAGTTCCGGCGGCATTGTGCTGATGCACGACGGCGGCGGCAATCGAGCGAGAACTGTAAAAGCTTTACCTGATATTATTGCTCGATTCAGAAAGGAAGGGTACATTTTCGTAACAGTTCCCGAGTTATTGCAGATGCAAGAACAAGAGTTAAAACGCCAGGAAACAGCACAAAAATAACAATAGGGAAAAGTGGGACTTTACACCATTTTTCCATTTTTTTTGTAGGTCGATTGCTCGATTTTTCAGAACGCTCGCTATCTTGGGCTACACAAATCGATCGACAATCGCTAGGCTATAACAGAGCATCAGTTTGATCGCGAGTCGATCGCGTACCAGCCATGACCCAAAGTCTTAGTGCGACAGGGTTGCCCCCCGCCTTCCCGGATCACACCCAACTCCCCGAATCAGACGGCACGTTCGTGAAGAACTTCCAAGAACATCCCCAGAGTATCCTGCTCACCGACTCCCTAGAAAGCACACTGTCGTGACAAAGTAACCCGTATCCCGGAAATAAGTGTAACAATCCGGTAAAATATTGTAGCATCTAGTAATAACCGATAAAAATCGGCTACCATGACTCGCTATGTCACACCTAGAGAAGCCTGCAAATTCCTCTCAGTTTCAGAAAAAACACTCAGAAACTGGGATGAAGCAGGTAAAATCCAAGCTATCAGAACACCAACCAACGTAGATACGACATTGATTCAGTCTTCAGCGACGGAATTGACAGAAGAATTACCGCACTCTATTGCAGAGTCAGTAGCGCCAAACAAAAAGAAGACCTTGAGAGGCAAATCAACTACCTCCAAGGAATCTACCCCGAAGGACAAATCTTCAAAGACATCGGTGGCGGACTCAACTTCAAGCGCAAAGGGCTTCTTGCCCTTCTGGGACAAGTCATGTCAAGAGACATCAGCCAAGTTGTGGTCTGCCACCAAGACCGACTTGCAAGGTTTGGTTGTGACCTCATCAGGTGGATGTGTGAACAAAACGATTGCCAACTCGTGGTTCTCAGTAGAACAGACTTATCTCCAGAAAGAGAAATGGTTGAAGATATCCTTGCCATTATCCACTGTTTCAGTTGCCGACTCTACGGTTTGCGAAAGTACAAATCTGCTATCAAAGAAGATCCGAGTCTACCCGGAGTCCAAATTGGCAATGACTTGGAGAAAGTGGATATCGGCTAGTCGCTGGTGCTACAACCAAGCAATCGCTATTCTCAAGAATCAAAAGATTGGCAAATATGACTTGCGAAAGCAAATCATGGACGGTGCGCCAGATTGGGTGAGTCAACAGCCTTACAACCCTAGGCAGTTAGCAGTTTTTCAGGCATTTGAAGCGCATAAAGCAGCGAAGAAATCAGGGGGTTTTGCTAAGTTTCGTAGCTACCGGGATACCTCTCAAACCATTCGATTTCAAGCATCTAACTGGAAATCAAAGACTTTCTACCCTCAAGCTACTAAAGGTGTGAATTTCAAAGCTTCCGAGCCAATTATCGAAGTAATGGAACATGAGCCTAGTCTTAGTTTAATTAACGGACAATGGTTTGTCAGTTATGCGGTTTATCAGCTAAAATCTCAGCCACTAGAATCAAGCTTGGCTATAGCGCTTGACCCAGGTGTTCGCACTTTTATGACTGGTTTTGACGGTCAAGATGTGCTAGAAATCGGCAAGTACGATATTGGTCGCATCTACCGACTGGCAAGGCATCTAGATAAAATAATGAGTCGTATTGGGCAAAGTAATGGGAAGTGTTTTAAGCGACTTCGGTATCGCCTGAGAAAAGCTGCGGCTAAAATCAGGATTAAAATCAAGAATCTGGTTTCCGAGCTTCACAAAAAAACGGCAAAATACTTGTGCGACAAATACAAGGTAATTTTTCTTCCTACATTTGAAACTCAGCAAATGGTTAAGAAAGGTAAGCGTCGTTTGACCACTAAGACGGCAAGGGCGATGGTTACTTTGAGTCATTACAAATTCAAACAAACGTTGAAGCATCAAGTAGCCAAACATGGTTGTATTGTAGTAGACGTAACAGAAGAATACACTTCTAAAACTTGTTCCAAGTGTGGACATATCCACCAAAAGTTAGGAGGCAACAAACGTTTTACTTGCCCCTCCTGCGGTCATAAACTAGACCGCGACTTAAATGGCGCTTTCAATATCTTGTTGAAAGCTTTGAGAGATACCTCTAAAGCCGGAATTCTTGATGGTTTCCAGGTTTTACAATACACAGCAACCTCGGACTGCCGGGAATTGCCGGGTTAAATGTATCTGCTATTGTTTCTTAATATTAAAGCTATTTGCTGGGGTCACAAGCAGCCCGATCGCCCGCTTGTTGCCCTTGACTCCCGATACCGTACAGTTAGCCTAGCAGGAATCGATCGTCGGCTGGTAGCTAAAATTAGCATTAAAGTTCCAGTACACTCAGGGATAGATATCATACCAAAATCTCATGGAAACTTTTCCGGCGGACGCTAAACCGATCGCCAGCTTAGCTAACCGACAGCAGCCAGGTACAAAACAACTGGACAACAGCGAAGTTCAAGAGTTCGATCGAGCCATGATGCGCCGCTGCATAGAATTGGCCCGCCGTGCTCTCGGCAAAACCGCACCCAACCCCCTTGTCGGTTCTGTAATTGTCCGAGACGGCAAGATTGTCGGCGAAGGGTTTCATCCCGGTGCCGGTCAACCTCACGCCGAAGTTTTTGCGCTCCGGGAAGCGGGGGAACTCGCCGAAGGAGCGACTGTCTACGTGAACCTGGAACCCTGCAACCACTACGGCCGGACTCCCCCCTGTTCCGAAGCTTTAGTTAAGGCCAAGGTGGCAAAAGTAGTGGCTGGCATGGTCGATCCGAATCCTGTGGTAGCTGGAACTGGGCTGGCCCGGTTGCGGGACGCTGGCATTGAAGTGGTGGCGGGAGTGGAAGGGGAAGCTTGCCAAAAACTCAACGAGGCTTTTGTGCACCGGATTTTGTACCGCCGACCTTTTGGAATTTTGAAATATGCGATGACTTTGGACGGTAAAATTGCTACCACTAGCGGCCACAGCGCTTGGGTGACAGGCGAGGAGGCTCGCAGCGAGGTTCACCGGGTGCGCGTCGGCTGCGATGCTGTGATTGTTGGGGGAAATACGGTGCGTCTGGACAATCCCCTACTGACGAGTCACCAACCTGACAGGCATAATCCCCTGCGGGTGGTGATGAGCCGCACTCTGGATTTGCCGAAGTCGGCTTGGTTATGGGAAACCTCTGTGGCGGCTACTTTGGTGCTGACTGAACCTGGGGTTAACCCCGAATTTCAGGAATTTTTGATCGCCAAAGGGGTGGAAGTTGTGGAGATCTCGCCGCTGACACCGACGAATGCAATGGCTTATTTGTACGATCGATCTTTTCTTTCTGTACTGTGGGAGTGCGGTGGCACTTTGGCGGCTCAGGCAATTACTGAGGGTGCAGTTCAAAAAATTATGGCTTTTATTGCTCCTAAAATTGTCGGCGGCCAAGGAGCTCCAACTCCTGTGGGAGATTTGGGGTTTTCGGCAATGACTGATGCTTTGACTTTAGAGCGGGTTTCTTGGCGCACAGTGGGTGCAGATTGTGTGGTAGAAGGCTATTTGAAAATTAGAGATTGAAAGTTAAAAGCGAGTCTTTTGAGTTTTTAATTTTTAACTTTTAACTCCTTTTATGGTTGAAATTCTGATTTGGAGTTTGATGATTGGCAGTCTCGGCTTGGAGGCTGCGCTTGTGGGTCTTTTGGTGAACCACGAGCAATTGGATGCGGGGCAAAAATGCGAGGAGGAGGAGGAAGTTTTGACTCGGTACGAATCTCAAGAAGATAATTTTACTGCGCCTGAAAATGCGCGATCTAATGGCAATCCCAAATCCGATCCCAATCCTGTTGATTTGACGGTTTGGGAGTACAAGATTGTGCGGGCTAGCAACGATTTGTTCCGCAATCCTGCGATTTTTCACAAGCTGTGTCGGGAAGAGGCGGAAGTTGGCTGGATTTTGCTCGAAAAGCTCGACGACAGGCGGGTGCGCTTCAAACGTCCGATCGCGCTGCGGGACGCCCCGATGCCTAATTTACCAATGTTTGACCCTTACCGCACTCATTACGGCCCGATCTCGAATGCGATGACTTGGGCGGGGGCGATCGTGTTTCTGAGTGCGATCGTGCTTCCTGCGATTTTGGGCTATGCTTTGGTGTCTACTACTCTAACCAGAAGTCGTTCTAATTGGCCTCCGACACCGGTTCAATCTTTGCCCTCTCCCGGCGGGCCAGAAAGTCAGAATTAGTTAGTTGGCAATTGGTAAGATCATTTTAGTAATGATTGCTGATATTTTAATATACAAAAGTTAAAATATCAGGATAATTTACTAACAGGTTAGCAATATTATGACAGTTGAATTGAAAGATCGGGCGCGAGCGCTGCTCCAGATTGCCCTCAATAACTCACAAGCTGACTTTTGAGAGGGACAGTGGGAAGCGATTGCCTCTTTAATCGAAGAGCGATCGAAACTGCTCGTAGTACAGCGTACAGGTTGGGGCAAAAGTTTAGTATATTTTCTCGCAACTCGGCTGCTGCGCGATCGAGG
>Ga0209591_10009131_pt1 | contig 10749 bp, 9 predicted proteins | sample MAT01_FD_187207 | JGI IMG/M metagenome (GOLD analysis project Ga0209591, IMG submission 187207) | Freshwater microbial communities from Lake Fryxell liftoff mats and glacier meltwater in Antarctica - MAT-01 (SPAdes) (version 2) | ecosystem: Environmental > Aquatic > Freshwater > Ice > Liftoff...
GCTCGAACGTGCGCTCGCCGTCGAGTCCCGTGGAGCTCGCGAGCTGCCATCTACGATCCGCTTCGCCCGTGTCGAGCGGCACGTGAAGCGCGCCGCCGCCGCGCTTCACCGCGCGGTCGCGCTCGTTCTCGTGGCTCACGTGGAACTTGAGCGCCGCGAGCAGCCAGCCGCGGAAGCGACCGCGTTCGCCGTCGGCCTGCGCGAGCCGGCCTTTCTCGATCAAGTCGGCGAAGAGCCCCTGGACCAAGTCCGCAGCACGCTCGCCGTGGATGCCGCGTCGCCGCAGATACGCGTAGAGCGGCCACCAGTACGCGCGACATAGATCTTCGAGCGCTCCGCGTGCCTCGGGCGCGTGCGGAGACGCCGCGCGCGCCACGAGGCTCCAGCGCGTCGTCAGGAAGCTCGACGAACTGGTCAAGACATCTCAGCGCGCATCACGGCAGCTTCTCGCGTGCGCGCACGTGCTCGAGCGCGATCCACCACGGCGCGGGATCCTCGCCGGGATCGCCGCGCGCGCGGATGCGGGTGTAGGAGCGTGCCCCGATTTCGAGCAGCTTTTCGAGCTCGCGCAGCACCGCTTGTCTCTCGGCGCCGCTGCGCCGCTCGTCCACGCGCGCGAGGAAATTCTCGAGCGACGCGAGGTCCGCGCCATTGCGCCACAGGTAAACGCGCGCGACTCCCGCGGGCCGCGCCCCCGGCGTCCGCCAGTTCTCCGCCGCGGCCGAGGGCTCGAGCTTCGGCGCGAGCGTCCCGACCGCGAGCAGGAGGAACGCGGCCAGGATCGAGGACGCCGTTCGTGGATGCGTGCGCCCGACGCGCTCGATCGCGAGCCCGCTCGTCAGGGAGAGCACGGCGATCAAGGGCAGTACGTAGCGCAACGCGACGATGTGATCTTCCTCGCCGCGCACGAGCGGCGACATGGCCCAGATCCCGACGAAGATCAGCGGATACGAGAGAAGCGCGACGAACGCGGGATCACGTTGCTTCCGCCAGGTCCACGCCGCGAACGCCCACAGTGCGAACAGCGCGAGCATCCAGGCGAGACCGATCCCGTAGCCCGCCGGTCCGCGCACCCAGAACGCTTCGGGGACGTGCCGTGCGAAGAGATCGACGAGGCGCGTGAGGGGCTCTTCTTCGCCGCCGAACGCGAGTCCCGCCGGTCCGTGCCCGTAGATGCCGAGTGCGGTCTCGGGTGAACGAGGCCGCGCGAATACGAGTGGCGCGCAGCCGATCAAGAAGCCGCCGACGCGCGCGGCAACGAGCTTCGCGCTGCGCCACCAGCTCCGATCGAGGAGTAAGTCGAAGGCCACGGCGAGCGCGATCAGCACGCTGCCGCCGAAGTAGAGCATCAGTCCGAGCGAAAGGCCGAGCGCGCCGTGCGCGAGGAACCCGCGAGGACGCGCGCGCAACTCGGTCGAGAACCACATCCACGCCAATACGAGCGCTTGGAAATGCTGGTGTGTGCCTTGCGCGAGAACGGAATCGAGAACCGGTCCGGGTGCGGCGACCGCGAGCAGGAGCCCTCCGGCCCAGGCCGCGCGTGGACCGGCGAGCCGATGGAGCATCGCGAACGCCGCTGCGGCCTCGATCATCGGGAATGGGATGCAGGCCATGCGCAGCGCGGGCAGCACGTCCCCGAGGATGGCGAAGAGCGGCGCGGCCAACACACCGATCGCGATGACGCCGCCCCACAAGCCGACGGCGTGGTCCCTCAACGGCACGAGCTGTCCGTTGAGCAGCTCGTGTGCGACGTTGCCGCGCAGCCATTCCTCGGTCCACACGAAGCCGCCCCACTTGAGATCCTCGGGCGGCATGAGGATCACGACGAGTCGGACGATCGCCGCGATCAGCGCGCAGGCGAGAGCGCCACGCCAGACGGGTGCGGAGCGGGTTCGAGACGGCTCGTGCATGCCGCGGATCAGAGCAACTTGCGCTGCAAATCGCGCAGGAGGCACAGCGCCTCGAACGGCGTGAGGCGGTCGATGTCGAGTTTGCGGATCTCCTCTTCCGTCGCGCTGAAGGGCGACTCGAAGAGGCCCAGCTGGCGGCCGGAATCCTCCGGTCTCTTCGACTTCGAGATCCGCGGTGCGAGGCCCTCGGCGTCCTCCTCGAGCTCGGCCAGGATCTCTTTCGCGCGGACGAGCAGCGCGTCGGGCACGCCCGCGAGACGCGCGACGTGAATGCCGTACGAGCGGTCGGTGCCGCCCTCCACGATCTTGTGCAGGAAGACGATCTCGTCGTTCCACTCGCGCACGGCGACGCTCTTGTTGCAGACGCCCGTGAAGCGCGTCGCGAGCGCCGTCAGCTGGTGGTAGTGCGTCGCGAACAGAGTGCGGCAGCGCGCGCGCTCGTGCAGGTGCTCGACGATCGCCCAAGCCAGCGCCAGTCCGTCGAACGTGCTCGTCCCGCGGCCGACTTCGTCGAGCACGACGAGCGAGCGGTTCGACGCGTTGTTCAGGATGTTCGCGATCTCGAGCATCTCGACCATGAACGTCGAGGCCTGTCGCCCGATGTCGTCCGCCGACCCGATGCGCGTGAAGATGCGGTCGACGACGCCGATGCGCGCTTCGGATGCGGGAACGAACGAACCCATCTGTGCCAGCAGCACGATCAACGCCGTCTGGCGGATGTAGGTCGACTTGCCGGCCATGTTCGGGCCGGTCAGTACCGTCACCAACCGGTCGGAACGGTTCAGGTGGCTGTCGTTGGGAACGAATGCGACGCTGCGCTGCGCGCGTTCGACGATCGGATGGCGTCCATCCGCGATGCGGATCACGTCGCTGGCGTCGACCTTCGGCGCGACCCAGCGGTTCTCGGCCGCGCACTGCGCCAGCGCGGCGAGCACGTCGAGCTCGCCGATCGCGCGCGCGGTCGAGAGCACGCGCGGAATCTCCGCCGCGGCGGCGTCGCGCAGCTCCTCGAAGATCGCGAGCTCGAGGTCGCGCGCACGCTCCTCCGCGTGCAGCACCTTCTCCTCGAACTCCTTCAACTCCGGCGTGACGTAGCGCTCGGCGTTCTTGACGGTCTGCTTGCGGATCCAATGTGCCGGCACGCGCTCGACCTGACCGCGCGGGACCTCGAGGAAGTAACCGAACACGGAGTTGAAGCCGACCTTGAGGCCGGTCATCCCCGTGCGCGCGATCTCCTCGCTCTGGAAGCGCGCCATCCAGCCCTTCGCGTCGCGCGCCAGTGTGTGCAGCTCGTCGATATCCGCCGAGACGCCCGCGCGGACGAGGCCACCTTCCTTGATCGTCGGGGGCGGCGCGTCGACGAGCGTGTGCGTCAGGCGCGCCACGAGTTCCGCGATCGGGTCGAGTCGCTCGAACAGCTCGCCCAGCGCCTTGGAGTTGGCGCGCTCGAGCGCGGCGCGCAGCTCGGGCACTCTCGCCAGCGAGTTCGCGAGGCCGACGAGGTCGCGCGCATTGCAGCGCCCGGTGGCGATCTTCCCGGCCAGACGCTCGACGTCGAGCACGCGCTCGAGGATCTCGCGCACCCTCTCGCGTGCCAGCGAATCCTCGGTGAGCTCCGCCACGCCCTTCTGGCGATGCAGGATCCCGTCGACGTCGCGCAGGGGTGCTCCGAGCCACTCGCGCAACGTGCGCCCGCCCATCGGCGTGCGCGAATGGTCGAGCACCTCGAGCAGCGTGCCCTCGCGACGCCCGTCGCGTTGCGTCTCGAACAACTCGAGGCACGAGCGGGTCGCGCGGTCGAGCACGAGGTGGCGCGCGCGATCGACGAGCTCGAGGCGGGTCACGTGCGCGCAACCTTGTCGCTGCGTCTCTTCCAGATATGCGAGCAGTGCGCCCGCGGCCGGCACGATCGCCGAGTGCTCGTCGATCCCGAGCCCTTCCAGGCGCGCGACGCCGAGCTGTTTCGTGACGAGACGCAGCGCGGCCTCGCGATCGAAATGCCAGGCTTCGCGCTCGTGCACGCGCGGCCCCAACACCTGCTTCAGCTCCGCCGACGCCGCCGGTTGCGCATCGGCGAAGGTGCTCGCGACGATCAACTCCGCGGGCGAAACCCGCGCGATCTCGTCGCTGAGCGTCGCGAGATCGAGTTCGCAAGCCTGGAAGCGTCCCGTGGACAGATCGACCCACGCGAGCGCGGCGGAATCCGTGCTCGCGTACAGACACGCGAGGTGGTTCGCCGCGCGCGCGTCGAGCGCGTTCTCCTCGGTGAGCGTGCCCGCGGTGACGACGCGCACGACCTGACGATCGACGATGCCCTTCGCCTGCCGCGGGTCCTCCATCTGCTCGCAGATCGCGACGCGAAAGCCCTTGTTCACGAGCCGCATCAAGTACGAGTCCGCCGCGCGCACGGGTACGCCGGCCATCGCGATCGCGTCCTCGCCTTTCGAGCGCGACGTCAGCGCGATGCCCAACTCGCGCGCCGCGATCGTCGCGTCCTCGTGGAACAGCTCGTAGAAATCGCCCATGCGGAAGAAGAGCAGGGCGTCCGGCGCTTCGCGCTTGGCGCGCCAGAACTGCTCCATCATGGGCGAGTGCTGACCCCCGGATCGCGCGGGCTGGTCCTTGGGCAGGTACGTCGAGCGCATGGGGTCAGGACAGTGTAGGGGACGAGCCGCGGCGGAACCCGCGACTTGCGCCCGCACGGCATGGCGCGGACGATCGTCGGCATGCGCGACCGCAAGTCTCTCGTCCGGCTGGCTGCCGTCCTTCCACTCGCCTTGGCCGCCGCGGGTTGCGGTTCCACGCGCGCCGCGAGCGAGCTGCCTCGCGAACCCGAGGCGCGCGAAAAGGCGCTCGGCGAGCGACTTTTCCTGCGCGATCCACGCACCGGGAACGAGAGCGGGATGGCTTTCCTGGAACTGACCCTCGCGAATTCGAGCGGCGCGTCCGTCGCGACGCGTTGCGCGCCGGAGTGGTACGACGCGAAGGGCGAAGTCGTCTCCACGGCGACCGACTGGCAGGACGTGGAGCTGGCCGCGGGTCAGGAACGGAGACTGCGGTTCGCGCCCATGCCCGCGGCGGCGCGCTCGTGGCGCTTGCGCTTCGCTCCGTGAGCCGGCGTCTCGCCGCCGCCGTCGTCTGCCTGGCGATCAGCCTGACTGGCTGCCGGTCCGCCGCGGATGCTCCCACCCCCGCGCCGCCGGCCCGCATCGAGCTGGGCTCGGGGTCCTTCGACGCGATCGCTCAGCGCGCGGCGACCGCGATGGCGGACTCGGGCATCCTGTCCGCCCGTGCGCTGCGCGTCGAGGCGCTCGATCGTCGCTATCTCGTGCGGCTGCCTCCCTCAGCGCGCGGCGGATCCGGCGCCCAGGCTGACTTCCAAGCGATCCTGGAGCGCGCTCTGGTGGGCACGGGCCGATTCCTGCTGGTCGATGACGTCGGCGCCCCGGAAGTCCGCGCCCAGGTTTCGGGCCGATTAGGCGCCGAGGAAGCCCGGATCCTGGTGCTCAGCGCGGAGGGCGCCGAATGGCTGGACCTTCGCGCGCTTCTGCGTCCTCCGCATTGAGGATTCCTGGATCAGCGGTTCGGAGGCCGAAACGGCCCGGCTTTCCACGGCATCCTGAGGGGGGATCGGCTGAATGGGGGCCGGTTCTCGTGAGTGAACGCCTGCTTCGATGTCCCGAACCCGCCGATTCCCACGGCGGGTTCGGTCTTTTTCGGCCTGGCTCGCGCGCCGGTGCTCGAGACGCGGAGATGCCGCGAAGGAAGTTGGATTTCCGCGATCGGAAGCAGCCTCCTCCCGGCTCGATCGAATGCAGCAGGAAGCTGCGCTGGGGACAACTCTTCTCGATGCCCGTCAGCCCGCTGGGTCCGCCCGGCGGGCTGATGTCTTTCCGGGCCGAGTTCGCCTAACCGCTCTCGACTCCGCGCGCCGTCCCGCGAAAGCTCCTCGGAATGCGTGTTCGCCACAGCCTCGCGAGTGGCTCCGAGGGATGCAGCACGAAAAGCTGCGCTGGGGACAATTCTTCTCGATGCCGTCAGCCCGCCGGGTCCGCCCGACGGGCTGATGTCTTTCCCGGCTAGACCGCAGCGCGTGAAAACAGCGATCTCGCGCCGCGGGGCGCGACGAAACGCGGGCGCCAGAGACGCCGCGCGGCGACACGAAAAGTCGCGCCAAGCCGCGAAACGCCGCGCCGGTGAACGCCGACCCGCGCTGCGCCGCGACCGCGCTGCGCCGCGACCGCGCTGCGCCGCGACCGGGTTGCGCCGCGACGCGCTGCGGCGCCACCGGGCTGCGGCGCCACCGGGTTGCGCCGCGACCGGGCTGCGCCGCCACCGGGCTGCGGCGCGACCGGGTTGCGCCGCCACCGGGCTGCGCCGCCACCGGGCTGCGGCGCCACCGGGCTGCGGCGCCACAGGGCTGCGCCGCGACCGCGCTGCGGCGCCACCGGGCTGGGCCGCCACCGGGCTGCGGCGCCACCGCGCTGCGCCGCGACCGGGTTGCGCCGCGGCCGCGCTGCGGCGCCACCGGGCTGCGCCGCGACCGCGCTGCGGCGCCACCGGGCTGGGCCGCCACCGCGCCGCGACCCACCGCGCCGCCACCCACCGCGCCGCCACCCGAAACGCTGCCACCCGAAACGCTGCGCCGCGAAACGCTGCGCCGCGAAACGCCGCGACGGGGTCGCGTGAACGAATCGACACCGCGCCCTCAGGTCGTGACGCCGGTTGCGTGGACAGTCGCCGTGAAGTCGTCCTGGGCACCGAAGCGGCGAGTATCGCTTGGCCCCGCGCGCCGCGGGGGAACGACAGTGCACGCGGTGCTTCGCCACGAGAGTTCTCTGAAGTCCGGTTCGGTGGGCGCTCGCGCGCGGCTCGATGGCATGCAGCCGAAAGCTGCGCTGGGGACTGCTCTTCTCGATGCCCGTCAGCCCGCTGGGTCCGCCCCGCGGGCTGATGTCTTTTCCACCTGCTCCGCGGAAGGATCGGCGTTCGGTCCCGGCGAGAGCCCGGCTCCGAACCCCGCAGCCCGCAAGGCTGCGCTGGGGATCCGATTCTTCTCGACGCAGGCCCGACCGGTTCGCCGGCCGGGCCTGCGCCTTGTTTTCGCGGCGTCGACCGGGGCGCTCCCGGACCGGCATGCCGCCGCCCGATAGCATGCTCCCATGGCGCAGTATCTCGTGACCGGCGGCGCGGGCTTCATCGGCTCGCATCTGGTTCGGGCGCTCGTGGCACGCGGCGACCGCGTGCGTGTCCTCGACGATCTTTCCACGGGCCGGGCGGAGAACCTCGCTGGGTTGGACGTGGAGTTCCTGCGCGGTTCGATCGTCGACGCGCAGTTGTGCGAGGTCGCGTGCGCCGGGGTCGACGGGGTCTTCCACGAAGCCGCCCAGGTCTCGGTGCCGCGCAGCGTAGAGGCGCCCCGCGAGAGCTACTTGATCAACGTCACGGGCACGCTGAACATGCTCGAGGGCTGCCGCGCGGCGGGCGTGAAGCGCGTGGTGTTCGCGGCGTCCTCGGCGGCGTACGGCGACACGCTCGAGCTGCCGAAGGTCGAGACGATGACCCCGCATCCGTTGTCGCCCTACGCGAGCGGCAAACTGGCCGGCGAGGATCTGTTGCGCGTCTACGGTTCCCTCCACGGGATGCACACCGTCGCGCTGCGCTACTTCAACGTCTTTGGCCCGCGGCAGGTCGACGACAGCCCGTACACGGGCGTCATCGCGATCTTCGCCCGCGCGCTGCTCGAGGGGCGACGCGCGACGATCTTCGGGGACGGTGCGCAGTCACGCGACCTCACCTACATCGACAACGTCGTCGCGGCGAACCTCGCGGCGATGCAGCGCGATCTCGAGCCGGGCGTTGTCGTCAACGTCGGTGCCGGCGAGCGCGTTTCGATCCTCGCGATCTACCGTGCCATGGCCGAACTGGTCGGCAGCGATCTCGAGCCGATCTTCGCGCCCGCGCGAGCCGGCGACGTGCGCGACAGCCTCGCGTCGGTCGAGCGGGCGCGCACGCTCTTGGGCTACGTACCCCAGGTGGGCTGGCGCGAGGGGATCGCGCGCACCGTCGCCTGGTACCGCGAGCGCTTGCAGACCGCGCGGGTCTGAAGTCCGACCGACCCGAGGTCGAGTCGGCGGTCTCGAGGCAGCCGGATGCGGGCTCGAACAGCGCGATGCCCCGCTTCGCGACGGCGTTCCTTGCCGGGTTTCGGAGGGCGGGCTACCCTCATCGACTTCACACGCTCCGGCCCGAATCGCGCGCGCCCCTCTTGGGCCGCCGGGGCGGAGAGGGACCCGCCATGACCCTGACTGCCGACTTCCGCCAGGACCTCGAGGCCATCGGCCTCAAGACCGTCACCTACAAGTACAACCTCTCGAAGGACGAGCTCTTCCACGAGGCGATCGCGAACGACCGCGGCCGCGTGAAGAAGGACGGTCCGAGCACGGACCAGAAGGCCTTCGCGACCAAGCTCGGCGTGAAGGGTCCGCTGCTCTACTACACGGATCCGGATTGCACTGGACGGCGCGTCAAGGACACCTACACGGTCGCCTGGCCCGAGGTCGTCGACCAGATCTGGTGGAAGGCGGACATGCAGCAGTTCGACCCGGCGAAGTACCAGGGTCTCTTGAAGCGCGTGCTCGACCACCTGAACGCCAAGCACGCGACGCTGTACGTCAAGGACGTCTTCGTCGGCGCGGATCCGACGTTCGCGATTCCCTATCGATTCGTGGGCGAGTACGCCACGCACGCGATGTTCGCGCACAACATGTTCCCGAAGGACTTGAAGGGCGTGCGCGACGCCGAGAAGCGTCGTTGGACGATGATCAACGCGCCGTCCTTCGTGTGCGTGCCGGAGCGCGACGGTTGCCGTGCCGAAGCGGCCATCGTCATCGACGTGAAGAACCGTATCTGCCTCGTCGCCGGCCGCGCCGACTACTGCGGCGTCGTGAAGAAGACGATCTTCACGGTCGGCAACTTCCTGCTGCCGCTCGAAGGCCGGCTGTCCATGCACTGCTCGGCGAACGTCGGCCCCAAGGGTGACGCGGCTGTGCTGTTCGGCCTCTCCGGCACGGGGAAAACCACGCTTTCCGCGGATCCCGACCGCCGCCTGATCGGCGACGACGAGACGATCTGGAGCGACAACGGCCTGTGCAACCTCGAGGACGGCTGCTACGCGAAGCTCATCGACCTGAACAAGGACGCCGAGCCGGTCATCTGGGACGCGTTGATGAAGCCGGGCACGATCATCGAGAACGTCCCCGCGCCGAAGGGCAAGAAGCTCTCCGAGGTCATCCCGCACGAGTTCGACCTGACGGACAAGTCGATCACGGAGAACACGCGCTTCAGCTACCCGCTGTCGGCCAACCCGAACGTGATGCCGAACTCGCAGGGCCCGCACCCGCAGACGATCGTGCTGCTCACGGCCGATGCGTTCGGCGTTTTGCCGCCGCTCGCGATCCTCGATGCGAAGCAGGTCATGTACCACTTCGTCTCGGGCTTCACGGCCAAGCTCGCCGGCACGGAAGTCGGCGTCACCGAACCGGCGGCGGCTTTCTCGGCCTGCTTCGGCGCGCCGTTCATGGCGCACAAGCCGAGCGTGTACGCGAAGCTCCTTGCCGCCAAGATGGAGAGCCACAAGGCGCGCTGCATCCTGCTCAACACGGGCTGGAGCGGCGGCGCGTACGGCACGGGCAAGCGCATCTCGATCAAGGACACGCGCGCGCTGCTCAACGCGGCTCTGCGCGGCGACCTCGACGAAGGCAAGGTCGAGTACGTCATGCACCCGACCTTCAACATGAAGATGCCGAAGAGCTGCCCGGGCGTGGACGCCAAGGTCCTCGACCCGCGCAACACGTGGAGCGACAAGGCGGCCTACGACGAGGCCGCCAACAAGCTGCGCGATCTGTTCCGCAAGAACTTCGCCGACAAGAAGTTCGCCGAGTTGGGCATCGAACCGATCATGTGATCGGACGGAGCGCGTACACATGGACGAGCCGATCTATCGCAGCCAGCCGACCGCCAAGAGTTTTTGGCGCGAGTACCGGCTATTCCATGACCGCATCGAGCTCGACTCGATCCTTTGGGGCACGGTGCGCGTGCCCCTCGACGACGTGAAGTCGGTCCAAGTCCGGCCTCCCGGCGTGATCTTCGACGTGTTTCGCGGGGACTACGGGTTGGGAGATCTCTTGCGCGCGCCCAAGCTCGACATGGCGGACTTGGCCGAGCACGTGGCTCTCGAGAAGACGGGTTTCTGGAAGCAATTCCGCTTCACCCCGGACGACCCTCGAAGCTTCAAGGACGCCGTCGACCAGGCCTTGATCGCACGCCGAGCCGGGCAGGAACAGTGATGACCGACGCCAAGACGCACTATCTCGCTGGGCTGAAGCACTTCGGGCACAACCGGTTCGAGGAAGCGATCGTCGAGCACACGCGCGCGCTCGAGCTCAAGCCCGATTGGACGGACGTGCTGAACGCTCTCGCGACAGCCCAGAGCAAAACCGGTCGGCACGAAGAGGCTGTCGCGACGATCGAGCGCGCGATCGAGCAGAACCCGAACGACCCGTTCGCGTTCACGAGCCTCTCCATCTTCCTCCAACGGCTGGGCAAGATCCCCGAGGCCGAGAGCGCGGCCGCGAAGGCACGCATGCTCAACTGGAAGGAAGAGCTGAAGAAGAATCCGAACGCGCCGGAGCCCGAGGGCGGGTTCAAGGTGATCCAGGACTGATTCGGTACGGAGTCAGGTGAATTCGTGTGGGGTCCCGGCCTATTCGGCGGATGGACCGCAGGGCGCGCCCTGCGGTCCATCCGCCGAATAGGCCGGGACCCCACACGAATTCAC
>Ga0209591_10009136_pt1 | contig 10744 bp, 7 predicted proteins | sample MAT01_FD_187207 | JGI IMG/M metagenome (GOLD analysis project Ga0209591, IMG submission 187207) | Freshwater microbial communities from Lake Fryxell liftoff mats and glacier meltwater in Antarctica - MAT-01 (SPAdes) (version 2) | ecosystem: Environmental > Aquatic > Freshwater > Ice > Liftoff...
CCCCTCGCCCCACCCCCCTCGCCCCACCCCCCCAAAAGAAAAAGCCACCCCTAAGGATGGCTTTTTCAGGATAATCGAATGGTCGGGGCGAAAGGATTCGAACCTTCGACCCCCTGGTCCCAAACCAGGTGCGCTACCGGCCTGCGCTACGCCCCGATGAGGGGTAAAGGTAAGCTTCTTCCCGGATTCGCACGGGTGTGTTTTTTTGGCGAAACCTGCGGGTTCATGGGCGCTTAAAATGGACGACACTCCTCAAAGTCCTTCAACCGCCAGGCTATTAACAGCAACACCCCGGCTTTTCAGCCAGGGTGTCGCGTTGCGGTGAGGGCGGGATTCGAACCCGCGATACCTGTTACGGTATGCCGGTTTAGCAAACCGGTGGTTTGAGCCACTCACCCACCTCACCAGTAGGTTGTTTATCAAGCACTTAGCGTTTTTGAGGACGCTTAGCGGACGGTAAAAATACACATTCTCACTTTGCCCGCCAATAGCGAAGCTTCTTCACGCAGGCTTAACAATGGGTATACGAAACCTTAACGCAGGGGTGGAACTGGGTTGATGTGCCGCCCGTAATCTTGCTTAAATTTAAAATCTGTATGACTATGAGACAACACCTACTTTGTTCATTCCTGCTGCTGATAACGGCTGCAACAGTTCAGGCCCAACAAGCCCCGCAACTCAGCCTGCTCGGCCGTTACGAGTCGGGCATTTTTGATGAAAGTGCGGCAGAAATTTCAGTTTTTGATGCGGCCTCTGCCCGTTTGTTCGTAGTCAATGGGGCTAAAAATCAGGTTGATGTGCTCAACTTGGCCAATCCCGCCAGCCCCGTCCTGATTGATTCTATCGAGCTTGGCGGCAACCCGAACAGTGTGGCTGTCTACAAAGGTCTGGTGGCCATTGCCGTCCAGGATGAAATCAAAACCAACCCGGGAACGGTTGTCTTTACCGATGTATTTGGTCAAGTACTCAATACAGTGACCGTCGGCGCCCTTCCTGACATGCTCACCTTTACGCCCAATGGCCAGTATCTCCTGGTAGCCAACGAAGGGGAACCCAACGATGATTACAGCATTGACCCGGAAGGCTCGGTGTCCATTATTGACCTTTCCCTGGGTGTGCTTTTGGCTTCTGTCAGTACTGTAGACTTTACGTCACTTACCCCGGCAGACCTGGATAACTCCACCCGCGTTTACGGTCCAGGCGCCAGTATTGCGCAGGATTTTGAGCCCGAGTACATCGCCGTTTCTGACAACGGTAAGTTGGCCTATGTTACGTTGCAGGAGAACAACGCGTTGGCGGCCATTGATGTCGAAAATGCGGTGTTGCTTGGTGTGCGCGGTTTGGGTTTTAAAGACCACAGCCTGCCCGGACAAGGCCTGGACGCCAGCGATCGCGATGACGTCATTAACATCGCCAATTGGCCTGTTTTTGGCATGCCGCAACCTGACGCTATTGCCTATGTTCGCGGTGCTTCCGGGCTGGGCTACCTATTAACAGCCAACGAAGGCGACGCTCGCGACTACGATACATTTGGCGAGGAGTCGCGCATCAAAGACTTGACGCTCGATCCTGCGGTGTTTCCCAATGCGGCAAACCTTCGCAACGATGACAGCATTGGCCGCCTGACCGTGACCACTGCGCTTGGCAATGCCGATGGTAATACCGTGTATGAAGGGTTGTACGCACTGGGCACGCGTTCCTTCAGCGTTTACGATGCCTTTGGCAACCTCGTTTGGGATTCTGGTGACCAGTTGGAACAGATCACAGCCGCAGCCTACCCTTCAGATTTCAATGCCACCAACTCAGAGAATGGATCGTTTGATAACCGCTCGGACAACAAGGGTCCTGAGCCGGAAGGAGTTACCGTCGGTAAACTCAGTGGTCGCAACTACGCATTCATTGGTTTAGAGCGAATTGGCGGCGTCATGGTCTACGACGTAACCGATCCTACGCAGCCCGAGTTTGTGCAATACATCAACACCCGCGATTTCTCCGGCGATGCCGAGGCCGGTACGGCCGGCGATCTGGGTCCTGAAGGAGTGGCCTTCATTTCTCCCGAGGAAAGCCCCACAGGTGAAGCCCTGCTGGTGGTAGCCTATGAAGTGAGCGGCTCTATTGCCATCTTCCGCTTTGGTGCAGCATGCGGTACTCCTCAAAATCTGGAGGTAGCTTATCCTGCCGCTGGCACGGTGGCCTTCAATTGGAACGACGTTGATGGGTCGCTGGGCTATCGCTTGCGGATTCAGCGCACGGGTTCACCCAACTCAAAAGTACTGGCCTCAGCCATCAGCCAGCGCACGGTGTCAGGCTTCCTGCCCGGTGAATCCTATACCTGGTCAGTGCGGGCCGCATGCTCCGATGACACATCAGCTTACGCTCCTGTGGCAAGCTTCACCCTGCCTGTCTTGCGCGAAGGGCTCCTGACCAGCAGCGAGATCCAGGTCCAGCCCAATCCGGTTGCGGACCGCGTGTACCTGAACGGAAGTGTTCCGGCAGATGCCACAGCGGAGCTCTTTGCTGCGGACGGCCGTCGGGTTGCCGGTCCGGTTTCAGCCAGTCTGTTGCTCCAGGGATGGGATCTTTCCCAACTGCCCGCCGGAGCCTACCTGCTGCGCCTCAAGGCAGCGGGCATGTTTCAGACGTTGCCCGTCATTCGGCAATAACGGTACTGATTGCTAACTGTTGGGGCCCGGTTTCTCTTAAAGAGAGCCGGGCCCCTGTATTTTTGGCCACAGTCGCATGTAGAGAAAAGCCCCTTCGCCCAAAATATAACTTGGTTTTTCAAGAGTTTTGGCGGACCTTATCCCGGTCTTTCTTCAGTGCATGCGTTCCATTCAGGCTGCTTCCGAGTTATTTCAATTGATCCGGGCAATGACGCCATCGGAGAAGCGGCATTTTAGGCTGAGTAACCCCGTGCGCAAGTCGGATAGCCGCCTGCAAAAGGACGGGGAAGAAGCCAATCAATTTCTGCTTTTGTTTAATGTGTTGGAGCGCCAGGAAAGCCTTGATGAGGAGTTTGCCATGAAAAAGCTTCGCATCAAAGAGCGAACACGCTTTACCCGCATTAAAAATTATTTGTATAAGACACTTTTGGAGAGTTTGGAGGTCTACTACCGCGAAAGCCAGGGCGACGCACAATTTTTTCACCTGATCAACCGCACGCAAATTCTGCTCAGTAAGCGCTTGTTTGCGCAGGCGGGCAGGCAACTGGCCAAGGCGGAAAAGCTGGCTGCGGAAAAGGGCAATGGCACCTATTCGTTGATTGTTTTGACCATGCAAATTGACCGGCTGATGAGGTCAGAGGATTTGGATGCGGTAGAAACGCTGTTAGACGGTTACGAACCCAGAAAAGCCGAGCTGCTCGAACGCAGCGCAGATTACCTGGATTTGCACATGATTAAATCAAAGGCCACTTGGTTGTTGCGCCGAAGCGACGAAGCTTTAGGCAGGCGACGTGAGTGGGTAATTGAACTGGGGAATCATCCGCTGCTCAAGCAACTCAAGTATCCGGAAGACGCCGAATTTACCCTGTACCATTACAACCTGAATGGCCTGATTCACGGCCTGCTTGGTCAGCCGGAAGAAGACTACAGAAATCGGCTGGCTTACCTGCGAACTTACCAAAATAACAAAGCTTATGTTTTGCGTTGGCCCATAAACTATGTTATTGCATTAGGCAATGTGGCGGGAACGGCTGGACAAATTGGCAATTTTGATGAACTATACGCCTGCACCCGCGAAATGAGGGCTTTTTTGGATCGGGATGGCATCAAAAACAGCACATCGCTGGAGCCTATTGTCAATGTTCGATCTTATGCGTTAGAATTGGATGCATATGCGACATTATCTTTGGATGAAAAAAAGTTATTGATTCAGCAAGTGGAACGTTCGTTCCAAATGTACCACCACGAAACCGCTGAAGTTTGGCAAGTCATTATGCGCTTTGGTATTGCCCGGCACTATTTTGAAATGCGCAATTGGGGCATGGTGCTGGAGTGGTTGGGTCCGATGCTCCACCAGGGGGATGATCGGTTATACCCGGAATTGCAGGTAGCCTCGCGAATCTTGTATGCGCTGGCCCATTTTGAAATGGGCAATGATCGCTATCTCGAGGGTTATTTGCGCCAACTCAAGCAATGGATGCGGCAGCGCAAGCACGCCTGGGAACCCGTTCAGGCGTTGCTGAGGGCTATACAAACCCTCTTGCAGGCAAACCCCAGAACATACCCGGTGGATTTGTTTGATCGCTTGGCTCGGGATTTTGTCACGCCTGGCCCTGGGTTCCCCGAACCCAATTCCCCCGATCCTGCCCAGGAAGAACCCATTCGCCGCCTGCGGCAATTGTTGAATTTGCAGCCCTGGTTGCTTTCTAAGCTCAAACCAGTAATTCAAAGCCGGTACTGACTTTCATCAGTTGCCTTGATTAGGCAAAGGCAAAGTGGTAGTTTGAACCCTTATGTTTGCTCGTTTAATAAGAATTTGGTGCCTCGGCCAAATTTTAGCAGTGCCTGCTCTTGTTGCGGCTCAGCAGGCGTCAATCACGGGCCGGGTCGTGGACGAATCAGACCAGCAACCTCTTATTCAGGTAGCCGTGATCTACGGCAGCGAGAAAGGGGTGCTGACGGATGAACAAGGCATTTTTCATATAGAAAATCTTATAGAGGGAACATACACCTTAAAGATTCGCTACACGGGTTACAAAACCCGGGAGATAGGAGCCATCGTGCTCCGCGGGCAGGAACTCGCCTTGGGTACAATCGCTCTTCCCCCGGCAGCCAATCAATTAAATGAGATAAAGGTTCGGGCCAGCACCACTTCGTTTGCCGAAGGCTATGCCGGGTCAAACACGTACATCAGCCCGCGATTGTTGCGCCAATTGCATCCGATGGGTACCGAAGATGTTTTGCGCCAGATTCCAGGCGTCAACATCATTGGCGATATGGGGTTGTCCAACCGTCCCAATGTGTCCATTCGGGGCTCCTGGGGCAGGAGATCGTATAAAGTGTTGTTGCTCGAGGACGGCTCATTTATTGCACCGGCGCCGTACCTGGGGCCAGGGGCTTACTACAACCCGCCCAGCGATCGCATTGAGGCTATTCGGGTGATTAAAGGCGCGGAAACGCTCTTATATGGCCCTAATAATATGTTTGGCGTCGTGGATTACATCACGCGGCGTCCGCCGAGCAAGCCAGAGGCCCTCTTCAAGTTTAGCGGTGGTCAACGTGGATACACCACTGCCCAGGCGGGCTACGGAGGTACCTGGAACCAATTAGGAACCGATGTTCAGTTGGTGTACAAGCGTTTTGACGGCTTCCTGGACAACGCAGAAACCGGCCTGTTTAACCTGCATACTAAGTTCTATTTTGAGTTGGACGAAAACCAGAGTTTTTATTTTAAACTCGGTTACCAGCGCGAAACCAACAATGCGTCGCTGGCCGCACAGACGCCCTTCACCTTTGAGGCCGATCCGGTGCAGAACCCCTTTGACGCAGATGAATTTACGTCGCGCCGTTATGCGTTAGATGTCATTCACAAGTATGCCGGAAGCGTGAATTGGAGCCTGACCTCTAAAGTTTACGGGGCTGATTTTGCCCGCGACTGGTGGCGTCAGAAAACAGCGCTTGTGGCTGCTGAGGATGTTTTGTCCTATGTGGGCGAAGACATTTACCGCGACCGCTATTCCTACCTGGATGGCCTGGATTTTGGTCCGGACGATTACGTGCGGGTAGGGCGGGTCATCAATGACAGGGAGTCCACCACGGATAGCAAATGGAATTATACGTTTGCTGGTCTACAAGAGCAGTTTGAACACCGATGGCAGCGGGGGAATTGGGCTGGTGAAGGTGTGGCGGGAGCGAGGCTGCACAAAGAGATTTACCTGGACCAATTTCTGGAGAACGACTCCTCGCGCTGGGCGCGAAGCGGACGCTACACCTCTGATTTGAAGTACGATTTGTGGTCCGCCTCCTTTTGGGCAAAGCAAGCACTGAAGCACGGCCGCCTGACGCTGACCCCTATAGTGCGCTTTGAGTATGTGGACATGGTGCGCCGCGACTTGCTGGCCGCATCACGCAATCCAGGGCTGAGCCCGGATAATGCACCCGATCTGGAGCATGCCTACCCTGTTTTTTTGCCGGGCTTTGCCGTTGACGTGAACGTGCTCAGCGATGGGGTTGCGCCCTCCGGTTCTCAGCCTGATCTGCACCTGTTCAGCAGCGTGTACCGCGGCTTTATTGCTCCCAACAGCCAGTTCGCGTTTTTGGTCGAAGAAAACGGAGACGTCACGACGCCGGTTCCTGGCGCCGACCTGAACATGAAGCCAGAGCTGAGCCTGAACGCTGAATTGGGCCTGCGCGGCACGCTGGCAAACGGCCGGATTTCGGGGCAGGTAGCGGGGTTTCTCAGCAGGATCCGGAACTTCTATGCGGCTGGCCAAGGCGAAGTGTTCCAGTCGCTGGGCGAAGTTTGGATCCGGGGTGTGGAAGCTGGGGTTGATCTGGAGCTGTTAGGCAATACTTTACAGCGCAAGCACTCGCTAAAACTGGCAGTCAATAGCACCATGCTCCAAACCCAAATAACCGGGGGAGAACTGCGGGACCGCGATCTGGCTGTTAATGCCATCCACTCGGAGGCCTCCGCCCAGGAATTGGTCGATAAAATCAATAACGAGCCCGCTGTCATCGCCTATACCACCGATGCCTCGGGTCAGGAAATGGTCATGAACGGACCGCTGGTCCTTGCCGACCTGGATGCGCTGACCAGCCTTGGTTTCCGTTTTGGAGAAGGGGGCGTTGAAGGCTACAAGGCGCCTTACACGCCACCAATTAGCCTGCACACTCGTTTGAGTTATACCTACAAGGGCCTGAATGCCGGCGTGGAGTACCATCACCTGGCAGCGCAGTACGCCGAATACGCCAATTTGGAGAGCGAAACGGGCGATGGCTCTTTTGGCAAACTTCCAGCCTATAGCACTTGGGATGCCCAAGTCAGTTACCGACTCAGCAAGAATAAAATTGACTGGGAATTTTTTGTAGCTGGGCGGAATTTGACCAATGAAATCTACCGTTCCTCCAGGTTAAACCGCATTGCATCAGGTGTTTTCCCCGGTGCATTCCGCCAGGTACAGGCCGGTATAGGCCTGACTTTTTAAGATTCAAGGATTAATTATTGCTTTAAGTTCCTCTCCATTTTTCCGGTAGGGGTATTTGGATATATGGCTTGTTCAACCCACCTTAGATGCGTATTAGTGTTTGAACATCTATGAGAACTAGCCCCCATCCCCTATGAAACAGACCTCTAACTTTTCTGTGGTCACCTTGTGCCTCCTTGCATCCATTGGATTTTTTATGATCAGTAGCTCGGGCGGTCGGGCCGGTGCCGCAAATTCCGGCAACACCGGGGCACCTGGTGAACCCAGCGGCCAAAAGTGCGGTTCATGCCATATTGGAGGCGGATTTAGCCCCATCAGCGAATCGCTGTTGATCACCAACCCCGGAAGCTCGGATCCTATAGATGCTTACGTTCCCGGTCAAACCTATGAGGTAACGCTTACAGTCAACGCCAGCGGAAGCCCAGCTGGTTATGGGTTCCAAATGACCTCCTTGGATGTTTCCAATACGGAAGCGGGCTCCTGGTCTTCACCGGCCACCAATGTGCAAATTGAAACGGCTTCGCTGGTTGGGGGAAGAACCTACGTCGAGCACAAGGGTGTTGGTTCCAGCAACGTCTTCCGCGTCAATTGGACGGCACCGGCAGCAGGGGCGGGTCTTGTTTCGTTTTACCATGCCGCCAACGGGGTGAACGGAAATGGCGCTACCAGCGGTGACAACGGTTCGCTGGGAGCAGTGACAACGCTCAATGCCGCGCCGGGAACTGGCCTGGCCGATGCCGGGCTTTGGGACGATTTAGAGGTTTTTCCTTCATTGGTCTTGAATGGAAAGCTTAGCCTGCGCGGTTCGATGCTCCTAGAGCGCAGACCGTCGCTGGAGTTGTACGACGGCTTTGGCCGTTTGCTGTTGGCTCGAGCGTCTTTTGATGGATCGGAAGCCATTTCCGTAGCCGATATGCCCGTGGGAATGGGCTTTGTGGTGCTCCGCGACGGCCAGCAAACCCTTGTGCGGCGCTTCGTCAAGCTCTGATCCCTTCCGGAATGTGCGCCTGAACCCATTCGCCAATTCGTCGAATGGCTCGGCGTGCTTCGGGCATCATGGCAGCGGCGTGCCATACGTGCATCATATCGGGCCAGGATTCCAAGTCAATGCGAACACCTGCTGCCTGCGCTTTGCGGGCAAAACGCTCTGCATCCGGGTACAGAATGTCCGCACTTCCGATGTGCAACAGGATAGGAGGGAGCCCGTGCGGATCACCTTCAGCCGGTGAAATGAGCGGATCATCCAAATCATGCCCGGCGGCATACTGTACCCCGTAGTGGCGCAGTTCATCTGTGCGCAACATGGGATCTATCCGTTGAATGGGCTCAATATCGGGATTCTCCATGCGCACGTCCAGCCAGGGCGAGAGCAAAATGGCTCCTTGGGGCAACTGGAGTTCCTGATCGCGCAATTGGTACAGCAGGGCTGTGCACAGCCCGCCCCCCGCAGAATCACCAGCAATGAAATGTGCAGCATCCGGATGTTCTCGTGTCCAAGCCAGAAACGCTGCCTGGGCATCACGCAGAGCGGCGGGGAAGGGATGTCGGGGGGCCAGACGATAGTCCGCCACAAAGGTTTCCGCCTTGCACGCTTTGGCAATGCGGCTCACCATGGCGCGGTGCGTCGTAGAACTTCCCCCGGTGTATCCACCCCCGTGAAAGAACAAGAGTTTGCGATCCGCTAGTTGATTTAAGGGGCGATGCCGCTCGCCTGGAACGCCGCCCACTTTGTCGCGGGTAATTTGAACACCCGACGCATTGGGGAAAAAGCGCAACAGTGAGAGGTTGATCGTTGATCTCCCAAAGGCAACATTGCGATAAGGCCAAAGACTGGCGCGCAGCGTTTGCTTAGCTAACCGGCTTGCCAGCGATTCCTTTTCGAGTTTCTTTGATATCGGGATATTTTTGGCCATTACATAACATATTTTATGTTATGGATATTGAATAATATGGTGACTTAACTTTCAGTACAGTGCCATAGAAAACGCACGGCGGTGTTCCGCAGTTTGTGGATGGGTTGGGCCGAGAAATTGGAAAATGGCCACCACTACTTTTCGGGCTAGTTCGTCCCGGTACTTTTTGTCCAGCGAAACCGATCGGATCAGCCGTTCCAACGCTGCATCAAAATCGCGGTTGCGCAGAGCTTCTACGCCAGCCGCATAGGGTTCACGTGCTGGCGAAACAGGACCTTGAAGCGGGTCATCAAGCAAGGTTTGCGCCAACGTGCGAAGCGCGTTTTCGCGGTCGCTTAGACCGGCGTGCTCCAAAATATCCAAGGCTTCTTGCGGCTGGCTGAAGACCAGCGCTTGCGCCAACCAGATAGAAGCTTCCGGAAGGCCGGCCGCGTGTGCCTGCGTCAACAGGGGAAGGGCCTCCGTCTCGTTGCCCTGCTCCAGCAGCGCCAAGGCTTGCCACAAGGCTTCCTTCTCTTGGCTGGGCAATTGCTCCCGGAGCCACTGTCGGAGTTCGTGTTCCGGCAAAGCTCCGGGCAGTTCCGCCACCACGGCTCCGCGGTAAAACAACTTCAGGTTGGGAATGCCCCGGATGCCGAAACGCTGCGATAAGTCAGGGTGCTGATCGGTATCCACTTTGACCAGCGTCCAGGCCACATCGGGCTCTTGTGCCAGTTTTTCCACAATAGGTCCCAGGACACGACAGGGTCCGCACCAAGGCGCCCAAAAGTCTACCAACACGGGTTGCTGCTCACTGGCCAGCACCACGTCTTGCTCAAAATCCTGTACTTCAAAAGAACGCATCGCAATATCCGTTTAATCCAATACTATTAACGTACGGCCATGACTGGAAGTTCCAGCATGGCCCGTGTTTGGGCGATGGTGGCGGGTTCGCGGCCCAGCGTTCGCGCGAGTGACGCGGCCCTTTCCACCAGTTCTCCGTTGCTTTTGGCCATCTCGCCTTCAGGCAGGTAAAAGTTGTCTTCCAGCCCAACGCGGAAATTCCCTTCAAGCGTCAGCGCCACCGCGGCCAGCGCCCACTGCTTGCGCCCGATCACAATCACCTGCCAATGGCTCCCGGCGGGAACCTGGCGGCTCTGGTGAATCAGGTTGTCCGTCGTTGCCGGAATGCCGCCCAGCACGCCCATCACAAAACTGAACACGTAAGGCTTGGGAATCAGTCCCTGATCAATGAAGGGCATCGCGTTGTTGATGTGCCCGGTATCAAAAACTTCCATTTCCGGAATGGAACCCGCTTCGCGCATCTTGTTCAGAAAAAACGAGATGTCCTTGAAGGGGTTGGCAAACACGAAGTCGTGGTAGAACTGCTTGTTCTTGGACGAATAGATGGCGTAATTCATGGAGCCCATGTTCAGGGCCGCCATTTCGGGGCTTAACGCGCTGACGTGATGAATCCGCTGCTCATTCGAAATACTAATGGCCCCAGTGCTGTAATTGATGATGGCATCGGGCACCCGCTTGCGCACCTCTTCGTGGATGCGAGCATAAGTTTCTACATCGTAGGCCGGCGTGCCATCCGGATTTCGGGCGTGAATGTGCAAAATGCTGGCACCCGCTTCAACCGCGCGACGCCCTTCCTCCGCAATTTCTTCGGGCGTGTAGGGAATGTACGGGCACTGGC
>Ga0209591_10009137_pt1 | contig 10744 bp, 10 predicted proteins | sample MAT01_FD_187207 | JGI IMG/M metagenome (GOLD analysis project Ga0209591, IMG submission 187207) | Freshwater microbial communities from Lake Fryxell liftoff mats and glacier meltwater in Antarctica - MAT-01 (SPAdes) (version 2) | ecosystem: Environmental > Aquatic > Freshwater > Ice > Liftoff...
CCGGCGTTCACGGCAGAAGCCCCTGCCTTTAGGCGTGGGGAGTATGTCACACAGTTGCTCGATGTAAATATCAGCAAGAGCCTCTTTGACAAACAAACGACATATGCCGCTTATGAACGTAAATTCGGGCGACAGCCCTGGTTGATCTCAACGAAGCCGCGTGTCATGTTGCTAACGTATACCGAATGGCTCGAACTCTCGCTCGATGAGGTGCCAGACGTGCTGATCCCTCCAGCGGCGCGCTGACAAACCCCAGTCTATCATCGCGGTGGGCATCATCCGCCTGCGCGAACGTCACCCATTCGCGCAGGTCGATCTCTGGCGCGAACAGTGCCGCGCTCACACGCAGCACCAGTTTGACCGACACATTCAGCAGAAGCGCCCGTGCGCGCTCAGCCGAATCGCAAAAATGCGTTTCCGCTTTGGCTGCCGGATAGGTAGGGTGGGTACAATTGGTTTCTGCATAGGTCATGCTCCTCCGTGGAAATAAAATTAATTTATTGAGGTAATTTAATTCAAGCTCAATTCGTTTTTCCGTGTCAATTGTCTTTGTATCACGTATAATGTGTCCAATCAATTCTCTCTGTAACCCCACTTTCCTTTCTGTAATCTAAGGGTTCAAGTAGACGGGAAGACCGAATGGCCTTACTATTTATTGTTTTTACCCCCGCATGGGTGGCCTTGCTATTATTATTCTTCCCACGTATTTGGCTAGCGCGAGCTGCTACGTTTGTACCAGCCCTGATTTTCATTTATTTGCTGACCAGCGTAGGCAATTCTGAAATCCTCCGCTTTGAAGTACCTTGGGTTCCGTCGCTGGGCGTTTCCCTTTCACTTTTTATGGATGGGCTAGGTCTGCTGTTTGCGCTTCTCATCAGTGGAATGGGAGCATTGGTACTGCTGTATTCCAGTGCCTATTTTGAAGCACCCTCAGACTATGTGCGTTTTAGCAGTTATACCCTGCTGTTCATGATGGCGATGTTAGGCATTGTCCTCAGCAGCAATTTAATACTGCTTTTCATCTTCTGGGAAATTACGAGTATCACCTCCTATTTACTCATCGGCTTCAAGCATGAGAAGGAAGCAGCGCGGGATGGTGCTAGACGGGCGCTGCTTATCACCGGTGGGGGTGGATTGGCGATGCTGGCTGGCTTTTTGTTAGTGGGAATGACCGCTGGTACTTTTGATCTCCCCGAACTGCTCCTTAGCGGAGACGTACTGCGAACCAGCCCTCTCTATGTTCCTATGCTGCTGCTCATCCTGGCAGGCGCTTTTTCCAAGAGCGCCCAGTGGCCGCTTCACTTCTGGTTGCCGGGTGCGATGGAAGCTCCAACACCCGCCAGTACGTTTTTGCATTCAGCCACGATGGTGAAGGCCGGCATCTTTCTACTAGCACGGCTCAGCCCGGTTCTTAATGACACCACCACCTGGTATTATGTGGTATCGATCATTGGATTATTCACCTTTGTCTATGGAGCGCTTATCGCCCTGCGCCAGACCGATTTAAAAGCGATTCTGGCTTATAGTACGGTTAGCTGGCTGGGTGCGCTGGTCGCTCTACAGGGTTCCGGGAGTGAGTACGGGGCTGTGGCCTTGACCGTTGGTGTCGTGGCTCATGCCCTTTATAAAGGGTCGTTGTTCCTGATGGTGGGCAGTGTTGACCATGCGACTGGAACACGCGATATTACGCTTTTAGGTCAATTGTCTAAGAAAATGCCCTGGACTTTTGTGGGCGCAGTATTGGCGGTATGGAGCATGGCTGGCATTCCGCCGCTGCTGGGATTTTTGGCAAAAGAAACGTTGAAAGCGGCTTCTTTGTATGAGGGACAGCCGATCTTCCTGACTTATCTGTTCCCAATTATGGCGGTCATCGGTTCTGCACTGACGGTTGCCGTTGCGCTGCGTGTCCTGTGGGATACATTTTTGGGAGATTCACCTTCCGATACGCCGCATCCTGCTCATGAGGTTTATCCCGCCATGTGGATCGGCCCACTATTGCTTGGCGGATTATCTATCCTGCTGGCATTGCTGATCCCCCAAACTCTTGATCCACTGGTGAACCGTGCCGTCAGCGCGATTCGACAGCAGCCCGCAGATATTCACCTGCATTTATTTGAAGGGATCAACACCCCTTTGATTATGAGCGCCATCGCCATTGGGTTTGGTGTGCTGTTGTTTGCACTACGCAAACCGCTGATTGGCTGGTTGCAACGGCATTCGGAATTTAACCCGACTGTCATTTACGAATGGCTGTTTTATCGCGCTTTACCAAAGAGCGCGGAATGGTTGACATCCCGGTTGCAGAGTGGTCAACTGCGTTATTACATGATGATCATTATCAGTGCGTTTATCACCCTCACTGGCTTTTTGCTGCTGGCTGGCAACCTCACCCTCATCAATGGGCGAGTTCTGGAAGCATTCGATTTAAAAATCGCCTTCGTTTGTCTTTTGCTGATGATTGGCGCAATCGCCGGGGTATTTGCCCCCACCCGTCTGAGCGCGATCTCTGTCCTGGGCATTGAAGGCGCATTGCTGTCACTGTTGTTTGCTTTATTTGGCGCTCCTGACCTGGCTTTTACCCAATTGATGATTGAAGTGATTACCCTCGTGTTATTTGTGCTGGCATTTCATTTCCTGCCGGATGCCTTTGCCGCGCAGATCGGGCGGCGAGCGCGTCTGCTGGATGGCGCAATTGCGGCAGGAGCAGGACTGACCATTACCTTACTCATTTTGGCGGCACGTTCCAATCGAGTCGGTGAGTCCATCAGCCAGTGGTTCATTGATAACTCCGTATCGATTGGGCAGGGTCGCAATGTCGTAAACGTAATTTTGGTGGATTTTCGGGGTCTTGATACACAGGGCGAAATTGTGGTTCTGATTATTGCTGCTATGGGCGTTACGGCATTGTTGCGTCTGCGTCCCCAGGATCAACCACGTGGTAAGTATCTATCGAATGACCCTAATGCTAAACCGAGCATCTCATCCCGCCCGGAAATGGAAGAATTAGAGGGGAAAGTTGAGGTAGAAAATCGATGACGGACTCTGTTTTCTTTAAGTTTTTGGCACGATTGATGATGCCCGTTTTATTGTTATTCTCGCTGGTATTGCTGCTGCGAGGTCACAACCAACCCGGTGGTGGTTTTGTAGGCGGTTTGGTCGGCTCAAGCAGTATTATCCTCATGACCTTAGCATATGGTGCTGATGAAGTACGCGAGCGCTTACGGATTGATTTTCTGCGGGCTATGTTCTACGGGTTAGCGCTGGCAGTGGTAGCTGGTTTACTGGGGTTGATCTTCGGCGCGGCTTTTCAGGATGCTTTCTGGTGGAAGCCGTATTTGCAGGGCATCGGACGGCTAGAACTAGGAACACCTCTTGTTTTTGACGCTGGCGTTTATGTGGTTGTGTTCAGCGTAACCTCCAGCATCGTCATGAGTATGGCTGAAGAAGGCGAAAGAGAGGATCAGTAATGCTGCTTGTCTTTGCCATAACTGCCGGTGTGATCTTTGCCTGTGGTGTTTACCTGATGCTGCGTCGCAGTATGGTACGGCTCATCATTGGGCTTTCTCTACTCACCTATGCAGTCAATCTCTTAATCTTTTCGATGGACGACCTCGGAACACGGGGAGCGCCCATCATTGATTCGACACCGCCGGAACAAATGGCTGACCCACTGCCACAGGCACTTATCCTGACCTCCATAGTGATCAGTTTTGGGGTGCTCGCCTTTACTCTGGCATTGGGCTATCGTGCCAGCCAGGCCATTCAGAGCGATAACCTAGATGACTTAAAAAGCACGGATGATGAGGTTTGAAATGCAGATTTGGATAATATTGCCCCTGCTCGTGCCGCTGCTCACGGGAGTCAGCGCTTTGATTCGCTACCGTAAGATACGCCGCACGTTTGTGATGGCAGGTACGTTTGTCAATATGATGGTCAGTTTGTTCATACTTTTTCATTTACGTAACGGTGGTGTTTTCGTCAGCCAGATGGGAGGTCATCCCGCACCTTATGGCATCTCGATTGTCGTGGACACGTTGAGCGCGATTTTGCTGGCTGTGACGGGCATTATGGCTTTCGCTATCACGTTGTATTCACACGGCACGATTGATGCCAACCGGGAGCGTTTCGCCTACTATCCGCTGTTGGCATTCTTGCTGATGGGGATCAATTTTTCCTTCCTGTCGGGTGATTTGTTTACGCTCTATGTCGCCTTTGAAGTCATGTTAATGTCTTCATTCGTGCTGCTTACGCTGGGTGGTGAACGTCCACAACTTGGTGGTGGCATGAATTATGTCACCCTTAATCTGATCAGTTCGACAATTTTTCTGATCGCAGCGGGGCTTACCTATGCCGTTGCCGGTACGTTAAACCTGGCTGATCTAGCGCAACGGTTGTCTGGTCTGCCTGCACCCGGAATTACTACGCTGCTGGCGGGCTTATTTTTGATCGCCTTTGGCATCAAAGCCGCGATTTTTCCGCTGTTTTTCTGGCTGCCGGAATCCTATCACACGCCGCCTATTGCAATTACGGCACTTTTTGGTGGCATTTTAACCAAAGTCGGCATCTATTCGATGTGGCGCATCCTGGTAATGATCTTCCCCCAGGATTTAACCTATCTTCAGCCACTCATCCTCACTATTGCGGCATTGACGATGATTACGGGAGTGCTAGGCGCGATTGCCCAGACGGAAATTAGGCGATTGCTTTCGTTTCATATTGTCAGTCAGATCGGCTATCTGATGATGGGTATGGGCTTGCTGACGACAGTTAGCCTGACTGGTGCAGTATTTTTTATGGTGCATGTTATCTTCGCCAAAACGGTTCTGTTTCTCATCAGCGGCATTACCCATAAAATGCAGGGCAGTTATGAATTAAAACAACTCGGTGGTTTTCAAAAATCACATCCGCTGGTGGCGGTATTGTTTTTACTGGCAGCGCTATCACTGGCTGGTGTACCCCCATTGCCGGGGTTCTGGGCTAAATTGATCCTGATTCAAGCCGGACTTGAATCACAGCAGTATGGGATTGTGGCGGTAGCGTTGATCGTAAGTATATTAACCCTGTTCTCGATGACTAAAATTTGGCACGAAGTCTTCTGGAAAACAGCGAAAATCGAAACGCTCATTGAAAAAAAATCAGCCAATCGGCAAGTGCGTTGGCTTATGGCACCGACTGTGCTGCTCATAGCGTTCATTATCTTGCTCGGCATTTTTGCAGAGCCTGTGTATCAAATATCGAGGCAGGCTGCCCTGGGCATATTGGAACCATCCGCCTATGTAGAGGGTGTTCTTCTGTTAGAGGAAAATGACCAATGACTTCATTCCTTATGAATTTGATCCTGGCGCTATTGTGGGCATCGCTCCAATTATTTCGCCCTGTCGATCTGGTCGGTGGTTTTCTCATCGGCTACGCTTTAATCTGGCTGACACGAGACTGGTTGGGCGAGGGGGCGCTTCGTTACACAAGGTGGGTTCCAACCTTTGTCAGCTTTTTAATCTATTATTTCAAAGAACTATTGGTCTCCACCACCGAAGTGACCAAAGCTTTATTCAGCGACCAATCCACTCTAAAGCCTGGTATTATCGCCCTGCCATTAACGGCGAAGACCGAGTTGGAAATTGTGCTGCTTAACAACCTGCTGATATTCACGCCCGGTACGCTAGGTGTGCATTTATCTTTGGATCGAAAAACGCTGTATGTCCATATTCTGAATGTGCCTGATGCAAATGCGGCGCGTGATAAGATCAAAATGGGTCTTGAGAGGCGTTTATTGGAGGTGCTACGATGAGTATTGTATTTGATGCTGTCACGATTATGCTCTTGATCTCCCTTGTTTTGGTCATTTATCGTTTGGTACGCGGCCCGACGCTTCCAGATAGGGCTGTCGCAGGCGATCAGGTAGCGATTCATGTGGTAGGACTTATTGCCGTTTACAGCATGTCCAGCCAGCAGCCTATTCTCATTGATCTCGTTATAGTCGTTGCCATTGTCGGCTTTTTAAGTATGGCTGTTATCGGTATCTATATTGATCGGGCGGCGCGAGGTAAAGCGAACAGAGACTCAGGAGTGTAATATGATAAATCCTCTGGAAATCGTGATCGCATTTTTTCTGGTCTTAGGGGCAGCCATCCACTTACTGTCGTCTATTGGCTTAGTCCGTTTTGGCGATGTATTTCTGCGGATGCACGCCAGCACCAAAGCAAGTACGCTGGGCGTTGGATTCGTCATGATCGCTACCGCTCTATATTTTGGTGAACCCTTGATAACCATTAAGTTGATTGCACTGTTGGTGATCTATTTCTTTACATCACCCACCGGAGTACAAGTTTTGGCACACGCCGCCCACACTTCGGAAGCACCGATGGTTCGGGAAACCTGGATTGATGAACTGGCTGTGCATCAATCTGATGAGTCGAATCCTGAGCATCAGTGACAGGATTGATGGGGCGATGCGTAAAAAGCTGTTGATTGTTGACAAACATTCTGGAATTACGTTCAGAATCATCGATCTTCACTCCGTGTCCTGAATAAGCCATAATTATTCGGAGGTAATACTGTGAAGGTTTGTCATTAATTTTAGCATATTTCGTACTAACCCAGCGCCCTGCCCAGCAGCCAACCGACCAAAAGCGCCAGAATCACCACACCGCCCCAAACGACGGTGCGTGAATCACGCGGGGACATCCGTGCGCCCCACTGCCGCCGGGTCCCTTCCCGATACAACCGGATCATCAAAGCGGTGATGACGTAATCCAGCAAAAAGAGCAGCGGCGCGGGAATGCCCACACGCGGTAAAGGCGAGTCGGCGGGATGCGGCGGCGAATCCGCTAGTTGAACTTCCGCCAGTGTGTAGCCGTCGCCGGAAGTTTCCACGCGAGACAAAACCTTTCCGCCGGAGTCGATTACTTTCGTCTGCTGAAAGTAACCTGCTTCGAGCATGATTTCCGGCGCATCTTTGAATTTCGACCATAACTTCGGTTGGAAAATCAGCGAAGCAGCGACTGAAAGGTAAGGCGCAGGCACTTTGGAACGAAACATTCCGCCACCGCTGGTATTTACGACAGGCACACGCAGCCACGCGGCAGCTTTGTCCATATCCGTGCCAAAAACCGCTTCGCGGCTGCCTGTTTGGGTCTTGAGTCGCTCACCATCAGGGAAGACCAAATCCAGTTGATTATAAGCAGGTGGGCAGCTCATGATGACCATCGCATCCACTTCACCCGCGTAACGCTTCCATAAATCCGCATGGGCGCTGTCCCAACAGATCATCATCCCTAATTTGCCGAGATCAGTATCCGCGATGGTGATGCCTTGTCCCTCGCGGAAGTAAGCGCGTTCCCAGCCGTAAGGGTAATTTTTGTCATAGCGCCACATTTTTCCGTCAGGTGAGAACAAGAGTGCCGCGTTGTAGATTTCATCGCCGTCTTTAAGCAGCAGCGTCCCGGCGAGATGAATCTGATGTTGGGCGGCTTGGGAGCGCATCCAAGTGACGGTTTGCCCATCGGCGCTTTCGGCAAGGCCATAATTACGATCATGATATTCGTATCCGGTGTTAAACACTTCCGGCAGCACAACCAACTGCGCCCCGGCGGAGGCCGCTTCTGTTATTAAATCAGCGGCGCGGCTTAAGCGCTCCACTGTTGCGGCGGGTGTGGCATCCATCTGAACAGCGGCGATTTTTAGTGTGCGCGGCATACGATTATCCCCTTGCCTCATCTTCTGTTTTTATTACTATAACACTAAATCACGCGGTCATTCCCGCCATCAATCGGCACTTGTGCGCCTGTCGTGCGAGAGAACGCCCGTCCTGCCATCACGCAGATTAATTCCGCCACATCATGCGACGTAATTTCTACATGCAGCAGGTTCTTCGTCTTATAGGCTTCCACTGTCAGCCCATAATTTTGGGCGCGTTTAGCGAGGACTTCCGGTGTCCAGATTCCGGTATCAAACACCGCGTCGGGATGCGTGATGTTGACGCGAATCCCGAACTGCGCCAATTCCAGCGCCGCCACGCGCACTAACTGAGTCAAGCCGGCTTTAGCGACTGAATAGGCACTCGCACCAGGGCCGGGAGCAGGGTAGTTCTTGGAGCCGATGACGAGAATCGACGGATCAACCCCATTTTTTAGATACGGGATGCAGGCTTGCATCAAACGTTGGTGGCTGCTCAGGTTGATATTCAGGCTGCGTTCCCAAGTCTCGGCGTTCATCTCTTCGATTCGGGCGCTCGGCGGGAAGATGCCCGCGTTGCTGACGAGAATATCCAGCCCGCCAAACTGCCGCACCGTCGCATCGACAGCGGCTTGCATGGCGGCGGTATCGGTCATATCACATACCCAGCCTTTAGCATGTGGCGCGTTAAACAGCGTTTCAATCGCCGGATTAATATCGAGTGCGACCACAGCCGCCCCTCTTGCGATAAATGCTTGCGCCACCGCTCGCCCGATTCCGCTGGCTGCGCCTGTCACTAAGACGACGCGGCCTTCAAATTCAGGCGGATTCTGAACCTTTTTCAGCTTGGCCTGCTGTAAACGCCAATATTCCATCGCAAAAATGGCTGTTTCGGGGAGCGGTTGCCAATGCGAAAATCCCTCCGCCCATTGAATCGTTGGGATGCTGTGCTTCACAATATCGGCGGTGATCGTCGCCCGTTCACAATTTTCGCCGAATGCGACCACTCCTCGCATAGGCCACACTGCCCAACGCGGCGCGGGGTCGAACATCGTCAAATCAGCGCTGGCGTGACGTGCGTCCGTTGCGTGACGTTCAAAATAAGCGCGATAGTCATCTGCATACGTCCCCACATCCGCCGCGAAATCATCGCCTAAAATGATCGGAAGCCGTTTGGTACGGATGGCATGATCGGGCGTAACCGGGCCGCGTGTGGCGAGATCAATCACATTCGGCAGTGCCGTGAACCCGACTGCTTCCGGTTCGGTATTGATCTGCGCGATCATCGCCCGTCCAGCGGACTCGGAAACCACCCGCCGCAAGTGACTCAGCGCCAGCAAATCGACTTGAGGCGCTTCGGCGGTGGCAATCTTCATTGCGCCATGTTCCATTAAGTAGGTTTCCGCCTGCGTCACCAACGTTATCATTTTTTCATAGCTCTGTTGGGCATCATCGGAAAAAGTGAAAACGCCGTGATTCATCAACATCAAGCCGTCAAACTGAGACCAATCGAGATCACGAGACAAGCGATAGACTTCCTGCGCCAGATCAAACCCTGGCATGACATACGGGATAATCAACACACGCTCGCCATAGAGCTGGCGGATAATCGCCTCGCCTTCGGGCGTATTCATTAGCGCGAGGACGGCATCGGCGTGGATGTGATCGACAAACCGAAATGGAATAATCGTGTGGAGCAGTGCTTCTACCGAAGGAGTCGGCGCGTCGGGGTCAAGCAGCGCGGCACGGAGTTGGCGCATCATCTCGACATCGGAAAGCGACTCTAGGGCGGCGAGTTTTTGTAAAATTGGCAGCTTTAGGGGGGTGAATCCGGCTGCGTCCAGAATCGCCATATCGCCGCCGCTGGCTTTAATATAAAGGACGGATTCGTCTTCGCCAAAGAAATTCTTGACCGTCATTTTGACCGATGTATTGCCGCCACCGTGCAGCACGAGCCACGCATCTTGCCCTAACAAACGTGAGGAATAGACTCGCAGTTGCAAAAGATCGCCGCTTGCTGCCTGTGCTTCCGCGTCATCCCATAAACTTTGCGCCATAATGTTGGCTGACCTTTCCCGGAAAAATTATCCCAAAAAATTAATGGCACGATTATAACGCTATACTCGCAATCGACTCAGGTGAAAATCATTTTTTGCTAATGCCAACTGTGTAAGGTTAAGCGAAACAGCATCAACGACGAACTATGTGATTTTATCAACCGACTTAACTCACAAGCGCAAACCTGTGCAAGACCTCCACAATGCGTTACGAGAAAGGAAAATCAGATGAAATTTAAATTCGGACTTCTTATGCTCTTTTTATTGAGCGCCCTAGCCCTGCTTCCAGTGCTAGCACAAAACGGTGCAACCAACACCGTCAGCTATAACGGGTTCAGCTTCAGTTTTGACTCCGCGCTAGGAGCGAATGTCAATATCTCACAGTATCCCGGCGACCCGGTTGATCTGGAACAACCCGGTGGGCCAGATGCGCCATATACCCAATTCTTGCTTTATAAAGAGCAACCCGCGCCGGAAAGTTTATTTGATGCGCCAGTGGGAATCCGTGTATATCGGATGACTGACCTCGCTAATTATCCGGCGCTTCAGGATAATGTAGTGCGGCTGCAAACGTTGCTGACGGATCGGTCTGACCTTGCACCCTCAATGGTGGTGGTGCAAGGCGACAATTCCGTATCAAGTGAGCTGCCGTATCTGCCCGTGCAGCCCGCTTCGCAGGTCATCCGCGCTCGCGTTCAATATGTGGATACAAGCGCATTCTCTGGCATTAGCTATATCACTGTTTACCGTCAGGACGCCTCACCTTTCCTCAACAATGAGTTTGTGTATACATTTCAGGGGCTTAGTGCCGACGGCATGTATTACGTGTCCGCCATCTTCAGGCTGACGACGGATTTATTCCCGGAAACGCTTGAGCCTAATTTCAACTATGAGGCATTCATAGCAGGCATTAATGATTATCTGACTCAGAGCGTCACGCAGTTGAATGCCGCTACACCGGAAAACTTTACGCCATCGCTGACGACCTTTGATGCAGTGGTGCAGTCTTTTGC
>Ga0209591_10009138_pt1 | contig 10743 bp, 5 predicted proteins | sample MAT01_FD_187207 | JGI IMG/M metagenome (GOLD analysis project Ga0209591, IMG submission 187207) | Freshwater microbial communities from Lake Fryxell liftoff mats and glacier meltwater in Antarctica - MAT-01 (SPAdes) (version 2) | ecosystem: Environmental > Aquatic > Freshwater > Ice > Liftoff...
GCGGCTGTAGATTGCCATGCCGGGACCGATGCTGGCTTGCGCGAGGTCAACCGGGGCGATATTGCCGGACTGCATCTCTTTGAGGGCGGCGGGGAGTTCGCGTCGCAACGAATCGACAAAAGCGCGGCGCGAGGTGGTGGGCGCATCTTCTGAACGCGGACGGCATACAAGGACAATGGACGATGCGAGAGCATTTGTACCTGAACCCACCATACGATTACTTAACTCAGTTCGTATGGGCCAAGTGCCAATAATTTGAAATGGTGCCCTGACCAGACTATTGAGAATCGTTTCCCATCCTGTTGAGGCAATAAGATTATCCCCATCTATATTATCTTCGTCGTGGATCACATCATCCTGCTGCTTAAAGGCATAATAAACTGTGACGGGATAGTCATTTTTCTGACCCGCGCGCAGATTCTTGAACACATCAAATAAACCATAGTAAAAGAATTCAGCCGCAGCCTCTTTACCGCCATGTCGATACGGTGAGGCAATCAGTTCAGGTGCTTTGGGAACCAGCATTGTACCGAATATATCCGGGTAAGTATCTTTCAGTGAACGACGCATCCAGACATAGAAAAAATCGGATAAATCCGCATAGCCAATGTTGTCGCAGTTATGCACACAACCAGCAACAGTTGTATATGAGTGATCTTCAGTCTCTAAATTATAGACTTTACCCTCATATTGCTTTGTACTCACATCCCGAATGGGCAGCAAATACCCGTCTTCCCGCCAGTGCCCATGCTGCCCACCGCGCTTTTCTGTTAAATTACCGTCTTTAGGCATTCCAATATATTCAGCAAACCTTAGAAGAGATTTCCCGCTGATTTGAATAAGATACTGTGCGCCTGTTGACTGGACTGTTTTGCCATTCACTGTTGTCGGCTTGATTTTCGTACTATGCAAGCGTGAAACAATGCCAAGGCGTTGCAGCAGTATTCTGATTTGCCCCGCAAGGTGTACTGAATTTGTCGAGGCTTGATACAATTTATCGCTCATTGCACCATCCCCGGCCCAATAACCCCGCAAGAGTTCAGCAGAATATTCTTGCGGTAACTGAAGCGTCCAATCGGGAAATTTTTTGTGTCCACTTTCGCTATAACACCATCCCCGCAGTAGTTCAGCGATGGGTTTGGAATAGAAGTTCAGGCGCACAGAATTGTTATTCTGAGAACGGTTATCGGTTGTTTTACCTGCAATAATGCCAAAGCACTCGCGCATCAACTGGATAGCGGTTTCCTGAAGATCAATCTCATCGATGTGGGAAGTAAACTGAACGGTTCCGCCATCGTGCTCTACTCGTGCATAGCCATCTGCCACAAAATAGCCTAAGAGCCAGCATAATTCCGGCGTAAGCGGAATATATGAGGCAATCTGGTATTGGCGCTTGGTGGTGCGTTGTAATGATAGCGACGTTGCCTTTTGATAATGCAGATTTTCACCGGCAGTTATATAAGCTTTTTCCGGCAGATAATCTGTGAGATTAAATGATTCCGGCTGCCTGTTTCCCTGTAATGTAGGCATAAAAATAAGGTCATCTTTTTTGACTTCGTCCGCTGGAATCCAATCCAATTGATACTGGTCGTAAACCTGTTTACTACACCCGTTATTCTGCTTCTCCCAGGGGCATTCGGTGCGGCAATAACTGGCATAGCCAATCTCACAGGCTCCGGTTCGGATACCATAAATCGGATGTTCACCTGTAATCCATAAAGGCTGGCTGATATGGGCAACTTTTAAACGCTGGATTGTGCCTGAATAATCATGGCAGTAAGTATGGGTGACTTTTGCAAAACGTCCCCTGTGGGTTAGGACACGATCACCCACCTGTAGGGTTTCAATCGGGATAAAACCATTTGGCGTTTGAATAAGTGTTCCGGGAGCCAGACAATAGGGCGGGTCAGTGGAAATAACAGATATATTCGAAGTTCCAAATTTTGCAGCATCTTGCTGGACTGCAAAGCCAGGATTTGAATGTCCATTTACTTCTAACACTTTTGCACACCATTCCAAAAGATCCAGGAAATTGCCTGTGGATGTGCTAAAAACGTTCCCTTCAGCGTAGTCCCAAGTCATAGGTATTGCTTGTCGTCCAAAAGTATTTCGAATTTTGCTATAACCAATATCCCAACTACATATTGTTGATTGTCTATCTGCCAATCTATCCACGCCAAACGCCAGATACACACTGACCGCCTCAGCGTAAGCCAGCGCACCGCGCCCACCATCACGCAGGGCGATTCCATCATCTGGCAGACCCGCCGCTTTTGCATCCTGATAGACTTGTTCACGCGCCTCAGCCACAAGGTCGCTGAAGGTGGTCAGTGCGACCAGTTGGCGAGGGGTGAATAGTTTGTTGTATTCATCCATTCCGTAAAGCCAGACACGAAAACCAAGCGCATGTTCAGGTATATCTCCTATGGGTTTCCATTCTGGTTGTGCGTTTCTGGCGATCAGTTCATGACTTTCATCTGGGCTGTAGTAATTACGTCCGTTCGCTCCTTCGGTGACTATTGCCATCAACATTGCACTCATGCGACCAGCTTGAGCTTCTTCACGGACATATTCAAATGGAATGGGCGTACTAGAAATAATACAAGTTGCGCCAGTGCGTATAACTGTGCCATCCTGTCCTTTTGGAGGTGTACCCTGTGTCACCTCAAAGCGTATCTTATTCCCATCAACAATCGGTTTCGCCCACGTTTCGCGTCCTGTCTTCTTACTCAATATAAATGAACGCGCCAAAGGGACAGGGGCATTTACCGCAGGGTTGGGGCTTTTCACCGTTCGCGCCCACAGCCATGCCACCACCGTTTCGCCGTTGTGCTTTGGGTACAGATGGCCGATGCGCTCCCATGCTTTCTCGCGCATCCATGCGCCGTAGTAGCGCACATCGGCGGCGAGTCCGGCAGCACCGCGATAGGTGGTATCCCCCTCACCCCCGGCCCCTTTCCCACGCTGGGGAGCGGGAGTATCGCCCTCACCCCCCGCCACTCTCCCACGCAGGGGAGAGGGGAGAAAAGCGGCGCGGATCGTGGTGAGTGTGGTATCAAGGTCATTTTCGACTTGTTCGGCACTCACGCGCACAAAGCGAATGCCAAGCGATTCGAGGATTTCCTGACGTTGAACATCCGCCTCGCGCTGATAATCGTGTATCGAGCCATCAACTTCTACCGCCAGACGCTCATCTGCACAGTAAAAATCCAGCACAAACGCCCCAACAGATTGTTGCCTGCGGAACTTGCGCTTGTCGAGTTTCCGGTTACGCAGTGCCTGCCATAGAATTTCTTCACTCGCTGTTTGCTCACGCCGGAGTTTACGCGCAATTTCCTTCATGACCGCTTGTAGTTCTGGTGGTACAGCAATTCGCTCAGGCGCATCCACCGTACTTTCAAGTCCCCTTGCCCCTTGTGCCAGAGAGTGTCCATCACGATCTCCCGCCTCATCAAGTCCCCTCGCCCCTTGTGGGAGAGGGGATTTAGGGGTGAGGGGTACAGAGCCAAACATTTTTTCGCGGTCACGCGGATTCACAGGCGGCATATTGGCAAAACGCGGCGGGATTTCGATTTGCGCCTTGTTAATCATCACCGCGACGGGATTCAGGTCGCTGGCGTGTGCTTCCAGTCCAAGCCGCTGCGCCTCTAACGGGATGCTGCCGCCCCCGGCGAACGGGTCAAGCAGCGGCGGCGGGTTGCCTTCAGTGGCGATCAGAATCAGTTCACGCGCTGTGTTCAGGATGGCTTCGTCGGTGGTCGCTTCCCATGTCACCAGCCGCTCGATGAAGTCGAACAGGCGCATACGCGGCGTATCGCCGTTGGCTTTCACATTCGCGCCAATAGGTAGCTGTTTACACGCCTCGACGAATGCGGGCAGCGCGTCGGGCGAATCGGGGTCATCCACTAGGGATGAGAAGATTACAGCACGGGCAGCGGCTAAAGGTCGTCGCGCCCACCACAGATGCAATGTGGAGGGGTGTCCGTGCCGGATGGATTTTTCGCGGGCGCTGGCAACATTAATCGCTTCCAACGGCAGCGCCACTTCGATCAGTTTCTTACGATAGGTCATGAATTCACCAAACAATCGTCACTATAGCTGCCGCTGTAATCAGCGGGTCAGATGAGATCAAAGGCGCACCCAGCCGCCGTGCTACTCCGGCAATGATGCGATCGTGCATCTCTGGTACGGCGGCATCCTGCATGAAATCTGGGATGTGGGTGTGGTCAACGGGCATGAAGCGCAAAAAGGGTTTACTGGTGATGTCGGCGTACAGCACAGCGAAATCAGCAAACCACTTGTTTTTCACGTTGGCAAAATAGAGTTCCGCCATCACAACAGCCGAGACAATCAGGATCGTCTGGTTTTGTTCCGCCGCCTGAAAAATCGCCTTTGCCCGTGAACTGAGCTTCTTATCATTCAGCAAATACCAGATCAACGCATGGGTATCCACCACGTAGAAGGGTTCAGGAGTCGTCGCTGGTGAACTCGTCAAGTTCTTGCTCCCATTCAGTAGCGATGGCGTGCATCTGCGCGTGGAATTCCTCTTCGCTCATCTCCGCGATATTCGGGTTGGCGTATTTGCCAAGCAAGTTGTCACCGGGATGCACCTGAGTCTGTCGCAAAATTTCGGCATCGCGGATGAGTTCTTCGCGGGTTGGACTGCGATAGGCTTCGATATACTCGGTTCCACGCCGGTTAATCCACTCATTAGGGTAACGATGTGGTGGTGCTGGTTTCACCGCCTCCCGTGAGGCTCGTGAATGCATCTGTTTCACCCGCAGACGGTAAATCAACAGATTCTGGTGTTCCGGGTCTAGCTGTTCAGCCAATTTAACAACATCTTCAAAGGTCGCGTCCATTATTGCGGCTCCTCGCTCATGTTCAGCATTTCTCTGAGGTTGAAATTCACGCTGGATGCCAGCGGGTCGGGTTCGCGGAACGGATAGTTTCGCACATAACGCGGCGGGCGGGCGTTCGCACGCTCGACTTCCACCAGCGCCAGAATGAAGCCTTCGGGACTGTTCAACGCTCGGTATAGTTCATTATACGTGAGAGTAACTGTCTCTGCACCGGCGCGTCTCCCTTTGACTTCGATGAAGCGCAGTCGCCCCGTCTTTCCATCACGGCTTTCGATGTCGTAGCCGAGATTCTGGGCGCTCACATCGCGGGGATGGTTGCCCAGCGCAATTTCGGCTTCCATCACGGCTCGCATAGCAATCTGTTCGGTGATGCGGCGATCAAGGATTTCGGGCGGTGTTTTCTTCCCCAGCAGTAAGCCAATCGGGATAATCAACGCCCCACCGACAACGATGGGCGGCGCGGCAGAAATCTGGCGTTCCTGCGCGAGCTGCGTCTTACGCTGTTTCAGACGCTCCGCCAGCCGATCTGCTCGTTCCTGAGCGCGTTGGCTGTTCACCCTGGCGTTGATTTTCCCTGCCTGCTCCTGTGCGCGAAGTTCCGCAGCGCGTAAATCCCAATAGTTGATTTCTTTGGTCAGGCGTTCCTGCACTGCCGCTTCCGTTTTGTCGATCAGTTCAATGCGCCGCGCCCGTACCCGCTCCAGATGACGCGGGACGAGGTGTTCCACCGCATGAGCCACCGCATGGCGCTCAAGGTTCTCTCCCTTCAACCAATCCTGCTCTAGCAGATGGGTGATATGTGAGACTTCCTCAGGCGTAGACGGGCGATAATCCAGATAGGGTGCGCCTCCGGCTTCACGTACATTTCCAGCGCTGTCAATCTCGACAAAATGCACTTCGCGGGAGATGGTGCGGCGCTCACCAAGCATCGTATATGATGCCTTCATCGGCGTGGCATCTTGAATCGCCTGTTCCAGATAGAAAAGCGCCCGTAGCTCCTGACCAGGGTCGGTTTCATCCACCAAAATCCCACCACGTTTGAGGGTGTCTCGTTCGCGCAGCAGCATCAGGCTGATCGTGGCATCCAGCAGCGGATGACCGGGACACACAAAGGTCGCGGGCAGCTTATCCGGCAGATTAATCAGCGTCTTCTCGAAACAGATGCGCTCGTATTTGGTGGAAACTGCGCCGAATCCGCGTTCCCTCGCGTGGTTGCGGATGATGGCTGGCACATTGTTGATGGTGTAACGTCCGCTTTCGCGCTCATGAATCGTGCCGCCGAAGTATTCAAATGCCTGTAAGAAATAGGCTTTGATGTAGAACGGCTGTAAGCGCCGCGCCGCTGCTCGTTCCATCTCTTCACGGATACGCACAATCTTGCTGACATCCATGCTGGCTGTCACCAGCGACTGGTGTTCCAGCAGATCACGGACTCGTTCGCGGTCAGTGGCGTTATCTACCGCCTGTTCGAGGCGGGCGCGTACCACCGGATCATCGCCATAGCGCACGGCATCGACTAACAGTTTACGCAGCGGCGTATCCTGAAATACTTTGCCCAATACATCGAAGACCTGTCCATCAAGCGCATGACGCTCAGCTTCCAATTTTATCAAGAGGCGCTGATAGACCGCGCCTTCGCGGGTCTCCCCGGCGACCAGATTCCAGAGGTGGCAAACCTCGGTCTGACCAATACGATGAATGCGTCCAAAGCGCTGCTCAAGGCGATTCGGATTCCAGGGCAAGTCATAGTTGACCATCAGATGGGCGCGTTGTAGATTGATCCCTTCGCCTGCGGCATCTGTCGCCAGCAGGATCAGCACATCAGGATCGTTGCGGAAGCGGTCTTCCACCTCGCGGCGGTCTTCACGACGGATACCCCCATGAATGGTCACAATCGCTTCGGCGCGTCCGACCAGGGTGGATAGCCGTTCTAGGAGATAATTGAGCGTATCTCGGTGTTCGGTGAAGATCACCAGCTTGCGTTGTCCCCCCTGTGAACGCTGCATCTCCGGTGTATCTTGCAGCAGCTTGAGCAGTTCATTCCATTTGCGGTCATGCCCACTCCGTCGCACACGCAGCGCCTGTGCTTCAAGATCACGGAGAATAATGATTTCAGCTTCGAGTTCTTCCATCGTGCGGGCAGCCGTCGCGTTGTCAATTAACTCGGCTTCGAGTTCTTCCACTTCAGAATCGGGTGCGTCCTCGAAATCGTCCCAGTAGTCATCATCGTAAGTTGGGCCTTCTGTCTGTAGGACGCGCTCACGAGTGCGCTGTGCTTCTTTCAGCCGCTTTTCCAGACGTTCCCGGCGACGCTTTAGGGATTGGTAGATGGCTTCTGGCGAGGATGCCAGCCGCCGCTGAAGGATCGTCAGGGCGAAACCCACTGTGCCTTTGCGCCCATCGTTTTCGAGCTGTTCAGCGCGGTTGAATTCCTGGCGGACATATTCGGTCACGTCCTCATACAGCACATCTTCTTCTGGCGAGAGCGTGTAATTGACGGTATAGGCTCGGCGCTCTGGAAACAGCGGCTTGCCATCGAATTTCAGCAGTTTCTCTTTGACCATCCGCCGCATCAAGTCCGACACATCCACCTGATGGACACCGTCGCGGAAACGTCCCTCGAAGCGATCTGCGTCCAGCAGCGCCAGAAATAGCTGAAAATCTTCTTCTTTGCCGTTATGAGGTGTCGCGGTCATCAGCAGGAAATGGCGGGTCAGTTCACCCAGCAGCTTACCCAGTCGATACCGTTTGGTCTCCTTTAAATCACCGCCGAAGAACGAGGCGGACATCTTGTGGGCTTCGTCGCAGACGATTAAATCCCAATCGGTTTGCTGAAGTCGTGCTTGCAGTTCTTCACTGCGGCTCAACTGGTCAAGCCGAACGATGATCAGGTCATTTTCTGCGAAGGGATTGCCGCTGCGTGAGGTTTCCACCATTTCGCGGGTCATGATCGTAAAATCAAGCTGAAATTTCGCCCAAAGTTCATCTTGCCACTGTTCTGTCAAGCTGCCCGGCGCACAAATGAGACAGCGCCGTACATCCCCACGCACAATCAGTTCACGCATGAGCAAACCTGCCATGATGGTCTTACCTGCACCTGGGTCATCCGCTAGCAGAAAGCGCAGCGGCTGACGGGTGAGCATTTCGTCATACACGGCAGTAATCTGATGGGGTAAAGGCTCGATCAACGAGGTATGCACCGCCAGCATGGGGTCAAAGAGATGCGCGAGGTGGATGCGGTAGGCTTCCGAAACTAGGCGGAGCAGCGCACCCTCTACATCAAATGCCCAGAGTCGTTTTGCGTGGACAATTTCCAAGTCTGCTTCGTTTTCCCGATAGAGAAGCGTATCTCCTACCTTGCCATCAGTGCGTCGGTAAACAACAGTGACAGCATTCGAGCCACTCCACTCAATATCAATGAGTGTGACAATCTGCTGTGGGACGATGCCGTAGATCTGAGTACCACGTTGTAATTGTTCGAGTTGTGCCATGTGTTCTCTGGTAATGAGTGTTGGGCTAAGCTGAAACCTAAACCGGGATGTTAACCCCTTTTAATATTACCGAAAAACGCCGTAAAGCCCCTAGCTTTAGATAGGGGGATATAAGGCGTAGAAAATCTTGAAGCTTGAAACCATTGGCGCTATACTTCCATTCATTCAATTGGCACATTGCACGAGGCGTAAAGCCCGGTAATTGAGCCAATCGAGGCACTTTAACAACGGAATATAGGCGGTTGTGGCAAATAGGTTGCCACGTAAAATATTCAACCAACAAGGTCTGTGTTTTGAGATGGGGCATCATCTCATACTGTCTCAGTCGGTGGAAGTCCCTGCGAAAAGCACGGCATCCGGCGTTCACGGCAGAAGCCCCTGCCTTCAGGCATGGGGAGTATGTCACTGGTCGGTGCAGTTGTTCATAACGACGCGTTGAGCGGCACCACAAACCCTGAGGATGTAATTTTTATATTCGCTGGGGTCAATCGTTCCCCGAAAAGTATCACATGCTTTCCAGAGAATCGCGTTAATTTCGTCCTGATTAATCACTTTTGATCTGATCCGTTTTAGAAAAGCAGCTAAAAAGTCTATTGTAGCGCAGTCTCAATTCTTTTCGTCGCGTGATTCTAAATGCCCTTCTAAGCGTCCAATTTGTCGATTGAGTTCAATGATTTGCTGTGTTAATCGCTCTCGGATTTCGTCCCGTTCTTTCTCAACCTGGGTTAATTTTGTCCGTAGTTCCTCAACCTGGCGGAGTGCGGCATCCCGTTCAGCGAGGGTTGCCACTGCTTTTGCCGATTGTTCGGCCTGCGGTAGAGGGATAGTGCGCGAATCAACACTGACAGCATTTTGTGGAAACTCCTGGTCGCGTTTACCGCTGTCAAGATAAGCAGCGATAGCATCCCAACTATCCACCCCGCTAGTTCTCAACTGTCGAATAGTATTTAGAAGCAAAATATCTGATTCTGTAAAAAGCCGCTGAGGTGCGCCGTGTTCTCCTTTCGCACTGGGTGAAAAGAAGTGAGACACCAACGGATTTTCAATCCAATTTTTCAAAGTATTTGTTGCAACACCAAGTATATTTGATGCTTCACCCGTCTTCATAAATTTCCTACACTTTGACGCTTTTCATTTAATAAATACGTCATTGATTGATATTTTCATCATTTCATAGTAATCTTGTCATTATGCCACATGGCATTATGTTTAGCATAGCCGTAGGGAGCATTTTATGCCAACGATTCGGAAACGTTACCAATTTAAATTCTGGTTGGACTCCCTCAAAAGTGATGAGTTTGAACTTGGCGCACAGCTTGAAGCACTGAAGAAATCTCGAAAGTACGCCGGCACAATCCGCGATGCGCTGAAGCTGCTGTTCAGTTTAAGAGAGCGAAAAACTGACGTACTCTTTTCCATGTTTCCGTGGTTGGTGGACGAACTGAAACCAAAAAACGGAAATGGGGCAGGGGAGATGACCGAACATCTCAACCGGATTGAACAGTTTTTCTTGCAGCAGTCCCAGAATATGCTGCTGAATCAGGGCGCACCTGCCGGAGATACCAAACCAGTTGGGATGGGTGGGCCAAAGGCAATGAATGTATCAAGGATTGCCGCACCTGTAGACGACGATGACGAGTTGGATATTCTCATCGTACCAAGTACCGCGCCCTCTAACAGCGCTCGGAATTTCCTGAACGCTTTGAGCAGCATTTAATCGGATGTTGGATTTTGCTTATCGGCAAGTCCAAAAAATCGGGGTGGGGAAGTCGCCAAACGGGTAAAATTGCTTTGAGGAATTACTTGCAAAAAAATACAGATTAACGTTATACTTTGCTCTATAAAATAAAAATGACAGGAAATAACCTGCCATAGATCTCGAACTCGATTCTGACCGAGCGAGAGATTTTAGCACCCTCACCCGGGCGCTGACTCCCATAGTATAGCACAGCTAACGAGGGCGTCACCACCAGCAAGGGTCGGGGGTGATGCCTTTTTTGATTAGAAAATCCCAGACGACCTAGAAAATTGGGTCAATTTTTTTTGAGCAACCGAAGCATTTTCAGTAAAAACAGAGATTAAAGACCCATGTCAAAGAGATATATTAAGCATTAATCCATAGAATCAGAAAAGCTCTCCACCAGCCGACAAGCAACGTGAGAGCTTTTCCTAGAGCCTACCGGAGCAGTTTTTGTTTGCTGCCACCGCGTGATTTCGTTATTGAGACCCATAATAGCGAAATCTCTCGGTGAACGCAACGCCTATTTCCGGTAGGAATAGGTTGAGTTTTGCAAACACCGGAACAGATCGCCCAGCCTTTAACTTTATTTACTGCCGCGACCCACTACCTAAGTCTCGGTTGGTCGGTGATCCCACTACGCAGCGATCAT
>Ga0209591_10009144_pt1 | contig 10736 bp, 7 predicted proteins | sample MAT01_FD_187207 | JGI IMG/M metagenome (GOLD analysis project Ga0209591, IMG submission 187207) | Freshwater microbial communities from Lake Fryxell liftoff mats and glacier meltwater in Antarctica - MAT-01 (SPAdes) (version 2) | ecosystem: Environmental > Aquatic > Freshwater > Ice > Liftoff...
GATCATCGTCTCTACAGTACAGAAGTTCCCATTCATTCTCGACGAGATAGCAACCGAAGAGAGTAAACGATTCGCCATCATCATCGATGAAGCTCATTCAAGTCAGGGTGGCAAAACCTCAGCGGCCATGAGCCAAGCGCTTGCTGCCACTGGCCAGCAGGGGGCAGAAGACGACGCAACCAGTGACCCCGAGGACACCGTGAATGCAGCCCTCGAGCAGCGAATGGCGGCGCGCAAAATGCTAACCAACGCAAGCTACTTTGCCTTCACCGCCACGCCCAAGAACAAGACGCTGGAGATGTTTGGCGAGCCGCTGCCGGCCGACGCCGAAGGTAAGGTGAAGCACCGGCCGTTCCACAGCTATACCATGAAGCAGGCGGTTGAGGAGGGCTTTATCCTCGATGTTCTTAAGGCCTACACGCCGGTAGAGAGTTATTACAAACTGGTAGCCAAGATCGAGAATAACCCGGAGTTTGATACCAAAAAAGCCAAAAAGAAGCTGCGGCGTTACGTGGAAAGCCACGACCACGCCATCCGGCTCAAGGCCGAGATTATGGTGGACCACTTCCATGAACAAGTGATGGCATCAGGGAAGATCGGCGGCAAAGCACGCGCGATGGTGATCACAAACGGCATCGAACGGGCAATCCAGTACTTCCATGCCTTCACAACCTACTTGGCCGAGCGGAAAAGTCCGTATCAGGCCATTGTTGCATTCTCGGGGGAGCACGAGTATAACGGCGCGAAGGTGAGTGAGGCATCTCTCAACGGGTTCTCCAGCGGCGATATAGCCGGAAAGATACAGACCGACCCGTACCGTTTCCTGATCTGCGCCGACAAGTTCCAGACTGGTTATGACGAGCCGCTGCTGCACACGATGTACGCGGACAAAACACTCTCGGGCATCAAAGCTGTGCAGACACTGTCGCGCCTAAACCGCGCCCACCCGCAAAAGCACGACTGCTTCGTGCTAGATTTCCAGAACAACAGCGAGGGCGTGACCTTCGCCTTTCAGGATTACTACCGGACAACGTTGCTAGCGGACGAGACTGACCCCAATAAGCTGCACGACCTCAAGGGGGCTCTTGATGCTGCACAGGTCTACTCGCCCGAGCATGTGCAGAGGTTGGTGGAACTCTTTCTCGGTGGTGCAGACCGCGACCAGCTCGATCCAATCCTCGACGCCTGTGTTGATGTTTATGTGGACGTGCTCGACGAGGACGGCCAGGTGGACTTCAAGGGCAAGGCCAAGATGTTCTGCCGCACCTATACTTTCCTCTCGTCGGTAATTTCGTATAGCAACGCCGAGTGGGAGAAGCTCTCAATCTTCCTGGACTTGCTCACGCCAAAACTACCTGCGCCAATGGAAGAGGACCTCGCCAAGGGCATCCTCGAAGCCATCGATATGGACAGCTACCGCGTTGAAAAGAAGGCCGCCATGAAGATTGCCTTGGCGGACGACAATGCGGAAATCGAGCCTGTGCCTACCGATGCTGGTGGACGGAAGGGCGAGCCTGAGCTAGATCGGTTGAGCAACATACTGAAGTCGTTCAATGAGCAATTTGGCACGTTGTTCACCGATACCGATCGAGTTACGAAACGCATCCGCGAAGACATTGCGCCGAAGGTCGCTGCCAATGCAGACTACCAGAATGCAAAGAAGAACACCCCGCACACAGCACGCATGGCCCATGACAAGGCGCTCGGACAAGCTATGCAGCTGTTGCTCAATGACGACACGCAGGTTTACAAGCAATACATGGAGAACGAGTCGTTCAAACGTCTCGTTGGCGAACTTGTCTACGCGATCACGAGTCAGTAAAATCTCGAAGGCCAGCAGCAGTCGCCAGTGAATAGTTATCAAATCGTCAAGAACCATTGTACGCTGTAGGCCGTGCGGCTACTGCCAAATGTTGTGTGGTGTGGATTGCGGTTTTAGAAACTTGCTTCGTATAATGGACTAGTATCTTAACACGTGATTTCAAATATGATTGAACTTCTGCGATATAGACTCGACAACCTCTTTGCTCGAGGCACTAAGGCGTTGCTTGCGGTCTTGGCTCTGTTTCTAGTTGTCCTCATTGGATTTCTCGCCGTACTTATGATGGTACTGCAGGTAGGTCCTGGCCCTGATGCAGGACCCATGGAAAAGGTGTGGACACTTTTTGTGTACACGTTTGATCCTACTGGCGTTCCGTACAATGATGGTGTATGGTCATACCGCATTATCATGCTATGTGCGAGTATAGGCGGCGTCTTCATCCTGTCCCTACTCGTTGGTATCCTGGCCAATGGCTTCGCCGATGCCATACACACTCTGCGCAAGGGCAAGTCCATTGTTGTTGAACACAATCACACCCTGGTTCTTGGATGGGGAGATCAGATCTTCTCTGTCCTTCACGAACTCATAACGGCTAATGCCAACGTCCGGAATGCCTGCGTGGTAATTCTTGCTGATGTAGATAAGGTGGAGATGGAAGATGCCGTTCGCTCCCGCGTTGCTCGTGTTGGTTCTACGAGAATTGTGTGTCGCAGTGGATCTCCGTACGACGTTGAGACACTATCCATCGTCAAACCTCAGGACGCTAAGAGTATCATCGTTCTCGATACTCCAACGGAAGATGCCGATCATAGCGATGCGCTAACGATCAAGACACTTCTAGCGCTCACTCTTTTGCGCGGCGATGTATGCCGTGGATCTATTGTTGCAACTGTGCGGAACGTGGAGAATGTACACGTAGCGCAGCTCATTGCTGGAGATAACGCGTCCATCATTCCTAGCAACGTAATTGTGTCACAGATCATAACACAGACATGTAGGCAGCCCGGACTCTCACTGGCATATTCGGAGTTACTCGATTTTGATGGCGATGAGTTATACTTCAAGGAAGAAGCCGCACTAGTTGGGAAAACGTTTGCGGAGGCCTTGCTCTGCTACGAGTCATCATGCATAGTGGGTTTGCGATTTGCAGATGGCACTACAAAGCTGAATCCTCCTATGGATACACAGATTTCAAGGGGCGATGCAATCATTGCATTATCGGCAGATGATGACACTGTTGTTCTTCGGAAGCCATCCAGCAAGGCAGCTATTTTGACCCAACACGTTATACAACGAATTGCGACACCAACTCCTGCCGAGTTCATCCTCGTTCTTGGTTGGAATGCCCGTGGAAGTATTATTCTTCCGGAGTTGGATCACTATGTTGGAGAGGGCTCTCGTATTCTTATTGTAGATGAGCATGATCACTCCCGTGATATTGCTGATATGCAACAGTCATTATCGCGCCTTTCCATTACGAGTCTACAAGGCCTGACCACATCGCGTGATGTCTTGAATGCACTCAACGTAGAAACATTTACTTCTATTATAGTACTCGCCGATACTACGCGTGATATTCAGCAGGCAGATGCTCGAACGCTGATGACCTTGATCCATTTGCGCGATCTTACCTCTCAGATTGCAGACTCTAGTGCGTTGAGGATAAACATTGTTACCGAGATGCTCGACGAACGCAATAGGTCACTCGCCGCACAAGACGGCAGCAATGACTTTATCATAAGCAATACCATCATCTCACTGCTATTAACACAGATCGCTGAGAATCGAGATCTACATGGAGTATTCACCGATCTCTTTGATGCTCACGGCTCAGAGCTCTACCTTAAACCCGCACGAGATTACGTTTTGCTAGATACGCCGGTATCGTTTGATACAGTTGTGTACTCTGCTTCCCAGCAAGGTGAAGTAGCAATCGGATTCAAGGTAAAGGTAGACGGACATTGGGTGGTAAAACTCAACGTATGTAAGAGCCACACCTACACATTTTCCAAAGACGACAACATCGTGGTAATTGCTAAGGACTGATCTGTGTCAACAACACCCTTGGCCCGGAATACATCCAGTATCAGGCTTTTCTCCGCATACGGTTGTGCTTATGATGCCTTGGCCTCGAGTATTCATCGTGATGATTTCTTCGGGGGTGAGGTAGACGAAAGGAATGTCAGCATGCAAGAGTACCAGCCAAGACGTTGGCTACCGAATAACCCAAATCGGAAGCGTTTGTATGTGTTGTGCTGTGCTAACCACAAGTGTGTAGCCACCTATTGGAAGTGCACCCAGGTTTATCTGTTGCGTGCCCAACATGTTGGAGCCGTTTAAAAGAGCTCTCCCAGAGATATCATACAGAACGTAAGTGCTAGTGGCATTGCTCGGAAATGTTACAAACACGTTTTCGGAAGTTGGATTAGGAGTTGCGTGTACCTCTTCTTGTTCCGAGACTTCATACACAGCAGTTGGTGTTTCGCAGATTGTCTTTTTGTTAAAAGCAGAATCGATTGCGGATTGATTAGCCCCATACTTCAAAATGGCACTTGATACCGTTGCTGGGAAGACGTTGTTACTTACGGCTGCATAGTTGGAATATCTTGTAGCTGTACCGCCGATGAGCGCGTTTCCATCAAATCGTCTGTTGGCGTCGGTGAGGTCAGGAAAGAAGAATGCCATGGAGGCATTGCCTTCTGTCTTGCCTGGACCATACATGCCTTGATACCCAGCGGCTGAACGAAAGCAATTAACCCTGTTGCCCACAAAAACAAAACCATTCATTTTCTTAAATGCCCATGTGATAGGCCCGGTTTGTTCGATTGTGTTTTCTTCGATGGTCACATTTTCTGGATCGCCAATCTTTATGAACGTTCCGTCGTTTGGTCCGTTTACATTTCCATCACCGTAGAGTGGACCGCTAATGTTCTCAAATCGGTTGTTAGCAATACGTATCCTACTTGATCGATTTCCAGGCAGGTCATCAGTACCCGAGAGCGTAATACCAGCACCAGCATTCTTAATCACATTGTTCGTGATAGTAACATCACTCACATCGGCTTGTGGTGATTGGCCCCCTTCAGTTCTTACAGTAAGAAGAATGGCATATCCGCTTTGACCAATAGGTACGTCTGCCCATGAGTTTTCTAGTTGGTTCCCGTCAAACAAAACTCGCTTGCCAGTCTTGAGTTCAAAAAGATTCTTTATCGTCCAATGTTTACCCGCATACGTTGCGCTACCAACACGCCAACTCATGGGTTTGTAGAGTGTGTTCTTGCGGATCTCAATATCGGACGGCACAAGCCCAGGTATGGAAGGGGCTCCACCACCAAACAAGATGTTCTCTCCAGACGCTTCAAGGTAGTTGTTGATGATTTTGAAGGGGCCCGGACCGTTTACTCCTGCAATGGCCTGTGCATCATAACCAATGCTGTGAAAGCCAGAGATGTACGAGTCTATCACAGCAGCATTTGCGCAGTCGAGCCGAAGTCCAAACTTCATGATCGTTCCTTCATCGTGACCATGGATGTAACATCTGTCAACAATGAGATGATGTGGCACTTCACTTAGTCTTGTCTGTAACGCTCCAAGTGAACCAAGAAACATCAGACCATAACTTGTTAACACATTGTTACTCGCCGTTATTTCTAAACCAACTAGGCGGTAGTGATGTGCCCCTTGCTCAGTCTGAATCGCAGGAAGGCCAGACGTGTTTGTTGTAATACACCGAGGCATATATGCTGCATCTGTGGGTTGCACACGCCCGTTGCTTTGCGGGAGCAACTGTGCGGAGGCCGACGTGATGATTATCCAGCCATTTCCTGCCGATTTGTTTCGTAGCGTTAACGTTCCTTGTGTAACGTAGCCAGCATCAATGATGATTACACTTCCTAGTTGGGCAGCATCTATCGCAGTCTGCACGGACGTGTACATTCTTCCTGAAGAACCAACAGTAAGCCGCGCGTAGCCCGCTGTATCAGGAAAACATGTTATCACGCTGTCGGTATTTGGTAGCGCCGGCTGTGGCACCTGTGCCATGAGATGTGTAGCGCAGAGACAGATTGCGATTACTGTGACGTAGGTAGGAATAGCCATTTCAAAAGATAACTCTTTACAGGACGCAACATTCCTGAAGAAACATCAGCCTGCGTTGACTACATTTGGGCCATGGGGAATTGGGTAATACGTCAAATTCTGGTCGGTGCTGTGCTTAGCACAGTCTGTTGCACCGTATTCGCGCAGCGCGCTGGCCGCACGATCTTACAGGAGTGGTATCCATCGAAGCCGGCCGATAGCGCGATGTCTAGCTGGACATTGCGTGAGGGAACCACGATTACGGTTCCGCGCGTTGGTAAGTCTCCACGAGGAATCCGACTCTTAGCTCCATATGGGGCTGCTGACGCAATCCGCATGACACTGCAGGGTTTGCCCCGTCACTCCCTCGTGCGTGTGGAACTCGGCTGGCACATCATCGGGCCATGGCAAGGCAGCGCGGCTAATGATAGGTTTATGGTGATGGCAGATGGATGCCACGTACCAAACAGCCACTACGCAGGCACACACAGGAACCTCGCTCACCATAGATATTGCGGCGCTTTTGGCTTATTAATAACTGAATCGTGTGAGAAGCTTTGGGGGATTGACCACATTGTTGTTTCCGTTCTTAATGCCGTTACATATACTGAGGGTGACGTTTGTGAAATCGCAGAGTTTGTTCAGGATGATGACTTTCCTGGATTGAATTCTACGTCTGCTCTTGCAAGAGATCTGCATGTGACCTATCTCACAAGTGAATGTCACTCCTGTGGAGACGTATGCCTGATGTATCACTACCGTTTGTATACAGACGGATGGATGAGCGTGTGGGCAAATCGTGCGCCCGAAGCTATATCCATGCTCCTGGCTGCCTGCGCCCAGGAGCCCCTTATCGCAGCCTATCACGACTCTTTTGTCGAAGCCGAACATCCAGACCTCACGCATTGCGAGCTAGTGATGATTGTGAATAGACAGTGTAGGGAAAACAGAAGTGTATGCTGGCGAGCCACCAACGCTGCGCCGCATGATGGACTACGCAATGGCCATTCTAGAGAAAAGGGGCTGGATGCCTATCCCTAAATGATATTCTATGCTCTAGTTTGCCTCCTCACCATTAGCGCTCTTGGTGGCCGATACGATCAGGACGTGCAACTCTATCGTTATCGCGAGGCGTGGGCAAAGACTTCTCTGCAGCACGTAAAGGATAGTATCCGCCAAGAGGTACTTGATGCCATCCCAGATCTTCGGGTAAACAACGAACACGGCCAAGAACAGGTAAACCTTTGGGATCAGTGCTGCTCTCTATGGGATGTTGTTGAGATATTCGGAGAGGCAGGAAGCATAGATTCTTCAGACTTGCCCTCCTTTTCCATGCGTATGGTAGATGGTGTAGCGTTCTACCAATCGGTTAACACCATGGCGCCTACACGAGACACTGTCTTTAACGCATCCAATCGGTATCCAGGATTTGGCGGAATCGACATCTATTTTACGGAGTCATTCTATTATCCAGCCGTTGGTATAGAGAAGTGGTTAGGCCTTCTCAACATTGGACAGGATGTAAATACTGGTGCTGATGAATTTGGACTCCGTAGAGAAGATAGTACCTATACCTTTCTGCGATTAATCAACGGTTACGTGCGCAAGTATCGTGCAACACAGCGTACAGTGGTAAAAGACGTGCAAGTGACCACCTTGTGCTCTAACTCCAACACCGTTATCATGAATGTGATTGATTGTAGAGATGCCTTTATTTCTTCCGTCGGCTTCGAGAGCGGAGTGCGCACCACCTTGCCCCCTACTGCCAAACTCCTCAACTTTTCATGCTGCGGAAACAAACAGCCGCGTGTGTTTGTACGTTGTGAAGTAACCATGCGTGCGCTTGTGTTGCGAGACACGGATATTCGCACACACTTTTGTTTTCATGATGGTATTACGACTCATGCAGGGGGCGAGCAAGAATTTGGCTTTTCTGTTTATGAAAACCAGCTTTCTGCAGAAGCCGCGCTTCAGGAGATAGGTACAGAGTTGTTGAAGAGTGCATCTCCGGCCTCAACAATTACGGTCTGCCAAGTACCCGGGCACCTCCAACAACCGATCAGCGAGCTTACCAGGAAGTGCCAACTGCGTGGAATTACAGTGAAGACCACAATTTCTCAGGACAGTCGAACAACGATTACGCTGCAGCATATTTAAGAATAGAGCAACGTCTATTACATGTTGTGCGCTACTCAAGTCCCGATCACCCGGCGTCCGATACGTAAAGTCTGCGCAGCAGTAACCGATTCTTAGCCATTCCCGTCTAATACTTGCGTGGCCCATACAACGGGCACGTGGGCTGCCTCACCCCGCCAAAGAAAACGCGCTCTTTTGCACAGAGATCTCAGGGTAAAAGCGCAAACACATGTGTTCGTCTATTCCCAGCTGGCCTGTTATAGAGATGCTATTGCTTGAGACGTGTGGAAAAACGAAAACCGTGTCCGCCGTCTCTGATGCTGAGTCGCCGGTACCTGCCAACGATAACTGGACAGTTTGGACTCACTATAGCTATGTACCTGGCTTGCTGGCTAGACGTGTACGTTACCTAGATTAAGCCATGAACTTGTAAACTTCAGAAAGGGGTGGCACAAAAGGGGAGGCAAAACCCACGAAAAAAGGGCGAAAAACGTACAAATACATGAAAAACCCCTACACCAAAAAACGGCATAAGGGCTTTATATTTAAAAGGGTTAGAAAGATTATGGAAAATCTTGGAAACGCCCTTGTGGTCGGAGAGGGATTTGAACCCCCGACACATGGATTTTCAGTCCATTGCTCTACCAACTGAGCTATCCGACCAAGGAGGACTGCAAATATAAGAAAGGCGAGGAAGTTTTAGTCCATCATGCGGTAAATGGGTCTCAGCTTTGATTCTAGCACAGCATCTAAAACGGCGTCCAGGCAATTGCCAAAGCCGGTACTACTGCTGGCCCAGGTATAATGGCCAGACCGAAGTCGAACGTAACAGCGGTGTTGCACTGACGAAGTCCAAGGAATAGTACACTCTGCGACGGACGGGTGAGATCTGCATTCCAAAGCTCTCCAAGAAAATGAAGATCATGCATTGCTGGGAAACGCACATCTAGCATAAACGCTACGCCAATGGTTCCATTTGCATACGGGAATGTAAAGGGGCTGAACAACGCTCCACTCTCTACTACGTAACTATCCTTGCCAGCAACCTTTGCGTGGATCATCGTGCTCACGCGTGTGCGCTTGCCGGTGAATGTAGCTACACCGTATATGTGACCCATGAAGTTTACATCGTTGATCCATGAACCATTTATTCCAAAAGCGTAGATCTGCTTGCCCCCTTCAATAAGTCCGTTACTACCCTCATACATCGTTGCTTTGATATTGACTGTGCTGAATTGATTCTGCCAGCCTATTCCTGGAACCACGGTGCGCCCACCAGTAACGCTTACTATGTCTCCAATTCCGATGCCGATGGTGGGCATCACGCCTTCTACAAGCGCGAGATAGTGATCTCCCTTGATGCCCTCGGCAGTAGGAAGAATCAGTCCGCGATTCCTGCTGCGGTATGCGTCTTCTTTGAGACTAATCCATGCAATTTCCGATGCGTAAATGCGAGCTCTGCCAAATGGTGTCTTGATGCGTATAAAAGCACCAGCGGTATCGGATGATGTTTCGGTTACTGGACCAGATACAATGTCACCATTGATGAGGCGCACGTAATATTCATATTCGGTGTCGAACTCCATATCCGACAACTCATCATCGCTTATTGATTGGTCCTTCACTTGGTCTTGCGCCTGGGCAGACATTGCAACGATTCCTAGAATAAGTGTGCAGCACACAACCAATACACGTTGCAGGTATTTCATCGTTCTGCGCCTTCGTTAGAGAATGCCAACTGACCGCAAGCAGCATCGATATCTAAGCCACTCGAAGAGCGAATGTTAATCTGCACGCCCTCTTCACGAAGTTGATTTACAAACCAATGAAACTTCTCCACGGAAGACGGCTTAAGGGTTTTTGCAAAGCCCGTAGGCTCAGTAAAATCAATCTCGTGAAACGGGATTACGTTAATCTTTGTTGGCATCCGCCTTGCAAGTTTACCGAGTCTCTTTACATCTGCAGCTGAATCATTGAGACCATCAAAGAGGATGTATTCATACGTCACGCTTTTCCGAGTTTTTCTATAGTAGTATTCAAGGGCTTCAATGAGTTCGGGAAGTTTGTACTTCTTTGCGATAGGCATAAGCTCTTCACGCACGTCTTGTGACGTTGAGTGAAGAGACACGGCCAACTTGATGATCCGCCCCTCATCTGCCATTCTGATAATCCCAGGGACAACGCCGGCAGTGGAAAGTGTAATCCTGCGAGAAGCCACCATCTTGTTTCGCTGGTCGGTAAAGATTGTTGTGGCTCGCATTACGTTGTCGTAGTTATTCATAGGCTCACCCATACCCATGTACACAACGTTGGTGATTTCTTTATCTGAAAACTTCTGTGCCTGTAAAAATTGATCCACGATCTCACCCGCAGTTAGATTACGTGCCAGCTTGAGTGTAGCCGTAGCGCAAAACACACATCCGAGGTTACAACCAACTTGTGTGGACACGCAGAGTGTGAGGCGGCGAGGCTTTCCATCGGCCTCAATCATCTCGCTTGGTATGAGCACACTTTCTACCGAACGCCCGTCGGCAAGATCAAAGAGAAACTTCTTTGTTCCATCAGATGATTCCTGTACTGTCTTGAGTATTACACTCTCGGTCCTAAACTCGTTGCTAAGCTTCTCGCGAAGTTCGTGCGGTAAGAGCGTAATTGCATGAACGTCTGCCACGCGCTGAATGTAGAGCGCATCATACACTTG
>Ga0209591_10009146_pt1 | contig 10734 bp, 13 predicted proteins | sample MAT01_FD_187207 | JGI IMG/M metagenome (GOLD analysis project Ga0209591, IMG submission 187207) | Freshwater microbial communities from Lake Fryxell liftoff mats and glacier meltwater in Antarctica - MAT-01 (SPAdes) (version 2) | ecosystem: Environmental > Aquatic > Freshwater > Ice > Liftoff...
AGTTTTAGCTTGTTTACTGAATCTGTCTAGTGATTGATTATGAATGAAAGATTTCTAGTAGTATTTTTATATCTTTCGGATAACGCTGTGTTTGGAACGTACCACCTAAGTGGCTGTACATTAATCTATATGTGTGTTGTGTATCTGTTACTGACCTAGAGCGGCAACTGGGTAAGAGCAAGATTGAACTGCCTTGACTGCCCGCTTACATTGTTCAGGTCTTAACCCGCACCAAAATCTCCCATGGCTACCGCACCTACTAACAAACCCGTTGCCCCATCCTACAATTCTCCCGTTTATCAACCTCAAGCATTGTGTTGCATTGTCGGGTTGGCCTGTTTAGCTGGGTTTTAGTCCAATTCTCCTTTTTGCTACCACAACAGAGGACTTGTGAAAAATTCGGGTTATAGTGTAAAACAGTCTCCTATCCCACTCGTTGAGACGCGCTAGACAAACGCTATACTTCGGTTGTGTTTTGTTCTTTCGACTGAAGTCAATTCGGTTGCATTGTCTATCGCGCAACCTCGATCAAGAGAATACCGCTTATGGGAGGAGGGCAGTCAAATAGCGTGGAGCGTCCTTGTTGAGTTCAGATTCTCAAACCCGCTCAATATTAAGTATTTTAAATTTTATTCTAGTGAAAGTAATTGAAGAAAGACAGTTGAGCAATTACGATGCAATTAATATATAGCTTCAGAGGGTTAGCGGGACTTTTTGCTCACACAGATCGCAGTTTTTAGATGGAAAAGCATCCATTCCTTCCAAGGTAATTAGTACTTCAGTAGGATAGCCCAGATCGACTTTAAACAAACCTTTTGTAGCGATTAGTCCAACTCCAACGGGTTGAGCATGAGCAGTTTCAATCAACGCGATCAGTTGTTTGGCAGTTCCTCCCGTAGTTGTAATGTCATCTATAACTAAAACGCGCTGATCTGGCTCAAACGCAAAGCCTTCAATCAACTGATATTGATGACCCTTAGATTGCCGAGCGATCGCCACTTCTACATTCAGCCGTTTTGCTACTTCAAATGCCACAATACTGCCTGCTTCGTTTGCCCCTAAAACATAATCGATCGCCTGGTCAGCGAAGCGTTGGGACAAGGCATCAAAAATAATGTCAGCCGCCAATGGATAGCGCAACAACTTAATACAGCGAAAAAAACGAGTCGCATGTAACCCACTGGCAAGCTGAAAGTGTCCGGATTGCAATGCTCCTGTCTTTTCGATTAATTGATTGAGGGCAACTTGGATCTCCACAGACGTCATTTTTGGTAAGGGATAAGGATGGATTTAGGATTGACCATCAGGACATTTGGCGATCGCGGCGATCGGTCCTCCTCCTGCGGGTTCTTGGTGTTCGCTGCCGCCCGACACATAGATCATGGAATCACTCACGCACAATAGAGGCAATGACCGCTCCCACAACCGATCGCGCCATGCGAGTGTGGCTAATATCAGAGTCATCTAACATCGTGTGACGGCATCCTAAGATCGTACCAGATGGATTAGCTTCTGCTTTGGCAAAGACATTCACTGAGGCATCGATTGGTTGTCCGGTGCTGGCGATCGCTGTATGAACCGCATCCGTATCGAGGGCGTGCTGCATGACGCTATGCCCAATCACAAAAGAACTGGTTGAAGTGGGCGCATTCCCTAACACTAAAATTTCACAGTTTTGCAATTCAACCCCTGCTGAGGTTGAAGCAACAGTTGAGTAAAGAGAATAGTTGTGACAAATGGCTTCTTCTGTGATCTGGGGATAGTCCAATTCACCTAAGGCGACGACCACTCCTAGTGCAGAGACTCCCCTTGAAAATGCCATTGATTGATAGCTATCTTGTAGGGTGGAAGCATTCAACTCCAACCTGCGATGAGCCGTCACTAAAGGGCATTTGATCTGGACAAAATGAACCTGATCAGGTGATAGGTTAGCCTGTGCGCTCGCTTCTTTCACCCCGATTGCAACTTCTTGCACCATTGTTAATGTTCCGATCTCATCCAGTGAGAAGTTGCGAGTACGATGAGTTCCTAAAGCTAACCCCCAGTGTGGCAATCCTTCAGGGCTAGAGTCTTGCTTTGTAAATAGAGTCAAATGAGGACTCAAAACGCCCTCTGTGCCACCCGATATGACATAGATGATCTCGGAAGCGATCGTTGGATTGACCTTATGCTGCTAGATAATTTTGCAATGACTGAACGGCAAACCCTCGCGTAAAGTCGTTAACGCGGCCATTACCTTCCGCTTTTCCCAAAATCGCCACAATTTTAGCGGGATCGATTTTTCCTGACTGAATTAAGTCATCCAGTGCAGTCAAATCATCGGGACTGTTTTGAGGAACTTTGAAAATACCCACTTTCATCAATAAATTTCCTGTATGAATCTTTTGCCCTCACCTCATCCCAATGGCAATCCAATGTTGAATGGTACTGAAATAAGAAAAAAATGAGCGCCTAGATCCCCGATTTTTTGGAAAAACTGGGGATTTAATCCCCTGATGTCAGTGCCTTCCTCTAATGTTCTCTAGGGAGTCTCTTAAAACCTGATTTAGGGTTGTTTTTCGTGCGCGAAGCGCACGAAAAACAACCCTAAATCAGACCCTAGTTTAGAGGTTTCTGCTCTGTGGCAGGAGGAGCTTGTCTTGCTTCTAACGGAGGGAGAAATTCATCGTTAAAGACTTCCTCAATGCGTGGAGTTTTTTGTAACTCAAAACCTGCAACTGTTTGCTCAATCGACTCCTGAAGCCGAGCCGGATCAACGGCTCCTAACCCTAATCGCTCCACTTCTTCATTGATGATCAATCCATCTAAAGCAAGTTGTAGGCGCAGTCTTTCGGCATCTTCATTCATCAATTCATCGCCTGCCGCCACAACACTAGCTAGCCCTGCTTCTGGATCTTTCAAAACATCTTGAATCCCTCGTAGATAAGCCCTGAGAAATGCTCTCACAGCCTCTGGATTTTCTTTTAGATAAGACTCTTGAACGAGAACCACATTACCGTAGTAATTCAAGCCGTTGTCGATGTAGTAGAAGATATTGAGATCGTCAATACTCTGTCCCCCTTTGATAAGAGACGGCAACATTGAATAAATGAAACCACTGATACCGTCAACCTGTCCTTGGAGCAAAAAGCTTTCTCGCAGTTTGGGTTCCATTGTCACCCATTCCACAGAGTCAGGATTGACTCCTACCTCTTGAGCAAATACGGGCCACAGGCGGCGAGGAGCATCTCCGGCAGGCGCACCTAATGTTTTCCCTTCTAGCTCTTGGGGAGTGTCAATTCCACTGCTTTTGAGCGTCACGATCGCAAAGGGCGCTTTGTTATAGGGCACAGCAACGGCCACCAACTTTTGGTCTGGGTTGCGTTGATTAAATTCGATCATGCTATACATATCGCCAAAGCCCATGTCATACTGATCAGCCGCGATCTTACTAGCCGTATCAGCAGAACCAAAACCACGCTCAAACTGAACTTCAATTCCTTCCTCTGTAAAGTAACCACGCTCGATCGCCAGTGTCAAAGGAGCGTCTACCCCTTGCAACAACCAGGAAAGGGTAAATCTGACTGTTGTTTTTTCTTGAGGCTGAGTCGCCGCAGGAGAGGATTCAGCCGCAGGAGAAGATGCTTCTGATACTGACGCAGGAGGAGTTTGACAACCTGCCATAAACATTAAGGTAGTAGCGGCCAAACCCCAACGCATTAATTGCTTGAAGGTCGTGAATTTGGTGAGCCGTTGTACATTTTTCATGATTGACAATTCCTTAATCCTAAAAACAGTAAAAGCAATTCGATATCTCGTTCAGTCACAATGGAAGAGGGGATCAAAGCTGTTATTCTGTCAACTGGATAAACGGCCTGTGTGCTATACGTTAGCGAATCCAATGAACAGTTCGCTTCTCAAGCAAAGCAAAAAAGCTGTACAGTGCAACACCCATCAACGCTAGAATTAACAATGCCAAAAATGCAAGCGACACATTAAAGCTAGAACTAGCACTGATAATCACGTAACCAACTCCGCCATTGGAAGCAACCGTTTCAGCAATCACAGAACCAATAAACGCCTGAGAAACTGCCACCTTGAGCGAGGCAAATAGGTAAGGCATGGAGTGAGGAAAACCTACTTTTTGGAACACCTCAAATTGTGATGCTCCGAGAGATAACAATACATCTTGCATTTCTTTTTCGACGGTGGATAACCCGACAGCGACATTCACCGCAATGGGGAAAAAGGCTAGCATGAAAGCGGTTAATACAGAGGGTAAAGTTCCGATGCCAAACCATAAAACCATGAGGGGAACGAGGGCGACTTTAGGGATGGTATTAAAGCCGATGAGCAACGGATAAAGAACTAGATAGGCAAGTCTGGAGTAACCAATTACAAACCCAAGTAGCACTCCTGTAAGTAATGCCAACGAGAAGCCAATGAGTGTAGTCGAGAGGGTTGTGAAAGCATGTTTGACAACAGTATCACCATACTTTGGAAACTCAGAAAAGATTGCGGATGGAGAGGGTAATATAAAGGTGGGAATTGAAAAAAGTCGAACAGTAGACTCCCAGAGAAGCACGATCAAAATCGCAGCGATCGCTGGAAAAGCATAAGGCGCAAACTTGGAGTTTAGAAGATCTTTAGTCGGGGGCATGTTAGCTATCCTTAATGTTTTAGTTTCGCTGAATGTAACTGCGAAGGTCAGAAAACATTTGATGAAACTGCTCTGAAAAACACATCTCTAGTGTTCTAGGACGAGGCAAATTTACCTTTAACTGATAAACGATCTGGCTAGGACGTGAACCCATCACATAGATCGTGTCAGAGAGAAAAATTGCTTCTCTTAAGTCATGAGTCACTAAAACACTGGTGCATTGGGTGCGTTGCCAGAGTGTCTGCAACATTTCCCACATCTCTTCACGGGTGAAAGCATCTAACGCCGCAAACGGTTCATCAAGCAGTAATATTTCGGGTTGATGAATCAATGCCCGACACAGCGAAACCCGTTGCTTCATGCCGCCTGAGAGTTGCCAGGGAAAATGTTTTTGGAAGTCTCTTAAGCCGACGGTTGCCAACAAGTCTTGAGCGATCGCACTGTAATGAGAAAGCCTTTTCTTGAGTTGTTGCTTGTGGGGCTGAACGATCTCTAGTGGCAACAACACATTTTGTATTGTATTTCGCCAGGGCAACAAAACTGGATTTTGAAACGCAATCCCCACATTTTTAAGGGGTTTCGTGATTCGCTCTCCGCAAAATAGAACGTCCCCAATGTGGGCAGGACTCAATCCAGAGATCATGCGCAGCAGAGAGGTTTTGCCACATCCACTCGGTCCCACAACAGACACAAACTCAGCTTGATCGATCTTAAAAGACACTTGATCAATAATTCGCGATGGATGATTCGACAGGGTATACTCCAAACCAACATTCTTAAACTCAAGTACTACCTGAGTTAAACGAGGGATTGGAGTAACGACAGAGGTTGACTCTAGCATGAATTGCTATTCCACAAAGACTGAATTGACTAACGAACTTGATATCAATCCTGACTCTGAGTAATAAGAAGCACCCTCACCGGTAACAGATCAAAACTCAAAATCATATATGATATATAATCCTGAATTCAGATCTGATTACTGTAATGGGTGCTACAAAAGCTAAATTTATTCCGGTTGCATCGCGGCTTGAAGGGCTGCGATCCCTGCTAGGGCGACTTCTGTATCCTGTGCGCCACTGCCAGAACCAACTCCGATCGCTCCTACAATCTGGTCGTTGATTGTAATCGGAATACCACCTTTGAGGTTCGTCAATTGTCCCCCTGTTGCTAATGCCAATTTTAACTCGACGTCGGCTGCCACCCCTCCCGTTGCAGTGCGAGATGAAATAGCGGTGATTGCTTTTTGCGTCGCTGAGAGTTGACTTAAGATTTTAGCGCCATCCATTCGCACAAATGTGAGTAAATTTCCGCCTGTATCTACGATCGCAATACACTGAGGAACGCCGATTTCTTCTGCTTTGACGATCGCGCCTTGCAATATGGTTAAAGCCCCGACATGGGTGAGTTCTTGAGTTTGACGAAGATAAGCCATAGTCGTGTTTTTTATGAATTCTCAACTTGTACGATCGCAGCGATCAGATTGCTGCCGGGTGCTCCCTGGTGTTCAAACCCTGCTGACGCCAGAAGCATAGAATCTCCGACGACAGACGCGACGATTGCATTGGCGACTGCTTTTGCCATAATTCCGGCATAGCCTGCCAAAAAGTCACTGTGCATCGTATGACGACGCGATCGCACCGCAGACACCGCATCTGCCCCACAGTTAATAAACACCTGGGTAACTTGCTGTTGTTGTTGGCTAGTTAAAGGCGTGTTGCACTCTAAACCTGCCGCTCGCAATGCATCATAAACCCCCGTCACATCAAGCTGATCGCTCATCACGCTATGACCTACCCGATAGCGACTGACCGACGTAGCGGAATTTCCCATCACCAAAATTCGACAGGCAGACTGTTCGCCTCCCGCCGACACTGATCCGCGATTGGTATACAGGGCATGGTTGCGGTTAATCACACTGTTGTCTAATTTTTCAGGGGGAATCTCTTCGAGTGCTAAGCCGATTCCCAGTGCCGAAGCCGCTTTTGAGAGGGAACTGGCTTGTCCTAAGTTGCTACTCATGACACTGACGCGACGCTGTTGGGCATCTTGCAACCGAGCCGGAGTCATTGCTGGACATTTCACCTCGACACAATGAACATCGTCCAGGGAAGTAATACCCGCCTCAGCGATCGCCTGTTTCACCGCATCAGCAACTAGTTCCACTTGAGTCATCGTGCCATATTCTTCGGGCAGTAAGACGCGAGTGTTGGCTGTACCAATGACCAATCGCTTTTCAGCAGGAGCAGCCGTCGGAGCAGAAACATTTTTCTTTGTAAAAACAGTATAGTGAGGACTCATCAATCCACCACATAGACCGATCATCATCATGGGGATGCGGTCGAACACTGCCTCTGGTGAAATGTTGAGATATTGAGCCAACAACAGTTGCAGACATAGCGAAGCATAGCCCCTTGCATAGCCTGTCCCTTCGGTTTGGGCAATAATCCCCACAATCTCATCTGCTTGAATCTGTTGAGTTTCTAGAAGCTGCTTTAAACCACTGACATCATCAGGGGATGCCATCAGTAAGCGAAAAACACTAATATCGTTCCAGGTCGATGGAATCGAGGGTTGATCCGAAATTAGATTAGATTGTGCTTGCATAGATAAATAGAAATGAGAGTGACACTAAAACGCTTGTCGAGCCGCTTCTAACGTTGAATTAATGTGGTCGAGAGAGAGCGCGATCGCCCGGTCTACATCGCGATCGCGGTACGATTTCAAAATTGCTTGATGTTCGTCATTCGATACGCCTTGTTGGAGTGGCTGCTTGAGTAACGACAAATTAATATAGATCGAGGCAATGTCAGCCAACCGTTGCAAGATGTCTTTTAATTGTTCATTTTTGTTCGTGCTGTGCAATAGTTCGTGGAACTGTCGATTTAACTCAATCCATCGGGTTTGGCTTGTTTCCTGCTCCATCAAGTCCAAAATTTTTTCAGCTTCATCCAGTTCTCGAACGGAAATTGCTTCTATACTTTTATGAATATTGAGAGGCATTAATGCAGCTCGCACTTCATAAATATTTTCCAACTCCTCTAAGGCTGGTGTATGCACGACCGCTCCTCTAAAGGCGTCTAAATCAATTAAACCTTCCGTACTCAGTTCACGCAGTGCTTCCCGAATGGGGGTAACACTCACATTTAACGCCTCTGCTAACTCTGCCTGAACCAGCCGCGTTCCAGCAGGTAAATCTCCAGCCAAAATTGCCTGTCGTAGATATTCAGTCACGCTAGATTGAGCTGTGCGAGCAAACCCTTTAGTCGTTGATAGTTGCAGCTTGGCGATCAAGGCAAATTACTCTCCTAAAGATTGAGCGCTGAAGGCTGAAAAGCCAGCTAAGTAAGTTTCATATATCATATATGATGTGTCAAGATCGATCTAGTCAATTTAGTGCTTTGTCAAGCAAGTTTTAAGGGATAAGGGGATTTGGGGGCGAAGCCCCCAAATCCCACAGATCAAAATTGACAGACTACTAATATCCTTTTCAAAAAGACTCGCCGAATAGAATGCTTGGTTTTGTACTCGTCTTGATTGGTTCCCTTTGCTTGGCAACGCAAAACGTGTTGTTAAGAGCAATTTTCAGCAAAAGCTCTATTTTAGGAATGGTTGAGTGGGGCGGGTTACTCTCTCCCAGTGCGGGGCACTCGTTGCTGATTTTACAAATGCGATCGCTCTTGATGTTGCCATTCATGCTTGTGATTGCCCCTTGTCTACATTCTGAAACGTGGTCAGAGGTGCAGCAGTTACTCACCCCAAGGAAGCGATCGCTACTCCGAAAAACATTGGCTAGCGGCGGATTTTTGTTTATATCTATGGCGCTACTCTTTAGCGCGATCGCTCAAATTCCGGCAGGAGTTGCAACTATCTTATTTTTCACCCATCCAGCGATTACCGTCTTGTTGTCATGGAAACTGTTTGGCGATCGCCCCACTGCTTTACGGATTGGGGTTCTTGTCACGATGCTGATTGGTATTTTTTTTATTACTCCCAGTCTAGATGGGGTTGGAGGAAATGCCTTAATTTGGGGATTGAGTGCCGCTTTTGGCGCAGGAATCGGGTACTCCTTACAAAGTTTGTTTGCACAGGCGAGTTTTTCAGAAATACATCCAGTTTCATTCACACTCGCCACCTTTGTCGTCGTGATCATCTTATCGAGTTGCAGCCTGCTGTTTGTCCAGATCGACGTTTCCCCCCAACTCTGGACACTGCTTTGGATCTTAAGTGCAATTGCAGGCTTATTTACCTTAATCGGACAGTTAACGTATAACTTGGGAATTCGTCTCACCAGTGCGTCGTTTGTTGGCATTATTGGCATCAGTAACCCAACACTCACAGCCGCTCTAGCCTGGATTGTTTTACAAGAAGCGTTAGCCAATCAACAAATCCTCGGAATGTTGATGGTAGTCTTAGGTGTAATTGCCCTCAGTCAGGAAAGGCGATCGAAAACTAACTGATACAGCGATTTTGGCAAGATCGATTTGGGCAACAACCCATGCACTCCTCTATTCGGACTGTTGACCACTTGAGTAATGTGAAAATGAACGGCAAAGCTACACAGCGTATAAGCCTCTTCAGCGTCTAATCCTATAAATTTCTCTAGAAACGTGATCATTTGAGTAAGTGCTTGCTCAAACGCTTGATCTAACGTCGGAGCAAACCCCATTGTGATCCAATCGGTTTTTGTTTCTGCAAAGGGCAACGGCAACGCAGTCCAGTTTTTATGAACAATCAGCTGAATCACTCCATCCATTGACGTTTCGATCGCTGTGAGATTCACTTCACCATCGCCTTGAGCGCTGTGCCCATCTCCGATCGAAAACATGGCTCCGGGTAGAAACACAGGCAAAAAAAGACGTGAACCCGCTTGCAACTGTCGATTATCCATATTGCCACCGTAATCCCCAGGAGGAATCGAGTTGCGGCTCAACTCATCCGTCGCAGTGCCCAGAATGCCAAAAAAGGGGGTCAGAGGAATGTGAATACCGCTTCCTGACGGAAACTCGGCGGTCATCTCAGTGAGATTGAGATCGACAAACTGTACTCTCTCCTGGCTAAATCGTTGGGGTAAAGCACCTGCTCCAGGACGCATGATATTAAAGCCGACTGGCAATTTGGGGATAATGCGATCGATTCTGACCTCTAACACATCACTGGGAAGGGCATCACGCACATATATTGGTCCTGTTAACAAGTGGGGACCTGATCCGACTTTGCGATCGTTTGGCAAGTTTTGGCAAATCTCTCGCAATTGAGTAGGCACAAACTCAGGTGGAGCCTGATCGATCTGATGGAACCCTGTGTAAGTTTCGACGTGGATGCGATCGCCTGAATTGACCGTCAGCACCGGACAAAGACCAGCCGAAAAGCCACCCAAATGAACTGTGTCACAGGTCGCCTTCAAAATGTGGTAAGTTTCACGATCCTCTGACATATTGCAACAGCTCTTTCCTAAACCTGTTTCATCACTCTAAGGAGAGTATACCTATTAGAGCAGTAGTCATAACTCTGCATCCGTTATTTATATTAATTTACTAAAGCCTGAGTTGAATAGTTAGGGATCTGCGGACAAAAAGTATTCTAATGACCCGGAAACGCCATTCTACCAAGGGCTAAACTTCCCTCCTTCAACACTTTTGTTAGTTAACCAGGTATGCGCCTTCTTTTCTTGCATAAGTGTCTTCGTGGAAAATTCAGTTAGGTATTCCTTGGTTGAGGTGTTTATTAAAATCCCAGCCATAGCACAATATCCTCTGTGATTGCTTTATCGTGTCAGCTATGGTGATGGAGGTGTTAGACGAGGAAAAGCGATCGCTGCTGCGCCATAGCTAAACGCATCGGGTTCTCGATACAAGTCGTGCAGCAGCACATGCAAAGCTGCCGTTGCCCGCGCTACAGGAACCAGGTCGGTTTTTGCATAGAGGTCTAACACAGCCTGGATCGCAGGCTGATGGGAAGCAGTGGCGATCGCATTCATGACTCATGACTCAAGCGAAAGGGCAACTGCACGACCTGTCCGGCGATCGCACAGATCTGCTGGGTGTGTGCCGAGTAGCCCTCGGCGTTGACCAACACCGTGTAGGTGCCGGGAA
>Ga0209591_10009154_pt1 | contig 10730 bp, 7 predicted proteins | sample MAT01_FD_187207 | JGI IMG/M metagenome (GOLD analysis project Ga0209591, IMG submission 187207) | Freshwater microbial communities from Lake Fryxell liftoff mats and glacier meltwater in Antarctica - MAT-01 (SPAdes) (version 2) | ecosystem: Environmental > Aquatic > Freshwater > Ice > Liftoff...
CCCACTTCGTTCATTTACGGCTAAAGGACCACGCCTCTGACGGAGCTGTACGGTGGAGCAGTGTGGTAACGCGCACCTTCCAGAAGTTCCAACCAGGCCCGTGGGAGATCGTAGCAGTGCGCTACTGGGTGGGCACACCGGCCAACGAGTTCGACCCCTTGGTACGGACCAAGTTCTTCGACTCGCCCCAGCAACAGATCAACTATACCGGCCCTTTGGACCTGTGCGGTTACCCCATCGGCAGCCAAATGCTGCAGCTGCAACTGAAGGACAACCACGGGCAATGGAGTTCTGTGGTTTCCCGCAATGTGAGTGTGGTAACTGCCGGCACCCTTGGTTTGCCGACGATCGCTGCGTCTCCGGTCCAGAACAGCTTTTGCCCCGGTGCGGTCGTGACCTTTGTAGCCACCCCACCATCCGGTGGGAACAATGCTTTACCTGGGGCTTACACATGGATCGTACCGACCAGTGCGGGTTGGAGCCATGTGCCCAGCACCAGCGACACCATCACCGTTACGGTAGGCAATTCGGGTGGACCGCTGCAAGTGTTCTCGAGCAATTTTTGCGACACCAGCGCCACCGCTTCGTTCCCGGTGAACATTCCAGCAGTGCCCGCACAGCCCTCAGTCGTTCAGGGTTCATCTGCCTGCGCTGGTAGCCTTACCTCCTTTGCGGTCGACCCGGTTTCCGGGGTTACTTTCCAATGGTCAGTTCCTGGCGGAACGCCGAGCATTGGAACAGGAACAACGTTCTCCACCACCCTCACGGCTAACGCGACCATTACCGTAACACCAGTGAACAGTTGCGGTGTGCCCGGCCAGGACCGCACAGCTCCGATCACCGTTTCGCAACCCTCCAATGCTGGCACCAACGGTACCCTTACCACCTGTTCCAGCTTGGCAGCCCAAAGTCTGTTCGCGCAGCTTGGCGGCACCCCCAGTGCCGGTGGTAGCTGGAGCGGACCCAGCACCGTAGTAGGTGGCCAGTACAACCCCGCCGCCATGGTCCCCGGCGTTTACACCTACACGGTAACTGGCACGGCACCTTGTTTGAACGCCACGGCTACGGTTATCGTGGTGGAGAACGGAGCACCGAATGCGGGTGGCAGTGCGACCTTATCGGTGTGCAGCAATGGTGCCTCGGTATCGTTGTTGGCGCTGCTTGGCGGCACCCCCAGTGACAGTGGTACTTGGAGCGGTGAAAGCCCGGTAGTAGGTGGGCAGTATAACCCCGCCACCATGCTCCCCGGCGTTTACACCTACACGGTGAACGGCACGGCCCCTTGCGTAAATGCCACGGCTACGGTTACCGTAAGCGAAACGAACGCTCCGAACGCAGGCACCAACGGCACGCTTACGCTTTGCCAAAGCTCAGCGCCTTCCGACCTTCTCTTGGCTTTGGGTAGCAACGCGCAAGCAAGCGGCACCTGGAGTGGCCCCACTGCTACTGAGGGTGTGTTCGACCCTACCACCATGCTGGCAGGCACCTACACCTACACGGTGGCTGGTAATGGCCCATGTGCAAATGCAAGTGCTACGGTAACAGTTGCGGTGAACGCATTGCCGAATGCCGGAAGCGACGGCCTATTGGCGATCTGCGACAATGCAGCTCCCATCGCCCTGTTCCAGCAATTGGGTGGTACACCGCAGGCTGGAGGCACATGGACGCCGAGTCTACCGGGTGGCATTTACGATCCTGCGCTGCTGAATGCAGGCACGTACACCTATACCGTTCCGGGTACAGCGCCCTGCCCGGATGCAGCGGCCACGGTAACAGTAAGCGAAACGGTCGCGCCTAACGCTGGTGGCAACGGCGCTCTTACCGTCTGTGACAATGCACCTCCAGCCTCTCTTTTCAACGCGCTGGACGGAACACCCGATACGACTGGCACCTGGAGTCCCGGCCCAGTTAGCGGTGGCCAATTCGACCCTGCTACCATGATCGCTGGACCATATACATACACCGTAAGCGGCACAGCACCCTGCTCCAACGCTACGGCAACGGTGTTGGTCAGCATTCCGGCGCTTGACCTTGCGGCGGTAACCGGGCCTACGGGACTGCCGGTTGTTGAACCCACCACGTACACAGCAGCGCCACAGCTTGCGGATGCTGATTCCATTCTATGGACGCTTCCAGCAGGATGGGATTGGGACGTGAGCGATGGCAACATCTACAACGAGACGGCCATTCTACTGCCACCGGACACAGCTAGCATCTACACCATTTGCGCCAGAGCGGTGGGCAGTGGATGCAGTGGTGCAGAGGTCTGCTCGGATTCGGTGAACGTGACCGTAGGCATCGTGTCCCTTACCGGAACAGGACCTATGGCTATTGCGGTGTATCCCAACCCAAGCCGTGGGCTGTTCACTGTAGACTTTGATACCGATGGCGGCGAAGCCTTGCACTTTGAGGTACGCGACCTTTCGGGCAGAACGCTCACCCCCATTAGCAGGCAGTACGCCCGCTTCGACATGGACCTTTCGCACTTGGCATCTGGCACCTACTTGCTGCAATGGTCGAACAGTTCGGGCATGGGCCGCTTGCCGTTGGTGCTACAGCGTTGACCCCTTATGATCATGAAGTTGCGATTCCGTTGGGCTGTGTTGACGTTGGTGCTATGGCCGGCAGTGACGTTTGCAACGCTATCTGCGTCCCCATTGGTGAAAGTGGGGTTAGCGGAAACGGAAGCGGTTGTTGCGGTCCTGAGTAGTTCTGGCCCAGCAGAGCGGCAAAGCTTCAAGATCGGAACGCCGAAGAACACAGGAGACTCGCTCTTTGCCCAAAGCCGATCATGGTGCCGCACGCGCTTCCATTTGGCTGGTGAAGTGGCAATCCCCTCCGAACCCTTGGACCCGTTAGTGAACACACCAGCGTTGGGCGCTGCATTGGCTGTAGAGTTCGCCGGCAGAAATAGGTTACGCCCCTTGCTTGACCTAAGCTTGACAATGACCCTTGTACTACCGCTGACGTCTATGATGCCAACTGCGACTGTGTTGGTGATCCGATCATCACCATCGGCAATATCTTGGTGCCGAACACCCCTGTGCTTGTGAACGATACGGACACCTTCTCGATCACCCATGTGCCGGGCGCAGAATACCTGTGGACCCACCCGGCTGATTGGACGGCCATCGGTAGCACAACCGACGATACGTTGATCGTTAGCGTGGGTGGGTCAGCTTATGTTTTCGTACAAGTCTGTGTCACGATGACGATACAGGATTGCACCCTGGACAGCACCTGTGCAACCCTCTGGGTGGACGGTTCGGTGGATGTTGAAGGTCAGGGCACTAACGACACCTGGTTCACCGTCCACCCCAACCCTTCTGCAGGCGTGTTCCAAGTAACACCCGGCGGCAGCCATAGCGAACCCACGGAACTCCGGGTCTATGATGCCTTGGGGCACTTGGTCGCAGGTCCTGTGCTGCTCAATGGCCCACAGACCTATGCCCTGCGTTTGGAGGGACAGTCCAGTGGGGTCTACTTTATGCACGCCTTGCGCGGCGCGGAAACCAAGGTGGTGGAGCTGCTCATTCAACGATGAGTGCCCTGTTCCCACGCCGGTAGGCAGGTCACATTCCAAGTCCACAAAAGCGAACAGTCCTTCAAGATCCAACTCCACTGCCAAAATGAAGAACGCAAGGTCCCCTTTCCTGCTTGCCCTGTTGGGGCTTCTCCCAGCGCTTTCCACCAACGCCCAGTTCGGCCCTGCCATCCAGGTGGCCACGGATGTAGACAACGACGTGCATGCAAAGATCGAAGCCATCGATATGGACGGCGACGGTGATCTGGATCTGATCTTCCTAAGCAATGCCGATCTTGTATGGGTGAACAATATGGACGGGGTAGGAAACTTCGGGACGCCCCAAACGCTAGCCAGCGACATCACCCATTTTGGAGCCGGTGATCTGGATGATGACGGCGATATGGATGTGGTTTTTGCGGACCCAATAGGGCAACTTTCGTGGGTAGCGAATTTGGACGGCCTCGGTTCATTTGGGCCGATACAGGCGATAGGTGCGGTGGGAGGCTCGGTGGAAACACTGATCTGCACCGACCTGAATGGCGATGGCCTACCCGATGTGGCCCTTAGCACGAACACTGTTGATGGTGCCACCCTTAGGGTCCTTATCAATGCAGGTGGTGTCCTCTCCTTTGCCGCAACCTTTCCTTACGGCATCGCAGGCCCCGGTCTGCGCATGGTGCCTGGCGATATCGACACGGATGGAGCCACCGACCTGGTCTGTCTGGATGGGGACAGCATGCTCTACGTGCTACGGAACGCGACGGGTGATGCCCTGAGCTGGAGCGCGGTGGAAATGGGCCAAACCTTGCCCGATTCCAGGTTGCAATTGATCGATGTGGATGACGATGAGGACCTGGATCTGATCCTATCCAATTGGGGGCTGTTGCAATGGGGCGAGAATATATCCTCTCCGAGCAATGTGGTACCCTTTACGCGATACGATGTAGGCGGGGATGGACAGGCAAACCATTTTGGATATGCCTTTCGTTTCGGCTGTGGCTCGAAATTGACGATCGTACACAGGCAGGGATTGTCAGGCTTCCTGTACTGGACCGTGTTCGATCAACAAGAGCTCGCCTTCGTTTCTCCGGATCGATCGTTTGTCCTTAGCTCTAACAACACTTCGCCAAGAACTTCAACCGCCGACCTTAATGGTGATGGGACACAAGACCTCCTAAATATTGCATTTGGTCCAACTCCCACACTCTCCTGGTATGCAAATCAGTTTCCAGAGGACCAGGAGCCAACAAGCATCGAATTAACTCCGTTCCAAGCCCTGTGTGAATTGAGTGCGCCATTCATACTCCCCCAACCACTATCCGCATTTGGGTACTGGACCGGACTTGGTGTAAATGGCGGGGAGTTCGACCCTGGGATCACCGGTCCCGGTACGTTCCTACTGACTTATCGCGTGGCTGCACCCTGTCCTATTTCAGCACAAGCGGAGATCGTTGTTTCTGGCGTGAGCACTGGTATTATCGAGTTCCTGCCCTTCGATACGCTGTGCGTTTCCGGCAACGCGTACTCCTTGGCTGGTTTCGCCGAACCCGCCAATGGCACATGGAGCGGACCGGGTGTAGAGAACAACCAATTCACGCCACCGAACGTGGGGTCCTTCCTGCTTACCTACGAAGTGGCTGGCGAGGAGTGCAGCTTGGCAGAAAGTGAGCTCGTTGTTATCGGGCAGCCGGAGATAGCGTTGGTGTCTGGTAACAGTTCCGATCTATGTGGAACCGACGCTCTGGTCTATGAGGCATCGCCACAAGGCGGTACATGGTCGGGCATCGCGCAAGCAGGGGGTGTAGTGGAACGCTCCTGCGAGGCAAGACCTGGACAGGGTTCTGTTGTCTACACTTTCAACGATGCTAGCGGAAGCAGCTGCTCCAGCAGCGCTGGTTTTTTCACGCTAAGCCCCTGCGCCAATGTGAACTTGGGACCCGACACTGTGTTGTGCAGCAATGCTTCAACCCTAGTTCTGTCCGTAGGCGGGGGCACCGTGATCGGAAGCTTGTTCGGTATGGATTCGACCTCACAGATCGGCCCAGGTGTCATCGGCTTCTTCAGTCCGGAAAAAGAACCTGGCGTCTATACCATCATCGGCGCAGCGTCGGGGGCAATGGTATGTTCGAACGCAGACACCCTTCTGGTCACTATTGTAGAACCTCCGCAGGTCAATACGGGTATCTACGGCCCACTGTGCAGCACTGCTGCGCCCATTTCATTGGTTGGCACACCTGCCAACGGTGTGTGGACTGGCGAAGGTGTGAACGGCAACCAGTTCAACCCGGCATCGGCTGGTACGGGCAGTTGGACACTGACCTATACCGTGACCGAAAGCAGCTGTACCAACAGCGACAGTACCACCATTTTGGTGGATGCAGCCCCCAATGCCGGTACAGGTGTTTCTTTGAATGTCTGCTCTGACCAAGCTCCCATACTCCTTTTTAATGTGCTCTTGGGTACACCCCAAGCAGGAGGCACCTGGAGTGGTCCCAGCCCAACAAATGGGGTCTATGTTCCAAGCACCATGGCGCCCGGGACTTACACGTACACCGTAAGTGGAAATGGAGCCTGTGCGGATGCTTCGGCGGCCGTGGTCATAAGCGAATATCTGGCAACCAGTGCAGGCGGTAACAACAGCCTGAGTTTGTGCAGCGATTCGGCACCCGTCATTATGCGCGTATTCTTGACCGGGTCTCCTGACCCAAATGGTACGTGGAGCGGTCCGAGTGCTACGAGTGGATCCTTTGATCCTGCGAGTATGGCACAAGGACTGTACACCTACACAGTAAGCGGCAACGTTGCTTGCCCTGGTGCAAGCGCGATACTCTCGATCGTGGTTATCACGGCACCCAATGCCGGCATCGGTGGAAGCGTGGAACTCTGTATGGATGCCTTTCCAGTAAGCCTTTTCTCGCAATTGGGAGGCACTCCACAAAGTTCAGGAACTTGGACCGGACCGGGCGGGATCTCGAGTGAGGTCTTCATTCCGAACGTGAGCCAAGAAGGCATCTATACTTACACGGTATCGGGCTCGTTACCATGCGGAAATTCTAGCGCACAGCTTGTGGTGAACGTGTTCGAGCTGCAGCTGGATGCTATCGACGGTCCCACGGTCATTGATGAGGTGGAGCCATTGACCTTCACCGCACTACCTTTCCTGGCCGATGCGGATTCCTTCAGCTGGAGCATCCCGGCAGGTTGGGAGTGGATCACAGGCGACTCCACAAGCGCAACGGCCGTGTTGCTACCACCAGAACCGTTTGCGAACACTACCATCTGCGTTACTGCATTTGGAGGTAATTGTAGCGGCACTCAGGTTTGTCTATTATCGGTCGGTATCAGCAGCACCCCGAACATTGGCGCATGGTTCAGCGTACATCCCAACCCCTCCGATGGCATGTTCCAGATCACTCCGCAAGGCACGTCTGGTGAATCCACGGAGATCCGGGTATTTGACGCTTTGGGTCATGTGATAGCGGGGCCCTTTGTGATATCAGATCAACAGCCCTACACGTTACGGTTGGAGCATCAGTCCAGCGGCATCTATTTCATGCGGGCAGTTCGAGGCGGAGGCGTGAAAGTGGTGGAGCTTGTTATTCAGCGGTGAATACTCCCGAAGAACAGCACTTTAGGCACTGAACACGGTAGTCGATGTCCATCCTGCACACCACTATGCAAGAGCAGCGGAGCACCAACGAACAGCGACGTGAAGAGTTGGAAGCTTTGCCTAAGGAATTGCTTGAAATGAAGGCGGGAAGATGAACGGCAAGGTGGCCGGCAGTGGGTCAGATGCCAATGAGCCTTACGCGATCGCACTCTTCATCCCCTCCTCCCCCAGCATCTCCTTCACCGCAGCCACCAGCGCCACATCATCGCACCCGCACTCGGCGTAGAGTTCCTTTTGTGTACCGTGTTCGATCCACTTGTCGGCGACACCCAGGCGCTTTACGTGGGCCACAAGGCCCTAACCCAACCGTATGATCACCCCGGATTCATCCACAGCAACCTGTAGCCCATTGCGATCCATGGCCAGTGCCACACCGTTGTAAAAAGGTTCGAGATACTGGAAGCGGTGATCATATACAGCTCCGCCCACGCGATCGATGTGGCACCAACCCCGCTCGTCCAATGCGACGGCAAAGCCTTTGTGGTAGACCCCGACCGAACGGTAGGACTGCGAATGCAGTCTGCTGCCATCCACTCGGATATGGAAGGCCTCCTTGTCCTTCAGCACACAGATGACCCCATCTCTGGAATCCCCTGCGTAATCGAACCTATCCTCGTAGATCGGGGCACCCGCCTTGTCGATGTGGAAGTACCCCGCTTGTGAGCGCACCGCGCAGATATCCTCCTGATAGTTGCCGCACCACGGGTAACGCCCGGAGTAAAAAGACAGCCCATCCAGATCGATATGGGACCAACCGTACTCATCCAGAACAGCTGCGCGACCGCAATAGAAGCCGTAGGCCCGACGGTAGCGCGCTGAATAGACTTCAACACCGTTCGCATCGATGTGGTACCAACCGGAAGCATCTTGAACTGGAGCCACGCCTGGGGTATGGAAGGACATCACTTGGTCGAAGCGATCGGTCCAGATGGGTTCGCCGGAAAATACGAAGTGCCGGCCGTCGAATGATGGTTTGATCTGGCGCCAGTTCATGGACGAAGAGTTCTGATGATGACATGCTTACCATGATGCGCAACACTTTCCATACGGAACCCAGAGCGATCAAGCAACTCTAGGTATTCCTTCAAAGAACGCTCCCGGCTCCCGCACATGGCCAACATATTCAGAGACAACAAGTGTCCTCCATCGCCAAGTAATGCGACGTCATTCTCAACCAAGTAAAGATGGCCACCGCTGGGCAGTGCAGCGTAGCAATTGCGCAGAATGAGCTCCGCCTCAGCATCGTCCTGATCATGGATCACACGGCTCAAGATGAAAGCACTGGACCCTTTCGGTATGCCTTGGAAGAAATCCCCTTGAATGAACGGCAGGTCTTGCGAAGCAACCGTGCGATGGTCTTGAATGTCGAAGATGCTGAATGAGACTTCTGGATAGTGGACGCGGAGGGAATCGACCAATGCACCGTTACCACCACCGACGTCCAGAACCGTTCCCTCTTGCGAGAGGTCCAAGACATTGCCAATGTCCAAGTAGTCGACGCGAGCATACTCGGACATGGCCCTATGGTATTCGCTCGCACGATCCGGATGAACGGCGAGGTAGCTGAAGAATGGCTTTCCGTATAGCACTGGAAAGACGCCTTGCCCACTGCGGATGCTTTGATCGAGCTGCTGCCAAACGTCCATGTGTTCCCCACCCCACAGCAAGCAAGCATACTTGAGACTTCGGGGATGATGCGCACAAAGCCGCTGTGCGTATTCGGTCACGTGCGATCGATCATCTGTGCTCGAAAGCATGCCCATATGGACAAGTGCTCCGACCAAGTTCTCCAAAGCCTTCTGGTCGCAGCTCATAGCTTCCCTCAATACTGGAACAGAGCCGATACCGGCAGCCACATGGTCGAAAAGATCAAGCTTACACGCTGCCCGAACAGCCAGATAGCGCCAGTAGCTGGTGAACATTTGCTCCAATGGTTCAAGCATGTGCAAGACGCTTTTCAAGGTCGTTGATCGCAGCATCTGTTAGGTCGCAGTTCCGCAGGTATGCCCGGATACCCCCTTCACTTTCGATGATATCGAGAACGATCTGCAGGTTGTGCGCGTAGGTATCCGACTCGCTTGCGAGATAGTCGGTCAACACTTCGTTCAGCTCGGCACCTACAAGCAGGTGGAGCAACGTACAAACGATACCGGTCCTGTCCTTACCCGCATGGCAATGGATCACAGCACCTCGGCCGCGAGGAACAGCGGTCAGCGCCTGCGCCAATTCACGGATGCTTTCCCTGCACCCGAGCGCGAAAAAGCGGTAAGCGATCTCTTGATGCTCGCCCTGCTGATACTCAGGAGCCTTGAACCAATCCGGTTGGGCCCATGGATCGAACGATGCGTGTACGTAGTGAATGTCCGCCAGAACAGCGGTCGGATAGGGATGCTCGGCCAATTCCCTTGGCGCTCGAAGATCGATAATGGTATGGATATCATGCTGCTTTAGCACATCCTGCAAGGCTTCTTGATCCATGATCGCCGGGAGGGAACTACGGACCAGGTTCGGCCAACCTACACACGGACCATGAGTGTCCACAGTACGCAAGTTCCAGTATTGGTCCCTTCTGTAGATGCGATCCAGCAGCTGGCGCACGTTTTCCAGATCGGCATAGCCTAAGGCGTCGAGGGTCTCGTACATCAGGTCCAGCAATGCCCGCTTCTTCCCATTGATATCCGGCAGATACATGGATCCATTCAGGGCATATAGGCGCTTGCGCAGCTCCGCCCCAGTGATGTTCACCAAGATGTTGCGGGGCAAGAACTGGAAGCGATCCCCTCCCACGCTCATGTTGATCAGTTGCACAAGGCAGTGCAGCGCGATCTGATGGAAATAGAGCGCCCGGTATCCATCGCTACGCCGATGGAAGGTGGACATATTATCGAACTCGTAGATGAACTTCTGAACCAGATCCTCCACGATCACCGGCACATACCCTGTTCGTTGCAAACCGCAAAGGATGTCCAGCATGGAACCCGTGTGGTCGAACAGAACGGCTTCTGGCAGCAGGTGGTCGGGTATCGCGGAGCCGGACAGGTCGCGACCAAAGGAAGTAGGATCATGGTGGATGGGCATTTCCAGCTTGATACGCATACCGTGGAAGAAGGCCACCAGCTTGTTGCGCATTGCCACAACCATCACATGATCTGGAGCTGGAGACATCGACTTGAGCGCATTCATGAGCGCATCCCGATCGAAGCGATCATTTACGAACAGAGCCAGATCGATGTCGGAATTCGGAGTAGCCTCGCCCCGTGCAAGCGACCCGTAGAGAACAGCGGCGTCGATCCCTTTCACTTCAGCGAGCAAGGGACGGAGTTGGTGGATAATGTCCTGGTGTTCCATGGTTTCAAGTAGCGTTCGATCTGTACCAAAAGTTTTTGCGGATCCGCCTCGCAGGAGAGATCCGCCTTGATCAATTCCGCTTGCGGCATTGCATCCCACAGGTTCTCTATGCTCCCTGCCGAAATGAGTGCATCGGTGCGCTGTGCCAGTTCAAGAGCCTGTTCTGGCGGTGCTGGGTATGGCACA
>Ga0209591_10009155_pt1 | contig 10729 bp, 11 predicted proteins | sample MAT01_FD_187207 | JGI IMG/M metagenome (GOLD analysis project Ga0209591, IMG submission 187207) | Freshwater microbial communities from Lake Fryxell liftoff mats and glacier meltwater in Antarctica - MAT-01 (SPAdes) (version 2) | ecosystem: Environmental > Aquatic > Freshwater > Ice > Liftoff...
CCAGGATTTCAACCCCCCATTAATATTTCTGTCGCAATCGCTTCCACCACCGGCACACAAACAGAATTCCCAATTTGCTTGTAACTTTCCCCAGCCCTGGGATGAACCTTAAAATTTTCAGGAAAACCCATCAGTCGATAACATTCTCTTAGCGTAAGTTTCCTCACAGTGTTGGTTTCAGGAAAATAGATAAAAAACCTGCCAGATGTTTCTTGCGAAGGGATTGTTGGATGCACACCATCTACCGAATAAATTCGATTAGGCTGTCGGTGAACTCTCGATAAATGTTCTGTATTTGGCCTCACACCAGTTTTCCAAGTGCCCTTATTTCTATAACCTACAAATAACAGTCCCGAAACTTGCTTTCTCGGATGATCAATTAAAGTGTACTCGGATTTATCCAATATTTCAAAATCGCCTGATTCGTCTAGAAATTCTCTGAGTTTCGGAGGGAACCTACTTTTGAGTCGATGAAATTCAAACTCTTTACCTTTAGTTCCAATAATAAATATCCTTTCTCGATGTTGAGGAATTCCAAAGTCTTTAGCGTTCAGGATTTTGTAGTCTACGCTGTATCCTAACTCTCGAAGACTGGCAATAATTACTTTTAATGTATTTCCCTTGTCGTGATGAATTAAGTGCTTGACATTTTCGAGGACTATAACTTGAGGTTGTTTGATTTTGATGATTTTACAAATCTCGAAAAATAGCGTTCCTCTAGTATCTTCAAAACCCAGTTTTTTACCGCAAATGCTAAAAGGTTGACAAGGAAATCCGGCAACTAAAACATCAAAATCATCCAAATCGGCTGGATTGATTTCTTTGATATCTCCTGTGGGAGTTTCGTGAAAATTATTGCTATAAACTTCTTGGCAGTTTTTGTCAATTTCGCAGGAAAAAACACATTCAAATCCTGCCCGCTCAAAACCTTGTCTGAAACCTCCTATTCCCGCAAATAAATCTATAAATTTCATCTATAATTTAAGACAAACTGTTAATCAACCCAATGATAACAGATTGTGTTTCTCTCTCTGCTCGCTCCTCTGCGTTCTCTGCGCTCTCTGCGGTTCGTTCCTCAATCTTCTACCAATCATGAAAAGTCCCGCGCCGGACTTAGGTCTTGCCGTTTCCCTATAGATGGACGCATAAATATCAAAGAAACCGGGTTTTTCTAGAGATTAAAGGCTTCGATGCAGCATTTTCTTAAAAAAACCCGGTTTCTGCCTCCTACAAATATTGCGTAGAAAATCACCCAGAAAACTCCCAAACTTGCGCCGCAGCCCACTAAACTAGAAATAGCAAAAAAAATATAGCTATTGTTTACTTCCTTTCACCAACCATGAGTCAAACCTTGGAAAATCTCACCGCCATCGATGACAACCTATCCAAACGCCACCTCGACCTCGATCCAGGCGGCTACTTCATCATCTATCTCGATCGCGAAACCAGCTTAATTTGTGCCAAACACTTCACCAACATCATCGACGATCGCGGCCTCGCAGTCGATCCCGAAACTGGTAAACCGATCCCCGCCCGTGGCAAAGTCGAACGCACTGAAGCCACACTTTTTACCGCTAGAACCGCCAAAGAACTTTGCGTCAAAATCCTAGAAGAAACCCGCCCCAGCCCGGTGACAATGTTAGATCACGCGGCTTATCTGGGACGGGAATTTGTACGGGCAGAAATAGCATTGTTGAGCGATCGAGAATACGTTCAAGATTAGTCCAGCCGCGCCAGAATTTATTGACAAAACGGCAACTTACTAGACAGGCATTGCATTCAGGCGATCGTTATTCTTGAAATTATCCGCGTTCATCTGTGTGTATCAGCCTGTCATCTGCGGTTGAGCTATCAAAGATTTATGCAATGCAAGTCTATTGTATCTGACAGCAACCGATTACGAAAAACCTTGATACCAGAAATAAGTCACCATCGGAATCACTGTCGCCAACACCAACAGCACAACCACAACAACTGTGGCATTGCCTTGATCGGTTTCTTCAGCTTTTTTAAACGTGCCTTCAACTTGAATGTTATCAACAACTTCAGGCGCGCCCGGATCGGGTTCACCGGACAAAACAGTTGCAATGCGCGAACTGGCCTCTGTCAAAGCCTCGTTGTATTTGTTAGCTTCCCGCAGAGGCACTTGCACAGTTTCCCCAGCTACACTCTGGGCAATTTCATCGGATAGCAGGGATTTCACCCCTTCGCCGGTGCGAATTGCCGCGCTGTTGGTAACAGTGTCGAGAACGAGTAAAATTTGATTAGTCTGGTCTTCTTTTGCCGGAAACCACTGTTCAAACAGTTGGTCAGTGAAAGTGGCAGCCGTTTCGCCGTAGTCTAAGCGGTGAATGGTGACAAACCTGACTTGTTTCCCTGTTTGCTGTTCCAGGTTGTCGAGTTCGCTGCTGATATTGCTTTCGCTGCTGCGACTGAGCACGTCGCCTTTGTCAAACACCCAAGTTTGATCGCCCGCCGACAACACCGGCATTTCGTATACGCCCGTCGCCAATGCCGGCAATACCGCTATTTGGGATGCGATCAGGACGATCGCGATCGTCGCCGCCAAAGGTTGGAGATATTTTCTCCAGTTAAATAATTGCTTCAGGAGTCTGGTCATGAGGTTAACCGTAAAACTGACTTTTTTCCAAAAATACTATAGAAACCCCCGTAAAATTCATTTTATGCAGGGCAATATTTACAATTAGCTCGCCAGTGGAACTCCCCGCCCGATTATTTTAGGATTCTAACTATGGAACCAGCAGACACTTATAAAGGTTGGATTATTCAATCTCAGAAAGTCTTCTACGTCGAAGTTTGGGATAGCCGCGGCAACCGACACGTCGCTGTCCAAAATGCCAAGACTGAGGAGGAAGCTTTGGAATTGGCCAAAAAGTGGATTGAGAAATATGAGTCAAAACCCGGAAGAATGCCGATCGACGTACCGCATCCTTTCGGAGACATGATCGATATGCCCTTTTAACTCAGTTGAATGTTGACTGTTGACTGTTAAAATTACAGCTTGTAGGGTGCTCTACTAGAGACAAAACCTGTTCAAATCGAGAAATTATGAGAAGGGACGCACCCAAAGACTATGCCAGTTGCGTCCAAGACTACATTTGTCATGAGATACAATTACGAAATTCCTCGCAATTTCCGCGTATTTTCCACCAAACTCCGAGCAAATTCGTCTAACCTTTCAGACAGTTTTTCATCCAACAATTTACCATCAGGACTAAAAGCTTTCCAAGCTTGTCCGATCGCAATTTGTTCAGGAATTACCCAAGCGTGCACCCATCTCAAAATCACGCGCAAATCGTTGAGTGCGTTGCTGTTAACTTGCCCTCCCAAAACGCTAATCGCACCCGCAACTTTCCCGTCCAAATGCTCAAAACTCATCAAGTCCAGGGCATTCTTGAGAGCACCGCTGACGCTACCGTGATACTCCGGCGTTGCCAAAATCAAGCCGTCGGCTTGCTTAACCGCATTCTGCAGCTTTTCCACATCCGGGTAATCGGGATAATCATTCTCACCATTGCAGAATGGCAGATTGAGCGATCGCAAATCGAATATTTCAACTTCCGCGCCCAGGGCCTGCGCCCGTTCTGCTGCCACCTTCAACGCTAACTGGCTGTAGGAGCCAGCCCGCAAACTTCCACCAATGCCGACAATCTTTACCATAAAGCTTAAAAACAATAACTGTCTTGACTAAAGCGTACTCATTACGACTATGATTAATGTAGCAAGTTCGATCGGCAACTGTCAATCGATTTTAGATTTTAGATTTACGGATGTGGTCCAGAAACCGGGTTTTTTGAGCAAAATCCTTCGTTGAAGCCCGCAGATTCGGTAAAAAACCCGGTTTCTGAGTCGCAGTGCGTAAGTTCAGGGAGGGGGCCGAGAAACCGGGTTTTTTGACCAAAAGACGCGTAATAGCCGACAGATTTGGTATAAAACCCGGTTTCTGAGTCGCAGTCGGTTCAAAACCCGCCATCTTGAGCGCCTATTGAAATACCAGCGACAGATAAACCCATTCAACACCCGCCCTCTTGTTAAAATAAATGAACGTAGCAAACCACAAGCGGTCAATCTTGGCAGTCTTCAACCTTGGGCACAGCAATATGAAAAATTCTTGGAAACACGCATGGCTGGGGCATCTAGCTGTAAACAAAGACAAATCGAGCCAGAATCCTAAAAAATCAATTCCAGGACGGAATCTTTGGCGCATCCTGGGCAGTTTAGTGATTTCTCAAGGAATATTGTTCTCGACCCCGGTGTTTGCCGACAGCGCGCCAAACACCATGAGTTACAGCCAACTGATCGACAACATAGAAAAAGGGCAAGTCAGTAAAATCGAAGTAGACGAAACTCAAAAAACTGCCAAGGTTAGGCTAAAAAATCAAAAAAGCGATCAAACCCAATCAGTTAGTCTGTTCGATTACAACAACCGAGAACTGTACTCGCAAATCCGCGCCAAAAAGATTGACTTTGAAGTCAAACAAACAGCCGACAACGCCGCCGCAGTCAGTTTAGTAGTAAACTTGCTAGTGATTTTTGCAGTGTTGGCAGTGTTGATGGCAATCCTGCGCCGATCGACCCAATCTCAAGGAAATGCCATGAACTTCGGCAAATCCAGAGCCCGTTTCCAAATGGAAGCCAAAACCGGCGTGATGTTCGACGACGTAGCAGGCATCGAAGAAGCTAAAGAAGAACTGCAAGAAGTCGTAACCTTCCTCAAAAAACCCGAACGCTTCAACGCCATCGGCGCCAAAATTCCCAGAGGAGTTCTGTTAATCGGGCCTCCAGGAACCGGCAAAACAATGCTGGCAAAAGCCATCGCAGGCGAAGCAGCCGTCCCCTTCTTCAGCATCTCCGGTTCCGAATTTGTCGAAATGTTCGTCGGAGTCGGCGCCTCCCGCGTCCGCGACTTGTTCCGCAAAGCTAAAGAAAATGCGCCCTGCATCGTCTTCATCGACGAAATAGACGCCGTAGGGAGGCAGCGCGGTGCTGGTATCGGCGGCGGTAACGATGAACGCGAACAAACTCTCAACCAGTTGCTGACAGAAATGGACGGCTTTGAGGGTAACAGTGGCGTGATTGTGATTGCAGCTACTAACCGGCCCGACGTACTCGATACCGCCCTGCTGCGGCCCGGCAGGTTCGATCGGCAAGTAACGGTAGATTTACCCAGTTACAAAGGGCGTTTAGGGATTTTGCAAGTTCACGCGCGCAACAAAAAACTCGACCCAGAAGTTGCCCTAGACACGATCGCCCGCCGCACTCCCGGCTTTTCCGGCGCCGACTTGGCAAACTTGCTCAACGAAGCAGCTATTCTCACAGCGCGGCGGCGCAAAGACACGATTACTAACTTAGAAGTTCACGACGCGATCGACCGGATCACGATCGGGCTTACGCTCAACCCGCTGCTGGACAGCAAGAAAAAGTGGATGACAGCATACCACGAAGTCGGACACGCCCTAGTCGCGACAATGCTTAAAAATGCTGACCCGGTGGAAAAAGTAACGATTATTCCCCGTTCCGGCGGCATCGAAGGCTTTACTAGCTTTGTGCTCGACGACGAAATGCTCGACAGCGAAGGTTTGAGGAGTCGGGCTTTGCTGTTAAACCGAATTAAAGTAGCTTTGGGGGGACGGGCGGCGGAGGCCGAAATTTATGGCGATGCTGAAATCGACACCGGTGCCGGTAGTGATCTCAGAAAAGTTAGCAGTCTCGCGAGGGAGATGGTAACGCTTTACGGAATGTCGGATTTGGGGCCTGTGGCTTTGGAAAGTCCGAACAATGAGGTGTTTTTAGGCCAAAACTGGAATTCGCGATCCGAGTATTCCGAAGACATGGCAATCAAGATCGATCGGCAAGTCCGGGAAATTGCCTTTGACTGCTACGAAGAAGCTCGCCGAATTATCCGCGAAAACCGCGCTTTGGTAGACAAACTTGTCGAAGCGCTGTTGGATGAAGAAACGATCGACGGCGACGAATTCCGCCAAATTGTCGCTCGGTACACTGAGTTGACAAAAAAAGAGTTGGCCCCAACGTAAAGAGTCATTAGTCATTGGTCATGAGTTATTAGTTATTCAAGTTTGTAGTGAGGACTTTATTCCTAATTATCGAAAAAATAAGGACTTTATTCCTTACTACAAACCAAGAAAAATGACTACTCACTAATGACTAAGGACTGCTAACAACTGACTAATTAAGATTGTTGCGAATACATTTCCCGGAGTACCAAAGCCGGGTCTACCCAGCGGCCGCCGTACTTCAATCCCCAATGCAAGTGAGGCCCACTGGTGCGGCCCGTCATTCCCACTCTGGCAATTCTCGCACCGGCCGGCACAGTTTGACCCTGCCAAATTTGCAGGCCACCTTCGCGATCGGTATAATAACGCCCGCCGTTAGCCGTTAGCACTCGGCCTCTGAGGTGACAGTAGATGTGTTCCCAATTTCCCGATCGCACTACCATACCAGTACCGCACCTGCCATCTTCCCAAACTTCCACAATTTGGCCGCCCCACCAATTGCGGATATAGCTGCCTTCCGGGGCGGCCAAGTCCAAACCGTAATGAAAATCCCCGCCACGGGGGCCGAAGGCAGAAGTGTATGTTTCAAAGTTTTCGACTGGAAAAGAAGCTTCTTGCCACAAATTACCCGTCGCTACTCTGCTTGGTAAGCCTGACTGAGCTTTGACCACCTGCTGCTGCAAATAAGGGCTGATCAACACAATGCCGATCGAAAGTGCCAGCAGCAGCATCTGTCTGAGACGAAAAAAGCGTTTTGCCGTCAGCGGGCCTCTAGAGTCTTGCAGGATTTTTTTCACGGCTCAAAGTTAAATGTGTGTGTGAGTGTGCGTTGTCTGTTAGGCTCACATCTTGCACCTTTGTCAATCAAGCTTTCAGGGGCGGGCTTTCCGGCCCAACCCCTACTCCCCACAAAAAAATCATTTTTTGTGGAACGGGCCCCAGAGCCCGTTTCTGACGTGCAAGATGTAAGTTATGCCAATTCGCTGCAAGATTGGCTTTGAGCTCTACCCGCGATCGCGAATCAGTTTATCAACAACGTGTATCTTACTCCATCCAAAACCCGTGTCAAGGCTTCCGGGTAAATGCCCAGGGGTGATCAAAAAAAATTGGCTGAGGAATTTGTGCTGCGGTTGAATTCGATCGAGCTTTTGCTTGACACTATAGTTAAGTTCGGGGATTTTGGATGACATCCAAAATCTCAAATTCATCACAAACATCAAGCAATGCTTACTGAAATTTTTCCCTTTAGTTTTGCCATAGACGCAACTGCGATCGCTGGTGCGTCCTTGTGGTCTTTGGCCCTGTACTGGGGCCTGTCGCCCCTGACAGAATGGGTAATCCTGCAACTCAACCGCTGGATGAATTTTGCCGAGAGATCCCTCTACACCTCAGAAACCGAGTTTGAAAGAACCCGCCAAGCCAGAGAAGCTCAAAATGCCTTTTACGCTTCGCTGTTGAGCATTCTGCCCTTTTTGATTGTGGGCGGATTGTGCAATTGGGGCGTCGAATTGTCTCTGGGCACTGGTTGGGCGGTATCTATGGGTACGATCGCCTGTATTGGTGGCGGCGTGTACGAGCTCGGCCGCCGAGACGGCGAGGAATCTTAGGCGATTTTAGATTTTGGATTTTGGATTTTGGATTGCTGAAGATATTCGGGAATTCATCGTCTCAAATCCAAAACTCAAAATCTCAAATTGATAGATCAACCGCAGATGCTAGAGAGATTAACGCAGATGAACGCAGATAATTTCAAGAAGAGCGAACGAATGAATGGAATTCAAGTCTAAAATTTATAAGATATTTCAACCGTAATTTGACTCAGGATGTTTGCCTAAAAGCCGCAGTTGCTGTTCTGTAGCAGTAGCGATAATTTCGGGGTTAAACTGCCACGGCCAAGGCGAAAATTTCTGCGCGATGTTGCGGTGGGAATAATGCACTTGCAGTAAGTAGCGAGTTCCATCTGTTGTCGTATTTCTGCCGCCGGAATGCCAAATTTCACTGCGAAAAAACAGCACGTCTCCTGCTTTGCAGACAACTGGTTCGGGCGAGTGTCCGTTCCAAGTTTCTTCCCCGCGATCGGGTTTTCTACCAGATTTGTGACTGCCAGGAATAATATAGGTAGGACAGAGGTCTTCTGTGATGTCGCTGAGATAGAAATGGGCTGTACAAATCCATACTGGCAGTTGAAAAGTGCGATCCTCTTCTAGGGCTCCGCTAACGGCAAACACGCTTTCGGGCAGTGGCACAAACACCTGATCGACGTGCACTCGCCAACCGTCATAACCGGGCCCGCTTTTCCACGCAGTCATGCCGATAATGTGGCAATCGCTGCCCATCAATGCTTCGGCTAACTCAATGATACCCGGTCGATCGATATATGAAAGCCACAGCCGATCGCGATTAAAAACGCATTTAAAATGCTGGTTCAATTCACTCCAACTGCTACCGTCGAGTCCGAAGGGTTGCAGGCGATCGAGTGCTTCCTTGGTTTGCGCGACTTCCGACGGACTGAGTACACCAGGAATCAGCGCAAAACCATCTTCATGCACTGCTTCTGCTAGACCTGCGGTATCGAAAAGATCACAAGTCTTTTGCCGATAGCTGAAAACTTCGCTTAACGTGCTTGCGTTCATAATTCAAAAAGTAAAATTATTAACTGTTATTAAATTAACACTTATTCTGCTCGATACTTGCATACTATGAAACCAGCCACCCGGTTTATTGGTACATCAAGACTTACACAAAATTTAATTATGTAGGGCACGCACTGCTCACGTTACGTCTGATTTGGGGATAAATCAAATGAAATATAAACCAGAACCAACATCATTAAATCAAGCCCGCGCCGCCTTCAAAGAAATTTGGGGATACGACGACTTTCGACCACCCCAAGGAGAAATAGTCGGTAGTTTATTAGCCGGAAAAGATACAATTATAATTATGCCGACAGGTGGCGGCAAATCAATCTGCTTTCAACTGCCAGCTTTGTTACAAACAGGCTTGACTTTGGTAGTTTCGCCGTTAGTCGCATTGATGGAAAATCAAGTGCAAGAATTGCGCGATCGCAATCTGCCCGCTTCCCTCCTCCACAGTCAATTGCCAACAGCGCAGCGCCGACAAACTATGCACTCGCTGCAACAAAACAAATTAAGATTGCTGTACCTGTCTCCTGAAACGTTACTCAGCAAACCTGTTTGGGAAATTATCACTCAGCCACACATCCAAATCAATGGTTTAATATTAGATGAAGCTCACTGTTTAGTCCAGTGGGGCGATACATTCCGACCAGCTTACCGCCGTTTGGGAACAGTGCGGCCGGCTTTGTTGAAAGCTAAACCAGCAAACAGTAAAATTGCGATCGCAGCTTTCACCGCTACCGCCAACCCGGAAGCACAGAAAACCATCAAAAATGTCTTGCAACTGCACAAGCCGGAAGCATTTCTACTAAGTCCTTACCGTTCTAACCTGCACCTGCAAGTGCAGACAGTCTGGACGCCGAGAGGACGCAAACAGCAGTTATTAAATTTTATCAAAGCTCGACCAAAACAAGCAGGTTTAGTCTACGTCCGCACGAGAAAAGATAGCGAAAATTTAGCAGATTTGCTGGAAGAAGCAGGTTATGAAACAGCAGCATATCATGCAGGTTTAAGTCCAGAATCGCGCCGAAACATAGAAACAGCTTGGCTAAATAACGATCTTAAATTTGTGATTTGTACCTGTGCTTTCGGGATGGGAATTAATAAGCCGGATGTGCGGTGGGTTGTTCACTTTCAAGCACCTTTGCTATTATCGGAATACATTCAGGAAATTGGGAGAGGCGGACGCGACGGCAAATCGGCGATCGCCCTGACGTTGATTAGCGAACCGACGGGTTTGCTTTATCCCGATGACCAACAAAGAGCACAATTTTTTCAAGATAAATTGCGATTGCAATACCGAGAAGCGCAGCAGTTGGCCAAAAAACTGCCAGTTAAAGGCGATATAGAAGCAGTTTCCCGTGAATTTCCCGAAAGCGCGATCGCCCTTTCAATCTTGCACAGCAGCGGACAATTAACTTGGCAAGATCCTTTTAATTATGCGATCAATAAATCTCCACAGCAAAAAGCGGAAAAATTAAATTTTACTGCAGCGGAAGAAATGGCAAAATATCTCAAACATCGCGAATGCAGGTGGCAATTTTTGCTGCAAGCTTTTGGGTTTGCCAAGGAAGCTAAATCAATGCGGTGCGGCCACTGCGATAATTGTCGATAGAATTGACAATTTTACTTAAAGATGTTAGAATAAAAGATGATACGGCGGTTGAAACCGCTGCTATACAAACGATGTCCGCCTCCGCGGACTGAAGAGGACGACGTAATCTTAACTGCCTTCGTCTTCAACCCGCGGAGGCGGGTTTTGTTCGTATAGACGCGGTTTCAACCGCCCTGTCTTCTTTTTACGCAATTCCTGCTTAATAAAGGCAAAAAACAGGCAAGATCCTTTTAATTATGCGATCAATAAATCTCCACAGCAAAAATTAAATTTTACCGCAGCGGAAGAAATGGCAAAATATCTCAAACATCGGGAGTGCAGGTGGCAATTTTTGCTGCAAGCTTTTGGGTTTGCCAAGGAAGCTAAATCAATGCGGTGCGGCCACTGCGATAATTGTCGATAGAATTGACAATTTTACTTAAAGATGTTAGAATAAAAGATGA
>Ga0209591_10009159_pt1 | contig 10725 bp, 7 predicted proteins | sample MAT01_FD_187207 | JGI IMG/M metagenome (GOLD analysis project Ga0209591, IMG submission 187207) | Freshwater microbial communities from Lake Fryxell liftoff mats and glacier meltwater in Antarctica - MAT-01 (SPAdes) (version 2) | ecosystem: Environmental > Aquatic > Freshwater > Ice > Liftoff...
CAGCTCCTCAACCGCAAGTCGATCGTGCAGCGCATGCTCCGGCGGCTCCGCCTTGAGGACACCTCCATCAAGATCATCGAGCTCATGAGCAAAGACTCGCTTCACATGACCGAAGACGACCGTGCCCAAATCGTCGAAACAGTCCGCGAAAACGCCCCCGATTGTCGCGGCATCGTGATCCTGCACGGCACCGACACGCTCTGCACCACCGGCGAGTGCCTCTTCTGCGGCATTCCTCAGCCCACCGTGCCCGTTATTCTCACCGGCGCCATGCGGCCGTACGAAATGACCCGCTCCGACGCTCTTCAGAACCTCACCGAATCGATCTTCGCCACCGGCCTGCTTACTCCCGGCATTTATGCCTGCGCTCACGGCCGAATCCTGCGATTCCCGGGGATTCAAAAAGATCGCGAGCGCGGCACTTTCGTGGCCGCGCTCGCGAGGAGTTCATGAGAACGTTCGACGCGTGCCGACTGCGGAGGCAAAGGCACTCCACAATGGCGACGCGTTCGTACCGATCCGGCTCAGCCGTTGATGGCGGTGACCTTGACCTTGGTGTAGGTCTGGCGGTGACCGGTCTTGCGGCGGTAGCCCTTGCGGCGACGGAACTTGTGAATGAAGAGCTTCTCGCCCTGAACGAGCGACTCAACGATTTCGGCCGTAACCGATGCGCCCTTGACGTAGGGGGTACCCACGGCAGCGACGGCCTTGCCGTCACCAGCGCCGATGCAGAGCACCTTGTCGAACGTCACGGTCTTGCCCGCAGCCGCTACGCCTTCTTCAATCAGGTCGATGAGAATCACATCGTCCTTCTGAACCTTGCGTTGACCGCCGCCTTCTTCAATAATCGCGTACATGAGAATCAATCCTTGGAACAGGCCCCGAACGGATCGTCCTTGGTCGGATCATCCAGCCAGAGCAGGGTCGTGAGTTTAGCATGGTTCTTGCCTCTGGGCGAGTGATTGCCCACCCTTCCACCTGCCGAAAAGTGTTCCAATGCTCATTTTTCTTCCATGACAACCCGCATTGCCATCCTCGGAGGGGCGTTTGATCCGCCCACTCTCGGCCACATTGATGCTGCTCGCGTCGTGCTCGGGGCCCGTCTGGGTGTCGCCCAGGTCTGGCTCACCCCCGTCGTCGGCCACCGGTTCGGCAAGGCGATGTCCTCCTCCGAGTCCCGTTTCACGATGTGCAAGCTCGCTGCTGCGGATGCCGCCGACCAGCGCATCATGGCCAGCGACTATGAGATCCGCCACGCCCTCCCCGGCGACACCTACTCGCTTCTCTCCCGCCTGAACACCGACGCTCAGTACCAGGGTCACAACGAGTTCTCCTTCATCATCGGTCAGGACAACGCCCAGAACTTCCACCGCTGGCACCGTGCCGAGGAACTCAAGCGACTCGCGCCGTTCATCGTTCTCCCGCGTCAAGGAATCGCGCCCGACAGCGCCACCTCGACGCACGAGCCGGCCCCGTGGTACACCGTCGCGCCGCATGTCTATCTGGCAACTGAGCGTCCGGTGCTCCAAAGCAGTTCGACCCAGGCACGCTCCATGATCGCGTCGGGTCAGTCGGCTGTGGAGTTGATCGTTTCGCCCGGTGTGCTCGCGTATATCCGCGCGCATGACCTGTACCGATGAGTGATTGCGAAAGACGCGCTCAAAACATCCTTTAGGTCGGGGCGCGAAGCGAGTCGAACGCCCCGATCACGAGCCGCGCCGGCGTCGTCGCGACAACTTTGCACTTGCCCCCCCCCGCCGCCGGCAGGATCAGCCGGACCTTTCCGTCCTTGGCCTTTTTGTCGTCGAGCATTCGCTCAACCAGCGCGGCCCCATCCGGAAGCCCCTCGATCGCCGTCGGCAGCCCGATCGCGGTGAGCATCGCCAGTGTGGCATCAGCCAGCCGAGGCTTCTCAAGCTTCAATCCGGTAGCTACGCGCGCAGCGCACAGCAACCCCAGGCCCACGGCCTCGCCATGTTTGAGCGGCCCGATCTGGATCGACCCATCCGTCTGCCGCCACGAAAGCCCCGGCGTCGTCTCCAGCACGTGCGCGAAGGTGTGCCCCAGGTTGAGCATCATCCTTCCGCCATCCTGGCCGCTGCTGAGTTCCAGCGGGTCTTTCGAAACGACCTTCGCTTTGATCGCCACATTGCGTGCGATGAGCTCGCAGAGCCGATTGGGGTCAAGCTTGAAGAACCCCGCGAGGTTTTTCTGCGTCCAAGCGAACAACTTGGTCTCACCCGCTACCCCGCCGATGATGGCGTGCTTAACGCATTCCGCCAGGCCGCATCGCATTTCGCGCAAGGGCAGCGATGCCAGCGTCTGCACATCGCACACCACCCGCACCGGGTGATGGAACGCGCCGACCATGTTCTTCAGCAGCCGCGGCTTGCCGTCAGATCCGGCGATGGTGATATTCACGCCGGTTTTTCCGCCCACCGACGCATCGACCATCGCCAGCAGCGTGGTCGGGCACTGCACGACGCGTACCCCGCGTGCAAACGTCGCCGCGATAAAACCGGCAACATCGCACACGATCCCCCCGCCCAGCGCCACCACCAGACCGTCTCGCCCCAGCCGCAGCCGCGCCGCCTCAGCAAGGCCGCGCTCAACCGCCAGCAGCGATTTGTCCGCCTCCGTCGCCGTCACCACGCTCACGCCCCAGCGACACTTCGCCTGGTCCAGCGAGCGCAGTACTGACTCCACCCGCTCCCGCGACAGGTTGTGGTCAATCACCACCAGCACGCCCATGCCGGCCGTGACGAGCCCGTCAACCGCTCCGGCCAGCAGCCCGGATCCGATCCGCACGTCATAACGCTGCGCACCCAACGCAGGCACCTTCACGGTCAGTTTCTTCGCCAGTGCCTTTTTCGCCATGCCCAGCCTCGATCAGATTGCGTCAGTCTTTGCCGTCGGCGCCATACTCCGGGCAACGTCACTGAATATCCGTCGCCTCCGCCGCCTGATCCTCAGCCGCATCGTCCATTGCCTCGGGCTCGCTCTGCTCGACCTCGGCCGCCGCCGCACGCCGAATCGGCGGGCGGGAACCAGCAGGCCGCGCCCACTCGATGCGAGGCGCGTCGCCCCACATCATCTCAAGGTCATAAAACGCCCGCGCGTTGGGCTCGAAGAGATGCACGATGACGCCCGCGAAGTCGATGAGCAGCCACGTTGTGCGGTCATCCACGTTCCGCCGTGACGAGGTGAAGCCCATCTCTTTGCCGAGCTTCGCAACATCGTCGCCTACGCCGCGCATCTGCCGGTCAGACGTGCCCGAGCCGATCACGATGTAGTCAGACATCTGCGAGGCGCTGGCGATCTCAAGGATCACGATGTCTTCGCAGCGATCGTCGGCCAGCAAACGCGCCGCCTCAATCGCAAAGGCCCGCGCTTCTTCCATCATCCGCTTGCGATGGGCCTGTCGCGCCGTCAGCGGGCCGCTCGCGCCCGCGTTCACGGCCGGCTGCTTGGCCAGGCCAGCGGCCCGCATCTCACTCCGCAACTTGCCCGTCGCGCTCTCGCGTGCCGACCTGTGCGTGACCTTCTTCACGAACTTCTTGGCAGGCAGCTTGCCGCCCTTCGAAGCGCTCGCCGGGGCCGACTTTCCGGCCGGTCGCGAGCCGCGCGCGGCGACAGGTCGCTTGCCTGCGATCGGCTTGGACGGCCTAGATTGCCCGGACGGCTTGGACGGCCCGGACGGTCTGGACGGCTTGGACGGCTTGGACGGCTTGGACGGCTTGGACGGCTTGGACGGCTTGGATGGTCTCGACGCCTTGCTGGGACCAGCGCCCGCCTTCTTGCGCCCCGGTCCGCCCTTCTTGGCGGCAGGAGCGCGCTTCTTCGCGGCGGGTTTGGGGGACTGCTTCTTCGTGAGTTTCTTAGCCATTGACCCCAAGGGTAGAAGGGCCGCGACCCGTTTGAAGGCTCCGCCCCAGAAACAAAAACCCCCATCGCCATTGAAGTCCGCGTGGCCGGCGAAATAGTCCTGGACAAAATCGGCCGCATCGTCGAGGGTAAGTCGGACATCATGATCCTCGTCGCAGGCGCAGTCGGTTGCGGGGCACTCGCGGCTTGAACTCGGTTTCTTGCCGCGGAAAAGCGGAAAAGGAAAAACTCATCACTCCTGAGTTGCTGCAACGATCGGCAGCCTACAAGATTGTCCCAGATTCGTTCGAAAGGTCGCGTCATTTCAAAAATGCCTTCCCCCCCGATTACACCCCAGGGCCACGCCACGCCCAACCCCGCCAACTCTGGTACCCCCGCCAGCGCTCCGACTGCCGGTTGGTATGTGTTTGCGTTGGCCCTGCTCCTTGTCGCCGCCGGGTCGTCCTTCGCCCTTGCCGCCGCCCAAGTCGCCGGTTTCGCGCTCCCCGGATGTGGGCAAGCCAGCGGCTGTGATGCCGCATCCAAATCCGCTCTCGGCACCATTCCAGTCCTCGGCTGGCCTACCGCCTTCGTCGCCGCGGCGTATTTCGGTGGTGCCGTCGTTGGGTGGCTCTTTTGCCGGCGCGGCCTGTCGCGCGACGTGCTCGCCGTCATACTCATCGGCGCGCTCGGCTCGCTTTTCTTTCTCGCCGGCAGCGTCATGCTCGGCATCTTCTGCCCCTACTGCGTCATCGCCAACCTCGCCAATGTGGCGTTCGTCACCGTCGCCGCTCTGCGAATCCGGGTACGGCCCTCTCATGTGCCCGCCACCATTCGCGGCGCTGCTCTGGCGACCGGGCTCCTCGTCTTCGCCCTCATCAGCGCCGGGTACGGCGTCGCTGATTCCCAGGCCAAGGCCGCCGCAGAGGCCCGCCGCCGCGAGAGCGAGGCGTTGATGACCAAGCCGACGCCGCCCGCCGTCGCGCCTGCATCCACCGATCCCAATCCTGCCGTCACGGCGAAGTCCGACCCTGTCACGCCTACGTCCCCGCAGCCCTCACAGCCCCCTCCGGCCCCGCTGCCAACCGCTCCAGCCATGTGGCCCGGCCCGTTCGTTGGCCGCTATCGCCAAGGCCCCGTTGAATCCCCCGTCCGCATCGTGATGCTCACCGATTATCAGTGTCCTGACTGCAAAAAGGTCGAAGCCGAGCTTGCGGCGCTCATGAAGAAGTACGCTGATCTCGCCGTCAGCATCAAATACTTCCCGTTCTGCACCGACTGCAACCCCAAAGCCGGCCGCAACCTTCATCCCAACGCCTGCTGGGGCGCCCGCGCCGCCGAGGCCGCCGGCATGCTCGCCGGCACCGAAGGGTTTTGGAAGATGCACTCATGGCTGTTCTCGCGAGGCGGTGGCTTCACCAAAGACGAGCTCGCCGCCGGGCTCGTGCAGCTCGGCTTTGACCCTGTCCGCTTCCAGCAGACGATGCAGTCGCCCGAAACACTCGCCCGCGTCACTGCGGATATCAACGACGGGTACACGCTGGGCATTGTGTCTACCCCGATGATTTTTATCAATGGAGTGGAGCTGAAGGGTTGGAACTCGCCAAACGCTCTGACGCGAACGGTCGAGTCACTCCTTGCGAAACAACTCCCCCCCGGTACTGAAGCGGCCGACCATCCGCCGCTCGCAACTGCCCGTCTGCTCGCTGATTGGCGCGATGCGCCCGCCGTCGCACTCCCCGACCCCGTCCGCCCGGCCCGCGGCCCGGCCCCCGCCGATGCCGGAGCGACCGTCATCATTTACGGCGACTATCTCGAACCCGGCACATTCGAACTCGACACGCTGATCCGCTCGGCGCTCGCCAGCCGGCCGGACGGACCCCGCATCCGCTACGAGTTCCGCTACTTCCCCGTCGATCAATCTTGCAACCCCACCAGCCCGCGAACGCAGTTCGCCGCCGGCTGCCTTGCCGCCCGCGCCGCTGAGGGCGCTCGTCTCATGGGCGGCAGCGCCGCCAACACCACCTTCTGGGCCATGCACGAGTGGCTCATGAACAACCGCGATCGAATCAGTGAGCAGGCGATCATGGACGGAGCTCCCGCCATCGGCCTCCCGGCCGAATCGCTGAGCGCTGGCATGAATAAGCCGGAAGCCACCCAGCGCATTAAAGACGACGCCGCCGCGATGGTGAAGCTGGGTGCCGGGTCGATTCCGGCGTTCTTCCTCAACGGCAAACTCGTCCCTCGCTGGAAGGTTGGCGTAGTGCCGATCATCCAGCAACTATTTGACGAAGCTGCCAAGCGATAACCCGCGGTCAGGCATACGGCCGCCCGTTCTCAGGGTCCGGACGGAGGCTTGCCCTCAACTGTGACCAGCGTCACAACACGCTCAACGGCTTGCTCGAGGGTTGTGACCACCGTCACCGGATTGGTCGTGCTGAGTTTTTTGGTGACGTCCGCCGCCGCGACCTCGGTATCCCACACTCCGAGGATGGTGGCGGCCGAGGGAGCGAGCGTGCGGGCGCGGAGGATTTGCCGGCGCGCCTGAACAATGACGGTGGGGGGGAGCGCGGAAATGCAGATGACCGTCGGAGCCGCATCTGGCTGGGTACCGGCTGCGGCTCGAGCCGGCAAGAGGAGTGTGCCGGCCTCGGCGCGAACGCCGCGGCGCTGGAGCAAAACGGCGAGCATGCGCGCCACAAGTTCGTCTGAATCGTCATCCGCAGCCACGGTGAGGACCAGCGGGCTCGACACTTGCACAGTCGCCAGGGTCCTCTGGCCGGCAGAGACCGTCGGTTCGACGGAGTTGAGCGGCTCGGCGAGAGTGGGGGGAACCGTCTCAGCACTTTCTATCGCCGGCGGGCCTGGGGTCGGACTCGGTGCGGGCAGCGGAGCGGAGGCCGCGTGCTCGGCCATGTCGGTGATGAGCTCACCAACGCGGGCGATGATGAACTCGCGATGGGGGAGTTCCAAGGCGTGAAAGTGCCGCTCGACCTCGAGCAGGCGGAGCAGCGGCACGAGCACCTCGTCGTAGTACTTATCCAAGCTGTGATCGGCGAGGTAGGTGCGCGAGAGTTCGTCAGGCTCGTCAACGTCCATCGCGAGCAATCGTTGATAGATCCGGGCGTGGAGCGGGAGCACGGGGCGGTCGCCCAGCAGGAGCGGGAAGAGGCTCATGGCGGGGATGTGCTCGCCCAGCACGACCAGACAGACGGTGATGGGTGTGGCGATGAGTAAGCCAATCGGACCCCAGAGCCACGCCCAGAACACCGCGGCGAGGATGATGCCCACGGGCGTGACGCCCGTCGATCGGCCGTAGAGCACGGGCTCGACGAAGTTGTTTGAGATGAGTTCCACAACCACAAACAGGCCGAGTGTCCAAATGAACATCGTCCAGCCGGGATCGACCGCCAGCGCCAGCGCGACGGGCATGGCACCGCCGATGAGCGGTCCCACATACGGAATGAAGCGCAGGACGATGGTGAGCAAGGCCCAGAGAAATGGACTGGGAACACCGATTACATAGAGCCCAAGCCCGATGGGCACGCCGTAGGTGACGTTGACGATGGTCTGCATGACCAAAAACCGCGAGACGCGGCTGGCGGCGGCATCGAGCGCCTGCGTGGAGGCATAAAGCTGCCCGGGGCGAGAGCCGAGCAGCCGCAACAGGCGGGCGCGGATCTCGTTACGCTCAAGGAGGGTAAAGATGACCAGGACAAGCACCACGGCCGCGGAGCCAAGCGGGCCGAGCGTGGTTCCCACGATATAGCGAAACACCCCCATGGGGGTGATTGACGGTGTTTCTGTCGCTGGGGCGAAGTCTTTGGACGCGCCGGCGGGTGTCAGCGCGGCGGTGGCACCATTGGTTGGGTCAACGTTGGGGGACGTAAGGTATCTGGGCAGATCGTTCGATCCTGCAGGTTCACCCGGTAGCGGCGCAATGGGGGTTGGCGCAGTCGCCGTCTTCTCGAGCGACGTGAAGAGCGCTTGCATCCGGGTGTATGGACCGGCCGGGGCTTGCCTCACCGCGCGGATCTTCTGCTCGATGTTGGACTGGTATCGTGGGAGACTGTCGGCGAGGCTGATGACCTGGTAGGCAACGACGAGCGCGATGACGGTGGCCACCACAGTCGCGAGGCCGACCGAAAGCAGGACTGGAATGAAGTGACCCAACCCCCAGCGCTGCAATCGGTTGGCCAGCGGGGCGAGCAGGAAGCTCAGAATGAATGCGAGCGTCAGCGGGATCAAGAACTCTTGCCCAAAATAGAGCGCGGCTATGGCTACCGATCCGGCGGCGACGGCGATGAGCGCTTCTGAGACGCTCATATGTAAGGATCGAGTCCGAAACATTGGCACTTCGGGCGAAGCGTCTTGCGGCTCTGCATCGGGGCGAGCGCCTCTGAAGATACTCATCCGATCGGCCTTTCAAACCCTGGCAACCGCCACCTCCGGACCCCAATTCCGCGCACCCACCGCCGGGCCGCGTCGTGTTGCCGGTCATCTTAACCATTGATGGGCAAGACGATGACAAGACGGGTGGGGACGGTGGAGCGTATGAACACCTGCGAGCGCGGGCGCGGATAAACACGCACAGGTCGCAAGAATGAGCAGCAAATGAAGCTCGAATGAGATCACCTTCACGCTGGCGCGCAACATGAGGGTGCCCGATGCGCCCGAAGCGGTGTGTCGATATATAGATGCCGCCACGGTTACGTTGATGGGAGCGGCATTCGTCAGAGTCGTCGTTTTCTTGAGCCAAGCCCGCCGACGAGCAGCGAACCCAGCAACGCTGCCGCACCCGGCGTGGGCACGATGCATTCAGCGGAGATCGTGTTCGTATCAAGCGTGACGGCGCCGGTGCGAGCGAACAGGCGACCGTCATTGACGACCGCGCCGGTGTTGAGTGTGATGCTCGCAAGGGCGAGGATGTTGCCGGTGAAGACCGTGCCGGTGCCCAGCGTGGCCGAACTGCCGACCTGCCAGTAGACGTTGCAGCCGTCGGCGGCGTTGATGACCATCACGGATGAGGCGCTCGATGTGATCAGCGTGCTGCCGATCTGAAAGATGAAGAGTGCATCAGGATTGCCTTGCGCGTCGAGCGTCAGCGACGAGGTGAGGAACGCTGACGAAGCGAACGAGTAGACCCCGGGGACAAGGGTCAAACCGCCAAGGTCGAGCCCGGTGAGGTTCTGCGTCGGTGCTCGTCCCGCGAGTGAGGTGTACGCGATGGTGATATCGTCCTGGGCCTGCTGCGCCACGGCATCAGCCGCGTGAACAACGCCTCCGACAAGCAATCCGGGCGGGAAGCCGGTCATCGCGAAGCCCGGCGCAACGCCGAGGTCGCCATGAATCAACGTGGGCCCGGTGTTGGTGACGGTTGAGCCTCCGAGGACTGCAAACCGCTGTGCGGAGCCGAGGATGTTGTCCTGCGCCTCCACCTTGGAGTGGAGGGAGACCACTGCGGCAAAAGCCGACAGGCCGAGGAATAGAGAACGCATACTGCACCGCTTTCGATGCTCTCACCCCACCGACAGAATGGTCCAACCGAACGAAACCGCCGGAACTGGAGAATAATCGCACTGAACTATCACGGTGTCTACAGGGAAACAGTGCTACATCGAACGCACGAGCGCACGCATAGTTGCGGGACGGCGTGGGCATGTTTAGTGAGGTTGAGAGCTGTTAGCAGCCTGTCAATAGCGCAGTTCAGCTTGGCGGCGGATTCGTAAGTCCCAGCCGCGAGATCGCGCCGAACGCGCGTGATCCGAAATTGGCGCTGAGCTTCGGATGGTTCTCCCGGCGCCGCGATTCGAGCCGTGAATGCGTTCTCAGTACCTTTAGTGCAATGGTCCATCGCGAGCGCCCCCTTTGGCGTGCGCCCGATCGATCAATCAACCGTCGGGTGCAGCCACACCATCATCGCCCGTGCGACGCGGCCGCTTCATACGCAAGTTGTCTCCATTGCGGTAGCGACCGTCCGTCGCCGCCGTTTCGGTGCGATGCTTGGGCCTGGCCGCTCGGAGTGGTGGCTCGGCTCCGGGGTCTCGTTGGCGAACCGGCCCTCTGCCCAGCGGCTCTGGAGCGTCGCAACGGCCTCATCACAGATCTGGCGGATTCGCTCGCGGCCCACGCCAAAGTGCATCGATATATCGGCGAGGGTCATCGCTTCCGACCCGTGCAGCCCAAAGCGCATCTTAAGAATGCTGGCTTCGCGCTCGGGCATGGCGTCGAGCAACCGCCGCAGAATGTCTGAGTCCTCGTTCTTCATCAAGCCACGTTCGGGCGCGGCGACGGTTCTATCGGGCACCACCTCGACGGTGCGGAGCCGCTCGTCAGCCGCGGCCGGTCCGTGGTCGGTGAGTGACCGCATGAGACGGATGGCACGCCGAATCGTGCGAACGCTCCGAAGCGGCACGGCCATGGCGCGCGACATTTCCTCCGTGGTGGGAAGCCGCCCGTTCAACTCCCGCATCGAGTTCGATGCCGTACGCCAGCGCGAGGCGAGATCAAAGACATAGGCCGGGAACCGAACCGGGTGCGTCCCATCGTTCACCGCCGTGCGGACGGCCTGCTTGATCCACCGCGAGGCGTAGGTGCTGAAGCGGACCCCGAAGGCCGGATCAAAGCCATCCACAGCACGGATGAGGCCCAGGTTGCCCTCCTCGATCAGGTCCGAGAGCGAAACAGCAAGCGTGACGCACCGCTTGGCAATCGCGACAACCAGGCGTAGATTGCAGCGGATCATTCTCTGGCGGGCAAGAGGGCATGCCTCGTTGATGATCGCCCAGCCGAGTTCCTTTTCCTCGTCTGCCGTGAGCAGCGGAATGCCGCCGATATCGCGAAGATAAGACTGAATGCCCG
>Ga0209591_10009171_pt1 | contig 10718 bp, 5 predicted proteins | sample MAT01_FD_187207 | JGI IMG/M metagenome (GOLD analysis project Ga0209591, IMG submission 187207) | Freshwater microbial communities from Lake Fryxell liftoff mats and glacier meltwater in Antarctica - MAT-01 (SPAdes) (version 2) | ecosystem: Environmental > Aquatic > Freshwater > Ice > Liftoff...
AAAGTAGCGCGAGCGAAAGATGAAAAGCACCCCGGAAGGGGAGTTAAAAGGACCTGAAACCACACGCTTACAAGCTGTCGTAGCACATTGTTGTGTAACGGCGTGCCTTTTGCATAATGATCCGGCGAGTTACCGTCGACGGCCTGGTTAAGGCCTTAAGGGCCGAAGCCTCAGGGAAACCGAGTCTGAATAGGGCGTTTTGTCGGCGGCGGTAGACGCGAAACCCGGTGATCTACCCATGGGCAGGTTGAAGCGCGGGTAAGACTGCGTGGAGGACCGAACCCACTAATATTGAAAAATTAGGGGATGACCTGTGGGGAGGAGTAAAAGTCTAATCAAACCGGGAGATAGCTCGTTCTCTCCGAAATAACTTTAGGGTTAGCCTCGAGCAACTACAATATGGGGGTAGAGCTACTGACTTGGTTTGGGGCCCTTCCCAGGGTACCCTGCCTATCCAAACTCCGAATACCATATTGATTATCTCGGGAGTTAGTCCACGTGGGAGAAGCTGCGTGGTCGAGAGGGAAACAACCCAGATCGCCTGCTAAGGCCCCAAAAATTTGCTGAGTCACAAAGGATGTCTGAGTACTGTGACAGCCGGGATGTTGGCTTAGAAGCAGCCACCATTTAAAAAGTGCGTAATAGCTTACCGGTCGAGTATTCTGGCACCGATAATGAACGGGAGTAAGCAAATTGCCGAAGCAGCGGGCTCGAAAGAGCGGTAGGAGAGCGTCCTGATTGCATCGAAGCCATACCGTAAGGATTGGTGGAGTGATCAGGAGTGATTATGCCGGAATGAGTAACGATAAAGCATGTGAGAATCATGCTCGCCGTAAACCTAAGGTTTCCTGGGGAAGGTAAATCCGCCCAGGGTTAGCCGGTCCCTTAGTCGAGGCCGAAAGGCGTAGACGATGGAAAGCAGGTTAATATTCCTGCGCCGCATATGGAGGACGTTGTGTGAATCGAAGTCGGGGTGCTGGTCATCCTCGTGCCGCAAGGCCGAACCCATTTGATGGTGAAGCTTCCTGAAACACAACCAAGAAAAGCCCATATAACAGCGACCGTACTAAAACTGACACAGGTAGGTGAGGCGCGTAGCCTCAGGCGCTCGGGAAAACGCTGGTTAAGGAACTCTGCAAATTGGCCCCGTAACTTCGGGAGAAGGGGTGCCATCGAAAGATGGTCTCAGCAAAGCGGCACTAGCGACTGTTTACTAAAAACACAGGTCTCTGCGAACTCGTAAGAGGATGTATAGAGACTGACGCCTGCCCGGTACCGGTAAGTTAATAAAGAGGGTTAGCTCCAGGGCGAAGCCAGCAATTGAAGCTCCGGTAAACGGCGGCCGTAACTATGACGGTCCTAAGGTAGCGAAATTCCTTGTCGGGTAAGTTCCGACCTGCATGAATGGCGTAACGACTGGTGCACTGTCTCAACCAGCGACCCGGTGAAATTGTAGTCGTGGTGAAGATGCCACGTACCCGCAGCGTGACGGAAAGACCCCATGAACCTTTACTGCAGGCTGATACTGTCACTTGGCATGTTTTGTGTAGGATAGGTGGGAGGCTTTGAAGTCGGTACGCAAGTACTGATGGAGCCATCCTTGAAATACCACCCTGAACCTGTTAGGTGTCTAACGCTGACCCGTGAATCCGGGCGGCGAACACTGTCAGTTGGGCAGTTTGACTGGGGCGGTCTCCTCCTAAAGAGTAACGGAGGAGCTCAAAGGTACCCTCAGCCTGGTTGGCAATCAGGCGAAGAGCGTAAAGGTAGAAGGGTGCTTGACTGCGAGACCTATAAGTCGAGCAGAAACGAAAGTTGGACTTAGTGATCCGGCGGTTCCGAATGGAAGGGCCGTCGCTCAACAGATAAAAGGTACTCTGGGGATAACAGGCTGATCCCGCCCGAGCGTCCATAGCGGCGGCGGGGTTTGGCACCTCGATGTCGGCTCATCACATCCTGGGGGTGAAGAAGCTCCCAAGGGTTCGGCTGTTCGCCGATTAAAGTGGTACGTGAGCTGGGTTTAAACCGTCGTGAGACAGGTTGGTCCCTATCTGCTGTGGGCGTACGAAACTTGAGGGGTATTCTCCTTAGTACGAGAGGATTTGGAGGGACGTACCTCTGGTGTTCCTGTTGTCACGCCAGTGGCATCGCAGGGTAGCTATGTACGGTTGTGATAAACGCTGAAAGCATATAAGCGTGAAGCCATCCCCAAGATAAGGTTTCGTTGAACTTCGGTTCTGAACTCCCCTTGAAGACTACGAGGTTGATAGGCTGGTGGTGTAAGGCGTGAAAGCGTTTGAGCTGACCAGTACTAATGGAGGAATGCTTGGCCACTTTGATTAACGGTCAGAATATTACTTAGACTTCATCATACACAGGAACGGGCGACTACGTTGTCCCTCCTGTGGTTTCCCGGTAAATCACTTGTGAGGAAACACCCGTTCCCATTCCGAACACGAACGTTAAGCTCGCAAGGCCAATGATAGTGCCCACAAGCGCGAAAGTAGGTTATGCCGGGATCTTTCAACACGAAAGCCGAACTCAAATGAGTTCGGCTTTTTTTTGCGCCGCCCGCAGTGGAGTTGTTCCGCAACTTACCATTCAATGGTTGGACTACGCTCCTTCCATGGAGAAATTTCTGATCCCCTGTCACGCGGTCTCGGCTAACCAGTCTGCATGCATTCCTTCATCTGGTCACTGGCGGAAAGCAGTATATCCTGCTGGCGACAGAGTTCCTTTATGCTGGTTTCCAGTTCCTGCAACAGGTGTGTCGCATCCAGATGTTCTTCCACATGCAGAATCGCAATTTTGACGCGGTGGAGTTGCTGGGGCACGGTGTCCTCGAGCATCGCAATCATTTCTCGGGCCGATGTCCTGACGAGCTTGGAGTGTTTCTGGACGGTTTCTCGTTCTGCGAGTCTGGCCGCAGGATTCAACATGCGCGAATTCGTCATCTGTTGCTGGCGTGCTAAATCGGCGACATCCACAAGACGACCGAAAGGGGACGCTTCTTTTCGGTAGGTTTTCTGAGTGGATTGTGCCGTTTCCAGACATCGCCTGGCTTTTGCAGATTCTGGCTCATGCCGCAGCGCTGTCTGAAAACACTGCAGTGCAAGGCCCACATTTTTCATGTCCATATAGATGTTGCCCAGGTTGATGTGTGCGTCCACCATCTTTGGAGCCAGTTTGACTGCCTCCTTGTAGGCAGAGATCGCCATCGTATTCATCTGCATCGCGCGTTGAGCGATTGCCATGTTGTAATAGGCTTCCGCACATTTTCTGTCGCGCTGTAACGCCCGACGCAAAGCGTCTGTTGCTTTTTTGTGTTCTCCCATTCGATTGAGGATCGCGCCAAGATTCACCCAGGCTTTGGTATGGGCTGGATTCAATTGAGTCAACCGTTCAAAGCATTCGCGGGCTGGTTCGAGTTTTTTCTGGAAGAAATTCGCCAGTCCCAGCAGTTCGAGAGCGTCCTCTTCTTTCGGGTCGACTTCCAGCAGTTTTTGCAACTTCTGACACGCTTCGGCATGTTTCCGGGCTCGAATCAGTTCCCGGCTTTCCCGAAGGGTTTTTGTCGTGGGCGTTTCTTTGTTCATGTTCTGGTTCCGAGACTGAGGCAGTGGATCTGAATTCCAGGTTTGTGAGCATAGATGTCAGGTATTCATCGGTTGCAAAGCAGGGAAATTACGTGCTGGCTGTGTGATCGAGGCGAAGCGGTCATTAAATTTGCATGCGAAACAGTGTTCCAGGCACGTTTTTTCGATGAGATAGGGCAAGTTATAAGAATTCACGATCCTGCAGCAACCTGGACTTTCTTAAAGGTAGAGTTTGCCCAAATTCACGCAGGTTGAACAGAGGTAAAGTTTGCGTGGTTCTTTGGCGGAGTTCAAGCGCCAAAACCTGCGAAGTCGATGCACAAATGAGAATCCCGGGAAACGGCTTTCGGGAAGAAGCGGACCAACAGCATCTTCTGTTTCGCATGATCGTGCAGGTTCTGAATGTCTAAACTGGTGATCCGAAGCATCCTGCTGGTGGCCGCTCTCTGGACCAGCATGACGCAACTTAGCTGCCTGAAAGCAGGCGATGCTCGCGATACGCCCTTGGTTCGAGCGGTTCAGCTGTCTCGAAAATCTGTGGTGAACATCCACACCGAGAGAATGTCCGCCGAGGATAAAGATTCAAAATTCTTCTCATCGAAATCACGCAAGGTGACCGGAATGGGAACCGGCCTGGTAATCGACGAACGCGGCTATATTGTCACGAATTACCATGTCATTCAGGACGTGGATGTGATTACGGTGACAATGGAAGGTGGATCCAGCTACGAAGCACATCCGGTATCGTACGATCGAAAACACGATCTGGCGATTATCAGAATCACTGCAACTGAGCAGCTGACAGTAATGAATATCGGCACATCATCGGATCTGATGCTTGCCGAAACGGTCTATGCGGTCGGCAATGCGTTTGGCTACGAGCACACCGTCACCGCCGGCATTGTGAGCCAACTTCATCGCGATGTGGAAGTGGATGAAACTCAATCCTACGAAAATCTTATTCAGACAGATGCCAGCATCAATCCAGGTAATAGTGGTGGCCCGTTGATCAATCTGAATGGCGAAGTCATCGGGATTAACGTCGCAATTCGTTCCGGCGCGCAGCGAATTGGGTTTGCAATCCCGATTGATGATGCAAGGCTTACCATTGCCAGGTTAATGAGTGTCGAAAGGTTGAACGGAATTCCGCATGGCCTTGGCACAAAAGACATTAAATCAGCAGAAGAAAAGAAGTTAGTGGTCGAGCAGGTCGCGGCTGAAAGTGCTGCGGATCTGTGTGGCATCAGAATTGGTGACGTCATTCGTTCAATCCGAGGGATCACTGTCGTGGACGGGACAGATCTGGAACGATCACTCCTTGATCTGCCACGTGGCAAAGTTGTCGATGTGATCGTTGTCCGTGACGGACGAGACCAGACTCTGCAACTGACTGTGGGCGTCGGCAAGCCGCCCGGGATTCCCGTCGCAGCGATTTCGCAAAAGTCGGATGTGAACGTCGCTGCTGACCCTAAGACAACGGAAGCTCCCCGGATCTCCATGCATGTCGTTTCAGAGGCAGAAGCTGGCGTGATGAATCGCGCCTGGGATCTGCTTGGCCTGCGTCTCGAAAACCTGAACGAGGTTGACCGGATGGAGATCGCCGCCAAAGCATATCCAGGTGCTCGCAAGCCTGTGCGATACAACGGCGGACTGAGAATTGTCTCAGTGCGTTCCGGCAGCGTCGCTGCTCGGTTTGTCAATGAAGGCGACATCCTCCTGGGACTTGACGGCTTTGAAACGCTCGGCTCGAAAAACATCAGCTATATCCTGCGTGATGCCCGAATCAGCAATTCCGCTCCCATGAAGTGCCAGGTTCTCCGCAAAGGCGGCAATCCCATCGAAGGCACATTAACGCTGACAAACCCATAGTGCTGAGCGACTTGTTATACTCCATCGACTGGCATCGTCTTTTGATCGGGTGAGTTGTACTTGCCCGGCGAACCAGGCCGATTGACTAATGAGGTTGCCCATGCCGCAACTGAGACTGTTGGTATTGCTGATTCTGTTGACCCAGGCGTGTCCAGGGAAAACGATCTTTGCTGTGGATGAAGCGCGCGAAAGTCCAGTGCAGGAAGACGTAGATCCTGAGCGGCAGCTCTCGTTTGAGGACGACATTGCACCACTTTTTCGAACCCGATGTCTGAAATGCCACGAAGGCGAGAGCCGGAAAGCGGATTTGGATCTTGCGTCCCGAGAACGCACCGTTCACGGAGGAGAGTCTGGTGCTGCGATTGTCCCCGGAGCACCTGACGAGAGTCTGCTTTATAAGAGGATTTCCAGCGGGGAAATGCCACCCGATGAAAATGATCGCTTGAGCGCCGCTGAACAAAAACTCATTTATCGCTGGATCGCGGAAATGGGGAATGCGACCGCCGACGCGACAGTTGATCCATTGACGAACCCGAGTCAGCACGATGTGGTTCCGATCATGCTGCGGCACTGCACCGCGTGTCACGGGCGGCATCGTCAGGAAGCCGGACTCGATCTGCGAAACCGCGCGGCCATGCTGAAAGGTGGTCGGTCGGGTCCCGCGATTGTCCCCGGCAGTGCCGACGCGAGCCTGATCGTTCAGAAAATTCATGCCGGACAGATGCCTCCGTTCGAGCGACTCGTCGAAGCCAGCGTCAAGCCAGTCGAGTCCACTGAGACAGCGATCCTGGTGAGATGGATCGAACTCGGAGCGCTGGAGATTTTGATCGAGCCGGATGTGGCGACTACGACGCCCGATCCATTGGTCAGCGATCAGGATCGCGAATTCTGGGCATTCCGTTCCCCAGTGAAACCTGCCGTGCCTGACGTCCGTAACCCGGAACGCATTCGCAATCCTGTTGACGCATTTGTTCTGTCAAAGCTGGAGTTACACGGAACATCTCTGGCCCCGGAAGCGGATCGGCGAACCCTGATTCGACGGGCATCCTTTGATCTGACAGGTCTGCCCCCTGATCCGCTGGAGATTGAGTCATTCCTGTCTGATGATCAGCCGCAGGCTTACGAACGACTCATTGATCGGCTGCTCGATTCTCCCCGATACGGCGAACGGTGGGGCCGTTATTGGCTGGACCTTGCGGGCTACTCGGATTCCGAAGGGAAGCGAGAACAGGATCTGCCTCGACCTCATGCGTGGCGTTACCGCGACTATATCATTCGATCATTCAACGCTGACAAGCCGTACAGCCGTTTTCTGATGGAACAGATTGCGGGTGATGAATTAGCCGACTATGAACACGCCACCGAGATCACTACAGAGATGTCTGACAATCTTGTCGCAACGGGATTCCTTCGGATGGTACCGGACCCGACATGGGCGAATATCACTGGTTTCATTCCGGACCGGATTGACGTCATCGCTGACGAGATCGACGTGTTTGGATCCGGCATTCTGGGACTGACGCTGAAGTGTGCCCGTTGCCATAGTCACAAATTCGACCCCATTCCGCACCGAGACTACTACCGCATCGTCGATGTTTTTAAGGGTGCGTATGACGAGTACAACTGGCTCCGACCGGAGATTCATCCGGGGATCGGGCCAGTCAGTCAGGACGTTGCTGGTGGCAGAATTCTCACTGCGGTTTCGACAGCCGAGCGAAAAACATGGGAGGAAAACAACGAACGCATCGCTCGGGAGATTGCTGCCGCACAGCAGTCGCCCGGTGTGGACGGGACCGATGCTCAGGTGAAGGCCATTGAGTCGCAGCGCCAGCCCGAACCACAGATTCAGGCGTTATGGGATCGCGGCGATCCATCGCTGACATACATCTACCGCCGCGGAGATCCAATGAGCCCAGGACGGCTCGTCGGCCCCGGGGTCCCATCTGTGCTGACCGACGGCAGGACTCCTTTCAACGTTGAGCCGCCATGGCCAGGTGCAAAATCGACAGGGCGGCGACTCGCGCTGGCTCGATGGCTCACGCAGCCCGACCATCCCCTGACGTCGCGCGTGGCAGTCAATCGCATCTGGAAACATCACTTTGGCCAGGGCATCGTAAAAACGCTCGGCAACTTTGGCAAAGCTGGCACTCTGCCGACTCATCCGGAATTGCTGGACTGGCTGGCGGTCGAGTTTGTGGAACAGGGCTGGAGCTTCAAAAGTATGCATCGGCTGATGATGACCAGTGCGACATATCGCCAAAGTTCAGCGCTGACACCGGAAAGCGAATCGCGGGATCCGGACAATACTTTGATTTCGAGAATGCCGTTGGTTCGTCTGGATGCGGAAGCACTCTTCGATTCCCTGCTGCTGGTCGCCGATCGACTGGACGAAACTCGATTCGGACCGGGTGATCCTGTCATCGCACGACCGGACGGGCTGGTCACGCCTCAGGCAACGTCACTCGGGTGGCGAAGAATGATCTATGTCCAACAACAGCGAAAGCGACTGCCAACTCACCTTGAGAGCTTCGACTACCCGCAGATGAACCCAAACTGCATCGAGCGGCGTGATTCTGTGGTCTCTCCACAAGCATTGTATCTAATGAACAACGGGATGATTTTCGAGCTCTCGGAATCCTTCGCGACGCGAGTCAAAAATGATGTCGGCAACGATCCTGAGAAGCAGATCAATCGCATTTCTCTGATTGCGTTCGGTCGTCTCCCGGACGACGACGAACAACTGATTGCATTGGCTTCGCTGAGTCAGCTGGAAGCAAAGTGGACCGACCATCTGCACGCAACAGGCTCAGCAGACCCTGAAGTCATCCGACACAAGTCGCTCACCGCCTACTGTCATGCCATCATGAATTCAGCCGAGTTTATGTACATTGATTGACTGTCCCGCAGACTAGTGCTTAAAAAAGGGGTCAGGAACCAATAGTGCGGAGCACCCTCTGGGCCATTTGGCTATTGGTTCCTGACCCCTTTTTTAGAGCCTGACAAAGCACTACACCGCCATGCGCCTTCAACGAAACAACATGCAGAACATTTCAGTGCCACACCCGTTGACTCGCCGTGGACTGTTTCACAGCGTTTCGGGAGGAATTTATGGCGCTGCGCTGGCTCAATTGATGGGCCGAGACTTCTCTCTGGATTCGAGACTGCTGGCAGCGGAATTGACCGACACGGAATCATCCAGCACGGTGTGGACGGACCTCAGGCAGCGTGTACCACATTTTGAGCCAAAGGCGAAGGCTGTGATTCATCTGTTCATGACAGGTGGACCAAGCCAGATGGATTTGTTCGATCCAAAACCGATGCTCGATCAACATCACGGACAATCGTATTTCGACCGGATTGCCGGCGAGGTTGAGAACCCTCAAAGCGCGGGAGCGCTGATGCGAAGCCCGTTCCGGTTTGCGCAGCACGGACAGTGCGGAATGTGGGTCTCCGATGCGCTGCCCCACATTGCCAGGCAGGTCGATGATATCGCGCTGATCCGGTCCATGCACACGACAAATCTTACTCACGAACCGGCCGTCTATCTGATTCAATCCGGGAAAATGGGGCCAGGTCGCCCGACAGTCGGTGCCTGGGTCGTCTACGGCCTGGGCAGTGAATGTCAGAATCTGCCAGCCTATGTTGTCCTTGATGACCCGAACGGACTGCCGGTGAATGGCGTGGAAAACTGGGAAGCCGGTTTCCTGCCCCCGATTTTCCAGGGGACGCGATTTCGCTCAACCGGTTCTCCGGTTCTCAATCTTCGGCCGGATGTCGAACGACCTGCGGATCTGATTTCAGTCGAGCGGGCACTGTTATCGCGACTCGATGAAATTCATCGGCGGAAGCATCCGGGTCAAATGGTCCTGGATGCTCGAATTGCCAGTTACGAACTGGCGGCGCGAATGCAGTTGTCTGCCAGCGACGCGTTGGACATCGCAGCGGAAACGCAGGAAACACAGGAGTTGTACGGCATCGGTACAGAGCCCACAAATTCCTACGGTCGCCGCTGTCTGATCGCCCGCAGACTGGTCGAACGCGGCGTGCGTTTTGTCCAACTGTATGTCAACGGAAATTCGTGGGATCATCACACGGGACTGGCAAACGATCTCAAAGGATGCTGCGATCGGACCGACAAACCGATCGCCGGTCTGCTGCAGGATCTGAAACAACGCGGCCTTCTGGATTCCACATTGATTGTCTGGGGAGGAGAATTTGGCCGATTGCCGATCGCTCAATTGCCGCCGGATAAAGACGAACGAAAAGCCGGACGAGATCACAACAAGAACGCCTTCTCCACATGGATGGCCGGAGCCGGCATCAAGGCCGGAACAACCTGGGGTGCCACGGATGAAATCGGTCTGCATTCCGTCGAAGACCGAGTCAGCGTCCCCGACTGGCATGCCACGATCCTGCACCTTCTTGGCTTAAGCCATGAACAGCTGTTTGTGATGGACAATGGACTCAAAGAGAAACTCACCGGCGTCCTTGAAGCTCGGGTTGTCAAAGGAATTCTGGCTTGACGAGCCAGGGGCAGCAGTCCCGCCGTGCCGAAGATGTACCTGCCGTTTCGACGACCGGGTTTATGACGGGCTGCATTTCGTTGTCGGCCGAGGAAACATCGGGAGATTCCTTGAAGACCTTGCCCGGCCCTTTGTCGTGACCGAAAGCTTGTCAGCCGCCTATGCGGAAATGTCCGCCGACAAGAAACGCGACACCGAGGCGGACGACTGGTGCGAATCCCTCTCCAGCGACGTAACCCGATGCGACGTGGTGAAGTCTGGTGGGTTAGCTTCGCCGGAAGTTCCGGCGGCGAGGTGCGAAAGACCCGGCCAGCAGTCATCGTCAGCAACGACGCAGCCAACCAGCACGCCAACCGTGTCCAGGTCGTGCCGCTCTCCAGCAAAACCGACAAACTGTATCCTTGCGAGGCGAGGGTCACCATCGACGGCCGGGCATCAAAGGCGATGGCCGACCAGATCATGACCGTCAGCACGGAACGCCTGACCGAACGCATGGGCCTGCTTTCCCGCGACGAAATGCGCCGCGTCGACATGGCGATTCGTATTCAGCTTGGACTCGCAGCGTGATCCCATCCGACTTTTGCCGCAGGCTGCGGCAAAACTGCCCGAGTCGCTTCTCTGGTCCTTGCCTTGCTTTCGTCAGATTGTATTGATTGAGAAAGTCGAAATCACGACGGAGCCAGCCGAACAAACCATCCCAGTAATCGAACGGGGAAGGGGTCAGCAGAGG
>Ga0209591_10009172_pt1 | contig 10718 bp, 7 predicted proteins | sample MAT01_FD_187207 | JGI IMG/M metagenome (GOLD analysis project Ga0209591, IMG submission 187207) | Freshwater microbial communities from Lake Fryxell liftoff mats and glacier meltwater in Antarctica - MAT-01 (SPAdes) (version 2) | ecosystem: Environmental > Aquatic > Freshwater > Ice > Liftoff...
GGCGGCGCAGCAGCGCGAGCATGGCTGCGGCATCGCCCTCGGGGCCGGCCAGCACCGGCAGGCCGTCGTCTTCGACGTCGCCGACGTTGGCTTCGAAGACTTCGCCGAAGCTGTTCACCAGGCGTTCTCCGCCGGCACCTTCTTCGCCCGCCGCGCCTTCCCAGATGGCGGCGGCACGGTGCTCTTCCAGACGCACGGCCAGCACATCGGGCCAGACGCGGCGCACGACCGCGCGGCGCACCCACGGCACGTTCTCGAAGGCCGCGCGGCCGGCCTGCAGGTCGACACTGAAGAAGTTGCCGGCCAGTTGTGGCGCGGCGTTGGCGCGGATGGTGGGCACGCTGTTGCGCGCCATGTCGCCGTCAAGCTGAATGGTGCGGATGGGGAAGAACGGGCTGCGCATCAGCCACAACACGCTGGCCACCGCAGCGCCCAGCGCTGCCAGCACGAAGATGACGGTGGCCACGCCGTTCATCAGGCGCACGTCGCCGGGCAACACCAGCGGCGGGGCGCTGGTGCGGGGGCGGGCGGTCGAGAAGCGCGGCATGGTTCGTGGTTGATCAGGTGACGGCTCTGGTGGCTGATCAGGCGCGCTGCACGCCGGGGCGGGCGTCCAGCGTGGCGGCCTGCAGCAGCTGCAGGCACAACTGTTCGTAGCTGATGCCGGCAGCACGCGCCGAGATCGGCACCAGCGAGTGGCCGGTCATGCCGGGGCTGGTGTTCATTTCCAGCAGGAAAATCTTGCGGTCGTTGTTCTTCGGGTCGGTTCTCAGCATCAGATCGGCACGGCCCCAGCCACGGCAGCCCAGCGTGCGGTAGGCGGCCAGCGTGAGGCGCTGCACCTCGGCCTCTTCTTCCGGCGCCAGGCCGCTGGGCACGCGGTACTTCACGACGTCGGTGTAGTACTTGTTCTGGAAGTCGTACTTGCCCTCGGGCGCTTCAATGCACACCACCGGCAGCGCGCGCGCATCGGCGCCTTCGCCCAGCACCGGGCAGGTCAGTTCGATGCCGTCGATGAACTCTTCGCACAGCACATCGGCGTCGTACTTTGCGGCCAAGGCCACGGCGCCAGCGATCTCGCTGTAGCCGGCCACCTTGGTGATGCCGATGGAAGAACCTTCGCGCGGCGGCTTCACGATCAGCGGCAGCCCGATCTGGTCGGGCACATGTATCAGGTCTTCTCGGCCTTGGCGCTCCGGCGCCAGCCATTGCCAGCGTGGCGTGGGCAGGCCTTCGGCCACCCACACCCGCTTGGTCATCACCTTGTCCATGGCGATGGCGCTGGCCATCACGCCACTGCCGGTGTAGGGGATGCCCATCAGCTCCAGCGCGCCCTGCACCGTGCCGTCTTCGCCATGCCGACCGTGCAGCGCGATGAAGACGCGCTGGAAACCTTCGCGCCTGAGATCGGCCAGGTCGCGCTCGGCGGGGTCGAAGGCGTGTGCATCCACACCCTGGCTGATCAATGCCGCCAGCACACCGCCGCCGGACATCAGCGAGACCTCGCGTTCGGCGCTGGCTCCGCCCATCAACACGGCGACCTTTCCAAGCTCAGGCGCAGCCACCTTGCCCATGGAACGAACTTCGACGTTCATCGTGCGCCCTTCCCGTGCAAGAGTTGCTGCGGCAGCGCAGCGATGGAGCCGGCACCCATGGTGATGAGCACATCACCGCCCTGCAGCACGCCATGCAGTGCGGCGGGCATCGCGGCCAGTTCACCGACGAACACCGCGCCGGGCACGGACAGCGCCAGCGCTTGGCTATTGATGTCGGCAATTGGCGCTTCACCCGCGGCGTAAACCTCGGCCAGCAGCACGCGGTCGAAGCCCTGTAGCACGGAGGCGAAATCGGCGAAGCAGTCGCGTGTGCGGGTGTAGCGGTGGGGCTGGAAGGCCAGCACCAGGCGCCGGCCCGGAAAGGCCCCGCGTGCGGCGTCCAGCACCGCAGCCATCTCCACCGAGTGGTGGCCGTAGTCGTCGATGAGGGTGGCGCGGCCGCCATCGGCGGTGGGCATTTCGCCGTGGTGCTGGAAGCGCCGGCCGACACCGGCAAAGGCGGCCAGCGCAGCGGCGATGGGCTCGTCAGCCACCTCAAGTTCACGCGCCACGGCAATGGCGGCCAGCGCATTGCGCACGTTGTGCACGCCGGCCAGGTTCAAGGTGATGGCCAGGTCCTGGCGGCCGGCTTGCACGACGATGAACTGCATCTGGCCGCCAGGCAGAGCGTGCACGTTCACAGCGCGCAAATGGTCGCAACCCGCGGCGCCGGTCTCGGTGCCGTAGGTCAGCAAAGGCCGCTGCAGCCGCGGCAGGATGGCGCGCACGCCGGCGTCATCGGTGCACAGCACGGCGCGGCCGTAGAACGGCAGGCGGTGCAGGAAGTCGATGAACGCGCCGTGCAGCCGCTCCAGGCTGTGGCCATAGGTCTCCATGTGGTCGGCATCGATGTTGGTGACGACGCTGATCACAGGGCTCAGGTGCAGGAAGCTGGCGTCGCTTTCGTCGGCCTCGACGACGATGAACTCCCCCGCGCCGAGCTTCGAGTGGGCACCCGCGGCCAGCAACTGGCCACCGATGACAAAAGTCGGGTCCAGGCCGGCTTCGGCCAGGACGCTGGCCGTCAGCGATGTGGTGGTGGTCTTGCCATGCGTGCCGGCAATGGCGATGCCCTGCTTCAGGCGCATCAGCTCGGCCAGCAGCACGGCGCGCGGCACCACGGGCACGCGGTGCGCCTGCGCGGCCAGCACCTCGGGGTTGTCGGGCTTCACGGCCGTGCTGGTGACGACGGCCTGCGCGCCCTGGATGTGCGCTGCGGCATGGCCGATGTGGACCATCACCCCCATGTTGGCGAGCCGACGCGTGACGCTGCTCTCGGCCTGATCGGACCCGCTGACACGGAAGCCCTGCTGGTGCAGCACCTCGGCGATGGCGCTCATGCCGGCACCGCCGATGCCGACAAAGTGGATGTGCTTCAACGCGTGTTTCATGCGCGCACCGCACGCTTCTGGACGAGTGCTTCAATTTCGTCGGCCACCCGCGCGGTGGAACGCACCTGCGCCAACGGGCGCGCTTTCTGCGCCATCGCCAGCAGTCCTGGGCGGGTTTGCGCGGCCAACACCTCGGCCAGTTTCTGCGGCGTCAGTGCCGTCTGCGGCAGGTGCACGGCCGCGCCGTGGCTGGCCATCCACTCGGCGTTGTCACGCTGGTGTGCGGTGGTGCGGGCGATGAAGGGCACCAAGAGCGCCGGCACACCGACCGCACAGAGCTCACTCACCGTCACCGCCCCGGCGCGGCACACCATCAAGTCGCAGGCCGCCAGCCGCGCCGGCATGTCGGTGATGAAGGGCAGCACCTCGGCACTGATGCCGTGCTGCGCATAGGCGGCGCGAACTTCGTCGGCCGGTTGGGCGCCTGTCTGATGCACCACCCGCGGCCGCGCTTCGGGCGGCAGCATGGCCAGCGCAGCAGGCACCGTGCTGTTCAGCACCTGCGAACCCAGGCTGCCGCCGACCACCAGCAACTGCAGCGGGCCGCTGCGGCCGGCCCAGCGCTGCGCGGGTTCGGGCAGGGCCTCGATCTCGGCGCGCACGGCGTTGCCGGTGACGATGGCGTGTCTCACGCTGCGCGCGGCCGGCCCGTCGAAGCCGAAGGCCACTCGGTCGGCCACGGGCAGCAGACTGCGGTTGCTCAGCAGCAGCGTGGCGTCGGCATTCACCAGTACGAGCGGCTTGTTCAGCAGGCTGGCCATCAAGCCGCCCGGAAAACACACGTAGCCGCCCATGCCCAGCACGGCGTCGGCGCCACGGCGGCGCAGGATGCCCAGGCAATCCCAGAAGGCCTTCAGCAAACGCAGACCACCGGTCAGCGTGTGCAGCGCACCCTTACCGCGCAGGCCGCTGAAGCTGATGGTGTCCATGGGCAAGCCGGACGGCGGCACCAGCCTGTTTTCCATGCCGTGCGTGGTGCCCAGCCAGCTGACCGTCCAGCCGCGCACCTGCATCTCTTTCGCAACCGCGAGGCCGGGAATGATGTGGCCACCCGTGCCCGCGGCCATGACGACGAGATGCGGCATCAAGAGCGGCCTCCGCGCATGAGTGCACGATTCTCGATATCCACGCGCAGCACCATCGCCAGCGCGATGAGGTTCATCAGGATCGCGCTGCCGCCATAGCTCATGAGCGGCAGCGTCAGCCCCTTGGTGGGCAGCACGCCCAGGTTCACGCCCATGTTGATGAAGGCCTGGAAGCCGATCCAGATGCCGATGCCTTGGCACATCAGCCCAGCGAACACGCGGTCCAGCGCGATGGCCTGGCGGCCGATGTGGAAGATGCGCCGCGTCATCCAGAAAAACGTCACGATGACGGTGGCCACGCCGATGAAACCCAGCTCTTCGCCGATAACGGCGAGCAGGAAGTCGGTGTGCGCCTCCGGCAGGTAATGCAGCTTTTCCACGCTGGCGCCCAGGCCCTGACCGAAGATCTCGCCGCGGCCAAGGGCGATCAAGCTGTGCGTGAGCTGGTAGGCCTTGCCCTGGGCGTACTTCGGGTTCCAGGGGTCGAGATAGGCCAGGATGCGTTCGCGCCGCAGGTCGTCGAAGTAGAGGTAGAGCGCGACGGTGGCGATGATCACCGCAGACATCAGGAAGAACATGCGCGCGTTGACACCGCCCAGGAAGAGCACGCCCAGGGCAATGGTGGCAATGACGATGAAGGCGCCCATGTCGGGCTGGCGCATCAGCAGCACACCGACGAAGGCCACGGCCACCACCATCGGCGTGACGGCACGGAAGAAGTTCTCGCGCGCATCCATGCGCCGCACCATGTAGTTGGCGGCATACAGCGCAATCGCCAGCTTGGCCATCTCGCTCGGCTGGAAGTTCATGAAGCCGAGCGGTATCCAGCGCCGCGAGAAGTTCACCACCTTGCCGATGAAGGGCACCAGCACGATGACGAGCAGCATCAGCGCGATGACGAAGATCATCGGTGCGTGTTTCTCCCACACGCGCATGGGCACCTGCACCACCGCCAGCGCAGCGACGAACGCGATGCCCAGCGACAGCACATGCCGGCGCAGGAAAAACGTCTGCGTGTAGTTCGCGAACTTGGGGTTGTCGGGCAGCGCCACGCTGGCCGAATAGACCATCACCACGCCCAGTGCGATGAGCGCGGCCACCACCGCCACCAGCGTCTGGTCGAAGGCCATCAGGCGCACCGGACGGTCGCCGCCGACGTGGATGCGGTCGCGCACGGGCAAGGCGCCCACGCCTTCTTGGCGCGGGGCGAACCAGCCTCGAAGTTTTGACGAAAGGGTGTCCAGGGTGGCGCTCATGGCTTTCATGCCAGCGCCCCGCGTTCGGCCGCCACGGCCTGCACTGCCTGCACAAACACCTCGGCGCGGTGGGTGTAGTTGCGGAACATGTCCAGGCTGGCGCAAGCCGGGCTTAGCAGCACGGCGTCACCGGCTTGGGCTTGCTCGAAGCTCCAGGCCACGGCGGCTTCCAGCGTTTCATGGCGCTGAAAGGGCACGGGCCCCAGCACCGATTCGATGGCCGCGGCGTCACGGCCGATGGTGGCCACCGCGCGCGCATGGCGCGACAGCGGTTCACGCAGCGGCGTGAAGTCCTGGGCCTTGCCGTCACCGCCGAGGATGACTACCAGCTTCCCCGGCGCCTTGTCGGCACCCAGGCCGTTCAGCGCCGCCACGGTGGCGCCGACATTGGTGCCCTTGCTGTCGTCGAAGGCTTCCACGTCGCCCACGCGCGAGATGAACGCCACGCGGTGCGGCTCGCCGGCGTAGTCACGCAGGCCGTGCAGCATGGGTGCCAGCGGGCAGCCGATGGCGGTGGCCAATGCCAGTGCGGCCAGCGCGTTGGCCGCGTTGTGGCGGCCGCGCACACGCAGCGCATCAGCCGGCATCAGGCGCTGCAGGTGGATTTCTTCTTCGTCGCCCTTCTTGCGCTTCACCGTTTCGTCGGCCGGCAAGGCCCGCACCAGCCAGGCCATGCCGCCTTCGGTGACGAGCCCGAAGTCGCCAGGCCGACGCGGTGCGTCGAGGCTGAAACGCACGATGGTGCGCGTGATGGGCTTCGGTTTGGCCTTGCCTTTCACGGGCTCGGGCAAGGGCACCAGCGCTTCGACGGCCGCATCGTCGTGGTTGATCACCATCACGCCGTCGGCGCCGAACACGCGCGCTTTCGCCGCTGTATAGGCAGCCAAGGTGCCGTGCCAGTCGAGGTGGTCTTGCGTGATGTTCAGCACCGTGGCGGCGGCCGGCTCGAAGCCACGCACGCCGGTGCCGCCACCTTCGAGCTGGAAGCTGCTGAGCTCCAGCACCCACACTTGGGGCAAGGCGCCGTCTTCAGGGGCTGCTTGTGCAATCGGGGCCGGCAGTTCCGCCAGCTGCGCGCTCAAGGTGTCCAGCAGCGTCGGGCCGATGTTGCCGGCGGTGGCCACGCGCCGCCCCGTGCGCGCCACCAGCAGTGCGGTCATCGCCGTGGTGGTGGTCTTGCCATTGGTTCCGGTAATGGCCAGCAGATGCGGCGCATAGGCCCAGGCCGTGTTCAGGTCGGCCAGAGCGCGCACGAAGAGATCCAGCTCGCCGAGCACGGCAATGCCGATGGCGCGTGCTTCAGCCAGCAGCGGCGCCACGCGTGCATCGGCAGGCGCCAGGCCGGGGCTCTTCAGCACCAGCAGCACGCCACTCAGTTGGCTCGGCAGCAGTTCGCCACCGATGCGCTGCACGGCGGGCCATTCGGCGGCAAGCGCTGCATCGCCCGCAGTCTGCTCGCGCGAATCCCACACCGTCGCCTGTGCGCCGCAGCGCGCGCACCAGCGCGCCATGGCCAGGCCGCTGTCGCCCAGGCCCAGAATGAGAACGGGGAGGTCCTTCAGAAAGAACATCGCTGGCTCACCGCAGTTTCAGGCTGGCCAGGCCGATGAGGCACAGCAGCATGGTGATGATCCAGAAGCGCACCACGACCTGGCTCTCGGCCCAGCCCTTTTTCTCGAAGTGATGGTGCAGCGGCGCCATCAGGAAGATGCGGCGGCCTTCGCCGTACTTCCGCTTCGTGTACTTGAACCAGCCCACCTGCAGCATCACGCTCAGCGCTTCGGCCACGAAGATGCCACCCATGATGCCGAGCACGATTTCCTGGCGCGTGATGACGGCAATCGTTCCCAGCGCTCCACCCAGCGACAGCGCGCCCACATCGCCCATGAACACCTGCGCCGGGCTGGTGTTGAACCACAAAAAGGCCAGCCCCGCGCCGGCCATGGCGGCGCAGAAGATCAGCAATTCGCCCGCACCCGGGATGTAGGGGAACAGCAGATAACGGCTGAAGTTGACGTTACCCACCACGTAGGCAAACACGCCCAATGCGCTGCCCACCATCACCACCGGCATGATGGCCAGGCCGTCCAGTCCGTCGGTGAAATTCACCGCGTTCGAGGCCCCGACGATGACGAACCAGGTCAGGAAGATGAAGCCGAAGACGCCGAGTGGGTAGCTCACCGTCTTGAAGAACGGCACCATCAGGTCGGCACGCGGCGGCAGTTCATTGCTGAAGCCGCTGGTGACCCAGCGAATGAAGAGCTCCAGCGTGCGCAGCGCGTTGGTTTCGCTGACGCTGAAGGCGAGGTACAGCGCGGCGACGATGCCGATCAGGCTCTGCCAGAAGAACTTCTCGCGGCTGCGCATGCCTTCGGGGTCTTTGTTGACCACCTTGCGGTAGTCGTCCACCCAGCCGATGGCACCGAAGCCGAAGGTCACCAGCATCACCACCCAGACAAAACGGTTGGTCCAGTCGAACCACAGCAGCGTGCTGACGCCGATGCCGATGAGTACCAGCACGCCGCCCATCGTGGGCGTGCCCTTCTTGCCCAGATGCGTCTGCACGCCGTATGCGCGGATCGGCTGGCCGATCTTCATTTCGGTCAGGCGGCGGATGACCCAGGGTCCGAAGGCCAGGCCGATGAGCAGCGAGGTCATCGCCGCCAGCACGGCGCGAAAGGTGAGGTACTGGAAGACGCGCAGGAAACCCAGGTGCTCTGGGTAGGCCTGCATCAACCACTGGGTCAGGCTCAGCAGCATCGGTCGGCCCCCGGCGGCGCAGGCGCCTTCGTCATTTGCTGCAATGCCTGCACCACCTGCTCCATCGCCATGAACCGTGAACCTTTGACCAGGACCGAGGCCGCCGCCGGGCGCGCCAAGGGCAGCGCGCTCAGTAATTCAGCCACGGTGCCGAAATGACGATGAGCGCCGGCATGCGCGCACGCCGCGCCGGCAGCCCAGAAAAACTCGATGCCGGCGGCGCGGGCCGCAGCGCCCACCTCGGCGTGGAAGCGTGGGCCTTCCTGGCCCACCTCGCCCATGTCTCCCAGCACCAGCCAGCGCGGGCCGGGCAATTCGGCCAGCACGCGGATGGCGGCCAGCACGGAGTCCGGGTTGGCGTTGTAGCTGTCGTCGACAAGCGTGACCGCCAGCCCGTCGACCTGCAGCCGCTGCAACCGCGAACGCCCGTGCACCGCCTGAAAACCCGCCAGGCCGCGCGCCACCGCGGCCAGCGACGAGCCCGCCGCCAGCGCGCAGGCAGCCGCTGCGGCCGCGTTGGCCACGTTGTGGCGGCCGGCCAGCGCCAGCGTGGTGTCGGCGCCGCCCACGGGCGTGTACAGCTGCAGGTGCCAGAGCCCGCCCTCGCCACTGCTGCCCTGCCAGGCAGCGCGGGCCCAGACGTGGCTGGCGGTGTCGGCCCCAGGCTGCAGACCGAAGGTGAAGACACGGCGCGCGCCAGCCATTTCGCGCCAAAGCGGGGTGTAGGGGTCGTCGGCAGGGATGACCACCGTGCCGTGGGCGGAGTCGTCGGGCAGTGCCGCGATGACGCTGCCGTTCTCGCGCGCCACGGCTTCCACGCTGGCCATGAACTCGAGGTGCTCGCGCTGGGCGTTGTTCACCAGCGCCACGGTGGGCTCGGCCAGGCCTGCCAGCAGCGCGATTTCGCCCGCATGGTTCATGCCCAGTTCCATCACGGCGGCGCGGTGTGTGGCGCGCAGGCGCAGCAGCGTCAGCGGCACGCCGATGTGGTTGTTGAAGTTGCCCTGCGTCGCCAGCGCGGCATCACCATGCTCGGCACGCATCATGGCCGCCACCATCTGCGTGACGGTGGTCTTGCCGTTGCTGCCCGTCACCGCCACCAGCGGCAGCGTGAACTGCGCGCGCCAGGCGCGGGCCAGCTGTTGCAGCGCCTGCAGAGTGTCGGGCACTTGCAGGCCGGGCAGCGTGGCAGCGCCCAGGCCGCGTTCGGCCAGCGCCGCCACGGCACCGGCCGCGCGTGCGGCGGCCAAGTGTTCGTGGCCGTCGAAACGTTCGCCGCGCAACGCAACGAACAGGTCGCCGGGCTGGGTGCTGCGGCTATCGCTGTGCACGCGGGTGATCGCCACTGCAGGCGCGGTGGCGGGGTCGCCCACCAGCACGCTGCCGGGCAGCAGCGCGTGGGCCTGGGCCAGGCTCATCATCGGCAGCGCGGCGTTCATGCGGCCACCGCCTGGCCACGCGCTTGCAGCGCGGCCTGCGCTTCCAGCATGTCGGAGAAGGGGCGTCTCACGCCCGCCACTTCCTGGTAGTCCTCGTGGCCCTTGCCGGCCAGCAGCACCACGTCGCCAGGCAACGCACCCCGCACGGCATGGGCGATGGCGGCGCGGCGGTCTTCGATGACGACGACGTCAGCGCGCTGGGCCACACCCGCAACGATCTGCGCCAGGATGGCCTGCGGCTGCTCGTCGCGCGAGTTGTCGCTGGTCACCACCACATGGTCGGCGCCAGCCGCAGCGATGGCGCCCATCAGCGGGCGCTTGGCCATGTCGCGGTTGCCGCCGCAGCCGAACACGCACCACAGCCGCCCGCCGCGCGCTGCGGCCAGCGGACGCAGCGCGCGCAGCACCTGGGCCAGGGCGTCGGGGGTGTGGGCGTAGTCCACCAGCACTTCAACGCTGTGCTCGCCTGCCACGCGCTGCAGGCGGCCGGGCACAGAAGTGAGCTGCGGCGCCACCGCAGCCGCGTCAGCCAGCGACACACCCAAGGCGCGCAGGCCGCCCAGCACCACCAGCAGGTTGCTGGCGTTGAACTCGCCCACCAGCGTGCTGTGCACCGCCGCCTGTGCTGCACCTTCGCGCAGTGTGAAGGCCAGCCCTTGGCCTTCGTAGTGCAGGTCTTGTGCGTGCAAACGCGCGGGACCGTGCAGCGAGACGGTCCACAAGTCCAACCCGTTACCCTGCAGCTCTTTGGCCAGTTGCGCGCCGAACTCGTCGTCGATGTTGATCACTGCTGCGCGCAGCCCCGGCCACGCGAACAGGCGGCGCTTGGCAGCGCCGTACTCGGCCATGCTGCCGTGATAGTCGAGATGGTCGCGCGTGAGGTTGGTGAACAGCGCGACGTCGATGCGTGCCGCATTCAGGCGCTGCTCCACCAGGCCGATGCTCGAGGCTTCCAACGCACAGGCCGTGAACCCCAGGTCGACAAAGCCGCGAAACGCCTGGTGCAGCGTGACCGGGTCGGGCGTGGTCAGGCCGGTGGCTTCGACTTGGTCGGGCTCACCCACACCCAGCGTGCCGATGACCCCGCAGCGCCGGCCCAGGTGCGTCAAGGCTTGCGCCGTCCACCATGCCGTGCTGGTCTTGCCGTTGGTGCCGGTGGTGGCCACCACGTCCAGCACCGCGCTGGGCTGGG
>Ga0209591_10009174_pt1 | contig 10717 bp, 7 predicted proteins | sample MAT01_FD_187207 | JGI IMG/M metagenome (GOLD analysis project Ga0209591, IMG submission 187207) | Freshwater microbial communities from Lake Fryxell liftoff mats and glacier meltwater in Antarctica - MAT-01 (SPAdes) (version 2) | ecosystem: Environmental > Aquatic > Freshwater > Ice > Liftoff...
CGGAGGTCATGATCCGCCACGACCTCCAGACGCTCGCGCAGGGTTTTGTGGAGTTGGGGAAAAAATGAGGTGTTCATGGGTATTACGCCGAAATCTATAACAAACCGAGGTCTCGCTTCAATCCTCCAAGTGGGCGCGGACGTCCCGTCCGCATTGAACAATCCAGCGGACAGGACGTCCGCTCCCCCTTTTGAGGGGAATGGCCTCAGGCTTCCACGGCCTGGTCACTGTGCAAATCGCCATGCTTGCCAAAGGTCTCGGCCACGCTTTTGTTTTCCGCCGCAGCCGCGGCCTGTTCTTTCGTGGTGAACCGCACGCTGACGAGTTTGCTCACGCCGTGCTCTTCCATGGTCACACCATAAAGCATGTCGGCGCGGCTGATCGTACGTTTGTTGTGGGTGATGACCACAAATTGGCTCTGGTCCACAAAGCGATCGAGGATTTTGATGAAGCGGCTGATGTTCGACTCGTCCAACGGGGCGTCCATTTCGTCCAGCACGCAGAACGGGCTGGGTTTGACCATGTAGATGGCGAAGAGAAGCGAAACCGCCGTCATGGTGCGCTCGCCGCCGGAGAGCAGCGAGATGCTCTGGAGCTGTTTGCCAGGGGGCTTGGCGATGATTTCGATGCCGCACTCGAGCGGATCGCTTTCGTCCACCAGCATGAGGTTGGCCCGGCCACCGCCGAAGAGTTCGGTGAACATGACTTGAAAATTGTCGCGGATTTTTACGAAGGTCTCGGAGAAAAGTTCCCGCGTGGTGCGGTTGATTTTTGCGATGACTTCCAGCAATTCCGCCTTGGAGTTGACCAGGTCGGTGTTTTGACTTTCGAGGAAGGTCTGACGTTGTTCGAGTTCGTCGTATTCCTGAATGGCCTCGAGATTGACCGGCCCCATGGATTCGACGCGTTCGGTCAGCTCCGCCACGATTTCCTCAATGCGGTCCCAGTCTAGCGCCTGAGAGTCTTCCGGCGCGAGTGGCCCGGTTTCCTCCGCCGCTAGCTCCGGTGCGGAAAGCTCCGGGAGGATTTCCCCTTCGGAGCCTTCCGCGCCCGGGGCATCTTGGGGGGAAGTCTTCTTTTTGTGGCGTTCGCGGAATGAGCAGAGCAAGGCGTAGCTGTCGGGCTCGAAAGCCTCCAGGTCGGTTTGATACCGGTGCGAAACGTGATTGCGCAGGTTTTCCATCCGCATTTCGACCTGGGCGACCCGCACTTCCAGACGGCCTTTTTGCTCCTGCAATTGCACCAATTGCTGCCGGGCCGAACGCAGCGCAATCTCGATGGCCTCGGCGCTGTCCTGGATTTCCTTGCGACCGGAGAGAATTTCCGCGACGCGGGCTTCGTGGGTTGATGTCTCCGACTGCCAGAGCGTGATGGATTCCAGCAAGCCGGCACTTTCGGCCTCGAGCGTTTCGATGCGGGTTCCGTAGTTGGCAATGTCCGCGCGGCGCGCCTGGAGAAGCTCGGCCAGTTCGGCCAGACGGGCCGCCATCGGGCCACGCTGGAGATTCAGGTTTTCCTGTTGGTGGCGCTCGGTGGCGACCCGCACCCGAATTTCATTCAAGTCCTCCACGGCGGAATTTTCGCGATCCCGAACGGCCTGGGCATTTTGCTCGGCTTCCATGCGGCGCAGACGGGCCTGTTCGATGGCCTGACCCGCTTCCGCGATGCCGGTTTCGAGATTCTGCACATGGGCGAGGCTGGCCCGCAGCGATTCGCCCAATTGAACAGTTTCGTGCGCAAAAGCCCCACGGCGGCTTTCCAGGTCGGCCAACTGACGCTCCCCCAGTTTATGCTCGTTTTGGATGGAAGCGTGTTCCACTTGGGCCCGTTGATGATCTTCGCGGGAAATAAGCAGGCGTTCCTGGGCGGCATCGAGGGCTTGCAGTGCCCCGGCGCGCACCGAGGCGTGATGTTCCAGCTTGAGAATGACGGCAGCGAGATCCCGGTCGAGTTCGGCAATTTGGGCCTTGCGGACCAGCACGGACTGGCCGGTGTTTTCCCCGGATTGACCACCCCGCACCAGCCCTTCCCGGCTGATGAATTCTCCGCTCAAGGTCGCCACGCCCAATGCGGGATTCGCGGTCTTGATGCGGAAGGCGGTTTCAAGATTTTCCACCACGGCAATGTGGGCCAGCAGAAGCGAGGCCAGATCGCGACCTGTCCCCTCGCCGCCCAGACAATCGCCCGCCCAGGCCAGCGCGCCTTCGGGCAGGACATGAAAACCGGCCGCGTTCGCCGCGATCCAATCGCGTGGCATGATGGCCGCCTTACCGAGTTTTTTCCCACAAAGCGCCTGCATGGCGGCTTCCGCCACAATCGTGTCCTTGAAAATGATGGCCTGCAAAGCCCCGCCCAACGCCGCCTCAATGGCCGGAATGAAGCGCGGTTCCACTTGAATGTGATCCGCCAGGGCGCCGTGGATGGCCGGCTTGAAAAGCTCTGGATTGTCGAGTCCGCGCAGGACCGACTGTGTGCCTTCGTCGAATCCCTCACCTTCCTCCTGAAGCTGACGGAGAATCTCCAGCCGCGACTCAATACCTGCGGCTTCCTTGGAAACTCCATTCAACGCGTTCTCCGCTTCCTGACGGGCAAGCTGTGAAGACTCATAGCCCAATTGGGCCTCGGACTGTTCGGCCTGGGAACTTTCCAAATCCTGCCGCGTCGTCCCGGTCCGGGTTACGATTTCCTCCAACCGGGCGGAGAACTCCCCCGCCGCCTGCGACGCCGCATCCGACTCGCCCTGCAAAAGCCGCAAGCGTGTCTCGCCCGCTTCGCGGCGTCCGGCCGCTGCGGAAATATCATTACGCAGTGACCCCAGCCGGCTTTCCAGCCGCGCGATCTCCGAGCCGGTATCCTGGATCTGGCGATCAGCCATGGAACGCTCCTCGCGCGCCTGCCGCACTTTTTCGCTCTGCTCGTTCAGCGACTGCTCATGCGCGCCGAGCTTATCCAACATCTGCGCCAGCAACTGATCCGTCTGCTCGATTTGATTTTCCTGGGTGCGAATCTTCTCTTCGGCTGAGGCGATATCCAAACGATGGCGATCGATCATGGACCGCGCCTCTTCGCTGCGCTCGCCGTTCGTCGCCACGCGGTTCTCGGCGGAAAAAACGCGGTTTTTTAAAGTTTGGATTTCATCGCGAACCCCCGCCGCATGTGTGTCGAGTTCCTCCATGCGGGCGCGGAATCCGGCCAGTTCGGCCTCCTGCTGCACGATTTCACTTTCATGAATACCCCGCGCCTCCTCGCCCTGCGAAAGTTCCTGGCGCGATTGCTCCAACTCGCCGGACAACGCGCGATAATTCTTATGCGAAAGATGCGTGTCGAAAACCCGGAGATCCTGCATCAGGGCCTGAAACCGCCGTGCCTTGGCCGCCTGACGCTGCAGCGAACCGATCTGCCTCCGCACTTCCTTGATGATGTCCTGCACCCGCAGCAAATTCGCCTCGGTGTACTCCAGCTTGCGCATCGCCTCTTTTTTCTGCGCCTTGTATTTCGTGATCCCGGCCGCCTCCTCGAAAATTGCCCGCCGGTCCTCTGGACGGCTGCTCAGGATCAAATCAATCTTGCCCTGTTCCATGATCGAATACGCGCTGCGGCCCACGCCCGTATCCATGAAAAGTTGATGAATATCGCGTAACCGGCAGGGCGTTTTGTTCAGAAAATACTCGCTCTTCCCGTCGCGATAGACCCGCCGCGTGATGCAGACCTCGTTCCAGTCCACGCCCAGTTGCTGCTCACACTCCGCAAACGTCATCGAGACCTCCGCCATGCCCAGCGCCTTGCGGCTGTCCGTCCCGCTGAAAATCACGTCCGCCATTTCGCCGCCACGCAAGGCCTTGGCCGACTGTTCGCCCAGCACCCAGCGCATCGCGTCAAGCACGTTCGATTTGCCGCAGCCATTGGGTCCGACCACGGCGGTTACCCCGCGGTGAAAATTAAGAATCGTACGCGGTGCGAACGATTTGAAGCCGAACATTTCGAGGGATTGAAGATACATGGAAACTCCGTTAGTTGTGAAAAGGGAATTTATCCGCGCGTAAAACCGCCTGACAAGAAAAAACACCATATATTGTGGTGTCCGCCAACCCAACGCCTACCTGTTGAGCTTTCATGACCGATCCCCTCCTTGGCGATCTGCTTGAATTCCTGAGCTTTCCGCACGTTTCCACTCTCATCCGAACACCCCGACATGGCCGCCTGTGCCGCCTGGCTGCAAAGAAAATTCCGCGCCCTCGAACTCAAATCCTCCGTTTTGTTTTACAAAGAACAACCGTCGGCAATCACTGTTCCGGGCTCATCAACGCCGCCAGCCGGCATTTGAGGCGGAAGAAGAAACTTCCCCCTTCAAACTTCCTCAGATCCTCCGGCTTGCTGCGGGCAAAATCCGCCTCGAACATCCGTTCGACGTCGCGGGCCAAATCCGTGCTGCGAACCGCTGCGGCCAGTTCAAAGTTGAGCATGAACGAGCGGTAATCGAGGTTCACCGAGCCCACAATCGCGAGGTCATCGTCCGCCAGCAGGACCTTCTGATGCATAAAGCCGGGCTGATACCGCCAGATTTTCACGCCTGCCGCCAGCATTTGTGGATAGTAAGCGTAGGCGGAAAGCCATGGCAGCAAATGATCAATCCCCTGCGGCAAAATAATCCGGACATCCACGCCGCGCAGAGCCGCGTGAGCCAGTGCCCCGCGCAACATCGGATCCGGCACAAAATACGGGCTCGCGATCCACAGCCGTTCGCGCACGTCATGAATGATCTCGCAATACACCGCCGGAGTGACGCTCCATGATTCCGCCGGTCCGGAAGCGAAAAGCAAAACATCCTCAGCGCCCGCGCAAACCGGAATCACCGGCAGATCGGGCACCGTGTGCGTGGCGTAATACCAATCCTCCAAAAAGGACACCTGGAAAGCCACGACCGCCGGTCCCTCGATCTGTATGTGCGTGTCGCGCCATGCGCCCAAGGGTCCAAGCCCCACATATTCATCACCGATGTTCAAACCGCCGATGAAAGCAATGCGCCCGTCCACCATGACGAGCTTGCGATGATTGCGGAAGTTCATCTGAAAACGCCGGCCAAACTGCCGGTTGGTGACAAAAGCCTGCACTTGCACTCCCGCGCGCTCGAGCTCCTGCACATAAGAATCCGGCAAACCTTTCGCGCCCACTTTATCGTAGAGCAACCAACACCGGACCCCGCGTTGCGCCGCCGCCAGCAGCCTTTTCTTCAGCTCCTGACCCAGCCCGTCATCGTGAATGATGTAGAACTGAACCACCGCATATTCCCTGGCGGTATCCAACGCTTCGAAGATCGCAGGAAAAGCCTGGTCGCCATCAATCAAAAGTCTGGTCTGATTGCCAGCGACGACCGGCAATCCGCGCAGTGCATTCGCCAATTGATCGGCGTCCCGATACTTCGCGGGAAATTCCGTCCCGAATTCCGCAATCGCCTCCTGCACCCGCCGGAGCGCCGCATCGAGTTCCGGAACTTTCCCCGTGCCCGCCATGGTGTAACCGGAAAATCGCGACTCGCCAAAAATCAGAAAGAGCGGGATGGCCGCGTAGGGAAAAATTACCAGTGCCAGCCCCCAGGCGATCGAAGCCTGGGGCGTTCGCGAAATCATCACCGCCTTGATGGCGAAATAGATGCCGCCAATTTGAAAGAGCAGCGTGAACAGCCCGATGAGAAAGGCGACACTCTCGGAAATCATCATGCCCGCATTTCCTGGCGGTAGGCTTCCGCCAGCAGACTGACCGGGTGACGGATGCTGGCGTCGAGGGAAAACTTTTGCGCGCCACTCTCGAGTTGGAGGTGACAACCGGGATTCGCGGTCGCCACGACCGGCGCGGCGGTCGCGGCGATATGGCGGATTTTTCGCTCCTGCAATTTCGCGGCCATTTCCGGCTGCGTGATGTTGTAAATCCCCGCGCTGCCGCAGCACCAGGTGGACTCGGTCAACTCCACCAGCTTCAAGCCCGGAATGGCGCGCAGGATTTCCCTTGGCTGCTTGGTGATTTTTTGGCCATGGCAGAGATGGCAGGCTTCGTGATAGGTCACCGTTTGCTCGCCCGGCGAAGAGACCGGCTTGCGAAAGTCGATTTCGCAAAGCCACTCGTGGATGTCCTTGAGCTTGGCGGACCAGACTTTGGCACGACCGGCATACACGGGATCGTCGGCCAGCAGGTGGTCGTAGTGTTTCAGATGGGAACCGCACCCGGCGGCGTTGGTGATGATGGCGTCGAGCGTGTTGAGATCGAAGGCATCGAGTTGCTTGCGGGCCAACTCGCGGGCCGTCTCCACTTCGCCGTTGTGGGCATGAAGGGAGCCGCAACAATACTGCACCGCAGGCGTGAAAACCTCGCAGCCATTGGCCAGCAAAACCTCCGCCGTGTCACGATTGACCTGCGAAAGCACGATATCCTGCACACAGCCTGTGAGCAGCCCCACTTTATATTTGATTGCACCGGCTGGACGCTCAACCGGACGAATGAGTTGATGGGAAAATTTCGCCTCGGCCCGTGGTGTCATGCGCTCCAGTTCCCGGAAGCGATACGGAAGAAGACGATTCAGGTGCAACGCGCGGAAGACGAACTGTGCGCCACTGGCGCGATACAACCAGAGCAACCGCCCCACGAACCGCAGCAAACGCGGACGCGTAAAAAGCCCGCGGAGGATTGTCAGGCGAATCGCGTCGCGCTTCGGGCTCTTCAGCACCCCGGATTTCTCTGCATCGGCCCGGGCGGTTTCAAAAAGCTGCGTGTAATCCACTCCCGCCGGACAAGCCGTCTCGCAGGCCAGACAACCCAGGCAATAATACATCTCATCGGCAAAGGCCTCGCTGACTTCCAACTTGCCATCGGCAATGGCGCGCATGAGCGCAATGCGTCCACGCGGACTGTTGCGTTCAACCTTGGTGTCGTCATACGTCGGACACGTCGGCAGACACAGGCCGCAATGCATGCACTGCTGCAAAACCGCGTAGTCGAGTTCGCGGAGGAGGCTTGCGGGTTTTGCAAAACGCTGAGCGTTCATCAAAAAATCTTCCCCGGATTGAGCACGCCATTCGGATCGAAGGATTTTCTAATCTGCTTCATCACCTCGAGATTCAGATCCCCGATGGCTTTTTTGAGAAACGCCTTTTTCGCCAGTCCGACCCCATGCTCGCCGGTGATGGTTCCACCGAGTTCGATGGCATAGTCGAAAATTTCCACCATCGCTTCCTCCACCCGGTGCATCTCCTCCGTGTTTTTCTCATTGGTGAGAAAGGTGGGGTGCAGGTTGCCGTCGCCCATGTGACCGAAGGTTCCGACCTTGAGTTGATATTTTTCCGCCACGTGCTGAATGCGGGCAACCATCTTCGCGAGTTCGCTGCGCGGCACGGTGGCGTCCTCCAGAATCGTGGTGGGCGCCAACCGGGCCAGGGAGGAAAAAGCCGCCCGTCTGGCCGTGGCGAGAAGCAGAGCTTCGGCCTCGGTTTGCGCGACCTTCACCTCGCGCGCACCAAAGGATGAACAGATTTCCGCCATGCGGGCGGCTTCCTCTTCGACCGCCACCGGATGGCCGTCGCTTTCCATCAGCAAAATTGCCGCCGCCTCGCGCGGCAGCCCCATGTTCATGTAATCCTCCACGCAATTGATCGTCACGCGATCAAGGAACTCCAGCGTGCAGGGAATGATTTTTGCTTCGATGATGGCCGAGACGGTGTTGGCTGCATCCTCCATCCGGTCGAAGGTGGCCAGGAGCGTTTTGCGCGCCGCCGGTTTGGGAATGAGGGCGATCAGCACCTTGGTGATGATGCCGAGCGTGCCCTCGGAACCAATGAAGAGGTCGCGCAACGAATAGCCCGCGACATCCTTCACGCATTTGTTGCCCGTGAAAATGACCTCGCCGGACGGAAGCACGATTTCGAGACCCATGATGTAATCGCGCGTCACGCCATATTTCAGGCCGCGCAAACCGCCGGAGTTTTCCGCCACATTTCCGCCGATGGTGGAGATTTTCATCGAACCCGGATCGGGCGGATAAAACAACCCCACCTTGTCGGCCGCCTCCGCGATCGCCAGCGTGACGGTTCCCGCCTCGGCCGTGAGGGTGAGATTTTTTGTGTCCACCTCGAGAATGCGGTTCATCTGTGAGAGGCAAAGAACAATGCAACCCTCGGAGGGCACGCTGCCTCCGCTCAAACCCGTGCCCGAGCCGCGCGTCACGATGGGGAAGTTTTTCGCATTCGCCGCCTTGACCAACTCAGCCACCTGCTCGGTCGTGCGTGCAAAAACCACGCCGACCGGCATCTGCTGCAACACCGCCGTCCCGTCGAAGGAGTACGGAATGAGATCCTCCGGGGCGGATAGAATCGCGTCGGACGGGAAAATTCCGGAGAGAGTTTGAAAGATTTCAGCCGGTGCGGGCATGGGCAACTATACTCAATCGATCCGTCTTGCGAAAAAGAAAAATCCCTTCTTCGGTTTCCTACTGATCCAGGGCCGCCCCAACGGCGCCGTAAACATTCGTGATCATACTGAGAGCCTGCCAACCCATAAGCAGAAGGATCACAATGTAGAGCAGCTTGGGGGTCCAGCGCGAGAAGGCGTCGAACTTTCCCATGGTGCGCTCTTTGTAAATTTCCGACGCCCGCTGCGTCTCCTCGTCGAGACGGCCGGAGTGTTCGCCGACCTCAAGGGCGCGTTCCAGCACCTGCGGCCAGCCGGGTTTCTGACGAACCGCCTCGGCCAGCCCGCGACCGGCCTGCACCTCCGAAACCGCGGACAAGCTCAAGGAACGCAGCCAGGCATTCTCGCAGGCGGAACCAGCAATCTCAAACGCCTTGAGCAACCCTCCCCCGGCCCGCACGTAGAGCGAGAGGACGCTGGAATATTTCCAAGCCGTCCAGTCCGAGAGAAACCCGCCCAGGACAGGAAGCGACAGCAGGGACCGGGCCGAGTTGGCGCTTTCCGCCAGGGCCTTTCGCATCATTCCCCAACCCAGCCAAACCGCGATGAGCAGAACATAAAATCCCAGGATGAGAGGAACCGCGTGATAAAAGAACGTCCGCCAGCCTCCCTCAATGATGGCCGGGGGAATGGCGAGCAGAACCGCCCCCAAGTGCAAGACTACCAGCGGATAGAGCGACCGGGAGATAATCCGCTGACGGGCCTCCGCGAGTTGAGTGTAATAAACCTCCAATTCGCCAAAAACCACATCGAGCCGCCCGGTGGCTTCCCCCGCCTCGATCACGGCGGTGTCACCAGCCGAAAAACCGGCCCCGGCAAAAGCCCGCCCGACCTGACCGCTTGCAACCAGGTTTTCCCGGATGACCCTGGCGCATTGCCCGGTTTTTTGGCGGGGATTACGGGAAAGCATTTCCAAGGATTGCGGCAAGGGGACGGCACTGCGCGCAAGCTGAACCAGTTCATGGAAGAACTGTGATTTTTGCCGAAGAGTGAGTTTCACGCTGTAAAGACTTTCTCTCGTGACCAACAAAAGGTGGTCATCATAGCGGCACCCTCAAGCCCTCGGCCTGCGCCAGTTTGATCTGATTGGCGTCAAACGTAAGAAACTCATCAGCGCGCAGCACCAAGCCGGCTGCGACATGAAGAACGTCGAACCCGCGATGGCCGCCGGCGAGCGTATGGGTGGAGGAAAGTCTGGTCGCCTCGTCCAGCACATCAGCCAGATTGCAGACCGGTTTCAATAAGCGACCGCATTGCACGGCTGCTTCAAACTGAGCCCAGGACATGGCCGCTTCGCCGGGCCGGATGGCTTTGCGAAATTCTGCGAATCGCAAAGCGTTGGCCAACTCGTAGATGTTGTAAGGACTGGTTGTTAGCGAGCTTCGGCAAGCTGCAGCCCACTTCACCGCGCGTTTTGAGTTGGCATCGTTGCCGTAGAGCGAAAAGAAAAAGCTGGTATCGCCGCAGACTACCATTTTCCACCAGCCTCCGCGATTAAGGCGGAAGATTCCGAGGCGGTAAGCCGGGTTTCGCGGCGGCGATCGCGTTTAACCTCGGGGCTATCCGCCCAATTAACGGAGGGCGGTGCCACGGATCCGACCGGCAGCAACCGGGCCACCGGCACGCCCTTTTGCGTGATGAGGATCTCTTCCCCTGCCGCTGTCCAACGAAGCAGGCTGGTGTAGTGATTTCGCAGATCGCGAACCGTGGCCGTTTTCATGTAGCACAAATTGCGGCACACGCGTGTTTTGTCAATATTCTTCCGGTTGGGATTTCGGTTGAATCTTTTCCTCTCCATCCCCAGCGTTATCCGCATGACTGCCGACGAAAAGTTCCTGGGTGAGGCCTTGCTGGAGGCTCGAAAAGGCCTGGGCAAAACGTCACCCAATCCGGCCGTTGGTGCAGTCCTGGTCAAAAACGGCCGCATTCTTGCGCGGGGATGGCATCGTGCGACCGGCAAACCTCACGCCGAAATCGAGGCCTTGAAAGCCCTCGGCAAACAGTCGGCGCAAGGAACCACTCTCTACGTGACCTTGGAGCCGTGTTCCACCCACGGACGCACCCCACCCTGCACCGAGGCGATTATCCGCTCCGGCATTTCCCGCGTCGTCTATGGCGCAACCGATCCGAATCCCCGCCACGCCGGCAAAGCCGGAAAGATCCTCCGCAGCGCAGGCATCGCCGTGACGACCGGCGTTCTCGAACACGATTGCGCGGCTCTCAACCGGGACTGGAACAAATGGATTTCCACCGGCCTGCCGTG
>Ga0209591_10009176_pt1 | contig 10716 bp, 7 predicted proteins | sample MAT01_FD_187207 | JGI IMG/M metagenome (GOLD analysis project Ga0209591, IMG submission 187207) | Freshwater microbial communities from Lake Fryxell liftoff mats and glacier meltwater in Antarctica - MAT-01 (SPAdes) (version 2) | ecosystem: Environmental > Aquatic > Freshwater > Ice > Liftoff...
CTTTTTCGTTGGTACGGTCGGTCAACAATTATTTCGCCGCCGCGAACTTGCCGTTTTGGATGCCTAGCTTTGGCATCCAAACTTTACTACTATGCAGAACGCAGAACGCAGAACGCAGAACGCAGACCGCAGAACGCAGACCGCTGGCGTTGGCCGTTAGCGTTCCTAGCCCTTACGATGGCATGGGGCCTAGCACTTGCACAACCTTATGTACCCCCTAGCCCCTTCGGCGATGAGCATCAGGGCAATACTTTGATCCGTAAAGAAGAAGGCCAGACCGTGGATACCGACGGGAACCAGCGACCTGACATCAAAGCCTACTTCGAAGGCACCCCGCTGGGCATCTGGCTGCGCGAGAGAAGCACGATTTCCTTCACCCTGGCGGCGATGCACAACGACAGCCTCACTCCGGACACGGTGTTCCGTGTGGACTTGGAACTATCTAAACGGCATCGCGACCCGATCGCGCTTTACGGAGCGCCCGGCATCGCTAACTTCTATAGAGGATCCATTACGGCCGAGGGGGTAAAGGCGCATTATCGCCGCGTTTACGAAAGCATTGAGGACAGCATTGATGTACACCTCATAAGCAGTAGCGGTGGGCCGCGCATTGCGTTCGTCGTGCGTCCCGGTGGGAACCCCTCGGATATCAAGTTGTCCTTCACCGGACAGGACAGCTTGGGTATCGATTGGGAGGGCGACCTAAAGGTTTACCTAGAGGATAAGTGGATCGAACTGAAACAAGCGTTCGCCTATCAGGTGGATGCGAATGACAACATCATTCCGGTGAATTGGACCGGAGGGTATACGCATGAAGCGGGCAATGCCTACGCGGGTTTCACCTTCGATACATACAACCCACAATTGCCGCTGGTGTTGCTGATCGGTTATCTGCCCATGATGGGTGGTGTTGGTGCGGAAGGGTTGGATTGGAGCACCATTCTAGGCAGGCAAACCGGCAGTACCGGTGATTCAGAATTCATCTCCGCTGGCACCGGCGCCCCAAATGGCGATCTCATTGTTGCGGGCAGCACGACCGATCCGGATTTTCCCGTAACCACCGGTGTGATCCCAACAAATGCCAGCTATTCGGTCATAGTCGGCAAATTCCTCTACGCGCCAGGGGATCCTTCCGCCGACGCGCGGCTTGAATGGATGACCCACTATGGTGGCTTAGATACCGGTAACGATCAGGCGACCGTGATCCACTACAGCACTTTCGGTGAGGATGATCGTGTTTTTGTGGGCGGGTGGACTACCAGCACGAACTGGCCGTTATTCCCTTTAGTTAATCCGGGTAATGGCACCTTCTACCAAGGCTTGATCAAGGGCGCGACCGATGGATTTGTCTTGGTGGTTGACCCTGCGAACGGACAGCGACTCCGCTCCACCTACTTCGGCGGCGAAGGTCTAGAGATGATCACGGCAGTGACCCAAGACGATGAGGGCAATGTGTATTTCGGTGGGTCAACCAGTTCCACCACTGGCAACTACGGAAGCAACTGCACATCCCCTGTAACCGGCTTCCCAATGTGCAGCACGGAAACCAATGACTACCAGCAGCCCACCAACGCGGGAGGCACTGATGCCTTCATTTTCCGGTTGGACCCCGACTTCAACCTGACGTGGAGCACCTTTTACGGTGGTGCTGGAACGGACTTGGTTTATGATGCAGCCTGCCTGAGTTTGGCGAGCGAAGGAAATGAACGAATCGCCCTCGTTGGAAGCACTACTGATGCCGTCCCTTTCGGTAGTACGATTGGTTTCCAACTAACAGGCAATGTTCCACAAAGCGGTTTTATCACCACATTCGACAGGGACGGAGTGCTCAAGTGGGGCACGAACGTACACGGTTTACAGCGCATAGAGGCTGTGGAAGCGCGAAAGACAAGTTTCGCTGTGATGGGTGTGACCGATCGGAGAGCACTTACACAGTCAACCTGTTCAGCCGTGCAGGGCGTTCTCTCTATTTGTGATCCTGGCAACGGTGCTTACCAAGATGATGTGATCACAGAGTATGACACTTATTTTGCCGAGTATCTTCAACCATCCGGTCAACTGAGATGGTCCACCTGCTATGGCGATCTGGGCTGGCTTGGTGCCATCTACGACGACCAGTTCGCGGGAGCATTGCTTTACGTTCAAGAACAACCGCAACCCTTCCCGATCTATCGCTTTTCCGATATGAAGACTGACGCGAGCGGGAACCTGTTCGCCATGGGGCAGTATATGCACGGTTATCACGAGTTCCCGGACGATCAGTCGACCGTCGTGTATCCCGGTCTTTACAACCAGGCATGGGATCCTGCCGCAGGTAATAATCAAACGGACCTTACCCTTTTCCTGTTCAACGAAGATCACCAATTAGTTTGGGCCAGCATGTGTGGTGCCAGCTTTCCACATTTCGATGATGATGACCCCTTCGGCTTTGACTGGCAATGGCAGATCAAGGGATGTGATTTCGGGCACGACCTCGTGTTGATCGAGGATCAGGCGCTTTACTGGGTCGGCACCACCGGTGGTGTCATCTATCCGCAGCAATGCCCTTATCCGGGTAGCTCCTGGTGCGAAACCTCGTTGGAGTACGTGGGTGATCACCTGGATCCATTACAGGGCTTTATGACCCGGATGAGCCTAGCCGATATTGTTATCGGCATCAATGATGCTGGTTCTACGAACGCTGAGAGCCTCACCTGCTATCCCAACCCGTCTTCTTCGCTAGTGCGATTCATGGCACCTCGCATCAACCTAGCCAGCGCTTTTGTGCAAGTGCATAATTCCATAGGGCAAGAGGTACTTGCCGCAACGCTAGACGGAACGGGATGGCTCGATGTGTCCTCCTTGGCCACGGGGATCTACTCCGCGAATTTGTTCGGGTCGGATCGCTCGGCCATTGGTACTGTTCGCTTTATAAAAGATTGATCATGGCCACACGTCGCATCATGCTCACGGCGTTGGCCGCGTGGTTCGTTAACCTTGCGCCCGGCCAATCGCTATTCCAAATGCTCGGCCAAGGATTGAGCGCACAAGGCTCAATGGTTTTCCTTGAAGACACCCTCACAGATATCATGTATGTGGGTGGTTCGGCTTGCTACGCAGGGGTTGATGTGACCAGTCCGGGTATCTTCTCCTGGGACGGCTCCCAATTCCAAGCCATGGGCTGTGGCTTCAATTGGGACTGTGTCTCCCAGTTAAGCAATGGAGGATTGGCAAATCCCATCACCACGCTTGCCTTTTGGGGCGGGGAACTCTATGCTGGAGGTGGGATATACTCTGCATCCGGCGTAGCCATAAATCATGTCGCTCGGTGGGATGGTAGTGCTTGGCAGCCGCTTGGTGTTGGTGTGGATAATAACGTGACGCGCTTACGCGGTTACCCCGATGGGCTTTACGCGGTGGGTAGTTTTACCCATGCGGGTGGAGTGGAAGCCAATGGTTTGGCGCGATGGGACGGCAGTAGTTGGCATGCGGTGTTCGACCTGCCTTTGTTCGGTACCCAATCCGTGAATCTGTTGAATGATGTCGCCTTTTACCAAGGCCAATGCTACATTGCTGGCAACTTCGGGGGTGGCAATGGCTTGAACGATATCGCTTACTACAACGGTACCGAATGGACGGCGATCGGCAATGGGCTTTTGGGTAGCTTCTGTTGGGTGAACAGATTGCAGGAGCACGCTGGCCTGCTTTATATTGCCGGTTTCTTTACCGATCAGGGGCAGTACGGAAATCCAGCTAATCCGGGTAGCGGCATCGTGACTTGGAACGGGAGTGAATACCAACAACTCGGCAGTGGCACTCGTGGTGCAACCAATCCGAATGTATTGGATATCACTTGGATCAACGATACCCTTTATGCTATCGGTGCATTCAATAGGATCGGTGAAGTCCCTTCCGGCGGATTGGCCCAGTGGGATGGTGATGGATGGTGCAGCTTGGTGCCTCCAAATTATTTCAACGGTGGTCAAGGCCCCATTGGTTCGTACCGCGACACACTGATCATCGGGGGTGGCACCACCATAGCCGGTCCAGATACCATAAACTGCATTGCCAAGTGGGTAGGTGGTGCGTATGTTGATTCGTGCGGGCTGTCAGTAGGGCTTCGCGAGCATACGAACTCGATATCATTCGTTATCGCACCCAACCCGGCCTCTACAAGCATCACCTTGCACGGCCTGCCGCCAACGGCTACCGCACTACTGGTGCATGATATTCTTGGGCGCACGGTAATGCGGGCCAACGCACGTTCAACATGGCTTGATGTTGAGGCATTGCCCAGTGGTACCTATACCGTGCAGGTACTAGATCCGGATGGTTCTACGCTCGGCACCGCTCGTTTCATTAAGCAGTAGCCCAATTCTTCCCAAAAGAAGCCCCTGCTAGTCGGGGGCTTCTTCGTTATCCCCATCTGGGGCCCACAGGCTACCTTTACCTACTCAATAACATACCGCCGTCCATGCTGGAATTGTCGTTCCTGAGAGAACACCGTGAAGAGGCTGAAGAACGTCTGGCCAAGAGGAACATCGATGCGAAGTCGTTCTTGGACCAAGCCGCCACATTGGATGAGAAGCGACGCTCTACCCAACAGGAACTGGATGCCCGCTTGGCGGACTTGAACAACTTGAGCCGCACCATTGGTGAACTGATGAAAGGGGGCAAGAAGGACGAGGCCGGAACGGCACGTGCGCAGACCACCGATCTGAAGGCGAACACCGCTGCGCTGAAGGAGCTGTTGGAAGCCACAGAGAAGAGCTTGCACGATCATCTCTGCACCATCCCCAACGCACCCAACACCAAGGTGCCACGCGGCCGCACGCCTGAAGAGAACGTGACGGTGATGCAAGAAGGTGCCATTCCGGATCTGGGGCCCGATGCCAAACCTCACTGGGAGTTGGGCGAGACGTACAACTTCCTGCACATGGACCTGGGAGTGAAGGTGACCGGCGCAGGCTTTCCGGTGTACAGCGGGCAAGGTGCCAAACTGCAGCGTGCCTTGATCAGCTTCTTCCTTGACAAGGCCATTGAGGCTGGTTATCGCGAGATCATACCACCACACTTGGTGAATGCTGACAGTGCCTTTGCGACAGGCCAGCTTCCCGACAAGGAAGGGCAGATGTACCATGCCACGTTAGATGGTCTTTACTTGATCCCCACGGCCGAAGTGCCGATCACGAACCTTTACCGCGACGAGATCGTGGACAGTTCTCAACTGCCGATCAAGATGGTGGGTTACACGCCGTGTTTTCGCCGCGAAGCCGGTAGCTATGGTGCGCATGTGCGTGGCCTCAACCGCGTTCATCAATTCGACAAGGTGGAGATCGTACGCATCGAGAAGCCCGAGAACAGCTATGCCGTGTTGGAGGAGATGGTGGACCATGTGAAGGGACTGCTGCGCGCCTTGGAATTGCCGTTCCGACAACTGCTGCTCTGTGGTGGCGACATGGGCTTCAGCAGCGCTATGACCTATGATATGGAGGTCTATTCGGCGGCTCAGCAACGTTGGCTGGAGGTGAGTTCAATCAGCAACTTCGAGACCTTCCAAAGCAACCGGCTGAAGCTCCGTTATCGCGGGGAGGATAACGCTGCTTCGCCAAAGGGTTCCGGCGCGGCATCAAAACCAAAACTGGCGCACACGTTGAACGGCAGTGCATTGGCATTGGCCCGCATCGTGGCCGCTTTGTTGGAGAACAACCAGACACCGGAAGGCATTCGTATTCCCAAGGCCCTACAGCCCTACACCGGATTCTCCATGATCATCAAATGAACCGTGGCATACTGTTCGCTCTCGTTGTTCCGTTGATCGGAAGTGGTTTGGTGACCGCTTGTCGCCACACCATCGATCCACACCGCATCGCAACGATAGACAGCTTGATCACCACCATGGAAGCCGCTTCCTTTACACTGAACGAGCTGGATGGCACTCCCTACACCAAGGCCAACTCGATACTGAACACCAAGCGTGCGCTATTTCTCCAGCGGTTCTCCGACACCCTGGATAGACGGACGGCGGCCGCCCTGGGCGCTCAATTCGTTCGCCTTCGCGATGCCGCTCGTATGGCTGCGGACCACGAACAAGTGCGGCTGGCAGTGGAACGTGCCATGGTGCGTTTGCAAGGCCTCCGAACCGATCTGGTAACTGGCGCCATGGACAATGAACAGAGCCTTTCCGCATTGACCATGGAACATGGCGCTACCAACGCGCTGGATAGTTCAGTGCAACAGGTCCTGGCGAACTATCGATCCATGCAAGGTGTACTGGAGGAGCAAACGCTGGTGGATAGCCTCCTAGCCGGTACTGGCCCAACCCAACACATCCCATGATCCGCCTCTTTTCGTTGCTGCTCGTCTTGTGGTCCAGTGCCCCATTGTTGTTGGCGCAGCCCGCTGCAGATGAGCAGTTGGCCGCCCAGTACTTTCAACAAGGCGATTTTGCCAAGGCCATCCTCTACTACGAGAAACTGCATCGCAAACAGCCTACCGAGTTCTACTACCAGCAACTCCTGAAGAGTTATACCGGTCTAAAGGACCTTGAAAGCGCAGAGAAGTTAGTGAAGGACCAGATGCGTCGCTCCAACGGGGACCCGCGCTATATCATTGATCTGGGCAGCCTGTATAAAGCGAATGGGCTGGACGATAAAGCGAACAAAGAGTATGACAAGGCGCTGAAGCAAATGCGAGGAGACCAAGGCAGCATTCGACAGGTCGCCAACGCATTCATCGAAGTGAACGAGACGGACCGTGCACTGGAGGCTTATGAGCGCGGCGAAAGAATGATGCCCGATGGGTCCACCTTTGCTTACGAGATCGCGGGACTGTATGGAGCCAAAGGCGACATCCCACGCATGGTCGCCTCATACATGGACCTGGTCACGGCCAATGAGGGATACGCACAAGCTGTGCAGAATGCCCTTTCCCGATCCATCGACTTCGCTGTGGCCGATGAGCGATCCGAGACCCTGCGCACCGAATTACTGCGCCGCATCCAACGCGATCCGCAGCGAACGGTCTTTCCGGAGTTGTTGATCTGGATGTACATCCAACAGAAGGACCTGAACGCAGCCTTGGTCCAGAGCAAGGCCATGGACAAGCGTTTCGACGAGGGAGGGACACGCCTGATGGATCTGGCCAGGTTAGCACTTGCGAACAAGGATCATGCAACGGCCTACAAGTGCTACGAATATGTGCTTGGCCTGGGCCGGAATGACGCGAACTATGTGCAAGCCCGTATCGGAGCAGTTCGGACACGGTATGAGCAACTGACCGAACAAGCCGAGCCCACGACCCTGGACCTGCAAGCCCTCGATCAGCAGGCGGCAGCCACGCTTACTGAATTCGGTCTGGGGCAAGCCACCATGGATCTGCTGCGCGATCGCGCACACCTGAAGGCCTATTACTTGAATGATCATGCTGGTGCGATCACGTTGTTGGAGGAGGGGGTCGCGCACCCGACCATCGACCCCAAGACCAAGGCCCAATTGAAACTCGACCTTGGCGATATACACCTGCTTGCCGGCGATATCTGGGAGGCTTCGCTGCTCTATTCCCAAGTGGACCTCGAATTCAAATACGACATGCTCGGCCACGAAGCCCGCTTGCGCAATGCCAAGGTCTCGTTCTACGCGGGCGATTTCCTATGGGCACAAGGGCAGCTTCAAGTACTGAAAGCAAGCACGAGCAAACTCATTGCCAACGATGCCATGGAGCTTTCCTTGCGCATAACCGATAACCTGGGCTTGGACAGCAACAGTGTTCCGCTCAGCTATTTCGCGCGGGCAGAATTGCTGCGGTTCCAACACCGGTTCGATGGGTCGCTGGCTGTATTGGATTCGCTGGATGCCGCATACCCAGGCCATAGTTTGGGCGATGATATCCTCTACGAACGTTTCCGGATCGCGTATGCCAGGCACCGTTACGCCGAAGCTGCCACGCACCTGGAAAAAGTGTTGGAACTGTATCCCTTGGATATCCTGGTGGATAATGCCATGCTCGACCTCGGCAAATTGTACGAGGAGCGTTTGAACGAACCCGAAAAGGCCAAGGGATATTACCAACGCCTTCTCTTCGAGCAGACCGGGAGCATCTTCGTTCCAGAAGCTCGTGATCGGTTCCGCAAACTGCGGGGCGACCAACTCGAAGCACCACCAGAGCCTCCTGCGCCCACCCAACAACCATGATCATCTACAATGTCACCATCAGCGTGGATAGCGATATCCACGTGCAATGGCGTGCTTGGATGGAACGCACCCACATTCCAGAGGTGATGGCCACCGGTTTATTCCTGGACAATCGGTTGTGCCGGGTATTGGCCGATGATGAAGGCGGTGTGACCTACGCTGTTCAATACACCTGCGCAGACATGGTGACCTACGAGCGTTACCGCGACGAACACGCTCCACGCTTGCAAGCCGAATCGCAGAAGATGTACGCTGGAAAATTCGCTGCGTTCCGCACCCTGTTGGAAGTGCTGCACACCGCCTGATGAAGGTCCGCGCGAAAAAACACCTGGGCCAACACTTCCTTAAAGAGGAGGCCGTTTCCCAACGTATCGCCGCCAGCCTCACCGGACACGGCCACTACCATCACCTGGTCGAAGTAGGGCCTGGTACTGGAGCACTTACTAAACAGTTGATCGGGCGGCCCGATACACATCTTGTGTGCTACGAGGTGGATACCGAATCCGTGCGTTTCCTACAGAACACCTATCCAGAGTTGGAGGTGCGGGAAAGTGATTTCCTACAGATGAACCCCGATTCGATCACCGATGGTCCCATCGCCGTGATCGGGAACTTCCCGTACAACATCAGTACCGAGATCGTTTTCAAGGTGCTGGAGAACCGGGATCGCTTTTCCGAGTTGGTAGGCATGTTCCAAAAGGAAGTCGCCGATCGGTTCTGCAGTGGTCCTGGAAATCGCACCTATGGGATCACCAGTGTGCTTGCACAGCTTTGGTATGATATGGAGGTGCTTTTCATTGTTGAACCGGAGGCCTTCATTCCGCCGCCCAAAGTGCGCAGTGCGGTGATCCGCATGCGCCGCAATGGTGTACGGAGCCTCCCGTGTGACGAGGCCCTGCTGCGCCGACTCGTGAAGGCCGCGTTCAACCAACGGCGGAAGACCTTGCACAACGCGTTGAAGGGATTTTCCGGGCTGCCGCACGGCGTGCCTGTGGAGTACGCTGGCAAACGCGCCGAACAGCTTTCGGTGGCCGATTTCATTGCGCTGGCTTTGGCCTGTACGCCCTAGCGTTCAGGTTAGCGGTCTTCGTAGATTCGCGCGGCCTGCCAAAAAGGACGATCCGCAAGGGATCGGCCGAAGGGGTGCGCGCTCCGAACCATGTCATTCGAACTCACCCGATCATTGTTGGATGGCATCCGGAGCGATGTTGCGCAGGGGCGGGACACGGCGATCCGGTCCGTGCTGGCCGAATTCCACCCCGCGGACGTGGCGGCCGTGATCGACCAACTTCACTTGGACGAGGCCGTTCATGTCTATCGCTTATTGGAAGGTGAGATCGCGGCCGATGTACTGATCGAACTGAACGAGGACCTGCGAGAACTTCTGCTCAACTCCCTTACGAGTCGCGAGATCGCGGAAGACGTTCTGGAACACATCGACTCCGATGATGCAGCGGACGTGATGGCCGACCTCTCCGAGGACAAGCAACGCGAGGTGATCGCGTTGTTGGACGACCAGGAGCAGCGCGAGGATATCCAAGAACTGCTCACCTATGCCGAAGGAACAGCGGGTGCGCTCATGGCCAAGGAATTGATCAGTGTGCGTACCGACCAGACCGTTGCGCGGGCGATCATCGATATGCGCCGCCAAGCCCAAAAGGTGGAACACGTCTACACCATCTACGTGGTGGATAAGGATGATCGCCTCTACGGCATCCTACCCTTGAAGGATCTGCTCTTCAACCCGGAGAGCACCCGGACCTTGATCAAGGACATCTGCCAAACCGATGTGATCTCCGTGACGACCGATACCGATGTGGAAGAGGTGGTGAACCGCATGAAGAAGTACGATGTGGTGGTGTTGCCCGTGGTGGATGCGCTTGGTCTGTTGCAGGGCAGGATCACCTTCGATGATGTGATGGATGTGATGAGCGAAGAGGCCACGGAGGATTACCAACTGGCGAGTGGTATCAGCGAAGACGTGGATGCAACGGACAGCCCGTTGGTGCAAGTGCGAGCGCGGTTGCCATGGTTGCTCATCGGTTTGGCTGGCGGGATCGTGTCCTCTCGTATCATCGCTCAATACGAAGGGCAACTCCGGATCGACCCGACCATGGCCTTCTTCATGCCGCTGATCGCTGCAACAGCCGGGAATGTTGGCGTACAATCTTCGGCTATCGTTGTACAAGGTCTGGCTTCGGGTAGCATGGCCAACGTGAACCTGCTCACACGCATGTGGAAGGAATTGCGAGTTGCCCTGCTGACGGCCTTGGTTTGTGGCGCCGTCATCTTTGCCATCAACGTGGGGCTACAGCAAACACAGGCGCTCACCTACACCGTTAGTATTGCGCTCTTCAGCGTCATCATCACTGCCGCCATGTTCGGCACCGTGATCCCGCTCGTGCTCGATCGCTTGAAGGTGGATCCCGCACTCGCCACTGGACCCTTTGTAACCACGCTGAACGACATCTTTGGACTGCTTACTTACTTCACCGTAGGCCATTTGATGTATGACCTATTACCCTGATCCCGGATAGCCGGGATG
>Ga0209591_10009179_pt1 | contig 10715 bp, 8 predicted proteins | sample MAT01_FD_187207 | JGI IMG/M metagenome (GOLD analysis project Ga0209591, IMG submission 187207) | Freshwater microbial communities from Lake Fryxell liftoff mats and glacier meltwater in Antarctica - MAT-01 (SPAdes) (version 2) | ecosystem: Environmental > Aquatic > Freshwater > Ice > Liftoff...
CAGCAGTTCTGCGTCCAGCAGTTCTGCGTCCAGCAGTTCTGCGTCCAGCAGTTCTGCGTCCAGCAGTTCTGCGTCCAGCAGTTCTGCGTCCAGCAGTTCCCGGTCTCGCTGATCCCGGTCGATCTGCCCCGGCACCGCACATCCACGGACCGCACTCAATGTGCGATCTTTTCCCCGAGCCGCATCCTTATCTATGTCCGCCGCGCCGAAAGCGACCGGACGCCTCCCGGAATCATCCACATGTCTGCCACAAGCCTTCCAGAAACCCGCCCCGCGCTGACTCAGCTCTCCGAAGACGAGACCATGTTCCGCGATGCGGTCGCGGCCTTTGCGAAGGATGACGTGGCGCCGCGGGTGCGGGCGATGGAGGCGGCGGGGAAGATCGACAGTGCAATCATTGCGAAGTACTTCGAGCTGGGACTCATGGGCATTGAACTTCCCGAGTCGGCCGGTGGTGCCGGTGGCTCGTCGATGATGATTGCGCTGGCGGTCGAGGAGATCAGCAAGGTGGATCCGGCGGCGGCGATCATGGTCGATGTGCAGAACACGCTCGTCAACTACCCGATTCACGCCTACGGCAACGCCGATCAGCACGCGCGGTATCTCACGCGCCTGACAACGGATACCATCGGTGCGTACGCGCTGTCCGAGGCGGAGTCGGGCTCGGACGCCTTCGGCCTGCAGTGCAAGGCGGAGCGGACGGACGGCGGCTGGAAGTTGACCGGGCGCAAGCTGTGGATCACCAACGGCGCCGAGGCCGAGATCTTCGTGGTGTTTGCGAACACCGATCTGGCGAAAGGGTACAGAGGGATCACCGCGTTCATCGTCGAGAAGGCGTTCGCCGGTTTTGCGATCGGCAAGAAGGAGGACAAGCTCGGTATTCGTGCATCGAGCACCTGCGAGCTGATTCTGGATGGCGTGGATGTACCGGATGCCAATGTGCTGGGACCGGTGGGCCAGGGGTACAAGATTGCGATCGACACCCTGAACGGCGGGCGGATCGGAATCGGCGCTCAGATGATCGGTGTCGCAGCGGGCGCGTTGCAGGCGGCGTGCGAGTATCTCAAGCAGCGCACGCAGTTTGGGAAGGCGCTGAGCGAGTTCCAGGGGATCCAGTTTCAGGTGGCGCAGGCGGCGACCGAACTGGAAGCGGCTCGTCTTATGGTGTACAACGCCGCGCGCCTCAAGGATGCGGGGCAGGACATCCAGCGCGAGGGTGCGATGGCGAAGCTGTTCAGCAGCCAGGTTGCCGAGCGTGTGACGAGTGTCAGTCTGGAGTTGTTTGGCGGTTATGGGTATGTGAAGGACTATCCCGTCGAGAAGTTCTATCGGGATGCGAAGATCGGCGCGATCTACGAAGGGACGTCGAACATGCAGCTGCAGACGATTGCGAAGTTGACGCTCAAGTGATGTGCAATCGCTGACGTCGCGGAGGTAGTCGGCGCGATTGGTTCTCGGGCTTTACGGCTCAACATGGCACACCAAATTCCTTGGCGCGCCAGATGACACTCAATTGGTGTGAGGGGCAGATGATGCGTGCACTGTACCGCTCGATGGCGCTTGTCGCGATGACCACGTCTGCCGCGTGTGCGCAGAGCGCGACCGAGACGCGACTTCCCGCTGGCACCCGCGTTTGTGACATGTCTGTTCGCGTAGTGTCGATTCGGCTCGTCGATGCCGCTGGCGCTCCGGTGTCCGGGGCGTCGATCGTCGTCAGACGCGTGCGGACTCGCGCGACGCTCGAACATGCGGAGGCGATGGGCGGGCAGGGCGACTACAAGATCATTGAAGACGGCGAGCTGTCCGATCTACGCCGTGAGGGCGAGCCCTTTGATGTTTCGTTCACCAAGGGCGGCCGCGTACGAAAGGTCCGGCTCGTGATTGGCCAGGACGCGGGCGGGTGTCATGTGTTGCTCAAGCGCGGGCCGGCGAGCGTTCGCTTCTGATCTGATGCTACAGGGCAAAAAAATCGGCGCCGCGAGGGGATTTGATCCCTCGCGGCGCCGTCAAACTTTTATTCAGCTGTTGCGAGCGTTGCGGCGGCGGCTGATTCCAACCAGCGCGACCAGACCGGTTGCCATCAGTGCGTACGTTGACGGCTCAGGGATGACGCCGGTCGGACCGACCTGGCCGATGACCCAGTCGTAGTTCGCCTTGCACGCCGCGTTCGCTGCGAAGTTGGCGACGCAGGCGTAGCCGAAGACGGCGTCGTATGCGTTCAGGTTGCCACCGGGAGCGTTACCCTGGCCCCACGACGCGACGCCGAGGACTTCCCAGGTGTTGCTGAAGGCTGCGCCACCCGAGTCACCGCGACCAACGGCGCTCTCGAGTGCACCATTCGCGGCGCCGGTGCAGATCGCGAGCGAGGCACACATGAACGAGCTCGCGGACGGGGCTGAGTTACGATCGAAGTCGGCGAGCAGGATCCCACCGTAGTTCTGGCGGGCAGGATTCGCATTGTTCGCGAACGTCTGATCGTCACGGCCAGTGGTCTCAAACCGATTCCGGCCGGCCCGAAGCACGTTTACGGCAGCGAACTGGTTGTTGGCGGTGTTGTTGTCGCCCGTGGCGCCGTCGCCGGTGCGGCCGAAGCCGGCGACCGTATTGTCAACCAGCGGGTTGCCGCTGAACAGCGAGTAGGTCCGGGCGCCAGCAGGGGCGTTTGCGCTGAGGGTCAAGACTGCAACGTCCTGCTCCTCCAACACGGCGCCGCTGTAACCAACCTGAACGGCGAAACCAGTGCCGTTGACTTCCGTGAACGTGCCGTCCGCATTGCGAAAGCGGGCCGTGAAGCTGGACCAGCTGATCGTGTTGGTGTTGGTGGACACGCAGTGCGCAGCCGTCAGGATCTTCCGGGTGCTGAGAAGCGACCCGGTACAAGCGGAGGCAACCGCTCCGGCGGCGTTGCGGAACCAGAGGTTCACGACGCCGGAGTAGTTGTTGTCGGCCGCGGGGGGCAGGTAGATCGCGTTGTTGATGCCGCCGCCTTCGGCGCCGGCAGTCTGGACAACGACGGTGTTCATTGCAGTGCCGGTGAACTTGTTCGTGGTGGAGATGGTGGGCTGTGCCGAGAGCACCGGCGCAACGCCGGCGATCGCGAGAGCCGCAATCCTGAACCGCATGGGGAGTTCCTCTGAGTGTGGGACAGTGGCACTGAATCGTTGCTGTCTTTCAGCATCGTGGCGAGGACTGATCCCCACACGCCTTCAGCACTGGCAGTCTCAGAAGCAAGTCATGTTCCCATTCCCGTGATGCAGAAAATTGCGTTCATCCCCCCACAGATTGTGCGCACGAGCTCGCCATCTTCCGAGCAGATCATCTGACATAAGCTGCTACACGACAACGACTTCCAAATCTGTCGGAGTTTCAAACTCGATTGTCAGCGCAGCGGAAATTTCTGCCGCTACGTGTGTAGCAAACCGAGCAGAAGTCGCAGCCAAACCACACTATTGTCGCATCGACCTCATCCATACAAAGGAGATGAAGATCCAGACAACTCATGAGCAGGGACACCTTCGTCTTGCTGTACAGTTTGCTTGAATTTGTTCTTTTTCGCTCCGGCTATCGCACACTCGAACATGCCGTCAACTGCCACAACCCAGCTCCTCAGCCTGTCTGATCCCGCCTCTGCTACCGAGCTCTGCCACTGAGCTCCTGAATGGCGCCATGCAACTCGTTCGACCGCACTGCCAATGCTTCGTCCATTATCACAATCGGCATCATCCGACAGTGTCAGGCCGCGGATGCATTTCGGAAGGCACGTGTGGGTTGTCAGCGGATCCAGCTCCAAATACTGAACTCGAAGCGGCTCGGCCAGCGGTGTGCAAAGCAGCGCGACGAAAGAATGCCGGACACCGCACACACCGTGAAGGCGCGATGGCGAAGCTGTTCAGCAGTCAAGTCGCCGAGCGCGTGACGAGCATCAGTCTGACAGTGTGTTGAGGCCACAGGTATGTGAAAGACCCTTCGGTGCAGAATTTTTATCGCAATGCGAAGATCGGCGCGATCCACGAAGAGAAGTCATACATGAACGTCATATATGCAGATACAGAAGATTGCGAAGTTGACGTTGACGCGAATCGCAATTGTTCGAATTGCGCGGGCGGGTGGCGCACCGCGAACGCGCCGAGTGAACGTCGCGCACCAACGTCCTGGGTGGGCCAGAGGACAGACATTTGGAGTGAGCGGCGACTCATGCGTGTACTGCACCGATCGACGGCGCCTGTCGAGTGAACATCATATGTGGCGTGCGCGCAGAGCGCCGCCGAAAAGCAATTCGCCGCTGGTACCCGTGTCTGTGATATGTCGATACGCGCTGTGGCGATTCGCCACGTTACTTCGGCGACACTACACTCGTGGTCTGACGCGCGCGGACTCGCACGACGCTCGAGTTCACGGAGTCGATGGGCGGTCCTGGCGACTGCAGAATCGTCAGTGACGGCGAGTTGACGGACCTGCGACGCGACGGTGAACCGCGCGATGCGAGATTCACGAGGGCCAGACGCGTGCGACAGGTGCGGATTGTGATTGGCCGGGACGCGAGCGGATGTCACGTTGTGCTCAAGCGAGGGGCCGACGAGCGCTCGGCTCTGTTCGTTTCGAGGGCGATGTGGAGGGCGATGTGGAGGGCGGTGCGGAGCGCTGCGCTACCACCGATGTTGGCACGGCCGCGAGCGTGGTGCTCGCGGCCGTGGCAAAACTCCTCCGGCGAAACTCCTCAGCCGGAACGACTCAGGCGAAGCTTCTCAGTTATTGCGCGTGTTGCGACGACGGCCGATTCCGACCAGCGCGACCAGACCGGTCGCCATCAGCGCGTAGGTGGACGGCTCCGGGATCACACCGGCCACCTGCTCCAGGACGAAGTTGTAGTTCGCGACGCAGGCGGCGTTCGGTGCGTAGTTCGCGACGCAGGCATAACCGAAGCTGGTGCCGTACTGCCCGAGGTTCCCGCCGCCGGTGGACTGTCCCCACGAGGCGACACCGAGGACCTGCCATGTACTGGTGAGGGCAGCGCCTCCCGAATCCCCTCGCCCCACTGCAGTCTCGTTCAGGCCGAGTCCGCGATCGCAGAAGCCGAGGGTACCGCACATGAAGGTGGTCGGGAGCTCAACCGGCCCGTCCATGTCCGCACGGAGCACACCGCCGAACGCGCCCGGATCTGGGTTGGCGATCGTGGCGTAACTACCGCCGTCGCGACCGGTCGTCTCGAAACGGTTGCGGCCGGCGCGGAGCACGTTGGCCGTTCCGAACTGATTGTTGGCGGTGTTGTTGTCACCCGTAAGACCGTCACCGGTTCGACCGAAACCCGCCATTGTGAATTCGACCATCGGGTTGCCCGAAAACAACGAGTAGCGGCGCGCACTGGAGGGCGCGTCTGCGCTGAGTGTGAGCACTGCGACATCCTGCTCTTCGACGACGGCGCCGCTGTAGTTCTGCTGCACGGCGAACCCGGTGCCGTTCACTTCGCTGAACGTGCCATCAGCGTTGCGGAACCGTGCGGTGAAGCTGGCCCACCGAACGCTGGCAGTGTTCGTGGAGACGCAGTGGGCGGCCGAGAGGATCTTGCGGGTCGTCAGCAGCGCTCCGGTACAGGCGCTCCGAACAGTGCCCCCAGCGTCACGAAACCACAGGTTCACGACACCGCTGTAGTTGTTGTCCGTGGCGGGGGGCAGGTACAGCGGATTGTCGATGCCGCCGCCGATCGAAGCGTCCTGTACGACCACGGTGCGAAAGGCAGTGACCGTGTCAGTCGCGAAGGTGGCCTGTGCCGATAGCGCGGGCGCGAGCCCGGCGAAGGCAAGACCTGCAATCCTCAATTTCATGTGCGAAGAGCTCCTGCTGAGAAGGTTGGCACTGAATGGCTGCTGGCAGCCAGCATCGCGGCGAGGCCTGATCCCCACACGCCTTCAGCACAAGCGACTTCATCAGCAAATCACGTTCCCATCGCTAAAAAACACGGAAGCAAATTCATCCGTAACAGAATCCTTGGCGATGTCTTCACACCGGGACCGGGCAATCAGGATAAAGTGTTTTCCATTAACGACTTAGTCCACTCGATCACGCCAGTGGCGTTAAAGAAGGTTAGCGGTAAAATCTGCCGATCACTCATTACTCCGAGCCTCTTTCGCTGCAAGCAAACTACACAACCGATGCATCGAGCTCATCCATAAAGAGATCTTCAGATCCTGAAACCCATCAACTCCCTCCAGTTCATTTTGCTGCAGAGCTCGCTCTTCTCACACCTTTACGCACCCGCTACCGTACACCCTGCCACGCCGACACCCGCCGCGACTCCGCCACCCCTCTCCGCCGCCAGTGCCTGTTCCCTCCCTGCCGCCGCTGCCACCGCGCTCCGCCACCGAGATCGTGGACGGCGCCGTGCAACTCGTTCGACCGCACTTCGGATACTTCCTCCGTATCGCGACCGTCGGCGCGATCCCGGCGCTCGTGCAGGCGGTGATCACGTTGCTGATCTTCCCGACGATGCCCACCGACCCGGTGGCGCTGTTGCGGCAACAGGCGTCGCTGCTCCCGCTCACGCTGCTCACCTACGCCCTCACCACGATGCAGTCCGGCGCGATCATCATCGGCGCACTGGCGGTGCTGCGCGGCGATCCACTGCCGTCGGTCTGGACGGCGTTCACCTCGGCGCTCCGGCGATTGTTCTCGCTGCTCGGCGCCAACCTCCTGCTGGCGGTGATGCTCGTGATCGTGATGATCCCGGTGATCGCGGCCGCGGTGTTCGTGGCGGTGACCAGTACGACGACCGTCGGCAGTCTGCTGCCCACGGGGACTGGCGTCGCCATCGCTGCGTTCGTGGGATCAGCCGCCGCACTCCTCCTCCTGTTCTTTGCGTTCCTGACGATCTTCGCACGCTCGGCGATCATGACGTCGCTCGTCATCGCGGAGGGGCTTGGCCCCATCCAATCGCTGCGGCGGGCGCACGCGCTCTCGAGCGGATCGTACCTGCGGCTGGCACAGACGTACGGGCTGGTATTCGTGATCCTGATCGTGATCTACGGCGTGCTGGCGGGTGTCGCGATCGCCTTCCAGGGCCAGCAACAGCTCGTGCAGGCGCTGCTCAGCGTGATCCTGATCCCCGTGATCCCGATCATCGGCAGCATCATGCTGCTCACCTACGCCGACCTGCGCGTGCGGCGCGAGGGGGCGGATCTGGATGCCGCCCTCGATGCGATGGCGCCGATGGCCGCGAGCGCCAGCTGACGGTGCTGCCGGTGCTCACTCCGCTCGTGCAGGCCGCGCTGGCGTTGCTGCAGCTGTCGCCGATTCCCCCCTCGACGGTGCGCGATACGATCGCGCGCATCGTCACCGAGAGGGGGTTCAGGGAGAGCATCACCACGACGCTCCTGTCGCGATTCTGGACCTGGTTTTCGCGCATCCTGAGCGACCTCTTTCGCGAAGCCGCTGGCAGCCGAGGCACCTACCTCGTCTCGCTGTCGATTCTCACGCTGCTGGCGGTGGCAGCGATCGCACGCAGCGTGATTCTCGCCCGTGCACGACGGGTGGCGGCCGCGCGCCGGGATGTGCCGGAGACGGCGGAGGAGCAGTTGGCTCAGGCGCGGAGTCTGGCGGAACAGAAGCTGTACCTGCAGGCTGCTCACCTGCTCTACGCCGCACTGATTACACGCCTGGTGGAAGAGAAGCGTGTGCGGCGTCACCGCTCAAAGACCGTCGGCGACTACGCACGCGAACTGCGCGCCTCAGGCGACAGCGCGGCACCGGCATACCGCGCCTTCGCCGCCACCTACGACGTGGTGGCCTACGGCGATGGCGTCTGCGACAGCGCGCGCTTCGCGCGGCTGGAAGCGCTGGCGGCGCCCGTGTTGCAGGGGACTGCCGCCTCGGTGACTCGCGCCGCCTGATGCCACAGACAGAGCTCCCCCCCTCGGCGACGGTCGCCGACAGTGCGGCGGACCGCACGCGAAGTCGCCGCGCGACGCTGATCACCGTGAGCGTACTGGCCGGACTGGTGGCGCTGATCGTGCTGCTCACACCGGTCACCGACGACACCACTGACACCACACTCACCACGCAGAAGTACGGGCCGGGGAATGCCCGACTGGCATCCGAACTGGCGCGACGGCTTGGGTGGGATGTGCGCATCAGCGATGCGCCGCTGGCGCGTACGCTAGACACCACGGCGATCTACGCGGTATTCGACGGACCGACTCCACTCACGCTCGACGAACGCAATACGATCCTGAGCGCGGTGCGACGAGGGGCGGGGCTGCTGGTCGCTCCCGCTACATCGACGAACTTCGCACTCCTCGACTCACTCGGCCTGCGCACCGGCGAATCGGGGCTGGTGACGGCCACGCCGCTCGACAGCTGTCCTCGAGAAACAGATCCGCTGTCGGCGCTCCGGGTGCGCCCGCGGATGGTGACGTTCGACTCGCTGACGCCCAGGGAGTCGCGTGACAGCCGTTGGGTACCTTATCCTCGCGACGCTCGCACACTGCTGGACAGCGATGTACCGCGTTCGGGCAGTGGCGTATTCAGCGGTCGGGTGAGCGGCAACAGCAACATCCGCGACACCAACGCCGGCAGCAGTTCGGCTGCCACTGACTCCACGCGTCCGCGGCTCCGCGCAACACCGATCGCATCGGCGGCGCCGAATCTGCAACCGACGATCGTCGCCTTTGCGCTCGGCCGTGGACGGGTGGTCGCGCTGGCCGATCCGGACATTCTGCGCACCGATCAGATGCGCAACTGCGCGATGGGATCGGCGCTCAGTGTCGTCCGCTCGCTGGAGTATCTGTCCGACGGTCGCGCGCGGCGGATCGTGTTCTCCAATCATTACCAGCAGTCACGGAATGATGGGCCGAGTGTGGTGCTCAACGAGTGGCTTGGCGGCACACCACCCGGACGCACCGTGCTGACGTTGATGGCGGCGGGAATCCTGCTGCTGCTGGCCCGCGGCCGTCGCACACTGGCACCGGTGTATCGTGCCCGCGAGGAGCGTCGCTCTGCGCTGGAGCATGTGGATGCGCTGGCCACCGCGTGGCGGGCGGTGCGCGGAACGCGAACGGTGGCGAAGATGCTCGCGCGCGGCATTCGACGCCGTCACGCGGCCGGGCGGTGGCGAACGTTGGATGACACCGCATTTTTGAGCGCGCTCGCCGAGCGCCATCCGGGCATCGCCGCCGACGCGGCACGTCTCTCGCAGGCAATCGAGTCGCCGGAAGCGCCGGCCGACCTGCCTGCGCTGCGGCGGTCGGCGGCGCAGATCGACGCCGCCTGTCTGACACCGTGATTCTGTTTCTCCCTGCGTCTTCTGCATCGCTATTCTATCTCACATGACTTCCGATAATCCGCTCTTCGATCCCGCCGCCGCCATCGAGGCGCTTCGCACCGCGATCCGCAAACGCATCGTGGGTCAGGACCTCGCCATCGATGAACTGCTCGCGGCGCTGCTGGCTCGCGGTCATGTGCTGCTGGAAGGGGTGCCGGGTGTCGCCAAGACGCTGCTGGTCCGCGTGCTTGCGAGCGCCAGCGGTGTGCGCTTTGGACGCATTCAGTTCACCCCCGATCTGATGCCCGCCGACATCACGGGGACATCGGTGTTGCGCGGCGACGGGCGATTCGAGTTTCGACCAGGCCCGCTGTTCGCCGACATCGTGCTGGCAGACGAGATCAATCGCGCGCCAGCCAAGACACAGGCGGCGCTCCTTGAAGCGATGCAGGAGCGGCAGGTCACGGTGGATGGCACGCGGCACGACCTGGGCCAACGCTTCACGGTTGTCGCGACGCAGAATCCGGTGGAGTTCGAGGGTACCTATCCGCTGCCCGAGGCGCAGCTGGATCGGTTTCTGGTGAAGGTGCGCGTGGGATATCCGTCAGCGGCGGACGAGCTGGCGATGCTGGAGGCTCACGCACGCGGCGATGATCCGGAACGCGCGTTCGGTGACGACGGGCTGGCGATCACCTCCGAGTCGCTGGATACGTTACGGAGTGCGACTGACCGGGTGACGATCGCGCCCGAGGTGGTGGCGTACATCGCATCAGTGGTGCGCGCCACGCGCGACGATCCGGCGCTGGCGCTCGGCGCGTCACCGCGTGCTTCTGTGGCGCTGTTGCGCCTCTCGCGTGCGGCCGCAATTCTGGCGGGCCGCGATTTCGTCACACCGGATGATGTGAAGGGTTTTGCGCCGGCCGCGCTCCGTCATCGACTGATTCTGAGCCCGGAACTCGACGTGGAAGGGCGCACCACGGACGATGTGCTGGCCGCCGTTCTGCTGCGCGTGCCGGCGCCGGTGTGACGCTGTGATCGCCAGGGCTGCTGCGCTGCTGCTGCGATACTCGCCCACATCGCGCCTGGCGAGTTGGCTGGCGGTGGCGGCGCTGGTCTGGTTGGTACCACTGCCGGCGCCATGGTCGGCGGTGCTGAGCGGCGTTGCAATTGCAGCGGTGCTGGGCGCTGCGCTGTGGGATCTGGTGCAGCTGCCACCCACCGATGCAATCGCCGTGACGCGACACGCTCCCGTGCAGCTGGGTTCGGGCGATGACGAGCTGGTGACGTATCACCTCGTGTCGTCGTGGCCGCGAGAGGTGAAGATGGTGCTGGCCGAACGTGTGCCGAGTGCACTCGGTGGTGGCGCGGTGCGTACGACGTTGTTGGCGTTGCCGGCGCTTGCGACGGTGCAGACCACGACGCCGATTCGCGGGTTGACGCGCGGTCCCGCGGCGCTCGGGCC
>Ga0209591_10009186_pt1 | contig 10712 bp, 12 predicted proteins | sample MAT01_FD_187207 | JGI IMG/M metagenome (GOLD analysis project Ga0209591, IMG submission 187207) | Freshwater microbial communities from Lake Fryxell liftoff mats and glacier meltwater in Antarctica - MAT-01 (SPAdes) (version 2) | ecosystem: Environmental > Aquatic > Freshwater > Ice > Liftoff...
CTGCCTTAATAGGAATTTCCTTCGCAGCGGAGTGTCGCCTCGGACTCCGCGTCTACACTGCTCTGAACTAACCTTTCAATTTTGGCTGTGGTAAGTGTTGTCGCCTACCTCCAAAAGAGATAAACCACAACGCCCCACCTAACGCAAGTGTCCCGCTCGTGCTACTCTTTCGCAACAGTGGTGTACTTGCCAAAGAGCCAGGAACAAACCCCGCACCAATGGCGTATGTAAACTTCATCTCCGTGGACAAAAACTTCGTGCTACAGACGGACGTCAGCCTGACCAACTTTGTGCGGATCATTGAAGCCGCCAAGGAAAGCGGTGCGAATGGCGGCAACGGCCTGCACGAGCGCCTCTATGCCGAGGTGACCGTGAAACAGGCAGGATATATGTACATTTACCTGAGCAACGATAACCCAACTGTGGCAGAAGTATACTTCGATGACTTTAAAGTGACGCAAGTAAAATCACCGGTGATACAGACTGGCGACTACTATCCCTTCGGTCTCACCATCAACTCGTATCAACGTGAAAACTCAGCACCGAATCAATACCAATTTAATGGCAAGGAATTACAAGACGAGTTAGGTCTTGATTGGCTGGACTATGGAGCAAGAATGTATATGCCTGAGATTGGAAGGTGGGGTGTTGAGGATAATATGGTCGAAAAATATCTGTCGAGTTCGCCATATAATTACACATTAAATAATCCAATCTTATTGAGCGATCCTGATGGAAACGATATTAGTGTTACTAATCTTTCAGAATCCCAGCAAAAATCATTGCTGACTTTTGCTAAGACGAATGAAGGTCGACAATTTCTTTCGCAATTTGCCGTAGGAGGAAAAGAGTACACTATTGGAGGCGAGAAGATTGTTTACGAGAAGAGCGGAAAATTCTCAAATCAACAACTTAACTACATTACAACTCCCAAAATGTCAGGTGCAGATGCAAAAACAGTAGCAAGAATATGGAATCCTAAAAAGGGGAAGTGGATTGACCTTCGAGAGCTAAATGTGGCAGATGTAAAGGCATCGGCAAGGTCTGAGGGTAACAAATTTCTTTTTGCAATGAACGTTTATATTGGAGATGATCAGCAAGGCAATGATGCAACTTATGATATAGGACACGAGAATTTCTTGCATGTCCAAAGAATGTCAGGCGAAATTGATGGAGCTATTAATGACTATAAGTCTGGGGAACTTGCGAAGCGAGGCCAAACGGGGTATAAAGCAAGTGCCGAAAATGTCATGACTGGTCTTTTGCAGGGCACATATAATGCAGATTTAGATCATAAACTATTTGTTAATGGTAAGAATGTTTCTATCGAATCGTTCGTTAAAAGTCTTGATAAACTTTTTGGCGGGAATTCATTCAGTGAGTTATTGAAGAAGGACAAAAAAAATAGTAGATAATCATGAACAAACTCATTCTAATCCTATTATCTCTTGGTTTATTTTTTTCATGTAAATATGATTCCCAAATCAAGCCGGAATTAACAATTAGTAACAATTCAGATTCTCTATATATAAAAAGGTACACTAATGGCATGGTAAAAGAGATTTGCCAGGTTATAAATGGGAAACTTGATGGTAAATTTTTCTCGTTTTTTGAGGATGGTTCTAAAATGAAAGAATATAATTTTGAAAAAGGAATCCAGAGTGGACTGCAGTATGCATTTTTTAGAGGGTGTAAGATTTCGGAAATTTATTTTGAGAACGGAAAAGAGAATGGATGGGCAAGATTTTTTCATCCTGGATGCGATCATGTACGAGATGAAGGTGCGTATTTATATGGCAAACGCGAAGGGCTTTGGTATGATTATCGAAATAAAAGACTTACTTCTATTTCAATCTATAAACTTGACTCAATTGTGAAGGTTCAATTTCAAGGGGACACTAACGATGAGTCTATAAGCGAGCAGCCTGAACTTGAAGAAGATTGTGGTTCATGTAATTAACTCTGATGTCCGCACAGTCTGGCAGATTAGAGAGCTTGGTGGTGATGTGCTCGCTTCCCTTTCCCTTCACAGCGGAGTCTCGCCTCGGACTCCGCGTCTTCACTGAACTAAGCTCCCAATTTATTTGTAAAAAATACTAAATTGGTATCATCGAAAACTGATGAGCACCAACTAGCGCAAGGCGTCCCGCTTGTGCTTCTATTTTTGTTTGGACTAAGTAGTGCCAGGGATTTTATGTTAGAATTTGATCGGATTATTTTTGTTGTTTAATTTTTGCCTGTGGTAAGTGTTGTCGCCTACCTCCAAAAGAGATAAACCAAAACGCCCCACCTAACGCAAGTGTCCCGCTTGTGCTACTCTTTCGCAGCAGCGGTATACTTGCCAAAGAGCCAGGAACAAACCCCACACCCATGGCGTATGTAAACTTCATCTCCGTGGACAGAAACTTCGTGCCACAGACGGACATCAGCCAGACCAACTTTGTGCGGATCACCGAAGCCGCCAAGGAGAGCGGTGCAAATGGCGGCAACGGCCTGCACGAGCGCCTCTATGCCGAGGTGACCGTGAAGCAGGCAGGATATATGTACATTTACCTGAGCAACGATAACCCAACTGTGTCAGAAGTATACTTCGATGACTTTAAAGTAACGCAAGTGAAATCTCCGGTGATACAGACAGATGATTATTATCCCTTCGGCCTAACGTTTAACTCCTACTCACGAGAGAATACAGTTTAGCAAGACTTCCAATACAATGGTAAAGAGTTACAAGATGAATTAAATCTGGGGTGGTTGGATTACGGGTGGAGACAATATGATCCAGCTATTGCAAGATGGATGACAATAGATCCTTGGGCTACGAAGTATAAGAGTTGGTCTCCTTACAACTACGGGTTTGATAATCCTGTACGATACGCTGACTTTATGGGGCTAGGGCCTGAAGATAAGAAAGATCCAAACGGGATGAGTGAAACCCAAGTGTATTCAAGGGATGGTGTTAACAAAGACGGATCAACCGTAACAACCGTGACACAGGAAACACGTACTAAGACCACCACGGAAAATGATGATGGCACAACGACTACAAATGTCTCGCGAAGTGTTACGACTAATACGATTACAAAAAATAATGAAACTGGCGAAACTTCAACTCAGTACGGAAAGACCTCTACGACAAGTTATTCGGAGACAAGTAATAGTGAAGGAAAAATTGTAAGCAAATCTGATCCTACTACTCAGGTATCAAAAGGTACCAGTAAGGATAATCCGGTAATGAAGAATTTAAATGCATGGACAAATAAAATCAGCAGCTTTAATTCTTCACATGACAAAACATTCAATCAGACTATTGCATCTCAAGGAAGAATGGCTATGACCGCAGCTGCGCTTGCACCTACTATTTTAATCGGAGGAACGGGTACCCAACTCTTTATGAGCGGTGGGGGTGGCAGTGGCCTAATTATTAGGTTAGCTGATCCGATTGCGTCATCAGTTGGAGCAGCACTTGCTCAGGCTCCCGGAGCTGTCGTTGGTGCAATGGCTGATGTTACACATTCAGGCGGAGCTTACGTACATAGTGTTTCCCAAACGAAAATAAAGGAGGGTGCACAGGTTTCTTTGATGCAGCATAATATTCTTGATCGATGAAGAAGCTACATCAGAAAATCACGTTAATTGGCGCATACACTATCGTTGGCGCATGTATATTGTTTATTGTTTTATTCCACAGCGGCTGGTTTCTCAAACTCAGAGGAGATCAATATGGTAGGGAATACAACAAGGAGCGTCTTAAACAGGGGCAACCGATTATTGAAGATTATTTTATAAAAAAGCCAGTTCAGCGCAATAAACAATTAAGTGTTTGGTCTGATACTACAGAATTGCATGTGCATTTGGATAAATCTTATTTCATAAATGAATACGGCAATTTATTATCTGAAACTGATTATTACCACCCACCTCTTGATAGTGTTTGGTTAAGGGCGCAACTAGGTATAAGTGAGCATGAACAATTGGAGTCATTTACATTTAACCGAACTTTTTATTTTGATAAATCTCCGGTGGTTTATGATATCCGGTTTCGTTTAAAAAGTGGCCCGCTTTCAACTGTCACAATTGACCAAAACGTTGGAGACAGTTTATTTCAAACTTTAAAAAGTTTAGGTGATCTCTAGCCGTTGTTGGTGTTGCGCGATTGTTTTTTAATGCGCGAGTTTTTGAATTATTTTTCTTCATCAGGCATACGCTTTTTTAGTTTTGAAATCACGGATCATTAGATCGAGGTGGTTAAAGATATATTGACGGGCATCGTCATTGAGCTTGCCAATCTCTTCAATCCGTTCCAAAGTTTTCTTATCGAGTTGCAGATTAGTTTTGCCCACCAGATAGTCAATTGATATTTCCAGCGCGTCAGCCATTTTAATAATAACCTCAATAGAAGGGCTCATGATGTTATGTTCATAACGTCCTACAATATCCCCCGATGTTCCAATAGCCTTGCCAAGCTCAGCTTGTGAAAGCCCTTTTTGCTTACGCAAAAGCATTATGTGTTCTCCAATAGTCATACTTAAACGTATGGGATTAGACCCATTTTTTTGCCTGTGGTAGGTGTTGTCACCTACCACTATTTCGTAACGGAGTCTCGCCTCGGACTCCGCGTCTTCTCCCCACTGAACTAACCTTTCAATTAATTTTTAAAAAGTACTAAATTGGTATCATCGAAAACTGATGAGCACCAACTAGCGCAAGGCGTCCCGCTTGTGCTTTTATTTTTGTTTGGACTAAGTAGTGCCAGGGATTTTATGTTAGAATTTGATTGGATTGTTTTTGTTGTTTAATTTTTGCCTGTGGTAAGTATTGTCGCCTACCTCCAAAAGAGATAAACCAAAACGCCCCACCTAACGCAAGTGTCCCGCTTGTGCTACTCTTTCGCAACAGCGGTGTACTTGCCAAAGAGCCAGGAACAAACCCCGCACCGATGGCGTATGTAAACTTCATCTCCGTGGACAGAAACTTCGTGCCACAGACGGACATCAGCCAGACCAACTTTGTGCGGATCACCGAAGCCGCCAAGGAGAGCGGAGCGAACGGTGGCAACGGCCTGCACGAGCGCCTCTATGCCGAGGTGACCGTGAAGCAGGCAGGATATATGTACATTTACCTGAGCAACGATAACCCAACTGTGGCAGAAGTATACTTCGATGACTTTAAAGTGACGCAAATAAAATCACCGGTCATTGCTTCTAATGATTACTACCCTTTCGGTCTCACGTTTAACTCCTACAGTAGGGAGAGCAGTACACCAAATAATTATCTCTACAATGGAAAAGAAATACAAGATGAATTGAATCTAGGCATTTACGATTATATAGCGAGACAATATGATCCTGCATTAGGAAGATTTTTATCTATCGACCCTGCAGCCGGAGGGATGAGAAGGTATTCACCCTATGCCTATGCATTTGATAATCCTATAAGGTTTACTGATCCTGATGGAATGATTCCTGAAGAAAGTACTGGTGGACCGGGAGACGATGAGAAAAAGAAAAAGAAAAAGCAAGAGGAAGAACAAAAGAAGAAGCAGGAAGCAGAAAATAAAGCCAAGTTTCAGCAACTCTTAGCAACAATAGCTAATGATCTAAAGACAAAGGGTAAGTCATTTTCAGTAACATTTAAAGCAGATGCTACCAGCGGGAACAAAGTTTCCGAAATTGCCAAGGCTTGGAAGTCAAGCAGAGATTTGAGATCAGGTCTTTCGACAGCTGTTGATGTAGCCGAAGTTGGTGGTGAGCTTAGTGGAAAGTATAAGGTGCCAGGTATAATCGGAGGAACACTTTTCGGTTTGCAAGTGGCAGATCATTTTGCTAATGAAGAATATGGAGATGCTCTAATGGAAACCGGCAAATTTATTGTCGGCAAAGCTATCCCTCTTGAAATGCTGATGGCACAAGGATTTGTTGTCGTAGCAAAATCGGGTCTTCCTGAGGCTGCGCGTAATAATTTCGTAGCTGCGGAAAACTATGATAAGTTAGCAGCAAACTATTATCGAGCCGGAGACATGGAAGGAGCAAACAGGTTAATGCAATTGGCAAAGAATGAAAGGAATGCTGGATATGCTGCGATTCAAACTTTACAGAAGAAATAGGAAAATAGATTTGAAGTTGAAAAAGATTATTGCTCTATCGGTTCTGCTGACCTTTATACTTGGGTGTGTTCAAAGCACAAAGCAGGATAAAAAGGAAATTAACATAACTAAGATCAAGTCTTTGGCCGATTCGTGTTATGAAAAAAATAATTATGAACAAGCTCGCATATATTTGGATGAATTGATACAAGCCGACTCATCGAATGGAGAACTTTTTTATAAAAGGGGTTACAGCTATGCACAACTTACAAATTTTGAAAAGTCTTCCATGGATTATCTGAAAGCAGTTAGTTTAGGGTTTAGGGTATCAGACGCCTATTATAATTTAGGCATTAATCAAATCCCCTCACTCAACGATTCGTTGGCAATATATTATTTAGAGGAATCATTAAAGTTGAGCCCTAATGCACCTGAAACAATTTCGACCTTAGAGGCATGCAAGAAGAGATTGAATAGTCAGGTGAAGGATAAAAAATATACAATTTGATATGTATAATTACTTTTTTCGGTTTATCTATTCAATTTTAAAAAGTATTGAAACAGGATTCTCATATCAAACTGATTCAACTCGATCCCAGGAAACAATTTTATTCATTTCTTTTTTTGAATTGCTGAACTTGATGACAGTCTTTCCATATTTTAGGGGATACTTGATATTTGCTCCCTTATTCTTAATTCTTATTGCCAACTACTTTATTTTCCTTTTTGGGGATCGTTACAAGAAAATTGTGACTGTCATCGCACCAAGTGGGAAAGTGTATAAGCCAGTGGTAATCGTTTATTTGATAGGTACCATTATCTTTTTTGGATTAACGAGATAATAGCTACAGTTAAGAATAACAAAAGCCCTCCTTCGCAGCGGAGTCTCGCCTCGGACTCCGCGTCTACGCTGCTCTGAACTAACCTTTCAATTTTGCTTGTGGTAAGTGTTGTCGCCTACCTCCAAAAGAGACAAACCAAAACGCCCCACCTAACGCAAGTGTCCCGCTTGTGCTACTGTTTCGCAACAGCGGTGTACTTGCCAAAGAGCCAGGAACAAATCCCGCACCAATGGCGTATGTAAACTTCATCTCAGTGGACAGAAACTTCGTGCCATAAACGGACATCAGCCGAGGTGACAGTGAAGCAAGCAGGATATATGTATATTTACCTAAGCAACGATAACCCAACTGTGGCAGAAGTATACTTCGATGACTTTAAGGTTACCCAAATAAAATCACCGGTGATACAGACGGATGACTACTATCCCTTTGGGTTGACGTTCAATGAATACAGTAGAGAGAACTCTATCTACAACAAGTATCAATACAACGGAAAGGAAAGACAAAGAGAGTTAGGACTTGAGTGTTTGGATTACGGAGCAAGGATGTACATGGCAGATATTGGAAGGTGGGGCGTGATCGATCCACTCAGTGAAAGAGGAAGAAGGTGGAGTCCATATAATTACGCATTTGACAACCCTATACGTTATCTTGATCCTGTTGGAATGTGGCCAGATCTTCCGAGCATTAGCGGACTGCAGAAAAAAGTGAACGAACTAAGTTGATAGACTTCAAAAAGTAACAAGGTCAGCAGAATTTAATGTTAAGTTTTCCGGTGATGTAACAGCTGGATTTCAGATATCGGTTCAAATGAAAAAAGCTGGTGGCTTTACAATAAATTTTTTGAGTTCGTCTGATGGAAAAGTTGAAGGGTCGTTGAAATTATCTTCAAAAGGTCTTCAGACAACATTTAATTATGATCCCAAAAAGGGTGAGGTTCAGGGTAAACAAGAATTAAGTTTAGCCGGTCTTGATAAAGGAGCAGGTTTTGAGCACGAATTTGCTCTTAAGGCAGATTCCAAAGATAGGCTTGGATTTAAAGCGACTCAATCTGATTTAAAGTTGAGTGCCGGTACACCAAATGCTGCTGCTGAAGTCAAGTATGACGCGGTCAATAATGAAGTTAGTACAGGAGTCAAGGGGACATATGGTGTTAATTATGCTGTAGGTCTTGGGTTTGAAGGAAAATTCGAAGCTACGATGTCAGTTGATCCAAATAAAAAATGAAAAGACTTTTATTTGCATTTATAATTATAGCGAGCTTTGGTTACTGTGTGGATAAGAATAGATCGTTGAATGTAAATCAAAATACTTTCGTTGATTATTATAGCACCGGCAAAAAAAAATCTGAAGGTTTCGTTGTAAATTATACACGTGTCGGTTGTTGGAATTACTATTATGGAGATGAGTCGATTCAAGCAACGGGCTGTTATAACGATGGGCTTAAGGAAGGAGCTTGGGTTTACTACGATTCAATTACAAAAAAAGTAAATGATAGTATTAAGTGGTCTATTTATCTTAATGATCAGCGTGGTTTTAAATTTAATTATCCATTGAGTTGGACAGTGAAGGAGGCATACGAAAGAAGTAACGCAGTTGTTGTATCTAATTATTCTAAAAGAAAACCATTTTATGATAATTTTAATATTACTACTCAAGATTTTAGTAACGACTTTGTTCTAATCGATGAGTTTAAAAAGACAGTAAATAAATATAAAGATTTGGAAATTCTCAGTTCTGAGGAAATTGAAATTAATAACAATCAGGCTGTTTTTCTATCTTTTTTGATTAATGATCATGATGTTCGTTTGAAAGTGTTTCAAATTGCAATTAAAAACAGGAATACTTTTTACTTGATAAGTTGTTTCTCGGAGGAGCTTGATTTCACAACCTATGAACGTTTGTATAGGGAGATTGCCTTTAGTTTTACTACTTTAACCAAATGAAATCGATAGGATCTATTTTTGGTCTACTAACTTTGATACTAGGTTTTTTATTTGATATCTACGCTGTGAGTTCTCTGGGTTCTTACTTATTTTTAGTTGGCATTTCTATTTTGGGGTTGTGTATTATTATTGATCATAAAGAATACACATTCTTGCTAACAGCTAAGGATCGTGATGAGAATGTTGCCGTTCTGTTAATTGAAAAAATTGATAAATTTTTAATCGCACTTTTCTTTCTGCTAGGTGTTTTTATTTTAGTATTTAGCCTTTCCTATAAATCAACTGATGCGTTTACGACACTAGCTGCTGAAATTAAGAGGAAAAGTACTAAAGATATTAAATTTGGATTGGTCGTTATGGGTGAAACTTCTACTAAAGCTGAGAATAATGTAGATGGAGCAGCTCATTTTGATTTTTCAATCTTTACACCTGAAAGCAAATTTAGAGTATCAGCCGATCTGAAAAAGAAAAATATGCAGTGGGTTATTGAAAGCTATAAGGCTAATCCAGTTAAATAGCTAATTTATTTTATTTCCCCTTTCTGTCTCCGTGGAGTTTCGCCTCAGACTCCGCGTCTTCTCTTTACTGAACTAACCTCCCAATTTATTTGTAAAAAATACTAAATTGGTATCATCAAAAACTGATGAGCACCAACTAGCGCAAGGCCTCCCGCTTGTGCTTCTATTTTTGTTTGGACTAAGTGGTACCAGGGATTTTATGTTAGAATTTGATCGGATTGTTTTTGTTGTTTAATTTTTGCTTGTGGCAGGTGTTGTCACCTGCCACCAAAGAGATAAACCAAAACGCCCCAACTAGCGCAAGGTCCCGCTTGTGCTACTCTTTCGCAGCAGTGGTGTACTTGCAAACGCGCCAGGAACAAACCCCGCACTAATGGCGTATGTAAACTTCATCTCCGTGGACAGAAACTTCGTGCCACAGACGGACATCAGCCAAACCAACTTTGTGCGGATCACCGAAGCCGCCAAGGAGAGCGGTGCGATTGGTGGCAACGGCCTGCACGAGCGCCTCTATGCCGAGGTGACCGTGAAACAGGCAGGATATATGTACATTTACCTGAGCAACGATAACCCAACTGTGGCAGAAGTATACTTCGATGACTTTAAGGTAACGCAAATAAAAAGCCCGGTAATTGCGAGCGAAGATTATTATCCCTTTGGACTTAGTTTCAATTCTTATCAGAGAGAGAACTCAGTCAAGCAGGACTTCAAGTACAACGGCAAGGAGTTGCAAGATGAACTGAACCTTGGATGGCTTGATTACGGGGCAAGGATGTACATGAGTAACATTGGAAGATGGGGGGTGATTGACCCTCTGGCAGAATTGGGGCGCAGATGGAGTCCATACAACTATGCATTTGACAACCCTAAACGTTATCTTGATCCTGATGGAATGTGGCCAGATCTTCCGAGCATTAGTGGACTGCAGAAAAAAGTGAACGAATTAAGTGATAGACTTCAAAAAGTAGCAAGGTCAGCAGAATTCAATGTTAAGTTTTCCGGTGATGTAACAGCTGGATTTCAGATATCGGTTCAAAAGATATCTGATTTAGCATGATTTTCTGGCTAACAAATGTGGTTTTCAGCCGTTAAAAGAACTTAATCTTGGTTTATGTCAAAAATTTCCTAATTTTAGTTGAACCTCTTATTTTTGCAGCCGATTTAAAACGCTGTTCAAGTAATAACCCCTTATAGCTATGGCAAAGATTGATGCAAGTCAAATTCTGAGAAAGGAAGCTAAGTTGAAAGTTGAGAAGATCGATTTCTCAAATAAAGAAGTCAAACAATTTATTGAGCAGTCGAAGAAGCAACAAAAAGAAGTGCT